>Ga0335079_10000217_pt1 | contig 67678 bp, 60 predicted proteins | sample Lox_Sample_33_FD_206719 | JGI IMG/M metagenome (GOLD analysis project Ga0335079, IMG submission 206719) | Soil microbial communities from Loxahatchee National Wildlife Refuge, Florida, United States - Lox_Sample_3.3 | ecosystem: Environmental > Terrestrial > Soil > Wetlands | place: USA...
AATCACCTACCCAACTTTTCGCCATTTCTGGGCGTTGACATAACTCAATAGCTGGCATATAGTCGAGGAAATAATTCGACTACAAACGGGTGAGCTCTTATTTGCTAAATCCGCTAATACCGAATTTCGGATATTAGTTTTGCACGCTCAGTTACATCAGTACCGCTAATAGATTGTTAAGAGGGCTAAAATGTATAAAACAGTAATTTTGGCGGTGTTTCTGTTTTCTTATGCTCCTATTGCGACGGCCAAGACAAATGAAATATACAGCTTTAATTTATTGAAGCAGACGAGTGACTCCGCATTATTTGAAGTCACATATTATTATTCAGGGGATCACGGAGATAACGCAGAGCTCACTGCATGGCCTAAGCCTCCGGGCTTCTGGGGTTCTTCTATAATACCTCTTGTGACTGGACATCATACCGCACAATTGTATGTGAAGTTAGGACCAAAGGTGTCAAAAGAAGTGATTTCCGATTCCATAGAGTTTTTTTATTATGCGGAAGGCGGACCGCCGTTTTACAGAAAAGAATTTCCGTTCAAGAAAAATTGGAGGAATTCGCTTAAGAAAGAGTAGGAAATTAGCTAATCGGAGAGCCGGGGATTTTCTCCTTAGCCCCACAACTCTAGGGGATGTAGTTTCTATCCATGCTTCAGCAGAAGACTATCGCCGGATCGCTATCTCAACAAGCTCACCCAGAGAAACGCTTTCGCGTTCCTCACGCGCGTGTTCTAAAAAACAAAAAGGAGGTCGTTATGCCAGCTGACAAGTCATTTGAGAACAAGAGCCTTGATCCCGCTGTCCAGCAGATGATCACAAAGGCGATGGAGAAGGGGATCACGACGGTATGGGACAGGTACGAGGCCATGACCCCGCAATGCGGCTATGGTGATACGGGGCTTTGCTGCCGCAATTGTCTCCAGGGGCCTTGCAGGATAAATCCTTTCGGGGAGGAGCCGAAAACGGGCATATGCGGCTGTACTGCCGATGTTATGGTTGCCCGGTGGCTGGACAGGGCCATTGCCGCGGGCACAGCCGCCCACTCCGGACATGCCAAACACCTTGCGCACACCATGATGAAGATGGCCAAGGGCCTGGCGCCTGATTATAAGATAACGGACCCCGCAAAGCTGAAGTCGGTTGCAGCTCGTCTTGGCCTTCCTGTCGAGGGCAGAAAAGATATGGAGATCGCAAAAGATGTGGCATCTGCTGCCCTGGCTGACTTCGGCGAGAAGGATACCCCGGTGCTTTGGGCAGCCACGGTCGTGACCGCGGGCCGCGTAAAGGCCCTCTCTGCGCTGGGGGCCGTGCCGAAGGGCATAGACTCAGAGGTTTCGGAGATCATGCATCGTACGCTGTACGGGATGGATGCCGACGCGGTGAATCTGCTTCTCGCCGGTATCAGGTGCGGGGTAGCGGACCTGGCCGGATGCTATATGGGCACCGACCTTGCGGATATCCTGTTCGGAACGCCCACTCCCGTGGTTTCAAAAGCCAATATGGGAACGCTGAAGGCGGACATGGTCAATATCGCCGCCCACGGGCATAACCCTGTGCTTTCTGAAATGATCGTGAAGGTTGCCGAAAGTATGAAGCAGGAAGCTGTTGCAGCCGGGGCCAAAGGCGTAAATGTCGTGGGCATATGCTGCACGGGAAATGAACTCATGGAACGGCATGCCATTCCTGCCTGCACGCATTCGGTAAGCCAGGAGATGGCCCTTCTGACAGGCGCCGTCGATGCGATCGTGGTCGACTATCAATGCATCATGCCTTCTCTCGTGACCGTGGCGGAATGCATGGGCTCGAAAGTTATAACGACCATGGATATCTGCAAGATCACCGGAGCTGAGCACATCGAATTCACGGAAGAGGCTGCTGCTGAAAAGGCCAAAGAGGTTGTGAGGGCGGCCATCGCGGGCTTCAAAAAAAGAAAAGGGAAACCGGTGGACATCCCGAACGTAGAAAGCACTGTCGTGGCGGGCTTCTCGACGGAATCGATAGTCGCGGCGCTTGCAAAAGTCGATGCCAAAGACCCGCTGAAGCCGCTCGTCGATAATATCAAGAACGGCAACATCAGGGGGGTATGCCTTTTTGCCGGGTGCAATAACGTCAAGGTGCCGCAGGACAGGAACTTCAAGATCATGGCGGAAAAATTGCTCAAGGAAAACGTTCTTGTCGTGGCCACCGGATGCGGCGCAGGCGCGCTGATGAGACACGGGTTCATGGATCCGGCCAATACAGCCAGCATGTGCGGAGATGGACTGAAGGCTGTTCTTACCGCCATAGGCCGGGCAAACGGCCTGGGCGGCCCGCTTCCACCGGTATTGCATCTGGGGTCCTGCGTTGATAACTCGCGCGCCGTGGCGATCGTCGTTGCACTGGCCAATTACCTGGGCGTGGATACGGACAAGCTGCCCGTTGTTGCGTCCGCATCCGAGGCGGTATCCGAAAAAGCCGTATCCATCGGCGTATATGCAGTAGCCGCAGGACTGCCCACCCATGTCGGGGTCATGCTGCCCGTTCTCGGCAGCCCGGCAGTCACTGAAATCCTTACTGACAAGGTGAAGGGACTTACGGGCGGGTATTTCATCGTTGACCTGGACCCCGTATCCGCGGCTGATAAACTTTTGGGTGCGATCGATGAGCGCAGAAAAGGCTTGGGACTATGACAAGATATCGCAACCACAGATGAACACGGATTAACACTGATTAAGGGCTCTAAACAAGTTATAAAGCTTTAATCGTATTAATCTGTGTGTCCGGCGCAGCCGGACCTGTGGTTATAAAAGATTCGTTTTGAAAGGAGTATGCCATGCATGAGCCAAAAGAGATATTCGTAAACACCAGCAAATGTACCGCATGCAAGACCTGCGAGATCTCCTGTGCTGTTGCGCATTCCAAAAGCAAGAACCTTTATGGCGCCTTGCAGGAGCAGCCCGCACCCAAACGCAGGCTCTATGTGGAATGGGTATCACCCGATGCAAACGTGCCGGTCCTGTGCCGTCACTGCGAGGACGCGCCCTGCATGCACGCCTGCATAAGCGGGGCAATAAGCAGGAACAAGGAAGGGGTCGTTCTCACGGATACGGATAAATGCATAGGGTGCTGGACCTGCGTCATGGTCTGCCCCTATGGGGTCATCGGCCGCCACCTGGAGACTCACAAGTCCTACCGGTGCGACAGGTGTCCGGACAGGGAGACCCCGGCCTGCGTCAGTTCATGTCCAACCAAGGCGCTGGTTTACAGGACCGTAAAGTCATTTTCGAAAGATGTCAGAAAAGACGCTGCTTCCAAGATGGTTGCAGAGGTCGAGTAAAAAATAACATGAAACTAACCACAGAGAGCGCAGAGAGAAAACCAATTAGATCTACGAAAAACTCTGTGAACTCTGTGGGTAGGTCTTGAAAAATGCTAAGTCTACAACTCCGTCGAGAGGGTAGCTGTGAACGCTCCTCACGTCGGTGTTAGAACCAAGATGCCGTCTTGAGATTTAAAGATTTCTCTGCGTACTCTGAGGTTAAGAACCCACTGCGTACTCTGTGGTGGACCTTGACACTACGAAGGGGAGTAATATGAAAAGCGACTATTCGGATTACCTGATAATAGGCGGCAGCGCTGCCGGGATGGCGGCGGCCCAGGCCATACGGGAGAAGGATACAAAAGGCAGTATCACGGTGTTGTCGGAAGAGCCGGATATGCCTTATTACAGGCCGATGATACCCTATGTCGTGACCGGCAAAAAGAAGGCAGAGAGCATAGGACTATCGGGCCAGGGACCCTATACCGGTGCAGGCATCGAGGTCCGCACGGGAGCAAGGGTCGATTCCGTGGATACCTCGCGGCGATCGGTGAGCATCATCGGCAAGGGCCTGGTATCCTATGACAAGCTTCTTTTCGCGACCGGCAGCAGTCCCTATATTCCCCCGGAGATACAAGGAACAGATGCTGACGGTGTTTTTGCTCTTCGGAAATTGAGCGATGCCAGGGCCATGGCAAAGAGGGCTGAAAGCACTGACCATGCGGTCATGCTGGGAGGAGGATTGCTCAATCTCAAAGCCGCATTTGCCCTTCTGGAACTGGGAGTAAAGGTCACTCTGGTGGTCTACTCTCCTGAGGTTCTTTCCCAGCTTATGGAGCCCAAAGATGCCGGATTGATCCGCAGTGCCCTTGATAAAGCAGGACTGAAGATCATGACCGGCTGCAGTGCCAGGAGCATTATTTCAGATAAAAGCGGCGTTACCGGAGTTTCCCTTGACGACGGGTCCGAGAGGCCCTGCCAGATGGTATGTATAGGAAAAGGGGTGAGGCCGAATATCAACTTCCTGTCCGGAAGCACGATAGCAACAGACAAGGGCATCGTTGTGGACAGATATACGGCCTGCAGTGATCCGCATACCTTTGCGGCCGGCGATGTGGCCGTGACATTCGATCCCGTGACGGGAAACAGGATCATGACCGCACTCTGGACGAACGCGGTCGAGATGGGCAGATGCGCCGGCAATAACATGACAGGCGCAAAGACCGCCTATGCCGGCACGTTCGGGATCATGAATGCCACCCAGGTGGCTGACGAGCCTTTTGTCTCGATGGGCATTGTGCACACCGGCAATAGTGCTTATGAAGTGCATGTCAGTGCCACGGGATCAACCTATCGAAAGGTGGTATTCAGCCCTGATGGTGAACGGCTCGTCGGCGCGCTGTTCATCGGCGATATCACCGGCGCCGGGATGTATCGATATCTGATCAGGGAGAACATGCCAATCGGCAAGATCAAATCCCATATTATGGATCAGACGCTGCATTATGGACATTTTCTAAAAGGCTGAGACAGGCTCCAAACACAACATCGCACAGGCGAGGAATTAATTGGCGCAGTCAGTTCCGCCAGTTTCGTAGGTCGGGTAGAGCAGCGCGAAACCAACAAAATGATTTCAACCTGCGCATCCACGGCGTCGCGCCAAAGGGCGGCGCGTGACCCGCGCGATGGGCGTATACGATACGAAGAGAGGAAAGAACATGCGTAGCTTCGCGGCGATTCTATTCAGCCTCATCACGGTCCTGCTCGGCCACATTGCTCCCGCCGCGGGCAATGATCTAGGGGTTGTACTGTTGCACGGAAAGGGAGGATCGCCTTCCGGATATATTCGTGAATTGGCCGCCGCCCTTGAAAGCAAAGGCTATCTTGTTTCGACCCCCACAATGCCGTGGGCGCAGAATCGAATATACGATGCTTCGTTCGAGGAAGCGATGAGCGAGATCGATCGGGAGGTCGCCTCTCTGCGGCAGAAGGGTGCGAAATTCGTGGTCATCGCGGGTCATAGCCTGGGCGCGAACGCCGCCCTTGGCTACGTCGCGTCAAGGGACAGAGTCGAAGGGATTATTGCGTTGGCTCCCGCTCATACACCGGAGCTGCAGGGGTTCAGCAAACGAGTAGGGCCGGACGTCAGTCGCGCGAGAGCTCTGATCACGGCCGGAAAAGGGAAAGAGAAACAGCGTTTTTCCGACGTCAACCAGGGGCGAGACATGCAGGTCACGGCGACCGCAGAAGTCTACCTCAGCTGGTTCGACCCGGACGGGCCCGCGGTAATGCCCAAATCCGCGGCCTCGTTCAAAGCTCCTACTCCACTGCTGGTCGTCATCGGGAGTGGCGAGCGCAATGCGCAGGGGATGGATTACTTTTTTGACAAGGCACTACCCCACGCCAAAAGCAGATTTGTCACCGTGGGCGCGGACCACTTCGCGGTGCCCGAGTGCAGCCATTGAGGAGGTCATGACTTGGCTGGGCGCGTTACGGCAGTGAACCGGCGGCACGCCCAACCGCCTGAGATAGAACGATATGAACATGCTGTGCTTTGCGTTAAACCTGACAAGCGAAGAGTGGGCCTCTTGGGTGCAAGCAATCGGCACCATCTTCGCCGTTCTTGCGGCCGCCGGGATTGCCGTATATCAATCCCGCAAACAACACGAAAGTGCTCTCACTCTACACAAAACGGAGCAAAGATACGCGCGCGTACAACTGGCAAAGACACTTCTTGCCCTGTGCCGGAACTGCACTAAAGCAGTGAAACAATTTACAGCACAGATGCATGATCGTGAGTCGATATACAAGATTGCCATTAGAGAGACCTACTTTGACTTCGGAGAGCTCCAGGCACTTCAGAATGCGACTAGCAGTCTTCCTCTTTACAGCCTTCCAGATTCTCTGATTACTCATGCCATGGTTCTTGGCTCGACTATTCGTCAGTTTCGACAAACAGTCGATATGGCGGTTCAGCTACACAGATCTATGGATTCCGAAGCGTTCGAGGAGCTGTTCAAGACACTCCGTGAGATAAACGAGAGTCTGAAACTGACCTGTGCAGACATTGAGGCGGCAGTTCAGGATGTACAACGAGATGCCTAACCAGTCGGTCCAGGCGTCGCCAAAAAACGGTGCGCTTGAGCGCATTCGTTGGATTCGAGCACAACTTTAAAAAAAACAAAAAATGACTATTTGCCCAAAATGTAGCGCAAATCTACAGCGCCAATTGATGTTGGCGATTTATTCCCCATATAATTTTCGGTCGAGAGTACAATGTCCCAAGTGTAAGACCTTTTTTGAACCGAAGCATTGGGTACTTTTATTATTGGGTATCATGTCTTCTGCTATATTCATAGGAGTATTTTTTTATTGGATGGCGACAGAGTTTAATATACCCTCTCAATTATTAGTCATTCTGTGGATAATATTTGGATTGTTATCTCCACTCATCTATTTCATTGCAGACTATGTTGAAGGGTGATTACTTTCATGATGCGACGAAAGGCGCTGTTTTCATAAAACAGCGAAGCTAAGCCGGAGTTCAGAAATGCTACGTCCTATTCCCAAGATCCAACCTGCGGGGTCCACAGCGACGCGCCAGAAGGCGGCGCGTGACCCGCGTCGTTCAACTGAATATTACGACCTGAAAAGTGCAATCCTGTTGACGAATCGTCCGCTGTAACTTCGTAGGTGAAGGGCGGAGGGCCAGAATTATTAAGAAGGTGAATAGTTCAGTTTAAATTATGGATAATATGATACGGTTTTTCTTGCAACAAGAACATCCTGTAGGTTGCACATCTGACCAAATCAGACGATGTGCACACTTCATCTCGAATCTGTCAGTCGATAACTCAGGTTTTTGACGACTGAGAATACTAAACCACCCACCATTTGCCTGTCTTCACATACAGCTTTACTGTTATCGTTCTCAGGAAAATCGTAGTCGAAAATAGGGTTTTCCCGGTTGATGAGCGCATAGGAAAAAGGTATTATAGCGCCAGGGGTGTGATAGCCATTAACAATCGTGTAAAGTAGGATGAATTTCCGAAACAACTCCCAGTGTGACTTTTACGCAGACTAACAAAATTTAATTGCAGCGGTCATCTCAATGTTTAAGTCTGCCCCTGGGCAGTCTCAGTCCGCTGAATCTGAGAGTGTAATTTCCCTGGGTCAACAATAAGGAGACTACGGGTGCGAAAAACAATCGTGACAGTGCTGGTGGTTCTGTCCGTATCGGCATCTTCCGTTGGATTTGCAGCTCAGTCGACTATTACCGTAGGGGAAGGCCACGCCTGCGTAAGCAACGAGCGTTCCCGCCAGCAAACCGAGCAGCAGTCTTTGCTGGAGGCGATGAGAAATGCTGTCACGATGGCGACAACATATTTGAAGAGCGAAACGACAATTCGTGATTCTGTTCTTGAGAAAGATGTCATAAGGGCATACAGCAATGCAAGCGTCAATATCATCGAAGTAATGACGAAAGAATGGTATAAAGATGAGTTAAAAGTCGATTGTTTAAAATCCGTAATTAAAGCCGAAGTAATTCCGGACGATCGTGTCTTTCCTCATATTGATCCGGATGCTGCCAGCGACAACAATAATGCTAACGGACCCCTGACGGTTAAAATCTGGACGGACAAGAGCGTGTATTCAAAATGCGACAAAATCAAGATCTATATAAAAGGGAATAAGCCATTCTACGCCAGGGTCGTTTATAAGGATGCGGCGGGAAAACTTCTGCAGCTGCTTCCTAATCAGTTTCGCAAAGATAATTATTTCAATGGAAATGTAGTATATGAAATTCCAGGAGGTCCCGACAGCTTCCAGCTGGATATAACCGCTCCGTATGGTCGTGAAGAGGTGAGAGTGTTTGCTAGTACTGCAGAATTAGGCCCAATCAACGTTTCAGCGAACGCGCATTTCTCTATTGTGGAGACTGCAGAAAAGGATCTCGGGTTACGGTCCCGAGGGGTAAACATATCTCCCAAACAAGGCCAGGTTCCCGGCGCGGAATTTTCAGAAACGACAGCGTCAATAATCACGACCGGTGATTGCAGCGCAGCGGGCAAACCTGTTGCTGCAGGAGACGCAGAACCGTTCGAGATGGTCATTCAGGACATGCACACCGCAGACATCAATAGCATGGCATTCAGTCCGGATGGCCGCTATCTGGCAACAGCTGCGGACGACGGCTCGATAAAATTATGGGATCTTGACGGAAAACTGATCAGAACAATCACGCTCACGAGCAATCCAAAATGCGTTCATTTCAGCCCTGATGGAAATGCAATCCTGTCTCTGCTCCAAAACGGCACTATTGAGCTGTGGAGCATTTTCGGGCGTCTGAACAAGGCGTGGAATGCCGGTGACGCATCGAGCACAGCATTCTTCAGCAGAGACGGGACAAAAATAGTGGCCGTTTCCGACGACAATAAATCCGTCAACGTATGTCCGATTAACGGAAATAAATTTACCGCATACGGCGGGAACCCGTCTCTTCTAACCAAGACAGCCTATGCAAAACCGGATAGCGATTATATTGTTACTGCTTCCCACGGTGCAGATGACACAAAGACGATCAAAATCGTGAATATGGCAGGGACCGAAATCAGGACAACTACGGGACTGAAGGGCAACCCGGAAATAGTGGGCTTTAGTCAGGATGGTAAAATTCTTGCCCTGCAGTATCCGGACAAACATTCGGAATTGATGACCTCGGATGGAATCGTAATAAAGAAATTCGATGCACAATATGCCTGGATCGATTTCGGATCAAGTGATGATTACTTTGTGTTGACATTGTCACACGGGGGGATGGAATTATGGAGCAGGAAAGGCTTGGCTGTTTCTAAAATAACTGAAATATCAAAAAAGTTTGACGATCATAACCCGGGCGGCTTGAAAAAGGTCGGTAGGGAAGAATATTACCATAATTTCGGCTTTCATAAGCGCCTTTTTGCCGGATCCGCAATGGGTGAGGGCTTCAATTCGATCGCACTCTGGAATTTGTCTGGTCAGATTGAAAAAAAGACCCAGGGGTTCTATCTTCGGAATCCGGTTTTCAGTCCGAATGGCAGATTCGTTGCTTGGGCCAGAGAAATGAGCGTGGTTCTCTGGGATCTGGCTGATAATTATTCTGAAAAGAGCATCTGCGATGATAAACAACCTCGGCGCTCCCGCGAGAGCGGAGCTGGCCGGATAGAATTCGGAAAGCGTAGCCGTGGCATGATCGAAAATAGCTCTAAATTCGACGCCCCCGTTGATGTTTCTTTCAGCCCTGACGGGAACTATATTGCTATCGCGTGGCGTTATACAGTGGAAATCAGGACCACCGATGGCAGCGTAGCGAATCTCATAAAGAATTTAAACCTGAGCGACAATGGTCTATCGGCTGTGAATTTCAGTCCCGACGGAAAATTGATCGCGATCTTGCCTGTCATGGGAACTATAATCGTGTGCGATCTGAAGGGCAATGTTCTGAAGAAGCTGCCTTGGGAAACTAATAGGATCACTGCATACGGCATCAATATATTTTTTACCAGCAATGAATTACTAACCACTGTCTATTCGGATGGAATTGTTTCGGTTTGGAATATCGAGCAAGAAACGAGTAAACTATTCCGCTTGCAGAACGTTATTAATATGAATTTCAGCGATCCTGAATTCGGTCCTGATATAGCAAGTTTTTCGCTAAGTCCCGATAAGAAATATCTAGCCGGCGTAAATCTGATTCCGGTGCAAAAGTATTCCTCGCATCAGCTACCAGTACCGGGTGTAGACGGCGTTCCTATCATTTGGGGTGCCAATGGAGAATCAATCGGCATGCTGAGCGGAACGCAGGCGGTGGCAATCGCCTTCCATCCTGACGGAAAATCGGTTCTGACCTGTCATCCTGAAGAAAGCAATACCTCGATTCGACTATCGAACGCTAATGGCACACTTATCAGAACATTCAGCATACCTGAAAGAGTTAGCGGTATCGCAGTACATCCTAGCGGAATGAAATTTCTTACGACGTCAGCGGAGGGGTTAAGCATCTGGGGGATGGACGGCAGCCTCGTGAGCAAATTTCCAGGAGGCGCAAAGAAAGTGAAGCGCGCTATCTTCAGCCCTGACGGCAACTATGTCGTTGCAATAACGGGCCAGAGAAAAATGTTTATATGGAACATTACCAACGGAAAATACCTAACCTATTTGCGATCTGGCGATGAATGGATTTTTTATGGCCAAGACGGGTATTTCGATGCTTCGAAACGCGCCGGCAACCTTGCGTCTATCGTTCGGGGAATGAACGTTTACGGCGTGGATCAATTGGCAATACGAAATAATCGACCGGACATAATGCTGTCGAGGATGGGCCTCGGAACTTCCGAACTGATCGACCATTACAAAAGTCAATATCTTAAACGCCTGAAGAAGAGCGGGTTGACGGAAGAAAAGCTAGCCCAAACTACACATGGTCCGGATGTAGAGATTCTGAAAGCGGATCAGCAGGCAAAGTTCATGGAACTTACCTTTCGGGCAACGGACAAGGAATCGAACATCAAACGGTATAATGTTTTTGTCAATGAGGTCCCGCTGTTTGGAGGCATGGGCAAACCTGTTAATGCTGCCACCGTAACCATAACAGAGAAGATCGAGCTGAGCCGCGGCAAAAACAAGATCGAAGTTACTGCCTGGAATGAAGGGGGGGCAGAATCGTCCCGCACCGTGACGCTTGCCAGCTTCAGAGACGTAAACGCAGAGCAGCCGGACCTGTACTTCATCGGTCTTGGTGTATCAGAATATGCAGATAGCAAACTCAATTTGAAGTATGCTGACAAGGATGTGACGGATCTCGCGTTGACCTTTTCGGATATGGAGTGGGGACGTTTCAAAAAGGTTTTTGTTCGAAAATTTCTAAATGCTGAGGTTTCCCGAGAGAGTCTGGGCCAGGCAAAGGAATTTCTCAAAAACGCACGCGTGGACGACACCGTCGTCTTGTTTTTAGCGGGTCATGGCCTTCATGATACCGATGCAGATGCCACCTACTATTATCTGCCCTCTAAAGGAGATTTCAGCAGACTTGCTCAAACGGCAATCAGTTTCGATGCGGTCGATGACTTTCTTGCGTCCCTCAAACCGAGAAACAAGCTTCTTTTCCTAGACACCTGTGAGTCAGGAGAAATTGATGATGCACTGGAGAATAAAACCTTCACCCTGGCCGAGGCGAGAGGAATCCGGCCCCGGGCAATGCGCGGCGTTCAGATTAGACTTAAAGAAGTTTCCGGCGATGCCCGGAGTAATAATAAGAAAAGAAATTTTCATCACTATGCGAAAGACCGATACATCTACAACGATCTTTCGAGACGATCGGGCACCATCGTTTTTTCGTCATCCCGCGGAGGGGAGTTTTCCTATGAAAGCGACTCGATACAGAACGGCTTCTTTACGCGCGCAATAATTCATGCATTAAGGAAGCCCGATGGGAGCAAGCATTTTCTGTCAACGGATGAGCTCGCGATGCTCGTTTCGGATGAGGTCACACGCGAGACCGGAGGTCTCCAAAATCCGACTATAGACATAGACAATTTATACCAGAATCTGATGATCCCCTTGCTCCGGTTATAAAGTACGTCGAAATCAATCTTCGCATTTCGCAGGAGGACCGGCTGTTTCTAAAGCCAGGCAGATGGAGAAACAGTATGAAACCGAATATGCTCATTTTCGGTCTTGCCTATATAATTTTGTTCGGAAATTTTGTTGAGCTCTTTGCCGGCAATGCAGCATTTCCAAAGAGCGGCAATAGTGACGTCTTCACACCGAGGGGTACTATCGCTGAAGTCCCAGGCATCGGAGATGGTATCACTGAAAACGGACAAGCGGAGTCGATTGAACAGGCACTCCAGATCTTGATAACAAAGCCGAGCGATAAAGAAATCATTGCCGCGATAGACCTTATCAGCAAATATCCGGACTTGAGGGCGGTGGATCCTCTGATCAATATTCTAAAGAGCGAACCGGAGATAGGCTCAACGAAGGCTCATAAAGCGGCGCAGCTACTCGGACAGCTGGGGGACAGGCGTGCCGTGCAGCCTCTCATCGAGATCTTACTGAATGCCAAGGGCAAAACCGTTTGGAAAGCAAAGGAATATGTAGTGCTGCTCGGCAAACTCGGCGATACGCGCGCTGTTTTGCCCCTCATGGAAGTGCTGAGCTATATTGCCGATCAGGGGGAGCGCTTTACCGACAACGGTGTTGGATACGACATTATAGATGCTTTGGCAAAATTGAAAGATAAAAGGGCTTTGCCCTTGTTGATCCAAATGCTTAGAACCGATCGTCCGGGACTTATAGAGCAGGCGATTGCTGCATTAGATGTTTTTCGCGACCCGGCTGCTGTTCCAGGGCTCATAGAAATCTCATCCCGCCCCCGCTATACTATGAGGGCAGTTATGTCTCTCGGCCATATAGGAGATCCGGCTGCCTTGGACTATCTGGAGCGTCTTCTCTATCGCTACGAGCCAAAAAAATATTCATACTTCATTGTTACTGCAATCGGAGAAATCCGCTGTGAACAGAGCGTTGATATACTTTTAAGGTATTATGCCAGTCCTTCAATGCCATTGAGCAATGAGGGCGTAACTATTGGGGCTTTAATAGATCAAAAGAATATCAGGGTGCTAAAACCCGTTATCAAATACGCCGGCATTAATTACGGCTGTCGGGATTCGTTTCAGACTCATATGATCGATCACTATCTTCGCCGCAGTTTCTCGATTGCCGAATTGCGGAGCATCATTAGGGAATGTCTGCGTGGCCCAGATAAGGATACGCGATTAGGGGCGATTGCGTTACTCGCAGAATTAGGAGAGGCTCAAGATGTGAGTTTTTTGAAGGGCGTGGCAGAGAGCGACGATACGGTAGCTGGGGCAATCGCTGCCGATAGTTTATACACCTTGAAGACAGGAGAATATTTTGAGGTTACCAGGTATTACAGCAGATGCCGAAGGCAATAAGATTCATTAAAAAAAATGAAGTATGAGTAACTAAGGGGGGCACTGGCGGTGCTATGTATTTCAAAATCGTCAAATTGAAAAAAGCGTAAAGCTAAGTAAAAAATAAGTGAGTAAAGCATTCGCCGGCGTTTATCTGGTGGGTCTCTATAGTAAACATAGACGGTCAACAGGGTTGGCTCCGGTTCAGAAACATCACTGACAGTGGATTCCAGACAGAAGATAAAGTGGATGGACGTGACTCGTGTAGCTGATAATAAACTTCGGCTAACAAATCGTTCCCATTAGCGGCGTTGTATTTTAGCCACCGAGGATTCAAAATGACTTTGTCAGAACCACCTCCTGGATGGGGCAGCGATAACTTAACAAAATATCTTGATGATGCCCGACACAATGCCTACGCGTCCTTCCACAACCTGCGGGATGAGTATCGGAGATTGTCCGATATAGATACTGCGTTCAGAAAGGCAATTGATAGCTTGATCAACACCGCAGATTGGTTTGCTGCGTTCTTCCTGCTGCGGTCACATTCATCCTTCCTTACAGGTCTGAGTTTATCAATGAGCGGTCAAGTCCCTGAGGGCTATGCGTGCCTGCGACTTGCCCTTGAAAATTCACTATATGGCTTTTACCTATCAAAGAACCCATCGTCTCAAGTAACCTGGCTTAATCGTCACGAAAGTGCGGAAGCGAAGAAAAAGGTCCGAGATGAGTTCAAGATTCGTGCCCTGCTGGATTCATTAAAAACAACTAATCCTGCTGAAGGCACTGTGGTTGAAGCACTTTACGATCGTACAATCGACTATGGGGCCCATCCCAATGAGCGTGCCCTCATGCAGAATCTAAAGATGGAGAAAAGTGCGGATGGTGTGCAATTCCAAGTCGCCTACGTCACCGATGACACCATGGCATTTCGTTTGCTGGTGAAAACTGTTGCACAGGTTGGTGTCTGTTCTCTTGAAATCTTTCGCCTAATCTACCGAGAGCGTTTTGATATAACGGGACTGACCGACATGCTCCAAAAGTTGAAGCAGGGATTATAAGGACACGAGGAGCCAACCTGCGCCTCGACTGCGACGCACCAAAAGCGGCGCGTCAGCCCGCGTTGAGTATAAAAATGACATTTATAACGGCACAAGATTCATCTTAACGAATATTCTTCTCCAATCCTGTCCGGTTCATTAAGCCGCACTATTACAGGCATCCCCTGAAAATACCTCATCGAAATCATTGACCCGCCATGCTTTATCTGATACTCTCGAAATATGGTTTGATCTGATCGAAGAGGAGATAGTTCGGATCGAGGCACCAACGGTTGCCGAGCATTGTGTGGAGCGCTTGTATCCTTTGGTACTCGTCGGCAAGGACGGCATAACGGGTTAACGCTGATCATTTCGTGAGGGAGGCCGCATGAATAGATATCTGCTATTGCTTTCAATAATCGCGCTGTGTGTCGCAGGGTATGTTGGCACCTCCCTGGCCTCTACGCTAACCACCGATAATGTTGAATATCCGGTCATGGTCGCAAAGGAAAGTAGTAACCCCCCTGCCACTCCATCGTCTGACAATGCTCCCGCGGAAGTATACGGCTTGTCAATTACTCCTGCCCGGGTTTCTGTCGGATCGTACCCTGCAGTGGCGGCCATCGTTCATAGCAAGACGACTGCGAGCGGCCCTGGCAAGGGCGTCGCCGTGCTGAACATCAAAGCCGTGGTGACCTTCCCGGACGGAACGACCAAGTCATGGTGGTGGAACAAGTTCTCTTTTGCCCCCAACCAGTTCAGAGAGATCAAACTGCCGAAAGAATATGATATCAAGCAGCCGGGCACTTACAAGGTGGAATATATCGTCTACAACGCCAATAAGAGCAAAATCTACGATTCACGGTCGAAAACGTTTAGCGTCGGGAGTCAACCGGAGGCGCAGACTCAGAAAAGCGCTGTGAACGCGGTGGAAAATCACCTGGGCATAGGCGGCTTCGTGAACGCCTTCAATTTCAGCGCAGGTCCCGCACTCGTTTTCTGGCCCGTGCGGAATGTCGGCATTCAAGCGTTCTATGGCGTGGGAACGTTTAAAACAATCGATATACGGGGGATATACCGTTTCTCCACTACAGGCGGCCTGAACCTAAACCCCTACGTTGGGCTGGGATATCTGAGCGCCGAACGCGACACCAGTGTGCTCGGTGTTGATACCAAGTTCAAGAGCAGCAGCGGAGAGGTCTTTGCCGGCGTCGACGTGCCGTTGAGCGCTCATTTTTCTCTCTTTGCGGATGTAAACGCCAACAACATGAAACTGACGAAGCAAGTTACCAACGGTTCTCTGAGCGGGACGGCAGAGGTAAAGTACAGTCCCGTGTCCGTTTCGGCAGGGATCGTATATTATTTGTTTTAAAATTGCATGCATGGTCAATCTTCAGGTGTTGTCTCAATGCGCTCTGTGGTTGGTTTTGAAAAGATGCATTCTGTTGACGGGAAATATTTTATGAAGAGATTATTGAAAACATCCGTGGCAGCGCTGTTGTCAACGGCATTGATGTTTGCCTGCGGCGGCGAAGTGAGCGTTACCAATCCAACCCCCCTCTATTCCGTAACCTATAACGGCAACAACAATACCGGCGGCAGCGTACCTGTTGACTCGACCAATTACCAACAGGGGCAGATTGTCACGGTGCTCGGCAACACAGGCAATCTCGTAAAGACCAATTATACCTTCGCAGGCTGGAACACGCAGGCGAACGGGTCCGGCACGACCTATACGCAGGGACAGGCCTTCCCGATGGGTACGGCAAATGTTACCCTCTACGCGATGTGGACCGCAAATCAAACCTATACTATAACCTATAACGGCAACAACAATACCGGCGGCAGCGTCCCTGTTGATTCGACCAATTACCAGCAGGGGCAGATCGTTACAGTGCTTGGCAATACAGGCAACCTCGTAAAGACCAATTATTCCTTTGTGGGCTGGAACACGCGGGCGAACGGGTCCGGCACGACCTATACTCAGGGGCAGGCCTTCTTGATGGGCACGGCAAATGTTACCCTGTATGCGGTGTGGACCCCGGGTTCCTGGATCTGGGTAAGCGGATCCAGTTCTCGGAATCAGCCCGGCGTCTACGGCACACAAGGAGTGGCGGCAGGGTCCAATGTGCCTGGATCACGATATAGCGCGATATCATGGATCGACGGCAGCGGCAACTTCTGGCTCTTCGGAGGGTTTGGTTTAGATTCTGCAGGCAACCTTGGCAATTTAAATGACCTCTGGAAATTCGATGGCACAAACTGGACCTGGGTGAGTGGATCCGATACCGATAATCAATCAGGCGTCTACGGCACATCAGGAGTACCAGCAGGGTCCAATGTGCCGGGATCACGATATAGCGCGATATCCTGGATCGACGGCATCGGCAACCTCTGGCTCTTTGGCGGCAATGGTTTAGATTCTGCGGGCAGCGGCGGCTATTTAAATGACCTGTGGAAATTCGACGGCACGAACTGGACCTGGATGAGCGGATCCGTTTCTCGTAATCAGGCAGGCGTCTACGGCACACAAGGATTGGCAGCAGGGTCTAATGTGCCTGGAGCACGCGAGGGTGCAGTGTCCTGGATTGACGGCATCGGCAACCTCTGGCTCTGCGGAGGCGCAGGCTACGATTCTGCAGGCAACGTCGGCAATTTAAATGACCTCTGGAAATTCGACGGCACGAACTGGACCTGGGTGAGTGGATCCGATACCGATAATCAATCAGGCGTCTACGGCACATCAGGAGTACCAGCAGGGTCCAATGTGCCGGGATCACGATATGGTGCGATATCCTGGATCGACGGCAGCGGCAACCTCTGGCTCTTTGGCGGCAATGGCTACGATTCTGCGGGCAGCGGCGGCTATTTAAATGACCTCTGGAAATTCGACGGCACGAACTGGACCTGGGTGAGCGGCTCCAATATCGTTTACCAGTCAGGCGTCTACGGCACACCGGGAGCGGCGGCAGGGTCCAATGTGCCTGGATCACGATACAGCGCGATATCCTGGATCGACGGCAGCGGGAACCTGTGGCTCTTTGGCGGCGATGGCTACGATTCTGCAGGCAACGGCGGTTATTTAAATGACCTCTGGAAATTCGACGGCACGAACTGGACCTGGATGAATGGCTCCAATATCGTCGACCAGTCAGGCATCTACGGCACGCAAGGAGCAGCAGGGTCTCATGCGCCTGGATCAAGATATAGTGCGATATCCTGGATCGACGGCAGCGGGAACCTGTGGCTCTTCGGAGGCTATGGTTACGATTCTGCTGGCAACCTTGGCTATTTAAATGACCTCTGGGAATTTCAGCCCTGAGCATTGTATTAATAGGCTCCGTGAACGACCAATACAGAGACGCACTGGTCCGAATCTCATGTTTTGAAACAAACCGCAGCCCTCTTCCCGCAGAACGGAGAGGGCTGTCGTCTTTCTTGCTCGAGCAACTCGACGTGTAATGGAAGGTGACCTCGGGGTAGGACTCGGTCATGTTCCGGAGCACCCGTTTCGACCCCGCAAGGAAAATGTCTCAGCGTCGCATTCATAATCCGCACGTCTCCCCGTCGCCTGTCCGTCACTGTGTCCGTACTTTCCTCTTCCTGATTCAAGGAAAGCGCCGATAGAAGCAGCTTCCTGATATGTTACCTATATTCATTGAACTTGCCGATATGTCGGTCAATCAACCCTCCAACCTGTCCGATTCAGGACAATTCGACACCACACCATTCATCGAAGTAACTGTTATTTAATAAAACATAACCAGGAATATTTTTTGCACCATGAAATATTGGTCTTATTTTCGAGCGTTACCGTTTGTAACCACATTGCGCAGTCGCGTTGTGTTCAGCTCAGGGCCGCATGACAAACTGGCGCGGATAGAAAACCACCTCTGCAGGACTTAGAGGTCAATACAACAGGGTAAAAGAAAGGATAATTCTATGTTCGACAGAATGAAGATTGGAACGCGGCTGATAACCGGGTTCGGGGCGACCGTGTTCATCATGATCGTCTTGATCCTCATCAGCATCTCAAGGATGGAGTTGATCCAGGAGAAACTCGATCACATCGTGACGATCAATAACGCTCGTTCAACGCTTGCCAGCACCATGGGCGACAACACAAGAGAAGTTTCCATCAATATGCGGACCATGCTCTTGATGAAGGACCATGTCAAGCGGCAGGAGGAAAAGAAGAAGATCGATTCGGAACGCGAAAAGTATAATGAAGCTCTGGTCAAAATCGAAAAGCTGACCAGTGACGAGCAGGGGAAGGAACTGATCTCAAAAGTTAAGGAAAATCAGCAAACGGCCCGGCTGCTCAACAACAAGGTCATTGAACTGGCTCTCACCGGAAGGGATGCCGAAGCCCAGGCAATGATGTTTAATGAGGCGCGCCCGGCTACGCGGAAGTGGATCGATGCTATCGTTGACCTGAACAAACATCAGGAAGAACGGAGCAGATTCCGGTACGAAGAGGCGCAAAAAGCCCACAAGACGGCTCTCGTCCTGATGCTTACGCTGGGCACCCTTGCGGTGATTCTTGCGTCACTGATGGCATTTCTCATCACCCGCAGCGTAACGCTTGTCATGAGAGAGGTAAAATCGGTGTCTGATAATGTCGCCGCTGCCAGTCAGGAAATGAGCGCCAGTTCGGAAGAACTCTCCCAGGGAGCCAGTGAGCAGGCGTCTTCCGTGGAAGAAACATCATCATCCATAGAACAGATGACGGCAAACATCAGGCAGAACAGCGACAATGCACAGCAGACCGAAAAGATGGCTCTCAAGGCTTCCTCTGACGCATCGGAGGCCGGCAAAGCCGTCACGGTCACCGTGAACGCAATGAGGGAAATCGCCGGGAAAACTTCGATTATCGAGGAAATTGCCAGACAGACCAATCTTCTTGCCCTGAACGCTGCAATAGAGGCTGCACGGGCGGGAGACCACGGCAAGGGCTTTGCGGTAGTTGCGTCAGAGGTGCGGAAACTGGCGGAGCGCAGCCAGAAAGCGGCTGCCGAGATCAGCAAATTGTCCTCGTCAAGTGTCCAGGACGCCGAGAACACCGGCAAAATGCTGAGCCAGCTCGTACCAGACATCAAGAAAACAGCGGAACTGGTTCAGGAGATCAGCGCCTCGAGTAAGGAGCAGAATCAAGGCACGGAACAGATAAATACGGCAGTCCAGCAATTGAACACGGTCATCCAGCAAAATGCCTCGGCATCCGAAGAGATCGCGTCCACGGCAGAGGAACTTACGGCCCAGGCGGAACAGCTGCAAAGCCTGGTGGCGTCTCTCATTGTTACGAAGGATGCAAATTTCATGAAGCCAATGAAGGCTAAAACGCACGCCCGTATCGCACATCCGGTCGGTCACAAGCTGACGAAGGAGCATGATACGCTGCATCTCATGCAACAGCCGCCCTCGCGGGAAGAATCCAAGCCCGTCGGAGCACCTGCCGGCGTGAGACTGGACCTTCATCACGGCAACGGGCATGACAAGATGGATGCGCAGTTCACGAAATATTAACCGATGAGGGGAGAATCATATGCCCGCGACCGAGACAATGCAATCGACGCAGTATCTGACTTTCAAACTGGACGACGAGGTCTTTGCACTCGATATTTCCAAAGTCCGTGAGGTGCTCGATATCACCGCCATCACCAGAGTTCCCCGAACTCCTGAGTTCATGTCGGGGGTGATCAATCTCCGGGGAAGCGTGGTCCCCGTGGTCGATCTGCGGCTGAAATTCGGCATGAGCAGGACGGAAAAGACGGTCAACACCTGCATCATCATCACCGAAGTGTCCGTAGACGGCGGGATCACGGTTCTCGGGACCCTTGCCGATTCCGTGCAGGAGGTGTTGGACATCGAGCCTGATCATGTTGAACCGGCTCCCAGGATCGGGGTCCAACTCCGCACGGAATTCATCAAGGGGATGGGAAAACGGAACAACTCGTTCGTCATAATATTAGATATCGATAAGGTTTTCTCGTCAGGGGAACTGGAGATCGTGCAGGCAGGCCGAGGGGAAACACGAGAGACGATGGCAGAAGAGGCTATTCAACCTCTTTCGTAATACTCTCTTGTCATAACGGAGCGGTCATTCATCAGTACGGCTTGATGGGATCGTGAACCTTATTTATCGGAGCAAAGGATTTCCGCCGACCCTTTCCGATAAGAATCTAATCGAATTACAAAGGAGTGCTGTCATGCTGAAACAGAACTGCTGGGAGTTCAAGAAATGCGGCCGCGAGGTCGGTGGTGCAAAAGAAAAGGAGCTCGGGACGTGTCCGGCAGCCATAATGCGGGAATTGGACGGGGCCCACGGCGGCAAGAACGCAGGAAGGGCCTGCTGGATCGTGGCGGGTACGATGTGCGGCGGGAAAGTGCAAGGGTCGTTCGCCGCAAAGTACGATGATTGTGAAAAATGCGATTATTACCGGTTTGTCAGGCAAGAGGAAGGCCCCAGATACATATTGTCCCCGCTCCTTCTGAGCAAGATGCGAAAGGCACCTGCGGCTTCATCCACCGTGTAAGCATTCAAGAACCCGAACACCGGGAAGTTACAGTACATCAGGTAGGGGAAAGGCCTTGTATGACTGCGAGGCCTTTCTTTTCGGTGGTGCCTCCGGTCATTTCAGACGTCGGTTCTGGACCTATAAGTCTGAATGGATATGCAACGGCGGTGAAAGGGACCGTTATCAAATATAAGCAGTAAACCCGCAATGTGTACTCTACAATTACCCTTGAATAAAGTGGAGAGACCTCAAGGGTGATGGAACAAAAGGTAAAGACGCCGAAAATATCTACAGTAGTGATTAATACAGCAGGCGGCGCTCCATTTTTGCTAATATTATCCGTTAATGCAATAAAATGAAAAGTTGCAGATTCTGGAAATTGACTGCTCCTTATATTCGTGATTTAATATAACAAATCCCTGATAAAGCCAAACCCTCCGTGAGGATGGGACGGAAAGCAACGGATCTTATAAGACCAAGATGGCCGGGCTGCCGAAGGATAATCCTGAGGCAGTTCGGCCTTTTTGTTTTCTCGATGTATTTCCCAAGGGGGGATTTGCTAGTTTAACCTTCGAGTGGTATAAGAATTTCTTTTAAAAACTTAAAAAGGGGAGGCGAACATGGAAGAAGCCGGTAGAATCAGATATTTAAAGATTGCTTTGGTATTGATAGGTGCATTCTGTGTCGTAGGACTCTATCCTCTTACGATCATCTGGCCTTCGGGCTGGGCGTGGCACACCGAGGGACCTTCGCTCTATTTGCAGATGATAATCGGGATCTACGCGACTTTCGGTGTATTCCTGATCATTGCCGCCAAAAATCCGCTCGATCATCTCAGCCTCATCTGGTTCGGCGTCTGGTCCAGCATCGTGCATGGAGGGATCATGGCGATCCAGGCTCTCGTTTATCCGGAACATCGCGGACATCTCTTCGGCGATGTTCCGGTACTGTTCATTGCAGCTGCAGTATTCGCATGGCTGACACCGAGGCGAACAATGAGCACGGCAAAAAAAAACTGACTGCCTGCGGCAAGAATTGATGAATTAGTCCGGCCATGAAGCCCGTTCCTTAGCAACAGCAATCGCTATTGAAGGACAGCGGCAATTCATTTCTTCTGAAAGGAAACCAAAATGAATTTCAACGTCACCGTGGTAAATCCTCCATCAAAACCGATCCCCATCAGTCAACCTGTCAGCGTATCTCTTGTTTCAACATCGATAGATTCATTTACCTACGTTATTGAACCAACGGGCAGTCAGGCAACACTCAATTTTGGGCTTCTGGTATCAGCGGATGCCATCCTGGAAACTATTGGCTACTACGCCGCCAAGTCACCACAGCTGATTTTAGACCTGTATTTCAAGGCATCGAATCCCCCGGCCGTTTTAGGGTCAGTCCAGGGCGCCAACATCGTGCCCCAGGGCGACGCGAGGTTTCATTTCGTCTTGTCGTCCACCATTCCGGCCACGCCCTCGGTCATTGCATTTACCACGATGGCCAATATCCATATCAATCAGGAACGTCTTGACATTACCATTTCCACGCTGGACGGCGCTAACATTCCTTCCTCGGCAAATGGTGCGTTAACGCTGCAGTTCAGAAAGAGATACTGAAGGCATGACGCAAATAATTCACTGCTCATGATGGCGGGCCCGGATTGGTATCAAATCGTCGATTGCGACATGATTGGAGCGAATGAAGGGGCCATTGCCCGAACAATTTTGTCACCCTGAACGAAGTGAAGGGTCTGCCGTATGCAGTGAATGGGAGATTCTTCGCGGCGCTCAGATTGACACACTTGGCGTAAAATGTTTTGGGCAAAAGCCCCTGAAGATGCGCCCCCTGAATTCCTGCTCAAGCATACCTGGCCATTTGTTCCTATCTGGATGGTCTATTGACCATACTACGGGGTTGACAGGGGCATAAAAAAGGGCCGCCATGTACTAGCGGCCCTTGGAATTGAGCATTCAGCTGATTGATGGCGTGTCATTCCCCGCCATGACCTCTTCCGTGTTCCTCGTGACCTCTTTCGTGTTCCGGCCCGCCATGTCCGTGCTCGCCTCTGGGCTCGTCCCAATGGCGTTCCTTCTCCCAGGTCCGCCAGTTTTTCTTGACCGTGTCGTGAGGCATACGCTCATGCCCTGGAGGCATGCGCCGGTAGGTAGGCGGCACGCTGATCAGGGCGCGGGGTACCTTGCCTGGTCCGATAGCGCGCCACGGGCCGTTATAGCCATTCGAGATATACCACCCGCCTCTATGCGGGCGATACCAGTATCCGTGGTAGAAGAAAATATCCACCGAGACGTCAGGCGGATAGTACACATAGGTGCCGGGTATCACGATCAGTGGCGGCGGTGCCGGAATGACCAGCCCTGGCAAGGGGACGTTGATATTGACGTTCACCTCGGCATTACTTGTTGCCGGAGTAAAGAGACTGGACATCAGATACAGGACTCCTCCTCCGAAAGCAGTCAATAACGATCTTTTCGTCATACAGCCTCCTTCCACTCTCCATCATTCCCCCATGAACGTCCTCTGACGCACGTTCCGTACTGCTGCGTCATCTGATCTTCCAGGGGATGGGGCAACAGCACATGGGGGAGATGTTTTTCCTCAAAAGCGTCTTACTCGGGTTGAATTGGCGTAAACTTGGCGCCTTTGAGAGAGACTCCTGCCATCAAACCTTTCTGATCGAAGACAAACCCCGCAATGGGATTCTGACTCTTGAGGGTCTCGACGGAAGCGGTGGCACCGACCTGGATAAGCGTTACCTCCGCGTCAACGCCCGCCTCCCAGCCGTCACTTTTGCGGAATTTGTTCAGTGCATCGTCGGTCATAAAAACAATGACCATGTCGTACTGCTCGGCGCCGATCTGATATCCCAGCGAGCCCGATACGAGGCTGTAGTATTGGACGGGTTTGCCGCCGACTCGAAGTGCACCCTGACCATACTGCCCGCCGACCATGAATCCGGCCTTGGTGAGGTGCGGCATGACCAGCACGCCCTTCGCTGCCTTCAGATATTCGGAGCCACCCAAGATGTCCTTCCGGAATCGGGACAGGGCAGCCGTGACGCCGGCATCGATCTCGGCTTTTGTCAGCGCGTTCGCAACAGGATCAGCGATGAAAAACATCACCGCGATCGAGAGCATCGCGACAATAGTTCTTAGTCTGGCATGAGCATTCATGATATCCTGACCTCCTTTTCGCGACACCTTTTACTTCTCTAATCCCCTGTACGCGGGGACAACAACGGTCACCTCATGTCAGCAGGTGACCGTATATATTATACCTCGCAACAATTGATTCGGAAAACCAGGGTCTGCATAAGTACCACGATAGTATGTAAAAAGGCGCGGACTGACGGACATTTGTAGCCATTTAGTAGAAGGCTAGAGGTAATCGAACAGGTTGTTCATTCCGTTTCAAAGACTCCATCCAACAACCGACTTTCTCGAGTCTCGGCATCGACCGTACCACGGCACAGCGAATGATCCACCATCACGGCGGCCAAAGCCGCCCTTTTTCAGGAATGTAAGCCCCTCGGACAGCAGAGAGGCACGTACATAGGAAAAAGCACGCGACTCAAGCATGATGCTGATGAGCTCGGCATCATAAGGATTATCCTCAATGGCAAGCACTTCTAGGGCGGACTTCATCTTGACAATCTCCCGCTGGCAACACCGTAGAAACCGTGGCGTCGGCGTTTTTCTCGCTGATGGCCAGGCCTCTTAGGTTCTCAACTCTTCTTTAAGATAATTATAGTCCTATTTTATAATTGGCGTAAAAGAGCCGGGTTTTGGGTTCTCTAAGGTTCAGGGGGTCCAGAAGATAAAAACCATAGGGATTGCCGTGCAATACCAAAGTATGAGGTGGTGCCCGCAAGCAGAGCAATGTTAACATCTCGCGGTGGTTCTGCTCGACCTGAAGATGCCGAACGTTGACGGGATCGAGGTGATCAGGACAGTCAAAGGCGACGAGACGCTGAAAATGATCCGCGTCGTCAAGCAAATCTATTTCCAGGATTTCATGAAGGCTGTGCGGGAGATCGGTGTGTTCTGGGCTGTGGTCAATGAGCCGCCGCCGGTCTGCATCGGGAGAGCAAGAACTGACCCTGTCACCGCGCTCAGTGCAACAAACCGCACTGTTAAGGGCATACCCTTAAAATACCCCATCGCTATCGTTGACACATTCACTGATCAGGCATATATTCGCGCAAGAAATTCATATGGGCATTACAACACCTAACTATGCACGCATTTTGCCAACTTGGTTAGACCTATTCAATAACTCGGGTGGCTCCGACATTAAACTATTCTACTCAATCAATTGTCAAAGTGTGTAAGCTTCCTGATCTTCCATGGAAGCGACGATAAAGCCGTCGCGCCCATTAGCTTCATGTTATCCAACATTGCCTCGATAAATTGTTTTGAAAGAGAATAGATCAGAAAGACCCCGCAACGAGCTGTAACGAGCTAACAAGATAGAGAGGTCTTATGAAAAGGTATGTTCAACTCGCGATTGTACTGCTTATAGCATCAGGGCTGTTCCTTTGCTGCGGAGGCGGAGGAGGAACGGGTCAGACTTCGGCATATACGGGGGATTTTTTATCATGGACCAGCGGCGATGATGCATCTCATTTTTTTTCGCTTGTTCGTATAAATGGGGCGACCGGAGAAGTCACGAATATCGGGGGAAGGAACTACTTCCCTGCGATGGCTTACGCACCCGACGGAACGCTGTACGGTATCTCGGAGGAACTGCATATCATTGATCCTGCTACCGGCAATACAGTTTCGATCGGAACTTTTCAGTACGGTGCCGGCCCAATCCTCATGCACGGAGCAGCTTTCTCGCCCAATGGCACACTCTATGTTGTAGAAAACGCTTATCCTAACGATCGTGTTTTTACGGTCAATTTAACTAACGCTGCCCTAACATATATCGGTACACCAACGGCAGTGATCTGGGATCTGGAGTTCACATCTGATGGAACATTATATGCAGCCTTCGGCGACTTGTTTACTTTAAACGCCTCTGATATGACTACATTGACAACAGTGGGCCGTACGGGTACTTACGTGCTTCCCTTGACCCGTGGCAGCGGAGGAACCTTGTTCGGAATGGATAGCATCCCTTCGACCCATATCTATAAGCTCGATCTGACATCCGGATCAGCTTCCCCAATTGTTGCAACCGGCAGTAACGGGCTTGATTCACTGGTAGCGGAGCAAGCGTCTACAGCTACATCGGGTGGAGTATTTCATAAAGCTGCTGCTATCCATGGTTTATCTGCTCCACGGTCCCTGGAGACTCTCCTGAACGACGAAAAAGCAATAAAGGCCACGCGCGCTCTGTATTGAAAAGGCAGGAAACGAGAACTGTAACTAGGAGGTCGAGTGGTGCTGCTGCGGAATACAGATTTAGTTGAAGGGAGTTACAGAGAACTCGGTTCAGGAACAAGAGGCGCTTATCCGATATCCCTCACCGCGCCGGGTCTGCCTGCATCTCCCGCTTGAACTCCGAGGTGAAGTGGAAGGTGACCTCGGGGTAGGCCTCGATCATGTTCCGGAGCACCCATTCCGACTCCGCCAGGAACACGGTGTTCCCGTCCTTGTCCGTGGCGATCCGCTCCGCCTTGAACCTGCAGAACTTCTCCATCTCCGCCTTGTCCCCCGTGATCCAGCACGCCTTGTAGGTCGCCATCGCGTCGAAGCGGCATTTCGCGCCGTACTCGTGCTCCAGCCGGTACTGCAGCACGTCGAACTGGAGCTGTCCCACGGTGCCAACGATCCTGCGGTTCCCCTGCTGCTGCGTGAAGAGCTGCGCCACGCCCTCGTCGGTAAGCTGTTCGATGCCCTTTGCCAGCTGCTTCGACTTCGACGGGTCCAGGTTCACCAGCTCCTTGAACACCTCCGGGGAGAAGGTCGGGATGCCCTGAAACATGAGCTTCTCGCCCTCGGTCAGCGTGTCGCCGATCTTGAAGTTGCCCGTGTCGTACAGGCCGATCACGTCGCCGGGAAAGGCCTCGTCCACGATGCTCTTCCGGGCGCCGAGGAAGCTGGCCGGGCTGGTGAAGCGCAGGTTCTTGGCCATGCGCACGTGATGGAACATCTTGTTCCGCTCGAACTTTCCGGAGCAGACGCGGATGAAGGCGATGCGGTCGCGGTGGCGCGGGTCGAGGTTCGCGTGGATCTTGAACACGAAGCCGGTGAAGTCCTTCTCTTCGGGCCCGACCATGCGGACGTCCGTCGGGCGGCTCCCGGGCGTGGGCGCGATCTCGGTGAAGGTATCCAGTAGTTCCTTTACGCCGAAGTTGTTGATCGCGCTGCCGAAGAAGACCGGCGCAAGCTCGCCTCGCAGATACTCGCTCACATCAAAGGGGTTGTGGGTGCCCTCGATCAGCTCCACGTCCTCCCGGAGGTGCGCGGCATAGTCGCCGAGCTGCTGGTCGAGCACGGGGTCGGCGATTCCCTTGATCTCGAGCACGTCCTCGGCCACGGTCACGCCGCCGGGACGGAAAAGGTGGAGGCTGTGGTTGTAGAGGTTGTACACGCCCTTGAAGGAGGTGCCCATGCTGATCGGCCAGGAGAGCGGCTGGACCCGGATGGAGAGCTTGCTTTCGAGCTCGGCCAGGAGCTCGAAGGGGTTCTTGCCCTCGCGGTCGAGCTTGTTCACGAAGATGATGACCGGAGTGTTCCGCATGCGGCAGACCTGCATCAGCTTCTCGGTCTGCTCCTCCACGCCCTTGACGCAGTCCACCACGAGGATGACGCTATCCACGGCGGTCAGCGTCCGGTACGTGTCCTCGGCAAAGTCCTTGTGGCCCGGCGTGTCGAGCAGGTTGATCTTGAGGCCGTTGTAGTCGAAGCCCATGACCGACGTGGCCACGGAGATGCCGCGCTGCCGCTCGATGTCCATGAAGTCCGACGCGGTGCTCTTCCGGATCTTGTTCGACTTGACCGCGCCGGCAACCTGGATCGCGCCGCCGAAGAGCAGGAACTTCTCGGTCAGCGTGGTCTTGCCCGCGTCGGGGTGGCTGATGATGGCGAAGGTCCTTCGCTTCTTTATTTCGTCGGAGTAGTCCATGCAATTGCGTCCCATTAAATCGGGGCTCGGTAACATAACAATTGAGGGCGAAAATGTCAAGGAATTTGGAAAAACCTGAGGCGGGGAGTAACCACGGACGAACGGGATAAAACTTAGATTAAGAACAGTATCTAACCACGGATGAACAGGGAAAGACGATTATTCGTCATTCCTGCGTAAGCAGGAATCCAGGGTCTTGTCAAAAGTCGCTGGATTCCGTGTTCAAGACTGGAATGACGGCTAGTGAGAAAGAGGCCATCCCACCGCCGGAGCAGCTGACTGTCAAGAGACCATTCGGAGGACCCGGCCCTCCACCGTGTTCATCCGTGGTTATATATAGCTTAATCGAAATGCAGCGCGAGCCAGACCGTCCGCACTCCCTTCGCGGTCCATTCCACCCGGTGCCGCTTATGGCGGGGTATGAGCAGGTGGTCGCCGGGACGGAGCGCGACCGCGTCGCCGTTCTCAAAGCTCAGCTTCGCTTCCCCTGACAGGAGCACGACCCATTCGTCCTGTTCCTGGTCATACCACTGGCCGGGCCGGGTCGCCTGGCCAGTGGAAACGATCCGCTCGAGTTTGAAACCTTTCGCCTCAAGCACCGTCTCGAAGATCTCACGCGAGCGGTCTTCCGGTAGATCAATCAGCAGGTTTCCGATACGTGACATGAGAGATCCTATTCCTTGAAGTGCGCTTTCGCTTTTTCAAATGCCTCTTCGAAATCATCTAATGCCGCATTCAGGTCCTTTTTGAGCTTTTTCTCCTTTTCCATTCCTTCCGTCTTCAGCTCCTCGAGCTTTCGGCCTGCCGCCTTCCGTTTCTGCTCCGCTTCCTTGATATGGCGGTCCATGTCCTTCTTTGTCTTTTCCGCGAGGGACTGGCTTTTCTCCTCCAGATCGTCAAGGTCCTTGCCGATCTTGCGGAACCGCTCCTCCATGCTTTTTTGCGACTGTTCTTTCTGTTTTGTATCTGCTGATCCAGGGTTGTTCGTCCGTTCCGCGGCAACAGCCAGGAACGGCAGCGCCGAGAGGGAAAGAATGATGAAGATTGAGATCAAACTCTTTTTCATGGTATGTCCTCCTCGGATAGATATAGTATGCGGCCCTTTTCATATACACCGACCGAGCGAGTACGAAAAGGACGTTGCATGAATCCCGCGACTTGCAGTCCCCCCGGCCCTGCCGGTGGTGTCTCCACCTGTAAGGCTTATGTTGCAGAACGATCATCAGTTCCGGAATTATTGCACAGGGCATTTTTATTTTCAACGGGAAAACAGGCTTGGGGGCTGCCTTTACACCTTGAGGGGCAGGGGCTATACTTAAGATGAAAGGAGAGCGAATCGATTTCGATCAATGGAGGCGGCGATTCTATGAGCGTGCTCGCAGAGTTCAGCATCGTTCCCTTGGGAACAGGCGCAAGTGTTAGTCCTTTCGTCGCAGAGGTCATGAAGATCGTGGCTGAAAGCGGCGTAAGCTACAAGGCGAACCCCATGGGCACCGTGGTTGAAGGGGACTGGGACGCGGTGATGGGCGTGATCAGGAAATGCCATGACATGGTGATGAGAGGCTCTGAGCGCGTGCTGACCTCGATCAAGATCGACGACCGAAAAGGCAAAGAGAAGCGCATGGAAGCAAAGCTCGAGTCCGTGGAGCAAAAGCTTGGAATAAAACTGAACCGGTAACGAGAGGAGGCCCTCATGGCACGGAAAATCGAAAGCGATCTGACGGAGCGGCTGAAGATCCAGGAGACCGCCCTGCTGGAGCTCGCCGAAAGCCTGAAGCGGCACGAAGTCATGCTCGACGTGGAAATGCAGGATGTTCTCGAAGAGCTCAAAGCGATCAAGATATACCTGTCCCGTGCCATGCCCGAATTCAAGAGTCAGTTCCCGGACATTCGAAGGAAGCTGAAGGCGGCGTGAACGGCCTTATCTAAATGAAGGAATAGGCAAGGAGGCCCGTTATGAGGACAATGAGCAGACCATACCAGCTCCAGTACAAGAAGAAGATAGCCACATCGGATACGTACCTGCCGCGGGGCGCGAGCCAGAGCGCGTCGGTGTGCGGTACGTGCCATGCCGTCTACCAGAACAAGCGGTGGTACGCTGACGAGGCGCTGTACGAGACGACGAAGAAGAACGGTGTTGAAATCGTCTGCCCCGCCTGCCTCAAGATCCGCGATGATTTTCCGGGAGGCATCGTGACCCTGAAAGGCGAATACGTCGCCGGGCATAAGCAGGAACTGTTGAACCTCATCAGGAACGAGGAGGAGCGTGCACGGGGCTTCAACCCGCTGGAGCGCGTCATGTCCGTACGGGAGAACGGGTCGGGATCGCTGGTCATATTCACTACCAATGAAAAACTCGCTCAGCGGCTTGGCAGGGCGATCAACAAGTCCTTCCACGGAGAATTGTCCTACAACTGGTCTCATGACAACAAACTCGTGCGCGTGGGATGGGAGCGGGCGGCGTAGGGAGCAGCAGAGGGGCAGACCTCGAGAGACCTAATCATGCTCATCCGCATCAGAATGCGGCGACGATTTCAGCGATGCAAGATACTCCTCCCATTCCATGGGGAGGAGATATTTTTTTTTGCTGTTGCACTCCTTGCACGCCGGCACCACGTTCCCCTGCACTGACCTGCCCCCGCGTGCGACCGGGACCAGGTGGTCCATCGTGAGGTCCGCGGGCTTGAACACACGGCCGCAGTAGTAGCAGACCCCGCTCGAACGCCTTCGCTTCCACCACTGCGATTGCCGGAGCCCGCGCGCTTTGGCCTTCTCCCGCCTGATGTGCTCATCGTCCGCGGCTATGAAATAGTCCGTTGTCATTCAGAAGTCAGAAAAAAGATCAGGCATACAGAAGATAGTGAGCATACAAGAGGGAACAGACGAACGCTGCTGGCGCTGTGTTTTCTGCGGCGTCATCCGGTATCTCGTGCCTGGGTACTTAATAATACTGATTTCATGCGCTTCTGTCATTATAAAACCCCGATTTCTTCTCCGGACTACCCCACTGCCTAAGAGCTGAAAATATTAATAATTTTCTTGACATTGAAAAGCCCAGATTATATACTTTGGCCATTAAGTGGTATAAAGTGGGAAACAGTGGTATTACTTGGGGAGAATCATGTTCAGGGGCAGCTTCGAACATTCTGTCGATTCCAAGGGCCGGGTGAGCGTTCCGTCGAAATTCCGCGATATCATTGCGGACCGCTACGAGGGCAAGCTCGTGCTGGCCATGGACTTTGACAAGTGCCTCACGGTCTATCCGCTCGAGGAATGGGAGAAGCTGGAAGAAAAGATCAAGACCCTGCCGATGATGAAGCAGGAGGTGAAGGACTTCATGCGGTTCTTCTTCTCCACGGCGACCGAGTGCGAGCTCGACAAGCAGGGCCGGATTCTCATCCCGCCGTCGCACCGCGACCAGGCGGGGATCAGCAAGAACGTGCTGCTTGTCGGGATCATGAACAAGATCGAGATCTGGGACGCGAAGGCGTGGGAGGCGCGACATTCTCAAAACGGCGACAAGATCGGCGAGGCGCTCGCCACACTGGGCCTTTGATATGGATACGAAGCTCAAAGTATATCAGATGAACTTGGAAGGCGAGATCGACGCGGCTAAAATGGCCGAGATCGGCAGGGTCATCGGCCAGCTGATCAAGGGCGAGATGTACGGGCTGATCCTGAACTTCGAGTCAGCGGAGCATGTTCACTTCACGGTCCTACCGGCACTTGTCGAGGAGAAGAAGCGGCTCCAGTCCTTCGGCGGCGACATCCGGCTCGCGGGCATGTCCGAGTATCTCAAGAATATCTTCCGGACCACGGGCGTACTCGAAGAGTTCCAGGTCTTCGATTCTGCCCAGCAGGCGGCGAAGAGCTTCGGCGTCGCAAAACCCGCCACCAACCTGCCGCTGGGGCTGTGATGGATCAGCGAGGAGCGAGGAGCGGGGTGTTCGGAGTGAGGAATGAGCAGTGAAGCAGCAGAAGACGATGGAACGAACACGCCGAACACCGAACCTGCAGCTCTGAACGTAGAGCACATCCCCGTCCTTCTCCGCGAGGCCGTTGACCTGCTGGCGCCGCGGCGCGGCGGGGTCTACGTGGACGGGACGCTCGGCGCCGGCGGACATGCTTCGGAGATCCTGCGGCGGTCCGCGCCGGACGGGGTCCTGATAGGGCTCGACCAGGACGCGGAAGCGGTCGACCGCTGCAGAACGGCCCTCGCACCCTTCGGCAGCCGGGCGATCCTCAGGCAGGCCAATTACCGGGACCTGCCGGCCGTGCTTTCCGAGCTGGGGCGCGTGTCCGTGGACGGCATCCTGCTCGACCTCGGGGTCTCCTGGTTCCATCTCCGGTCGCCCGGCCGGGGCTTCAGTTTCATGATCGACGGGCCGCTGGACATGCGCATGGACCTGAGCAGGCCGCAGACAGCGGCCGATCTGGTGAACACACTTTCCCGTACCGGGCTTGCGAAGATCCTCCGCGAGTACGGAGAAGAGAGCAGGGCAGGCGCCATAGCAAGCGCCATTGACCGGGCGAGGGTCCGGGAGCCGGTCGCCACCACGGGGCAGCTCGCGCGGATCGTTTCGAGCGTGTTCCCCCCCTACCCTCCCCGCAGGATCCATCCTGCCACGCTCACCTTCCAGGCGCTGCGGATCGCAGTGAACGATGAAACGGGTGCCCTCCAGGAAGGGCTTGACGGGATGATCCCGCTCCTGGCGCCGGGCGGCAGGATCGCGGTCATCTCCTTCCACTCACTGGAGGACCGGATCGTGAAGCAGACCTTTGCCGCGGCGGCAAAGGGGTGCATTTGTCCGCCGAAGATGCCGGTTTGCAGCTGCGGGAAACAGCCGACCCTCCGGGTGCTTACGAAACGCCCCCTCACGGCGGGTCCGGATGAAGTGGCAAAAAACCCCGCGTCGCGCAGCGCGAAGCTCCGGGCAGCGGAGAAGCTGTGACGACCGGCGCATGGGTGAGGGGCGGGGGCTCCTATTGGGGAAAACATCATGACTTCACGGGCCGGTGACATTGGGTCCTTCATGTTCGCACGAAGCAGGCAGGGCAGCCTGAGGAGGGTCCTGGTCGTCCTGCTGATCATTGCTTCGCTGATCCTGTACGTTGCCGGCAAGGTGAGCATCGTCCGGCTGGGGTACCGGATCGAAGCGCTGGAGCACGAAAAAAAAGAGCTGGAACGCGCGAACCGGTCGCTCCGGATCGAGGCGTCGAGTCTGTCGTCGCCGGCGCGCATCGAGGAGATCGCGACCAGGCACATGGGCATGGTCAGGCCGCCCAAGGAAAATGTGGTCATGGTGAGGAGAAAGGCGGCGCCCGGAGAATAGGGCGGGGTTGACATGGATCGACGGGGGAGAATACTCGCAGTACTGCTGGTGATGGCCCTGGGCTATTCTCTCGTGGCCATGCGGCTCGTGTATCTCCAGGTCTTTGAGCGGGCCGCACTGTCGACGCGGGCGGAGCGGCAGCAGGAGCGCCTCGTCAAGCTCGAGCCGAAGCGGGGGACCATCTATGACCGCATGGGCCGGGAACTTGCGGTGAGCCTGGACGTGGATTCCGTCTACGGCGTACCGTCGATGATCGGGAACCCGCGGGAGGTCGCGCGGCGGCTCTCCCTCATCCTGCAGGAGAACCCCCGCGTGCTGGAGCGCAAGTTGGAGGGGGACCGGCACTTCGTCTGGCTCAGCCGGAAGGTGGAGCCGGACCGCGCCCGCAGGGTGAAAGAGCTCGACTCGAAGCAGATCGGCCTGCAGGCCGAGCCCCGCCGGTTCTATCCCAAGAAAACGCTCGCCGGGCCCGTGCTCGGCTTCACCGGGGTGGACAACGAAGGGCTCGAGGGGATCGAGCGGGCCTATGACAAGTATCTGCACGGCGCGTACGGATGGGTGCTCGCAGAAAAGGACGCCGTGGGCAGGACGGTCTTTCCCGGCGGCCCGGGCCTGGGGTACCAGCTGCCCAAGGCCGGCCATGATATCATCCTGACCATCGACGAGGTGATCCAGCATATTGCCGAGAAGGAGCTGGACGGCATGCTGGGCAGTGCCCGTGCAAGGGGCGGCTTCTGCATCGTGATGGACCCGAAGACCGGTGAAGTGCTTGCGCTCGCCGTGCGCACCTCCGGGCCGAGCCGGCCGCCGTTCAATCCCAACGAGCCTCAGCATTACCGCCCGGAGGAATGGCGGAACCGCTGCGTGACCGACGTCTTCGAGCCCGGGTCCATTTTCAAGCCCTTCCTGGCCGCCGCGGCGCTCGAAGAAAAAGTGGCCCATCCGCTCGAGCGGTTCGACTGCAGCGCCGGCAGCATCCAGGTCGCGGACCGCGTGATCAAGGACGCCCATGAGAACGGCGTGCTCACCTTCACCGACGTGATCGCCCATTCGAGCAATGTGGGCACCATCAAGATCGCCCAGCGCGTGGGCAAGGAGCGGTTTTCGCGGTACATTGCCGCCTTCGGGTTCGGACGAAAGACGGGCGTCGACATTCCGGGCGAGATCCCGGGCCTCGTCAGGGACCCGCGGCTGTGGTCCGGCGTGTCTCTCGCGGAGATCGCGATCGGGCAGGGGATCGGCGTGACGCCGATCCAGGTCGCCGCCGCGTACTGCGCCCTCGCCAACGGCGGGACCCTCATGAAGCCCTATGTCGTTTCCGAGATCGTCGACGGTGAAGGGCACGAGGGCAGGAAGTTCGGGCCCCAGGTTGTGGGACGGGCCATCAGCCCGGAGACTTGCGCGAAGGTCGCCATGATGCTGCAGCGGGTCGTGGAATCTGGCACCGGCGACAAGGCAAAGCCGGCGGGCTACACGGCTGCGGGAAAGACCGGCACGGCGCAGAAGATCGACCAGAGGACCCATGCATATTCGAAGAAGAACTATGTCAGCTCCTTCGTGGGGTTCGTCCCGGCGGTCTCGCCGCGGCTGGTGATCCTCGTGATGGTCGACAGCCCCGAGGGTGTCATCTACGGGGGCAGTGTTGCGGCCCCGGTGTTCAAAGCCGTTGCGGAGCAGAGCCTCGCCTATCTGCAGGCGGCGCCCGATGATGTGGGAGGGAGGATGCTCCTGGTTACCCGATGAAGCTCGGTGCATTGTTCAGCAGCCTCAAGAGCCAGTCGACCCTGTCTCCGGAACAGCGGGACAGGGAGGTGTCAGACATTGTCTATGACTCCCGGAAGGTAAGGCCGGGTTCCCTGTTCGTGGCCGTGCGAGGATATCACTCGGACGGCCACCGGTTTATTCCCCCGGCTCTCGCGCAGGGTGCGGTCGCGGTCATTGCGGAGTCCCGCGACCAGGCCGCCTCAGAAGCCGGGGTCCCGCAGATCATCGTGGAAGACTCCCGCGCGGCGCTCGCGCTCGTTGCCGATGCCTTTTACAAACATCCGTCGGGCCGGCTCGCGCTGGTCGGCGTCACCGGCACGAACGGCAAGACGACAACGACCTATCTCGTGAAGTCGATCATCGAGGCCGCGGGCCATTCCTGCGGGCTGATCGGGACCATCGATTACCGCGTGGGAGACCGCGTGTATCCCGCGCCGAACACCACGCCGGAATCGCTCGATCTCCAGCGGCTTTTGTCCGAAATGGTTGCGCTGCACGCCACTTACTGCGTCATGGAGGTTTCGTCGCACGCGCTTGCGCTCGGCAGGACCCGGGGCTGCACGTTCAGGGCCGCGGCGTTCACGAACCTGACCCAGGACCACCTGGATTTTCATGGGTCAATGGACGCTTACTTCCAGGCGAAGCTCGGGCTCTTCACGGGCCTGTCCGCCGGCGGTCACGCCGTGGTGAACCGGGACGACCCGCGGGCCGATGAGGTCATCGGCGCGACGCGGGCACCCGTCGTGAGCACGGGCATGACCGGGAGCGCGGCGGTACATCCGGCCGGGGAGATCCGGCACGGCATTGCGGGACTGGCCTTCACGGTGTCGACGCCTGCGGGTGCCGTGGCGATCGAATCGCCGCTCGTGGGAAGGCACAATATCTACAATATCCTTACCGCGGTGGGGATCGGGACGGCGCTTGGCTTGGGCAGGGACGCGATCGCGCAGGGCATCCGGGCGATGAAGGCCGTGCCCGGCCGCATGGAGAAGGTCGACCTGGGCCAGCCCTTCGGAGTGGTCGTTGATTATGCGCATACCGAGGACGCGCTGGTGCGGCTGCTCGAGGCCGTGCGGGAAATAGCGGAAAACAGGGTGATCACGGTCTTCGGCTGCGGCGGGGACCGGGACCGGACCAAACGGCCGAAGATGGGCGCCGCGGCGCTCCGGGGCAGCGACATCGTGATCGTCACGTCGGACAACCCCCGGACCGAGGAGCCCCTCGACATCATCGCGGAGATCGAGAACGGGATGACCGACGGGTCCGGGCCGGCGACGCCGGATGCGGCCGCCGCGGCAGCGGGCGGCAAACCCTACGCTGTCGTTCCGGACCGGCATGAAGCCATAGCCGCGGCGATCCGGGCGGCGCGGCCGGGCGACGTGGTCGTGCTCGCCGGCAAGGGGCACGAGGATTATCAGGTCGTCGGCACGACGAAGCACCATTTCGACGACCGCGAGGTAGCACGGGAAGAGATACGGAAGAGGCAGAAGACAGGGGGCAGATGACAGAGCATGGACTGGTGGCGCTTGATGAACGAGTTTAGTCCGCCTTCTGTGTTTTGACCTCTCTGTTCCGTGGTTTGATATGAACGATCCTGAAAAAAAGCAGCTGGACGAACTTCTCGAGAGGATGGAGCGGATGGAGATCAAGGGCGTGTCCATAGACTCCAGGAACATCAAGGAAGGTGAACTCTTCGTAGCCCTCAAGGGAGACCGGTTCGACGGCCACGATTTTGTTCGCGATGCTATCAAGAAGGGGGCCTGGGGCGCGCTCGTGGACAGGTCCGCGCTGGAGTTGCGCTATGAAAGCCTGGGCGGCATCAAGAACATCCTCGCCGTAGAGGACACGCTGCTCTCCCTCCAGGAGATGGCTCTGACGCACCGGAAAAAATTTGCGGTCCCCTTTGCCGGCATCACGGGCAGCAACGGCAAGACCACGACCAAGGAAATGCTTGCCAGCATCCTCAGGCGCAGGGGTCCGGTTCTCAAGAACGAGGGGAATCTCAACAACCACATCGGCGTGCCGCTCACGCTGCTCACACTCGATAGCGGGCACCGGGCCGCAGTCATCGAGATGGGCATGAGCGCGCTCGGCGAGATCGATCTGCTCGGCCGGCTCGTCAATCCCGATGTTGGCGTCATCACGAACATCGGGCCGGCCCACCTGGAGTTCCTGGGCTCAACGGACACGGTTGCCGAGGCAAAGGCGGAGCTTCTCGCGAACCTGAAGCCCGGGGGGACCGCCGTGCTGAATGCCGACGACCGCTATTTCGATCTGCTCAGGAGCAGGTGGAGCGGGAAGGTCATCACCTACGGGGTCGACCGGAAGGCCGACGTCACGGCGTCCGGCATCCGTCAGGAAAAGGACTCGACCGACTTCACCCTGACCAGCGGGGGCGAGCAGGCGAAGGTCCGGCTCCGGTCGGTCGGAAGGCACAATATCTCCAACGCCCTCGCGGCCGCCGCCGCGGCAACGGCATTGGGACTGCCCCTCGAAGCCGTCCGGGACGGGCTCGAGGAGTTCGCCCCGGTCGCCATGCGGTCCGAGATCAAGGTCCTGCACGGGAGGACCGTGCTGGCCGACTGCTACAATGCCAACCCCGGGTCGGTCCGGGCGGCGCTCGAGACGCTGGTCACGCTCAGGCCCGGCGCGAGGTCCGTCGCGGTCCTGGGCGACATGCTGGAGCTGGGCGATGCCGGCCCCGGGGAACACCGCGAGGCGGGCAGGATCGCCGCGCGGCTCGGTGTGTACGCGGTCATCGCGTTCGGAACGCTCGCACGCCATATCCTCGAGGGTGCAGCCGCGGAAGGGATGCCGAAGGGCAGTCTGTTCGCTGCCGCATCGCACCGGGAGGCCGCGGAGCTGCTTCGGGCGCATTCGCGGAATGGCGACGCCGTGCTGGTCAAGGGATCGCGCGGCATGAAGATGGAAAAGATCCTGGAGGAATTCTGATGCTGTACCACCTGCTGTATCCGCTGAGTAAGCTGGTAAGCGGCTTCAACGTGTTCAAGTACATCACCTTCAGGGCCGCGGGCGCGGTGCTCACGGCCCTCCTGGTGAGCTTTCTCTTCGGCAAGCCGGTGATCGCCTGGCTCCGGAGGCTCAAGGTCGGACAGCACGTGCGCGACGACGGGCCGAAGACACACCTCTCGAAGCAGGGCACGCCGACCATGGGCGGGATCCTGATCATCATGGCGCTGGTGTCGTCAGCCCTGCTCTGGTCCGACCTGTCGAACAAGTACGTCTGGGTCGTGCTCTTTGCCACGGCAGCCTTCGGCGGGATCGGTTTCTGGGACGACTACCTCAAGGTGGTGAAGAAACGGTCCAAGGGGCTCTCGGCAACGCAGAAGTTCGGGCTGCAGATCGCGGCCTCGCTGGCCGTCGCCCTGTTCCTGTTCAAGTTTTCCGGCGACCGGAACGCGACCCTGCTGTCCGTGCCGTTCATGAAGAGCTTTCTGCTCGATCTCGGCTGGTTCTACATTCCCTTCGTCGCCATCGTCATCGTGGGCTCCTCGAACGCGGTCAACCTGACGGACGGCCTGGACGGGCTGGCCATCGGACTCGTCGGCATCGCGGCCACGGCGAATGCCGTGATCGTGTACGTCGGGGGAAACCGGATCACGGCCGAGTATCTGAGGATCCTCTACATCCCGGGCAGCGGAGAGCTCGTGATCTTCTGCGGCGCGCTGCTCGGCGCGAGCCTCGGGTTCCTCTGGTACAACGCCCACCCGGCCGAGGTCTTCATGGGAGACGTCGGATCGCTGTCGCTCGGCGGCGCCCTGGGCACCCTCGCGGTCGTTACCAAGCATGAGCTGATCCTGGTCGTTGTCGGCGGCATTTTCGTGGCCGAGACGCTGTCCGTCGCGCTCCAGGTCGCATCGTTCAAGCTCACGGGCAAGCGGGTCTTCAGGATGGCGCCGATCCACCACCACTTCGAGCAGATCGGCTGGCCCGAGTCCAAGGTGATCGCGCGGTTCTGGATCGTGGGGGTCATCCTGGCGCTGGTATCGCTGGGATCGCTGAAGCTGAGGTGAGAAAGAAGATTTTTAACCACAGAGGTCACAGAGAAAAGTGAGAAGCTAGAAAAGGGAAGATAAAAAAAATAACACAACGTTGTTTATTCCTAAATTCTTTTGAATCTCCTCTGTGATCTCTGTGGTGAAAAGATTTTGATGTGGAGGCGGGGTGAAACCGGATTTCAAGAACAAGCGGGTGACGGTCGTGGGCATGGCCAGGAGCGGCATTGCCGCGGCGCGGGCGCTCCACGCGCTGGGTGCCCGCGTCACGGTGACGGACAAAAAGCCGCTCGATCAGCTTGTCGCCCAGGTGAAAGCGCTCGGCACAAGGGCCATCTCTGTGGAAGCAGGCGGACATCCGGACCGGATCTTCCGGGAGGCCGATCTTGTCGTGCTCTCACCCGGCGTTCCCAAGATCCCTCAGGTGCTGGCGGCGCGGCGGCGCGGCGTGAAGGTGATCAGCGAACTCGAGCTTGCCTGGCTCCTGTCCGACGCGCCCTATGTAGGGATCACGGGAACGAACGGCAAGTCAACGGTCACGACGCTTACGGGCCTCATGCTCGAGCGCGCCGGGAAGAAGGTGCTCGTGGCCGGGAACATCGGCAACGCCCTGACCGGGGATCCGGCGGCGCTCAGGGGGCGGGACTGGATCGTGGCGGAGCTGTCGAGCTTCCAGCTCGAGGACATCGAGACCTTCCGGCCGAAGGTCGCCTCGGTCCTGAACGTCACCCAGGACCACCTCGACCGCTACCGCAGCATCGGGGAATATGCGGAGGCAAAGGCCCGGATCTTCCGGAACCAGCGGAAGGGGGACTTCCTCGTTCTGAACTTCGACGATGACATCGTCAAGGCCATGGCCAGGCGGAGCGCGGCCACGGTCATACCCTTCTCGCGCCGGCTCCGGTTCAACCCGGGGGCCTGCGTGCTCGACGGATGGCTGACGTTCAACGGCCGGCGAATCCTGCGGGCTGACGAGATCAGAATCAAGGGCGTGCACAACCTCGAGAACGCTCTTGCCGCGGCGGCAATGTCCCTGCTGGCGGGCGCCGACGATGCCTCCGTCGCGGCCGTTCTCCGGGAATTCCCCGGCCTCGAACATCGCCTGGAGTTCGTGCGCGAAAAGAACGGCGTCACCTACATCAACGACTCCAAAGGCACGAACGTCGGGGCGGTGGTCAAGTCCGTCGAGGGGTTCACCCGGCCCGTGATCCTTATCGCCGGGGGTCTGGACAAGGGCAGCGATTTCAGCCCGCTCCATGATCTGTTCCGGCAAAGAGTGAAGCTGCTGATCCTGATCGGCAAGGCTGCCGACGCCATGGCCAGGGCCCTCGGCACCGCGACCGAGACGGTCTTCGCGGAGACGCTCCAGGATGCGGTCGCGCTCGCCTCCTCGCGGGCGTCGCATGGCGACGTGGTGCTGCTTTCCCCGGCGTGCGCGAGCTTTGATATGTTCAAGGATTTCGAGGACCGCGGGAGGCAGTTCAAGGAGGCGGTGCACACGCTGTAGCGCGGGCGTGTTGCTCGGAGCACGAGGGGGCACTGGGACCGGCGCCGGCGCACTCCGCGTTCCGCGCGAGAGAGCATACGAAATGATGACCGCAACAAGCCATAAAGGACAGTACGACCGCACGCTGCTCCTCGCCATCCTGTCGCTCCTGATCGTGAGCGTGGTGATGGTCTACAGCTCGAGCAGCATCGTGGCGCTCACGACCTATGACGATGCCGCCTTCTTCATGAAACGCCAGCTCCTCTGGGCTATCGCCGGCCTTGCGGCCATGGCCGTGACGATGCGGCTGGACCACCGGTTGTTCGCGGACCAGCGCGTGGTGCTCGCGCTCCTCTTCGTGTCCCTGGCGCTGCTCGCGGCGACGCTCGTTCCCGGCGTCGGCAGGGAGATCAACGGATCCCGCCGCTGGTTGCGGTTCGGCATGCTGTCGTTCCAGCCGTCGGAGCTCGCCAAGTTCGCGCTGGTCGTGTACCTGAGCTACTTCATCGCGAAGAAGGGGGAGCGGATCCGCGACTTCACGAACGGGCTGGTCCCGGCCTATGTCGTGGTCGGCGCCTTCCTGCTTCTGGCGATCCGGCAGCCCGACTTCGGGGCCGCGATGACCCTCGCGGGGGTCGCCTGCATCCTGCTGTTCGCGGGCGGGGCGAACGTCCTGCACCTGGGCGGCACGGCCGCCGCGGCCCTGCCCCTTGTCTTTTTTGCCGTCGCGCACAAGGCCTACCGGCTGCGCAGGATCACGGCGTTCCTCGACCCCTGGTCCGATCCCCAGGGGTCCGGGCACCAGATCATCCAGTCCTTCCTGGCCTTCGGGAGCGGAGGCGTGTTCGGCCGGGGGCTGGGCGAGGGGAGGCAGAAGCTGCTGTTCCTTCCGGAACGGCATTCGGACTTCATCTATGCCGTGATTGGCGAAGAGCTCGGATTGATCGGCGCGCTGGTCGTTCTGGTGCTGTTCCTGGTCATCCTGTGGCGCGGGGTACGCATCGCCATCGCAGCGCGCGACGTGTTCACGAGACTGCTCGCGCTGGGGATCACGCTCCTGATCTGCCTGCAGGGCATGATCAATATGGCCGTCGTGACCGGCCTGCTCCCCACCAAGGGCATCGCTCTTCCCCTCGTGAGCTACGGGGGATCGTCGCTCGTGATCACCATGGCGGCCGTCGGCGTGCTGCTGAACGTATCGAGGGAGGCGGCATAACGAGTCGCGGGTTATACGGCGTGAGACGTGAGGCTTCAGAGTGAGGGGTCAGGAAAAGGACGCAGAGAGCCATGAAGGTAATCATCGCAGGCGGAGGCACGGGGGGGCACCTGTATCCGGGCATCGCCATTGCCCGGGAGCTCTTGAAGGTGCGGGGCAGCAATGTGCTGTTCGTGGGTACCGAACAGGGGATCGAGGCGAAGGTGCTGCCCCGGGAGGGGCTACCAATACGATTCATCAGCGTGGGCAAGCTCAAGGGCATGAAGTTTCTCGCAATCCTGAAGACGATCGTGACGCTGCCCCGGAGCCTGGTCCAGTGCGCGCGTCTGATCCATGAGGTGAGGCCCGACATCGTCATCGGCGTGGGCGGGTATTCCTCCGGGCCCATGGCGCTCGCGGCCTGGGCGACGGGCATCACGGTGCTCGTGGTCGAGCCGAATTCGTACGCCGGCATGGCGAACAGGATGATCGGCAGGATTGCCGACAAGGTGATCCTTTGCTTTCCGGGAGCGGACGCACAGCGCTTCTTCGCGAAGCGGAAGACCTATGAGACCGGTCCGCTCGTCCGAAAGGGGATCGAGCGGGGAAACCACGAGTCGGCGCTCAGGCACTTCGGGCTCGACCAGGACCGCTTCACGCTCTTCGTCATGGGCGGGAGCGGCGGCGCGCACGCGATCAACGCGGCCATGCGGTCTGCTGCCGCGCTGCTGAAGGACGTCCCCGGCCTCCAGGTCCTGCACCAGACCGGGGAGAGGGACGCCGCAGAGGTGGGCGCAGGATACCGGACCGCGGGGGTCAGGGCCGTTGTGCTTCCCTATATCCATGACATGGCGGGGGCATACGCCGCGGCGGACCTGGTGGTGTCGCGCTCGGGAGCCACGACCGTGGCCGAACTGGCGGTCTGCGGGAAACGGGCGATCCTCGTTCCCTTTCCCTTTGCCGCGGACAACCACCAGGAGCACAACGCGAGGACGCTGGCGGCGCGCGGCTCGGCCGAGGTGATCATTCAGAAGGACCTGACGCCTGAGCTGCTGGCGGGTCTTATCGCAAAATATGCCGGGGCAAGGCCGGCGGGAGCGGCTCCCCTGGCAAATACGGCCGCAGAGGAGATCGCAGGGATCTGCAAGGACTATGTTCAAAAAGATTAAACACATTCATTTTGTCGGCATCGGCGGCATCGGCATGAGCGGCATCGCCGAGGTGCTGCTGAACCTCGGGTACCGGGTGTCGGGCTCGGACATGCGGGAGTCGGACACAACGGAGCGTCTCAGAAAGCTGGGCGGCGAGATCGCGATCGGCCACCGGGCTGAGAACGTCACGGCGCCGCACGTGGTGGTCATCTCGTCGGCCGTGAAAGACGACAACGTCGAGGTGATCGCGGCCCGGGAGCAGCAGATCCCCGTCATACCCCGGGCGGAGATGCTGGCCGAGCTCATGCGGCTGAAGTACGGCGTGGCGATCGCGGGCGCCCACGGCAAGACCACGACGACCTCGATGGTGGCGACGGTGCTCGCGGCGGGCGGCATCGACCCGACGGTCGTGATCGGCGGCAAACTGAACAGCATCGGCACGAACGCGAAGCTGGGCCAGGGCGAGTTCCTCGTGGCGGAGGCCGACGAGAGCGACGGGAGCTTCCTCAAGCTCTCGCCGACGATCGCCGTCGTGACCACGATCGACGCGGAGCACCTCGACTTTTACAAGGACATCGACGAGATCAAGGACGCCTTTCTCACCTTCATCAACAAGGTCCCGTTCTACGGCGTCTCGATCCTGTGCCTGGACCAGCCCCACATCCAGGCGCTCATCCCGCATGTGCAGAAGCGCTTCGAGACCTACGGCATGAGCTCGCAGGCCGACTACCAGGCAAAGGAAGTGTCCCTCAAGCCCCTCGGGGCCCGCTTCAAGGTCGTGCATCGCGACCAGGACCTGGGCTGGTTCGAGCTCTCCGTGCCCGGCCTCCACAACATCAGCAACAGCCTCGCTGCAGTCGCGGTCGGCCGGCAGCTGGAAATCGACATCGAGGTCATCCGGAAGGCGCTCAGGGAGTTCAGCGGTGTGCAGCGCCGTTTCACCGTCAAGGGCGAGGTGAACGGCGTCATCGTCGTGGACGACTACGGCCATCACCCGACAGAGGTGAAGGCGACGCTGGCGGCCGCCGCCGCGGGCCTCGAGAGGCGCGTCGTGGTCGTGTTCCAGCCGCACCGGTACAGCCGGACGCAGCACCTGATGGAGGATTTCTTCACCGCCTTCAACCAGGCTGACACGCTGATCGTCATGGAGATTTACGCGGCCGGAGAGAAGCCGATTCCCGGCGTCTCCGGTCACGCGCTCTACGAAGGCATCAAGCGGTATGGCCATAAGGATGTAACGTTCCTCCCCGACAGGGACACCGTTGTGAACCACCTGCTCGGCGTGCTCAGGAAGGGTGATCTCCTGATCACGCTCGGCGCAGGCGATGTCTGGAAGATCGGGGAGCAGGTCCTGGAGAAAATGAGATATGGAAACGATAGCCATTAAGGGTGAGCAGAAACGGAATGAACCGCTGAGCCGGCATACGTCCTTCACCATCGGTGGTCCTGCGGACCTCCTCGCCTATCCCGCGGACGCCGAGGACCTGCGGGTCCTGCTGCGCGAGGTCAGGAAGGCGGGCCAGCCCTATTTCATCCTGGGGGGAGGCACCAACCTCCTCGTGCGCGACGGCGGGTTCCGCGGCGTGGTGATCAGCCTCCAGCGCATGGACGCGATCAGGATGGAGCGGGAGTACCGGTCCGTGGGCGGGACGTTCGTGGTTGTCTCCGCCGAGGCGGGCGCCGCCCTTCCGAAGCTGCACGCCTTTGCCCTGGAACAGGGGCTCACCGGGCTCGAGTTTGCGACCGGCATTCCGGGGACGGTCGGCGGGGCGGTCTGTATGAATGCCGGCACCGCGGAGGGAGAGATCGGAGACATCATCGAGGCGGTGACGCTGATCGCGCCCACCGGCGAGCTGGTCGAGCGGGGGCGGGATGAGATGGGGTTCGGCTACCGGACCGCGAACGTTCCCGAGGGCCACGTCGTCGTCGCGGCCCGGGTGGTTCTGCGCCGGGGGGACAAGGAGAAGATCAGGGCGCACGTCAAGGAGCTGCAGGACAAGAGGAAGCAGCACCAGCCCTGGGGGGCGCCGAGCGCCGGCTCCATCTTCAAGAACCCCCAGGAGGAAGCTGCGGGCAGGCTGATCGAGTCGGCGCACCTGAAAAGTCGAAGCGTCGGCGGTGCGCAGGTCTCCGAGAAGCATGCCAACTTCATCATAAACACGGGCAAGGCGACGGCGAAGGACGTGCTCGGGCTCATGGAGATCATGAAGCAGGCCGTCCTGGACACGCACGGCGTCCGGCTCGAGCCGGAGATCAAGATCATCGGGGAAGACTGAAACAGCAGCCGCCGCGAATGAACGCGAATGAAGGTGAAGAAAAATCTGTTTCATTCGTGAAGATTCGTGACCATGCACGGCAGAGGGAATAGATTCTATGGCTCTCGTTACGAACAAAAAGATCGGCGTCCTCATGGGCGGCCTCTCATCCGAGCGCGAGGTGTCGCTCGCGAGCGGCGCCGCCATCCTGAAGGCTTTGCAGGAAAAGGGGTATGGCCCGGTCGCCATCGACGTGGGCAGGGACGTGGCCGCGTCGCTCCGCGCGAAGGGCGTCGAGGCGGCCTTCATCGCGCTCCACGGGAAGTTCGGCGAGGATGGGGCCATCCAGGGCATGCTCGAAGTGATGGGCATCCCCTACACGGGCTCGGGCATTCTCGCGAGCGCCATCGGCATGGACAAGACCGTCTCGAAGCAGGTTTTCCGGTCGCAGGGCCTGCTCGTCGGCCCCTACGAAGTGCTGAGCCGGGCCGATGCCGGAAAGGCCGGAGAGGCATTCGCGCGCATCGGTCTGCCTGCCGTGGTCAAGCCGCATGCCGAGGGATCGAGCGTGGGCGTAAGCCTTGTCTTCACGAAGGAGGAGGCCGGCAACGCGATCGAGCTCGCCTTCCGTTACGGCGGAGAGATCCTGATCGAGAAGTTCATGAAGGGCAAAGAGGTGCAGGTGGGCGTCCTCGGCGAACGGGCCCTCGGCGCCATCGAGATCGTACCGAAGAACATCTTCTATGATTACGAGGCCAAATACAAGGAAGGGATGTCGGACCACTTCTTCCCGGCTCGGCTCCCCGAGGCCGTGTATCAGCGGACGCTCCGGGCGGGCCTGGCCGCGCACCGTGCCATCGGCTGCCGCGGCTACAGCCGCGTGGACTTCATCATCGACGATGCCGGAGATCCGTACATCCTGGAAGTGAACACCCTGCCGGGCATGACCGCAACGAGCCTGCTGCCGGATATCGCGAGGGGCGTCGGGATATCCTTCCCGGACCTCGTCGAGGAGATCCTGCGGATGGCGGTGGCGGAGAAGTGATGATCGGCAAGGGCGCGAGATACTGCCGGCGGATGGATTGTGCGCGACTATAAGAACGTAAAGGTTCCCGCAAAACACCGAAGCAGAGCAGGCCGGGGGAGCGTCAAGCGCGTCGAGGCCGGCCGCGGAAGGAGGAAGGGGGGCGCCTCCCTGTCAAGGCTTCTGGGCAGCGTTCTCCCGGTCCTGGTCCTCCTTCTGGCCGCGGCGGCGGTCTGGCTTTCCTGGCAGGCCTACGGCATGATTACCCATGCCGATTGGTTCCAGATATCGGGCGTCGACGTCAGGGGGGTGCATGAGATCAAGGATGCCGAGCTCAAGAGCATCGTGGGACCCTTTACGGGCCAGAACATCTTCCGTGTCGACCTCGAGGCAGCTGCGCGGCGGGCCCGCGCCAATCCCTGGATCAGGGACGTAAGGATCCACCGGCGCCTGCCGAACAGGATTACGATGGAAGTCGTCGAGCGCGTTCCTGCAGCGGTGCTCGAGACCGATATGGGCCGCTATCTTGTCGATCACGAGGAATTCGTGATCGACCGGGCTGTGCAGGAGTCGGCAGCCGAACGGCAGCTGCCCACCGTGGTGATCAGGGACCTGAGAACGCGTCCCGGGGAGTCCGTCATGACGGACCGCCTGAGTGAGGCGCTGACACTCCTGGCCGAGATCGAATCCCGGGGAGGGTGGAAGCCCGCCGACGTCACGATCAGGGCGGCATCGCCGGAATCACTGAGCGTCGTGTACGCCGGCCATGAGTTCAAGATCGGAAGCGGCAGGTACGCAGAGAAGCTGCGCCGGCTCGCCGAGGTGATGGCGGACGTGAAACAGCGCAATCTGGACATCGCCTATGTGGACCTCCGCGCCGAGAGCCAGGCCGCAGTGATGGCGGTGAAAACGGCCCGGGGCCCGGGAGTGATGGGCGCGAAAAAAAATCCCGGCAACAAGCGGCTGCCTGCCGATCAGCGCCACTGATCAACAGCGAAGCCCGAGACGCTTTCGATCGTGACGGGACGATCGATCCCGACTGCTCATGCGGATGCCGGCAGGGGGAGCCTGTGCAAAACGGAGGACGCCGTGGTGAAAAAACTTGACAATGTGATCGTCGGCCTGGACCTGGGCACGACCAAGGTCTGCGCCATCGTGGGCGAGGTCAAGGATGGCGGCCAGGTGGACATCATCGGCATCGGCATCAGCCCGTCTCTCGGCCTGAAGAAGGGCGTGGTCGTGAACATCGACAGCACCGTCGAATCCATCAAAAAGGCGGTGCAGGAAGCGGAGCTGATGGCCGGAGTCGAGATCAATTCGGTGTACGTGGGCATCTCCGGAAGCCATATCAAGGGCATCAATTCCCGCGGGGTCGTGGCCATCAAGAACAAGGAAGTGGGGGCCACGGACATTGCGCGGGTGATCGACGCCGCCCGCGCGGTGAACATCCCCATGGACCAGCAGGTCCTCCACGTGCTCCCGCAGGAGTTCATCATCGACGACCAGGATGGCATCAAGGACCCCCTCGGCATGTTCGGCGTCCGGCTCGAGGCCAAGGTGCATATCATCACCGGGGCGCTGACCTCGATCCAGAACATCGTGAAGAGCTGCTCGCGGGCCGGGCTCCATGTGAGCGACCTGGCGCTGCAGCCGCTCGCGTCGAGCAGAGCCGTCCTGACCGAGGAAGAGCAGAACCTGGGCGTGGTCGTGGTGGACATCGGGGGCGGGACGACGGACGTGGCGCTCTTCCTTGAGGGAAGCCTCTGGCACACCGAGGTCCTGCCCATCGGCGGAAACCACCTGACGAACGACATCGCGATCGGCCTCCGGACCCCGGCGTCCGAGGCCGAGAAGATCAAGATCAAGTACGGGTGCGCGCTGTCATCGCTCGTCAAGCACGAGGAGACCCTGGACGTGCCGAGCGTGGGCGGGCGGCCCCCCCGGCTGCTGTCGCGCCAGATACTGTCGGAGATCATCGAGCCCCGCGTGGAGGAGCTCTTCGGCATGGTCCAGCAGCGGCTCAAGAAGACCGGGTTCGAGGACATGTTCGCATCGGGCATCGTGATCACCGGCGGCGTCGCACTCATGGAGGGTATGCAGGAGGCGGCGGAGCGCTTCCTCGGGCTGCCGATCCGGCGCGGCACACCGCGGGACATCGGCGGCCTCATGGATGTCGTGAACAGCCCGATCTACGCGACGGGCGTCGGGCTCGTGCTCTACGGTGCGGATAACCAGCGTGAGGCCCCGCGCAAGTTCAAGGGCGGGGGCGCGCTGAACCGGATCTGGAAGTGGCTGGGAGAGTACATTTAGCGGTTGAAGCCGCATTGAATAATGCAAAGGGCAAATTGCAAATATCAAAGGTAAGGCGTGCGTTCAAACTGAATATCGAGAATTAACAATCTTCAATTTCCAATGCTTTTATGAATCACCCGGAGGGGTCATGGACGATAAGCTCGAATTAGGTTTCCAGGACATCATGGATTTTGTCGCGGGCGAGGGCGGGGGAGAGCGGCAGGGACCTTGCCCGGACGCGCGGGAGGAGAGGAGGGCAAGCGGGATGTTCCAATTCGAGGAGGAAAGATTGCCGGCGGTGATCAAGGTCATCGGCGTCGGAGGGGGCGGGAGCAACGCCGTCAGCACCATGGTCAAATCCGACATCCTGGGTGTGCAGTTCATCGTGACGAACACGGACATGCAGGCCCTGGACCGCGTGCAGGCAACCACGAAGCTGCAGATCGGCTCGAAGATCACGAACGGACGCGGGGCGGGCGCCAATCCCGAGATCGGCCGGTCGGCCGCGCTGGAGGACGCCGAGAAGATCAAGGCGGCCCTCGCCGGCTCGGACATGGTCTTCATCACGGCGGGCATGGGCGGCGGCACGGGCACGGGCGCGGCGCCGGTGATCGCGGGGCTCGCCCGCGAGGTCGGCGCGCTCGCGGTGGCCGTCGTGACCAGGCCGTTCACCTTCGAAGGCGTGGCCCGGATGCAGAAGGCCGATGAAGGCATTGCCGAGCTCAAGAAGAACGTGGACGCGCTCATCGTGATCCCGAACGAGCGGCTGCTCAACCTGGCCGAGAAGCGGACGACGCTGCTCGAATCCTTCCGGCTGGCCGATGACGTGCTGGGCCAGGCGGTCAAGGGGATCTCCGACGTGGTCATGATCCCGGGCTACGTGAACGTCGACTTCGCCGACGTGAAGACGGTGATGGCGAACCGCGGGAGGGCGGTCATGGGGACGGGCGTCGCGCGCGGCGAGAACAGGGCGATGGAGGCGGCCCAGAAGGCGATCGCGAGCCCGCTGCTCGAGGACGGCTCCATCAAGGGCGCCCGCGCCGTGCTGCTGAACATCACCGGCGGCAACGACATGGGCATCTACGAACTGAACGAAGCCTCGGCGATCATCAAGGAAGAGGTGGACCCGGGAGCGAACATCATCTTCGGTGCGGTGATCAATCCCGTTATGAGCGAAGAGGTGATGGTGACGGTGATCGCCACCGGATTCGACGAGGAGGGCATCCGCGAGCGGGTGAAGCGGCCGGTCAACCTGAAGGAGTACATGAAGGTCGTCGAGAAGCCCAGGCGGCGGCAGCAGGAGGCCTTCGAGTTCAAGAACGAGGCTCTCGGCATCGACAGCGAGGACCTGGACAAGCCCACGTTTTTAAGAAGGCAGGCGGATTAGGGCTTAGAAAGAAAACCACAGCCCGCAGGATTCCGTCTGCTGATGCTGTGGTTCTCTGTTCCGTTCGAAAAATAACCACTGGTTCACGCAAAGCGAAAGGCCCGCCCTGCGGCCTGATCAATGACGCTTTTGCTCCTGGCCGGCGGCAGGTGCCACGGCCGACTTCGCATTCTGCTTCTCAATCACTTTGTCCATCCCCAGCCGGGTCGCCGAGAAACCATGCGGGTTCGGCTCTTCCTCCTGCTTCACCCTGTTCATGAAATCGCACCGCCAGCAGTTGTGCAGCTTTTGCGCATAGGTCCCCTGGACCTTGCCGCCGCAGAGCGACCCCGCAATGGCCCAGCACGCCCTGCCGGCATTCTTGCCGCCGTGGGCGCCGTCGAGCTCGGCATAGATCGTGACCGGACAGATGCCCAGCTCGGCCGATTTACTGCCGCCCGGCTGGCGTCCGCACTTTTTGTGTTCCCAGCAGTTCATTTTCCCGGCACTCTCAAGAACCATGTGTCCCGCTTCGTTCAGCTTGGCCATCTCTCAATACTCCCCCTGTTCGTAAGATTATGATTGCATATATCTGGCTTTGATCCTTTTCAACCTCTGCGTGGATGCTTATTTTAATAGAACTAAAGTATTTTACCGATCCGGAAAAAAGCTGTCAATCGGAGATGCTGGATGAAGATCATATGATAATCATGGCTTGAGGCTTGTCCATTTCAACCGCTTCCGTTGCTCGTACGGCCAACATTCCTGAGTATGCCGCGGAGCATGCTGACCTCCCTCGAGTCGAGACGCGTTCGTCCGAACAGCTGCCTCATCGCGAACATGATCCGGTCCGGATGCCGTCCATCGAGAAACCCGATCTCCCGGAGGGTCGCCTCCAGATGGGCATAGAACTGCTCGAGTTCGTCCTGCACCGCCACTTCGGCGCTGTCCGGGGTGACCGGACCTTGGGCCGCCACAAGAAACTCATAGGCCACCACCATGACGGCGTGGGACAGATTCAGGGAGGGAAACGCGTCCGACGACGGAATCGCGATGAATTCGTGGCAGTTCGCCAGGTCCTCACGGTCCAGTCCGTTCACTTCGTTCCCGAAGACCAGTGCAACGGTATTCGCGGAAAGCAGGGGAAGGACATCGGCGGCTGCTTCGCGGGGCGTGTGCACATTCCGGCGCAGTTTGCCCCGGTGGCGCGATACTCCGATTACCAGGTTCAGACCGGAAACTGCATCGCGCAGGCAGGAGTATTCCGCTGCCGCGTCCAGTATCTGCCCGGCTCCCGCTGCGAGCTTCCGGGCGCCGTCCCGGTCGCGGGGCGGCCTCACGAGCACCAGTCGGGAAAGGCCCATGTTCATCATGCATCGTGCAACGGAGCCGATGTTCTCCGCGGTCTTGGTATCCACCAGCACAATGCTGACATTCGTGAGGGCTGAAGGTGCCTGCATGGGTTCATTATAAACAACGGCAGGCGCGCCCTCAAGAGAAAATCATGCCGGTCCGCCCTCCCGGTGCGGATGGCGGAGACCCGGCATCTCCCCGGGTACGGGCTGCTCCTTCGGCTCCGAACCTTCCGCTCTCTGCTTCTCGAGAGACCGCACCATGCCGAGACGGGTATGGGAAAAACCGAACGGCATGTCATCCTCCTCCAGCTTCACCGCGATCATGAACTCACAGCGCCAGCAGTTCAGCAGTTTTCTCGCGTAGGTACCCTGGATTTTTCCACCGCACAGCGATCCGGCGACCACCCAGCAGGCACGTCCCGCGTTCTTTCCCCCGTGGGTGCCATCAAGCCCATGATCGATCGTGGCAGGGCAGATGCCCAGTTCGCTTGCCTTGTGACCGCCGGGCTGGCGTCCGCATTTTTTATACTCCCAGCAGTTCAGCTTGGCCTTGTTGGTAATGGATGGCACTTTCCTCTCGATCAAAACACTCATGGCTTCACCCCACCTTTCCTGCTCAATGCATGTACGATGATGAGCAAATAAAATGCCATAAAAAAATGGGTGCATTTACAGCAGATTGCAAAATACTCAGCAACTATTCTGTCCGGAATCGGACGGTGTCAAGTCAATATCGGACAATATCTATGCTGAATTTATATGATGTGATGCCCCAAATTTTATATCCCTTCAGAAAAAGAAATTCTTCTTGCAGCTCGCTGCATCATGATCCATGACCCTTGAATATTCAGCAGGCCGATCACATCCGCCGGGTCACAATTCCGCGAAAAGTTCCTAGGCAGGCATGAAACCACGGGGGTTGCAAAGGTGATAACAGAGGCTTCGAGCCCCGGATGCCATGCTGTCTGACCGATTCACCTTATCCTGGTTGACAAGAAGTCGAATCACTGTTACAGTGAAGCCGGTCATGATCGCCATTTCGCTACAGTCGGGGAGCAGCGGCAACTGCATTTATGTCGAAACGCGGGAGGCGCGCCTTCTCTTCGACGCCGGAATCAGCGGCGTGCAGGCCGCCGACCGTCTTGCCGTGCACGGACGCGACATCCGCGCCGTCGACGCGGTGATCATTTCCCATGACCACGGAGACCACATCCGCCATGCCGGCGTCTTCCACCGCAAGTTTGGCCTTCCCATTTACGTGACGCCGGCCACGCTCGCCGCGGCGTCGTCGCGGTGCACGCTCGGGAGCCTGAAGGACGTGCGGCATTTCCGTTCGAGCGACAAGATCAGGTTTGGCGACGTGCTGGTGCAGTCGGTTCCTACCCCGCACGACGGCGCTGACGGCTGCGCGTTCATCGTCGAGGCGGAGGGAAAACGGCTCGGCATCATGACCGACCTGGGACATGTGTTCAGAGACCTCATTTCCGTGGTCGCCTCTCTTGACGCCGTCTTTCTCGAGAGCAACTATGATCCCGACATGCTGGCAGCGGGGCCCTACCCCGCGTATCTGAAGCAGAGGATCAAGGGTCCCGGGGGCCATCTCTCGAACCTCGAGGCAGCGGAGCTCCTGCGCCGCGCCTCAGAAGCAAAGAGGCTGAAGTGGGCCTGCCTCTCCCATCTCTCCGAGCAGAACAACCATCCCGATGTGGCGCTCAGGACGCACCGAAGCGTGCTTTCCGGCGGCGTGACCCTCTACACGGCAGACCGGTACGAGGTTTCTGAAATATTCTCGCTTTGATATCACCCCGGAACGCTGTGACACCGCTCTTTCGTCAATCCGCGCCATCCCGGCCCTCTCCGGCAAAAAAACAGGGAAAATTATGTTGCACAGAAAATTGCTTTTTTGCTATCATTGAAGCATCGGGGTGCGAAGCACCTCTCTGATGTACGGGCACGAGGTCAACTGCTGAAATGGCAGGGATATTCCGATGAGCCATCGTCTTCACAATTCCGCACGGACCGAGTCGCCGTGCCTCGATGCGCAACAGCTGCTGAACCTTTGCATCGACCGCATGCCCTTGGGATACATACTCTGGGACGCCGAGTATCGCGTGCGCGAATGGAACAGCGCGGCCGAAAGGATCTTCGGCTGGACCTGCGGAGAAGCCCGGGGCAAGCACGCCGGGGAGCTGATGTTCAGCGCGGACCCTTCGCATATCGAGTGCCTGCGCGCGGCAGCGGGACGCGGCGGAGAATCCCTGCCCGCGGTCTGTCCCGGTATCAACCGGGAAGGAAGGAAATTCCTCTCCGAGTGGTACAATACCACCCTTCGGGACGCCTCGGGCGGCATGAGCGGCATTCTTTCCCTGGTTCATGATATTTCCGGCCGCGAACAGGCGGAGCAGGAGCTGCGCGACAGCCGGAAGCTCTTCCAGACCATCATCGACAGCGAGCCCGAGTGCGTCAAGCTTCTGAACCCCGACGGCACGCTCATCATGATGAACCGCGCCGGCCTCGACATGATCCAGGCCGAGTCTCTCGATACGGTCAAGGGCCGGTCCATATGCCCCCTGATAACCTCCGATCACCGCGATGCTTTCATCAAGCTGACGGAGCGCGTTTTCCAGGGCGGGTCCGGCACCCTTGCCTTCGAGATGGTCGGCATCCAGGGTCGCAGGCTGTGGCTGGAGACCCACGCGGTTCCGCTCCGGAACGACAAGGACGAGGTCATCGCCCTCCTCGGAATAACCCGCGACGTGACGGAGCGGAAAAGGGCCGAAGCGGTCCTGCAGAAGGAGCGGGATTTCACGAATGCCGTGCTTGACACGGTGGCGTCCCTCGTGCTCGTTCTGGACCGCACGGGAACGATCGTCCGTTTCAATCGCGCCTGCGAGGAGATCAGCGGGTACCCTGCGGCAGAGGCAGTGGGGAAAATTGCCTGGGACCTGCTCGTCCCTCCCGAACAGGCAGAGGGGGTGAAGGGTGACTTTCAGAAACTGGTCGCGGGCATGTTCCCGAGCCGGTACGAGAATGAGTGGGTCGCAAGGGACGGCACGCGCAAGCTCGTCGCGTGGTCCAATACTGCGCTGCTCGCGCAGGACGGGTCCGTGGAGTATGTCATCGCGACCGGGATCGATATCACGGAACGCAGGAAAGCGGACGATCTCCTGCTGCAGGAAAAGAGGTTCTCCGACGCGGTCATCGACAGCCTGCCGGGCGTCTTCTACGTCTGCGACGAGCAGGGAAGGCTGATCCGCTGGAACAATCATGAAAAGGAAATGACTGGCTATTCCGTCGAAGAGCTGACGAACAAGAACGTGCTCGAACTCTTCGGGCAGGACCGTGACGCCGTTGCGAAGGCCATGCAGGAGGTGTTCACGACGGGCAGGGCCGCCCTCGAAGCGCGGCTCGTGACAAAGAGCGGCATGGTGCTGCATTTCTTCCTGACGGGATACCGGATGGTCCTGAACGGCAGGCAGTACATCGTGGGTGTGGGGATCGATATCTCCGAGCGCAAGCGGCTCGAAGAGCAGCTCCGGCATTCGCAGAAGATGGAATCCATCGGCACGCTGGCGGGCGGCATTGCGCACGACTTCAACAACATCCTTACGGCCATCATCGGGTACGGCAGCATCCTCCAGATGAAAATGGACGCGGGAGATCCGCTGAGGCACAGCGCCGAGCAGATCATGTCCGCGGCGAACCGGGCGTCAACGCTGACCCAGGGTCTGCTCGCGTACAGCAGGAAGCAGGTCCTGAACACCCGGCCCGTGAGCGTGAACGAGATCATCCTGAAGGTGGAACTGCTCCTGAGGCGTCTCATCGGCGAGGACATCGATCTGAAGACCATGCTGAGCGACGAGGACGTCACCGTGATGGCCGACTCCGGACAGCTCGAACAGGTGCTCATGAACCTCGCCACGAACGCACGGGACGCCATGCCCGGCGGAGGCAGTCTGTTCATCGAGACGGAGCGGCTCGTTCTCGATGAGGAAACCGCGAAGGCGCACGAGTGCGGGAAGCCGGGCAGGTACGCCCTCATTACCGTGACCGATTCGGGCGTTGGCATGGATGACAAGACCCGTGAGCGCATTTTTGACCCCTTTTTCACGACCAAGGAACTGGGGAAGGGGACGGGCCTCGGTCTTGCCATGAGTTACGGCATTATCAGGCAGCACAGCGGTATGATCGCTGTTTCGAGCGAGGCGGGCAAAGGTACGACGTTCAAGATATGCCTGCCGCTGGCCGACGCGGAGGTGCGGGAGGAGCAGCCCGTGGACCTGCCGCCCATCCTGGGAGGGACCGAGACGATCCTGGTCGCGGAGGATGATCAGAGTGTCCGGGAGCTGACGAGCCACATGCTGCGGGAGTTCGGCTACCAGGTCATCGAGGCAGTCGACGGGGAGGACGCGGTCAGGAAGTTCATGGACAACAAGGACCGGGTCAAACTGCTGCTGCTCGATGTGCTTATGCCCAAGAAGAACGGCAGGGAGGTCTACACCAAGATCAGTATCTTCCAGCCCGGCATCAAGGCGCTGTTCCTGAGCGGCTATACGGCGGACATCATGCACCAGAAGGGCCTGATCGAACCGGGATTCAACTTCATCATGAAGCCCGTGCCGGTGAACGAGCTGCTGCGGAAGATCCGCGCCGTCATTGACGGCAGCGGCGATTGAACGTTCCGGCCCCTTCCGAGGCCCGCGGGATCAAACCTGTCGCCGACCGCGGGCAAGGGCAATGAAGTTGACAACGGCAATTGCCGTGTGATAAGCTTGCTTCGACAAACGGCCGCACCCGTTCCCCATGAGGTCCGATCATCCCGCGCGAGGCCTGCAGTTCCACGGTAGGGAGCAGATATCGGGATACCGAATCAGCGGTACACTTCGCATTGTTCACGTATGAAAAGAAGAAAATCAATGCTGCTTCGCACGATCCTTCTCTTGGCAATGTTGGCCATTCTCCTTCCCGGCTGCGCGGTAAAGAAGACACACGCACCAGCCCGGTCGCAGCCCCCGCCATCGTCCCATCAAAAGCCCGCTGCCCGGCCCGCGGCGGACCCGAAGGCACAGCAGCGGTATTACGATCTGGGGCTTCAGAACTATTCCAAGGAGAACTACGATGAGGCCCGGGATGCCTTCGAGCAGGTCGTGGAGATCAACCCGAACAGCAGCCTGGGTATGAAGGCGCAGGAGAATATCAGGAAGATCGACCAGATCCTGAAGACCCTGAAGGAGATCGAGAAGAAATGACGCCAACGCCCGACAGCGGCGGCAACGGCTCGTCCGAGGCGCAGGGCCAGGCTTCCGCCAAACAGCCAGCCGTGAAAAAGATCCCGGCCTCTCCTTCGCAGCAGGCCGGCAGAAGTGCGGCTGACACGCCGTCCCTCACGGCGCGGTTGATCCGGTTCCTGTCATCCATCAGCGTGCGTTACAAGATCGCGGGTACGCTCATCATCATCCTGTCGCTTGCGGTCGTCACGCTCGGCGTCGTGACCTTTACCCGCCAGAACGCGATCCTGCGGACGGAGATGAAGCGGCGCGCCGCCACGCTTGCGTATCAGCTTGCCAGCGTGGGCAAGGAGGGGCTCCTGACCAAGCAGGAGCTGCCTGTCGCCTCCACGATCGAGGACATCCTGAAGCGGGACGACGTGGTCTACGCCATGGTCGCGGACGATGACGGCAGGGTCTTCGCCCACAGCGACTACTCCAAGAAGGGGATCATGCTCGGAGCGCCCGGCGACCTGGCCGCCCTCAGGTCCGACATCGTGCTTTTCCAGGAAACGCATGTCAACAATGAGTCGGTCCTTGATGCCGCGGCCCCCATCATCCTGAAAACCAAGAACCTGAGGATCGGCATCGCCCGCGTCGGCCTGTCGCAGAAGGCGCTCAACGAGGCCATCACCGCGCAGAAGAGGACGTACCTCTGGACCGCGCTGGGCTTCATTCTCGCCGGACTGTTCGGCTCCTTCGCGCTCGCGCGGGTCATGACGAAGCCGCTGGATTCGCTGGCCGAAGGCATCCAGGTCGTTGCCCGGGGAGACCTGCGGAAGCTGGTTGCGGTCCAATCGGGCGACGAGATCGGCAAGGTGACCGGCGTATTCAACCAGATGATCCTGAGCCTCCGGGAGAAGCTTCTGATGGAGAAGTATCTCTCCCAGTCTACGGTCCTGAACATCAAGGAGCACCGGGACGTGACGCAGCTGAAACTGGGCGGGGAGCGGAAGTACGTGACAGCCCTGTTCTCCGACGCCCGAGGCTTCACGTCGCTTTCGGAAAAAATGAGCCCCGAGGACGTGGTCAGCCTGATGAACATTTATCTGAACCTGCAGACCGCCGTCGTGCACCAGTGGGGCGGGATCGTCGACAAGTTCGTGGGCGACGAGGTTATGGCCATTTTCGACGGTCCGGGCATGGAGATCAACGCGGTCCGCGCCGCCCTCGAGATGCAGCGCTGCTGCGCCTCGCTGAACGAGGCCCGGGCCGCGGCCGGCGAGACCACCGTGAGCATCGGCATCGGCCTGAACAGCGGCGACGTGGTCATGGGGAACATGGGCGCGGAAGACCACATGGATTATACGGTCATCGGCGACAACATCAACATCGCGGCCCGCCTCTGCGGCATCGCGAAGCCGGGTCAGGTGCTGATGAGCAAGGCGGTGGCCGAGGCGATCGGCAATCAGGCAAGCTGGAAGGAACTGGAGCCCGCCACGCTCAAGGGGAAGAACCAGCCCGTCTGGATCGCGGAACCGATCCTCGTCGCCGGCGGAGCCCGGAGGTACATGAGGAAGACAGTGGACATCCCCGTGACCTACTGGCTGGAAGGGTTTGCCGATGAAACGAACAAGGCAGTGCTGAAGAACATCAGCCCGGCGGGCTGCCTGATGGACGTTCCGACTCCGATCGGCATCGGGTCGAAACTGAGCGTCACGCTGAACCTGATCGAGGTGGGCACCATCACCGTGCGCGCTACGGTGCTCCATGCCCGGAAGCAGGACCGTCAGTACGCCGTGGGACTCGGCTTCGACGACCTCAAGGACGACATCCGGCACCGCATCATGAAATGGATCCACCAGGTGAACGCCTCGATCGTGGAAGGGCTGTTCCTCTGAGGGGCGCTCCCCTTTCTGTCCCGGCCCGTATCACGTCCACTTCCTTACAAGCAAGTGCGAGAGAACCGGCAGCGGCGCCGGGCCATCTACCCGGCCGCTCCTCGGCCGAAGCGCTCTCGAAGGAACCGGCCCCTCATGCAGGGATTCGATCTTCTCCTCATAGGACTGGCCGCCGTTGCCGGCGGCCTCGTGAACGCCCTTGCCGGCGGAGGAACGCTCATCACGTTCCCGATGCTGACCGCCGTCGGCGTGCCTCCCGTGGCCGCGAACGTGACGAACACCGTCGCTCTCTGCCCCGGGTATCTCGGAGCGACCTTCGCGCAGATGAAGGACCTGAGGGGGCAGGGAAAGCGGCTCTGGTATCTCCTTCCCTCGGGCGTCCTGGGCGGGATCGCGGGCGGGGTCCTGCTGCTGCACACGAGCGACAAGACGTTCCGCCTCCTGATACCTTACCTCATCCTGCTCGCTGTTGTCCTGCTGGCGTTCCAGGACCGGATACGCGCCTGGGTGACGGGCCGCATGAGCGGAACAGGACACAGGCACGTGCACGAAGCAATGGCGATACTGCCCGTGGCCCCCGCCGCCGTCTACGGGGGGTATTTCGGAGCAGGCGTGAGCGTCATGGTCCTGGCCGTGATCGGGCTCGTCTTGGATGATTCGCTCACCCGGCTGAATGCGCTGAAACAGGCCATCTCGTTCAGCATCAACATCGCCGCGGCGATCTTCTTTCTTTTTTCCGGCCAGGTCCTGTGGATCGCGGCGCTGATCATGGCCATCGGCGCCCTGGCGGGCGGCGCCCTGGGCGGGCGCATGGCCGGCAGGATCAAACCCACCGCGCTGCGGCGCATCGTGATCGCTGTCGGCCTTATCGTCTCCCTCGTCTACTTTGTCCGCTAGCGTCCGCTCTTCGCCCCGATCGCGGAAGACACCGTATAGATCTTAGAAGACGCCCGTTACTGAGCCGTTTTTCTGTTTGTGCGCTTTTTGGTAATGAGGTGAGGTAAGGTGAAACAAGGGAAGGACGATTTTCTCGCAGACAATCGGTCTTCTACCAAACGCCTTGCCTGCTTTACGTTTTACCGGCCATAGACCTTGCTGGTCACCACTCCGAGGACGTAATCGTATCCTTCCTCCGTGTGGGGAATGACGCAGTCCGAGCAGTCCTTGACGCCGTTCCGGTAGGTGAAGTCTCCTTCGCAATCGAGCAGATACAGCGGACACCAGCAGAAGAGGCAGGATTTCCATTCCTGAAGGTTGTGGCAGGGATAAAAACTGCAGTCCTGGTGCGTGAAAAACTTGTAGTTCATGGTTGTCATTCCTCCCGCGAGAATAGTCGTTCCTGAGGTCTTCCGGCTTCGGGCTCGATCCTACTCACCCGCCTTCCCACCATGATGTTACTCATGACAGTGGCTTATCGTTGGGCTTTCGTTCCCTTCACGGCTGCGGGGCAGCGGGAGATTCTCACTCCTCTTCCCTGAAATCATACTCCAGAAAAATCAGTATTCCTCTATCAGTCTTTCCGTCATCACCTCGATTCCCGGGCTCGCCGGAACTTATTCGGCAAAAGTTTAAACTGCCTGCGGGGGAGTGCCGGCGCAGGCATGACACGGCGAAGTTTTCTTTACCTCAGCGCGGCCGCCCTCAGCGTCTTCTCATGACTCGCGAATACCTTGCGGAAATGGAACCCGTAGATAGACAGGGTGATGGCGAGCGGGAAGAGCCTCGGTTTTCTGAACAGGGACCAGAAGAACAGTTTCCAGTAGTAGTACCGCTCCCGTCCGATAATGCCGAGGCGCACCACGGACTTGAACCCGGCCATGATGTAGCTGAACTGGGGTCGGAAGCTCCGCGCCTTTGTTGCGGGGCGATACTCCTTGAGGAACTTCTTCACCCTCGCGTAGTAGTGCTTCGGCGAGTAGATCGTGTTGAGGATCGAGCGGTAGCCGTTCAGCAGGGCCTCGCTGCTCATCTTCGGGACGAAGTTGATGGAGAAGTCCGTATTGTCGCCGGTCGCTGCCCTCGTAAGGCGTCCTTCCTGTTTCATGCGGCTGTAGAGCTTGGTGCCGTGCGGCGCGTTCAGGAGCCCCACCATGGCGGTCACGATCCCGCTTTCCTGGATGAAACCGATCAGGCGCTCGAAGATCGACGCTGGGTCCTTGTCGAACCCCACGATAAACCCGGCCTGGACCTCGAGGCCGGCCTTCTGGATCTTCCGGACGCTTGCGATAAGGTCGCGGTTCCGGTTCTGGAGCTTGCTGCATTCCGCGAGGCTTTCGTCGTTCGGTGACTCGATGCCCACGAACACCTGGTCGAACCCCGCCTTGACCATGAGCCTCATCAGCTCCTCGTCGTCTGCAAGGTTGATCGAAACCTCGGTATACAGCGTGAAGGGGTGTTTGCGCTCCTCCATCCATCCGATGAGGGCCGGGAGCACCTCCTTCTTGAGCTTGCCCTTGTTACCGATGAAATTGTCGTCCACGATGAACACGCCTCTCCGCCAGCCACGGGCATAGAGCGCATTGAGCTCGGCGATGACCTGGTCCGCGCTCTTCGTTCGCGGCACGCGGCCGTAGAGCACGGTGATGTTGCAGAAGTCGCAGTCAAAGGGACAGCCCCGGGAATACTGGATGTTCATGGAGGCGTACTTGCGCATGTTCAGCAGGTCGACCCGGGGCGCGGGCGTGGCAGCGAGATTTGCCCATTGGGGAGAGGTGTAGATACGCTTCGCCTTGTCATTCCCGAGGTCCTCGAGGAAGAGCGGGAGCGTGATCTCAGCCTCGTTCAGCACCAGATGGTCCACGCCGTCGAAGTCTTCGGGGTTGGCCGTGAACAACGGTCCGCCGGCGATCACTCTGACACCGAGCGCTTTGCACCGGGCAATGACCGACAGGGCAGACTCTTTCTGGATGGACATGGCGCTCACCAGCACGTAATCGGCCCAGCGGAGATCGGCATCGGTCAGATGCTTCACGTTCAGATCGACAAGACGCTGCTCCCATTCGGCAGGCAGCATGGCGGCCACGGTCAACAACCCGAGCGGCGGCAGGCTCGCCTTCTTGGAGATGAACTTCAATGCGTATTTAAAACTCCAGAAGGTAGTGGGGTACTTGGGATAGACGAGCAGTAATTTCATGTTCACTCCTTTGTAAGAATTGCACGCCAGGCCCGCACTAATAATAAAGTCTGAGGATGTGCATAGGCTTGTAAGCGCCCAACCTTCATTATCCACCTTCGAGGCTAAGAAACAATGATATTTTTTGAAATATTTCGCATTATTAAAACCGGGGATTTTTTTATGAACAAATATAGCACTGTTCAGGCACAGGCAAAGAAGAGGAGAAGGAAGGAACATCAGGCGATGCTCAATGGAGAAAGCCTTGTATCAGAGATGGGAACCGACCGCTCAGGAAGGAAGGCAGCGCACGGAATTTACGCTCCTGAAGCTCTTTGGGATAGAGCCCCATCTGACCAAGGAAGAATTGTATGCAAGGTGGTACGAAAGAGCAGTAGATGCGTGCGGACGAAATGCATTGCCGCCTGCAAGCTTGTGGTCTATATTTTTCGCTTTTTCAGAATATAGATTAACATCAGATAGCCGATGCTGGACGCCGGCAAAAGGGTGTCCGCAATGACTGCGCCCATTGGTCCCGATCTTTCCATTTTCTCAAAAAAATCGACACCCATGACGAACAAAGGAAGAGTAATGACCAGCAGGACCATCCACAAACGCGGCATTGGTCCGGATATGGCCGGCATCTGAAAATTGCGCGACTCGCTGTCGTAAGGCCGTCTGATTCCAAGTTTTACTCTGCTTAACATGGTTCGCCCCCCCCCCGCAGGTGAATGAAAACAGAATATGAGTACGCTGCAAGATGCGCCGCACCGCTTACAGAGTCTCATCTCTTGCGATGGCAGTACGAACAGCTCGATGGATCGGACATGGAAACGTGATGGCAATTGCCGCAGGACATGCCCATTTCTATTTTTCTCATGGAGATGAAACTCGTATTCCTCTTCATTTCGAACATCGCAGGGATGAGGCCCTGCCGGTCATGGCAGTCGGCACAGGTGAGGCCCTTACTGGCATGAAGGGTTCCATCAAAAACAACAGCTCCAGCGCCTTTTCCATCGAACGTGAGTTTGACCCCGATCGGCACGGCAAGAGCGTTTGCCGCGAGAAAACAGAGGGCCATCAGGGTGGTAATCAGCACTGCATACTTGATCCTGTGTCTATTGTTCATTTGCATCATTCACCTTTCCTCAGGTTGACTAAAATTGAGTATTTATTAATCACTCGCCCCATGACGAGTTTGAGCGCTATTGCGTTCACTTGAATGCACTTAAATGCAACTCAAATACCATAATGAATGCCGCAGGAAATCAGTCAGTTGGAATGCTGTCGTGATTTTCCTTATCCGGTATTTTGGTGAAATAACCAGATTGCGTTTGGGCATTACACCGATAATGAAACAATAGTGAATAAGCCGCATGAACGGAAAGCCAGCTTTATTGCGGCAATGAGCGAAGACCAGCTGTCACGGGAAGAAGCAATGAAGTGGTGTTCAGGCAGGGATTCTCTGTGAAGAGGATGGAGGCGGTTCCCAACGTTCAACCTTATAGCATGTGATATAATGGAGGGTAAATTTTCCAGGAAAAGGAGGGCGTATGGCAAAAAAAATCGTAATTGCTTTGATCGTCGGATTTCTTATTGGCGGCACGGCAGGCAGCTGGGCTGCGATTCATCAGCCGCACATGATCGCTGCCCTGGAAGCATTGAAGAAAGCGAAGGTGGAGCTGGAAGTGGCTGAACACAACAAAGGCGGGCATCGCGAGAAGGCACTTGAACTGGTCCATAAAGCCATTGAGCAGACGCGAAAAGGCATTGAGGCCGGCGAAAGAGGAAAATAGCCTGAACGGACACAACATTCACGAAGGGACGGCAGGCTCGCCGTCCCTTTTTTATTGGCGGAGAGCGTAGTCGGTGCTTACCAGCATCCAATTGCGCTGTTAATTCAACGATGTCTCAATTTTCTAGAGCCGCTCGAGGGATAATCATATGCTTATTAAACTTCGTATGCCATACCGTGTCTTACTACCAAACATTGTTTTTCTCAACGGGCGAGGAGGTGATTCCGTGCAAGATGTTTCAAACGTGAGGTGAATATTACCAGGGCTTCTTCAGGGCCGGGCGGGATTTTTTCAGTCCCCGCCGAGAAACCAGTCTTTCAGGAGGGTATGATGAAATCTCGAGAATATTATTCTTTAATTCTAATAACGCTCTTCGTTCTTGTATTGCAGGCATGCGGCGGTGGAGGTGGAGGCGGTGCTGTCGTTATGCCCACGGGCGCCGCAACCGTCAGCGTTACGGACGCCCCAGGAGATTTTGACCATGTCTACATAACGGTGAAGGATATCTGGTTCCATGCGAGCGATGTCGCCGATCCCCGTGCGGGCGACTGGCTCAGGTATCCGCTTACCACCCCGGTGACGATTGACCTGCTCAGCCTCGCGAACGGCAACATGCAGGCGCTCTGGAGCAACATCCAACTGCCGATAGGGACTTACCGGCAGATCAGGATTTTCCTTGAGCCGACATACGATTCAACGCTGCCGGCGGGCACGTATCATAATTACGTTGTCGTCGGAGGGAATACCTATCCTCTGTTCGTCCCGGATTTCGACCACGGGATCTCGCTTATCGGCGCGTTCAATATTACTTTCGGGGGCACCCTCAGGCTTGCCATCGACTTTGACGCGGGTGAGGACATCGTCGAATTCCATGAGGGGTTGGATTATGTTCTGAAGCCCCGCCTCGCCTACTTCGACCTTGATAAGGCGGGAGCGATAAAGGGGCAGATCTCATCTTCCGGATCGCTCACCACGCCTGACTTTGTGATCAAGGCCGAGAAACTGGTCACTGATGGCACCTCCACGTATCACGCGATTCAGAGATGGACCATGCCTGATGCCTCCGGCAACTTCGTCCTGTATCCGATCTCAGCAGCGACGAAGACGTACGATATCGTCGTACGAGGCCTTGGCCACCAGACCGTGATCATCAAGGGCGTGCCTGTTACGAGGGGCACAACGCCGTCTACTGCGACCGATCTCGGATTGATCACGATGATGACGGCTACCAACCCGGACTACACGGTAGCAGGTGCCATCGCATCCCCGACGGGCGCGTGGGTGCAATTTTACCAGACCCTTCCCAACGCGGGCGAGTATCCTTATGAGATCCGGTTCAGGCATTTCAATCCATTGTATGGCGGTTTCAAACAGACCTTTGCACTATCCGCCGACCCTGTTCATGTAGGTACATACATCAGCAGTGGCCTGGTATCCGCACTGACGACGACCGATCCCGTTGAGGGCGCGGGGAATTTTACCGCCGTGGCCGGAGCCATATTATATAGCCGCAGCACGTCAACACTCGTGAGCGCGGCAACCACGACCGTTTCATTCCCGACACCGCTCACGGTCGTTTCTCCCTATAAGGGCAACAGCGTCACGGGCTCGATTGTCATGAGTAATCCGGGCAAGATGAACGCTAAGATGGACCGCGGCCTGCTCTTTGCCGTGAATGGAGGCATGATCGTTGACGCCATCCGCGTTGATAGCCAGATGACAGGAACAGGTTCCAGTGCTTACACGCTGTCGAATCTTGCTGGAGGCTCTACCGGAACGCCGCTTCCTGGTGCATTCTATGGCATTGATGCGGTTGGCTGGTTATCAAGCGCTCCGACCGGCACGTACCGGTCGATAGGGATCCCCACGATCGTCGATCTCCGCACGGGGAACGATACGGCTGACATCGCTATGCTGCCGCTGTGGTAATGCCTCAATGATATGAACGAGCAAGGCCTTCCGGGATCTCCGGAAGGCCTTTTATTGCTGCACCGACAGCCGGGGGAATGCGGCTGTCAATCTATCAGGATGATTGCCCCGATTTTCTTCGGTCCCGCACGGATCTCCTGTCTTTCCCGCTCCTGCGTTCGGGACCTTTGAATTGCGGGTCATTGAATTTTCGTCGATCTTCGCCGGACCTTCGATTCATGGAATGCGTCTCCGATGTACCGGCGTTCCGCTGGAGTACAATCGCCCCGGGAGCCGTGCTGCAGGTAATGTAAGAAAAACAGGCCGGTGAAGCCCAACGCTCGTTTCCGCGGCGGGCTTCACGGCGGGGGATCATCTGGTTGCCATTGCCCTCTCTTCCTGGGACATCTTCGCCAGGCGTTCGACCTCTTTCGCGTCCAACTTCAGTCCTTCAGCAACCCGTCGTCCATAATCGGGATCCGGTCTTGTAGAATCTTGTAGAATACGGCAGCCTGGCGCAGTTGGATGCGCTTCTGCGCGCCGTGCAGGTAAATCCACGATGTTGCCGCTCACGTGATCCCGGTCAATGTCCGTCATGACCTTGCGGTAGAGGTCGCCGGCCTGTACATAGTCGTCATTGGGATGGGCATATTTCATGCGGCCGGCCTTCCCGTTGAAGCCCATGGGCGGCTCGGCGACTTCGGCCTTTGCTTCGGGGCCGCCGAAGGTGGTGAGCAGGATGACCTTTTTCATGATGTCTTCCTTATTGATCCTTGGATGTCTTCAAGTCAAATGAAGTTCGGGGGTGATGCAATGCGCAAAAGGCCCTTCTTCCGCGTGCTCGAATAAAACACAAAAAGTGAGCTCAGAAGTCCCGCCTATCGCGGGATCTGTTTCGATCAGAACTCCCTGCAACCCGCTGTCAAGATTGTGATTACGTTCGGTGTTGTGAGGCGTTTCCGGGTCAGAATGATTCCTAACTTGTTTCAAGTGTAGAGCCCGTGATTCCTGCTGTCAAGGAGCCTTAAGGATTATATAAATGGAGGCATTTTGAAGCAGCAAGGTCAAAGATGCAGAGGGTTTGCGTATACGCTCTCTGAGACAGCGCGGCAGGCGAGCAAAAGTTCTCTCAGACGGTATGCAAAGACGGGGAAGGAAAGCGGCGGCAAACCGCACGTGACTACGTGCGCTGCATCCGCGTACGAAGGTTTTTCCATAGAATGGCCGGACTCCTGAAGGCAGCGTTTGATCTTCCGCGATCACGCATATCGATCATGTTTTAAAGCCGGTCTCATCCTGCCGGCTGATATCGGTGGTCTTGCGCTCAAGCTCCGCAATGACCTGGGCGCCGAGTAAAAGGATAAGGGCAACAGCCTCGGTGCTCAGAAGCGCCACGACGGCCGTGGCCAGGGACCCGTAGATCAGATTCACCATGGAGATGACCGAGTAATACCAGACCAGCACGCGACGCGTGATCTCCCAGAGGATCGACGCGGCTATCCCTCCGGTCAATGCCCGACGAAACGTGATGCGCTCGACCGGCATGACCAGGTAGATGGACGTAAGCAGAAACACCTCGCCGACAATGCCCAGGGTATACAGCGCAACACCGGAAATGCCTTCCAGGCTCAAGCCCCATCCGAACAGGAATATATGCCGTTTTTCGACCGTCTCTATCGCTCCCGTGATGAATGACACGATCAGGATGCCAAGGCCCAGGACGAGAATATACACGTACGGGATAATGGCGGAGATGAGAAAGTGACGGCGCTTTATTATCACCCGGTGAACAAAGATCACCGACATGGCATTTTCGAGCACGGTAAAGGCTATGGAGCTGAAAAACAGCATGACCAGCAATCCAATGACGCCGACCACGTTGCGATGCTCGAGAAAGACCCGCACCTGGTCGGTCAGCGTCGCCGCATAGCCGGGGATGACCATCTCGAGATACGTCGACAGGGTGTGGAACAGCTGCTCCTCTTCTATGAAGTGAGACAGCCCGATGAGGGCGAGAATAGACAGGGGAACGATCGATAGCAGGGTATAGTAGGCAACTGCTCCGGACAGCAGCAGTCCCTGGTTGCGCCTGAAGTCGCGCAGGACCCGCGCTAAAAAGCCGAAGAGCCGGCTGGGCACTCCCTGTTCTGTCTGTTTTCTGTTCATTTCGGAATATCAACCTGGAAGATGATGAGAAGCGTAACGAGTGCCGGACGATACCTGGGTGACCAGCCGGTCAAGTTCGGCATATCGCCGCAATGTCCGGCAGGGAACCTCCGCCGCTGGCCTCAAAAAAAGTATAGTCGAATTTGTTTCCGAGATAAAGAAGAAAAGAGGGGAATGTCGGTATGCCCCGTTCCGGAGTTTACGACCGCGTCATAGGCCTCCCCGGCTGCGAAACCCACCTGCCCGGCGATTGGTCAGCGGGAAGCGGCTTCACGCAAGGCCGGGCGACGGGTCTTCAGATACCGCACGCCTGTCACGATAAGCAGGGCCGCAAAGATGAACCGCAGCGCCGCATCAGAAAGGAAATGTGCGACGGTGCCGCCGAGAAACGTCCCGATCAGGATGCCTCCGATGAGGCCGGG
>Ga0335079_10000218_pt1 | contig 67518 bp, 63 predicted proteins | sample Lox_Sample_33_FD_206719 | JGI IMG/M metagenome (GOLD analysis project Ga0335079, IMG submission 206719) | Soil microbial communities from Loxahatchee National Wildlife Refuge, Florida, United States - Lox_Sample_3.3 | ecosystem: Environmental > Terrestrial > Soil > Wetlands | place: USA...
TCGAGAGGGTGCTGGCGGAAAGGACTAACAGAATGACGAGAGCGGAGGCCCAAGAGAACTTATTCACAAAACCCCCTGAAGAAACGTGCTCAATTCTAGAGTTGCACCGCGAGTTTGAAAACAGTGAAAGTTTGTGCATGCCGGTACCGTTCGAAGTCGTTGATGCGATGCGAGTAAGGCCACGCGGCCCGGTCTGTCTGTGCTAGATTTGGGTCTGCGGGCCCATAGCTCAACGGTTAGAGCAGCAGACTCATAATCTGTTGGTTCCAGGTTCAAATCCTGGTGGGCCCACCAACGATGACGTCCTTCACTACGCTCAGGATTTCGCCTGCGGGCTCCCGCTCCGCTCACGCCCGCAAGACGGCTCAAGTTCAAATCCCGGTGGGCCCACCAGAAGCAGGTTTCAAAGTTTCAAGGTTTCAGGGCTTCAAAGTTAAGGCGCGCTTGGCAGCGCGCCTTTTGTATATGCGGGCAATTCGCGTTGACTAGTTGAAAGTTATGACTTCTTCTTCCCGCCGCCACACTTCCATACCTTCCGCACCCAGAGCAAGCGCACCGAGTGATGCGACTGCCGGAACGGATTTAGAGGGAGGGCGAACCGAGGCTGCGCCCGGAAGTCCGGCGGAGACACGCTTGTTCGCGACCGTCTCGTAGCCGTATTCGGTGACGGTGGCGGAGATCTGCGATGTGTTGGTCTTCACTGTGACGCGAACCCAGCCGTAGTGAGTTTTGCCGCCGAACTTGAACTTTACGCCCAAGAATCGATTAGGTTGATTGCTGTCCCACTTCCCGTATAGGTGCCGGGGATGGGAAGTTGTTGCGTAGGCGTGACCCGAGGAGCGTTCCATCATCGCGAGCGTAGCGAACTTCGCCGAGCCGCCGATTTTCGCACCGCGCAGCAGACAGGATGCATAGGGCTCGTTCGCACCGTTGGGAGGCGCCATGACTCCGGCTCCGGCCCCAAGAGCCTGAGCGTTCAGGTTCGCGAAATAGAAAGAGTGTTCCGGATAGTAGGTGAGAAGAAATTGGACGTCGGCGATACCGTCGTTGTTGAAGTCGATGGTGACGGGACACGGAGAGTTGAGGTTGCACAGAGGAATCGGGATGGTCTTGTTGGTGATGACGATCGTTCCGGTTGCTGGTTGGGATAACGCGAGCATGCCGACGCCGGCCGCTGCGGCAGTCACCGAGTAGAGATTAAGTCGTCGATTCAGGGATTCGGGAAGTGAGTTGATGGTGGGCGACATAAAAGTCCTCCGCTAGAGTGGAATTGAGTTTCTTGGCGTGGCCCGTAGAACGGTCCCAGAGGTTGCTCGATCGGGAGGCAGAGTGTTCACGCGTTGGCATCGGAGGGAGGAACCGATGCACTACGTGAAGGAAATACATCGAGTGTTCTGTGAGCATCCGTCTTGCGTCGCAGCATTGTCAAGATGAAGGAAATTGCACGTTGACTCAGGGGGCACTTAATTTGAATCCCAGTAGGCCGCACAAAAACCTAATCAGAAGGCCAACCTGGCTGAGCGTCATTGAGGAACGACTATGCCTCCGCAAGTGAACGGAATTCTGGAGACGTCGCTGTACGTTGAGAGCGCGGCGCGCTCGGCAGCGTTTTACCAGAAAGTGTTCGGCTTCGAACCGCTGGAACCGGCTGAGGTGCTCAGCGATGATACCCGTCTCTGCCCAATGCGAGCGGGGGACCGAAGTGTGCTGCTGTTGTTCAAGAAGGGCGCGACGCAGGATACGAACGCCACGGGTGCGATTCATGTTGCGTTCGGGATCGCGCGATCCGACTTGGCCGCCTGGGAACGCTGGTTAGGGGAACTCGGCATTCCGATCGAGTCGCGCCAGACGTGGAAATACGGCGGCGAGGCTCTTTACTTTCGCGATCCGGACGGCCATCTTCTGGAGGTTGTAACGCCCGGTGTGTGGAACTTCTACTGAAACCTTCCAACGAGGCGAGGGGCGAATTTCCTGCGCGATTACCAATAAGAGCCGTGTGCGCTGTGGGAGCGTTGACACTCGTCAATACGCGGACGTAGAGTGAGCTAGGTTTCTCCACAAACAACAAGAATGCTTGGGCAGGAGGCTCGTATGCGGACGAAGCTGCTCTGTGCGGGGGCATTGGTCTGTCTGGTTGCAAGTGCGGTGTGGGCGCAGGATCCAACGAAGGTAGAGCCGAAGCACTATCGGCTGGATTTCGAAAACGACAAGGTGCAGGTCGTATCGGTGCACTATGGACCGCATGAGAAGTCCGGATTGCACGAACATCCGGGTGGCGTGGTCGTGGTGCTTTCAGAAGCGCACCTGCGATTCACGGATGAGAACGGAAAGACGCGGGAGGTCTACTCAAAGGCGGGAGAGGCACGCTGGTATCCGCCATTCAAGCATAAGGTGGAGAATCTGGGAGATACGCCTTACGACGCGGTCTATGTGGGGATAAAAGTAAGAACGTCGGCGAAGAACGGGGCGGAGGATCCGGCGAAGTCGGAAGAAGAGGCGAAAAGGATTGCTGCGGAACTGCTGGGGAAGAGTGTTGGCGGCGACTAGCGGCGTTTAGGCACAGGCGGAAGTCAAAGGCGTTCACCACAGAGTACACAGAGGGTCACAGAGAAACCTTTCCATTTACAATTTCGCTTTGGCTTCGAAACCAAAGATGACATCCGCTTCCGGGAATTGCTCGTCGCGTTGGAAGGCAGCAATTCTGGTGGGAGCGGTTTCTTTTTTCTCCTTTATTTATTTCTACGAAGGCGGCGGGTGGAATCAGAACTCCCGCTTCGATCTGCTGCGCGCCATTGTGGAGCAGCACACGCTTCGGATCGATGCGTATCACGAGAATACGCAGGACAAGGCGCACTTCCAGGGACACTACTATTCGGACAAAGCCCCGGGATTGGTGTTCCTGGCGGTGCCGGTCGCGGTGGTCGCGCGTTCCGTGATGCGGGTGGTAGGAATCGATCCGTCGTCGGCACGTGGAGAGTATCTGCTGTCGTATTTCGTGAGTGCGTTTGTGGTGGCATTGCCGACGGCCTTAGCAGTTGTCGGTTTGTTTTTTCTGGGGCTGCGATTTGGAGTGGGAGTGGACGGCGCTGCGTTTGGAGCGCTGGTGATGGGAATGGGAACTCCAATCTGGGCGTACGCGAGTTTGTTCTGGGCGCATGCAATGGTGGGGGCATGCCTGGTGTTTGGGTTTGCGGCTGCGGTGAAGGTGGAGACGGAGAACTCCTGTGAGGCCAAAATCCCCACTTCTCGCACAAACATCGCGCGAGACCCTTCGACTTCGCTCAGGGCAAGAATGGGGCACCCGAGTTCCTCCCGTGCTGCCGAGTTTTGGTGGGCATTGGCCGTTGGTCTGGCGGCGGGGTGGGCGACGGTTACGGAGTACCCGGCGGCTCCGGCGTCGGCGGCGTTGGCTTTGTTTGCGTTGTCGCAAGTGTGGGATCGGGGCTGGGCGGCGCGATCGCGGGTGGTGGCTGGCATCGGGATTGGGGCTTTGCTCTGCGTTGCCGTGCTCATGGGATATTTGCATGCGGCGTTTGGAGGATTTCGTCCCAGCTATTCGTATTACGATCCGAACTCGTTCTCGTTTATGCAGCAGCAGGGGTATATGGGGTTGACGTATCCGCATCCGGATCGGCTGCTGAAGTTGTTATTTGGTTGTGCGCGGGGATTGTTCTTTGCGTCGCCAATCTGCTTGGCTGCGGTTGCGGGATTGTGGTGGCTTAGGAAGACTACCCAGGCGGCAGCGATCGTGGCGGGTGGGATCGTGGCGTACTACTTCCTTTTCAATTCTTCTTTCTATTGGTGGAAGGCGGGACTGACGTTCGGTCCGCGATATGCCGGGGCGGCGATTCCCTTGTTGTGTTTGGGATTAAGCCTAGCTTGGGAACGAGTAGGCGTTACCGGACGGCGCGTGATGATCGCGCTGGCCGGGTGTAGCGTGTTCGTTGCGCTGATGGCGGTGTCGACGACGTCACAGCTGGCGATGCAGGATTCGTGTCCGCTCGTGCATTCGACGTGGCCTGCGTTTTGGGCGGGGAAGATGGCAATGAATTCAGACTCGATGTTGACCGTGGCTGAAGCTGCATCGGGGAAGTACGGGGCGTTCAATTTGGGCCAGGTGATCGGATTGCGGGGACTTGCGAGTTTGCTCCCGTTGTTTGCGATGTGGGGATCGGCGGGCGTGGTGTGGGTTCGGATTCGGCGCGCGGAGTGAGGAGTCAAAATCCCCACTTCTCGCGCACACTACGCGCGAGAAATGGGGCACCCACCAGAGCCTTGAATGAAGGTTGATCCGTGTAAGATGGTTTGGACATCAAATAAGAAGTGGGATTGAGGGATTTATGGCGCACATGGTTCATTGCGTGAAGTTCAACAAAGAGCTGCCGGGACTGGACGAGCCTCCGTTCGATAACGAACTGGGGAAGAAGGTGTATGACAACGTGTCGCAGCAAGCATGGCAGATGTGGATGGAGCACTGCAAGATGCTGCTGAATGAGTACCGGCTCAATCCGGCTCGTCGCGAGGATCAGGAAGTAATCGTGAAGCAGCTTGAGGCATTCTTCTTCGGCGAGGGATCGGCCCGGCCGAAGGAGTACGTGCCGCCGGCGCAGTAAACCGGACCTCCGACCTTCGATCTCAGACTTTCGCCTTTGCGGCCTCGTGTCCCCGTGCATCTCCGCGCAAGAAGGGAGCTGCACCGATCAGGAGCGCTACTAAGGGAACTCCCACCCAATTGACGAGGCCAATGCCGAAACTGACAAGGCGGATGAAATGAAAGCCGTCGATCAGTAAGCCCCACGGCAGGATGATTCCCATCACAGTCAACATCACCAGAGCCGAAGAAGAACCGGCGAGAAGTCGCGCGCAAATTGATCCTTTGGCGCGCAGAGAAAGATAAGCTCCCAGAGCCCCGAAAAGAGGAAGGCTGGCGAGCCACGGCCAATAAAGTTCGATTCCAACGCCTGCAAACCAAACCAGTCGCGGGCGGGTGCCAGCAAGTTGTGTGAGCGTCAACGACAGGCTGGCTCCGAGCAAAGTGATCAACGCGGGTAGCCAGAGACTTCGTGTGCGATGGTTCATACGGGCTCCATGAGATTTGGCACGCTCGATCGTCGCCGCCAGTTCGCGCCAGTTCTCAACTTCCTGCAAAATTATCTGTTCGATGGCATCTTCCAGTAGTCCGGCGGCAGTGGCGCCCAGTTGGGTTTCCTCCAGATGGCTTGCCAGTTCCACGACGACATCGTTGTAAATTTCGGGCGGGAGAGCCGACGATGGAATCCGGCTGCGGACAAATGCTTCCCAATCAGGCATGGCTGACTCCGGCGAGGGCGTCGAGTGCGTTAAAGAACGAGCGCCATTCTTCACGCAAAGGGGCGAGTTGGCGCTTGCCTGTGGGCGTGAGGCGATAGTAGCGGCGGTCGCGTCCGGCCTGGTTGGCTTGCCATCGGCCTTCGACCCATCCGCGTTTCTCCATTTCGTAGAGAAGCGGGTAAAGGGAGGCAAGAGTGAATTTCAATGCGCCTCCGGTGCGTTCGCCGATCTGCTTGGCGATTTCGAAGCCGTAAAGCGGTTGCTCGGCCAGCAGGGACAGGATGGCGAGTTCTCCGCTGCCACGGGCAATTTTCGGGTTGATGCGCTTGGTCATGCTATATAGGAATCCTATGTTTATGAGTATAGGAATCCTATATTGAGGCGTCAACGTTACGTTCGTACAACGGGCAGGGGCTAAAGCCCAATTCACTAAGATGCCGGCAACGCGGCGCTAAAGCGCCGCTCTTCCACGGCGATGGATGCGTACGATTACGCTCACAGCATGACGTGGAGATTACGCCATGGCGCATTTTCTTACGCCCCCTCCGGGACTGAGAGTGTTGCAGACTATCCCCCACGACTTACGTCGTGGGCTGCATTCTTCCGCCGCTTCGCGGCTTTTCGTTACGTCCGGCAATCCCCCGCGTTGGTTAGAAGCGTGATCCAGCCGCCGAGACGGCGGCGTTACATCGAGAATTCTTTGCAAGTTCGGGACAGCGCGCCGTTCCCATTCTGTTTGTTATGGGAAGGAGCGCTGCTATGGACAGCAGAAGGGGATTTACTTTGCTGGAGTTGATGATCGTGATTGCGGTGATCCTGATTATCGCGGCGATCGCGATTCCCGGGCTGAAAGACGCGAAGATGAACGCAGACGAGACGTCGGCAGTGGGATCGATCCGAGCGATCAATACGGCGGAGGTTTCGTATCAGGCGGCCTATGGGGGCTTTGCAAATACGCTGGCAAATCTGGGCGGGGAAGAACCATGTACGAGGTCGGCAGAAACGGCTTGCATCGTGGATCAGAGTCTCGCCGGCGGATCCAAGTCGGGATATAAGTTTGTGGCGATGGGAGGGAATGCCTCGAGTGGATCGAATACGACGTATGTGGTGGGTGCCGCGCCCGAGGTATTTGACCGGACCGGAAGGCGACGGTTTTGTTCGACAGAGAAGAGTGTGATTCGTGCGGACGCGAATACGAGCGGGAGTACGACGCCTCCCAGCGCGGAAGAGTGCGTGGGGTTTGCGGCGTTGAAGTAAGCGCTCAGGGGCTAAAGCCCCTATTCGAGGGAACGGCTCACGCGGCGCTAAAGCGCCGCTCTTCCACGGTGATGCCCGAATTCGTTAAAGCTCTGGAAACGTTGGTTACCGTGCTCATTCCCTATGCACCAATATTGATGCAGTATTAATCAACCTGTAACATCCCGCTGCTAGAACGGAAGCATGGATCTGCATGTCTACAACACGCTGATCCTTTCCGACCTGCACCTGGGTGCAGAGACCAGCCGTGCGCGCGAGGCGACCCGCGTGCTGAAAGAAAATCGCTTCGAACGGCTGATCCTGTTGGGCGACATTTTCGCCGACCTCAATTTTGCCCGCCTGACGAAAGAGCACTGGAAGTTCCTCGGGTACATCCGAAAGCTGTCGAATCCCAAGAGAAGGATCGAAGTCGTGTGGGTGGAAGGAAATCACGACTACGGACTCAGCGACATCATGTCGCATCTGGTTGGCGTGCGCGTGTACCAGGACTACACGTGGGAGTATCGCGGGCTGCGGCATATTGCGATACACGGGCATCAGTTCGACGGTTTTCAGGTGAACCGTGTTCGGCTGAGCCGGTGGGGAACGTCGTTATACCTGCAACTGCAGAAGCTCGACTTCAAGAGCAAGCCGATTGCGCGCATGATTGACCGGCTGAACACTCGCTGGCTGCGAATGTCGCCAAAGGTGGCGGCCGGTGCTCTGGCCTATGCGAAGCATCATCAGGCAGAACGAATTTTCTGCGGTCACACGCACCAGGCCCTGCACGTGGAACAGGGCGGGATTGATTACTACAACTCCGGCGGGTGGGTGGATTCGCGGCTGACTTATCTGACGATCGACGAAAGTGGGGTGAAGATCCATGACTACGACGAACGCTTCGAACGAGCTGACGATCGTGATTCCAGCGAAGAACGAATCGAAGTTGATTCCGCGCTTGCTGACTTCGCTGACGAATCAGGACTACTCGAAGATGTCGAGTACGAGAGTGTTGGTCGCTGACGCGAACTCGACGGATGGAACTCCGGAGATCGTGCTCGGCTTCCGCGACCGGCTCAATGTGAGCGTGATCCGCGGCGGGATGCCGTCGGTCGGCCGCAATCAGGGAGCGGCTCAGGCGGACACCAAGTACGTGTTGTTTCTCGATGCGGACATCGAACTGGCGGATCGGTCCCTGGTGCGCCGGTGCGTGGAGAAGGCGAATACGAAACAGTTGCACTGCGTGACGACGAATATCGTCTGCAAGGACGGCAGTTGGGTCGACACGTTGTTCTACGGAGTGAATGATTGCTTTCAGTATTTGTCGTACTTGCACCGTCCGTTTGCGACCGGCATGTTCATGTTTTTTGAGCGGCAGAAATTCTGGGAACTCGGTGGATTTCACGAGCAGATTCTGTTTGCGGAAGATTACAAGCTGAGCCAGCAGGTTGAGCGCGGCCGGTTTGCGGTGGTGCGAGGCGGGGTGTACACGACGAATCGTCGGTTCAAGCGGATGGGGCATTTGCGGGTGGGATGGCTTTTCTTGAAAACCGCGATGAATTATTGGAATGAGAAATATTTCTTGCGGGATCACAAGTATTGGGTGGATCCGGCGGCGGGGGCTAAAGCCCAATAAATTGTGAGTGCTCAACGCGGCGCTGAAGCGCCGCTCTTCCACGGTGCGGTCGGCGGTGGGGAAGGTTACAGCAGATTCCTCCTTTCTCGCTGCGCTCGGGCGTCGGAATGACAAAGCGAAGGCTCGTCGCTCGGGCGTCTGAATGACAGAGAAGCCAATGCTGCGCTGTGGCGTCGGAATGACAAAGTTTCTATAGAGTTCGTTGAAAACGGGGTTTGTGGTGTGGCCACTGAGAGCGGGATTCAGTCAACCAGCTGGATCCCGCTTTTGCATGGCGTGGAAATGTCCCGCTCGGCTAGAAGCGAAGGACGAGTCCTGTCGAGATGCGCGCGCTCCCCTGATGGGAGTCGAAGAATTTTGTCCGGATGTAGTCGCCTTGCAAGCGCCACGCGAAAATTTTCAGCAACTTGTAGTCGATGCCTCCGCCGAGGGCATACGCCAAAGAGGAATCTGAGGGACCGGCATCGAGCTTGGCATGGCCGAGTCCGATTTCGAATTCCGCAAAGGGGCGAACCGGTCCGACGGATGCCGAGGCACGTGGTCCAAACATGTAGTTATGTTCCGTGAGTCCTGAATTAAACGTTCCGCAAGGACCGGGAACAGGAGGGCATGTGCCGACAAAATTCTGCGAGCCGTAGTGCGCATCGATATCGGCTACGAATCCAATGAACGGCAGAAACTTGCCTTCGAGAGTGGCCTGCCAACCGTTGGTATTGGCGCGGTCGAGGGAGGACAGGTTGGTGTTGTAGAAAGAGTATCCAAAGAAGACGTTTCCGGAAGTTGGAACTTGAGCAACGGCGATCGATCCGAACAAGGACACAACGAGGAATAGAAAGAAGATTTTGCGCATCAAAGAGCCTCCATCTGCCGTTCCTAACACAAGGGAACGCAGAAAGTTTTTGATGCACGAGTTAATGATCGGGTAGCTACTACTATGGGTCCTAGAATCTCCAGACGATTCCGGTAGACGCTCGGTAATCGTTTTGTGTTGCGCTGGCGTAGTGGGTGTGCATGTAGTCTCCCTGCACGCGCCAGGAGAAATTCTTGAAAAAGAGCTTGTAGTCGACGCCCGCGCCGACGTCGATGACGAGCGGGCTATAGGTAAATCCGCTGGAATTCAAGCGACGGATGCCGGCCATGGCATCCACGAACGGCCGCCATTTGCCCATGTTGGTCGAGAGACGCGGGCCGCCAACGAGGTTGTACTGAGTAACCCCGCCCTTGCGATAAAAGCCGCTGGCGTCGACCACGAGACCGACGTGTGGGAAGCGTACAAAAGGCAGCGCTTCGAACGAGCCGTTCCAGCCCTTGTAGCTCTGCTTGTTGACGACATTCGTAAGCTGGCCGTAGGAGACTCCGGCGTAGACGTTTCCACTCGGAAGAAGTCCGTTGAACTGGGCTGACGAGGGGATGCTGAACAGGAGCATTCCGGCAAACGCCAGCACGACGGCAGCGGTTTTCGACACAGATTATTCCTCCCCGGCGGTCGCGCCGGCAAAAACATACATTGTAATCAATGAAATCAGTTAGATGCAGTGTACCGGACAGCCAAGATGCCCCGGGAGACAAATTTTTGTGCTGATGGGACTTAGGACTGCCGATACAAAATTTATCAGATATTCATGGTGCCAAAACCTGCAGCATTTCGTCTATTCACTAGGATGAATATTATGAGCACGCAATCGCAAATGTGGGGTCAGCCGGGGCTGTTGGGCGGCTACCGAGTCGAGAAGGAGTCGAAGTTGAAACTGAGTGTGGAGACGCGGAATCGGGGGGACGTAATCATCGTCCACTGCCAGGGTCGCATCGTATATCGCGATGAAGCTGCCGCCCTGTCGCGGGTCGTGGGAGAGATCTTGCACAAGGGGAGCAAAGTAGTGCTGGAATTGAGCGGAGTAAGCTCCCTGGATAGCGCAGGTATTGGCGAGATGGCACTGCTGCAAACCTGGGCACGAGACCGCCAGGCGGAGTTGAAATGTGCAGGAGCGAACACCGTGGTCAGCACACTGCTTGAGTTGACGAACCTGGATTCGGTGTTGGAATTGCATCCGACGCTCGATTCGGCGCTGGAATCGTTCGAGTCGCAGGTATGCGCGGATTGCTGAGTTGAACGATGTGGCGCGTTCTGTTGCGGTTGGAGTAACGGAACGTGCCATCTTATTTTGGCGCTTATTCTTTCGCCCCGTTCGGGGCTTTTTCATTTTTGATTTTACCCACGGCTTGCGCCGTGGGCTGCATTCTGTCGACGCTTCGCGTCTTCTAGTTTTCGCGTTGGAAGCGATAGCGGCCTTTGCGTTCCTCCGCGATCGCTTCGGCTACCTTTAGAAACGCGCGGGCGGCGTGGGAGAGGTTGGCGTCTTTGCGGTAGATCAGGCGTAGCTTGCGCTTGAGCTGCAACTCGCGGACCGGGATGGCGACGAGTTCTCCGCGGGCGAGTTCGGTTTCCACGCTGATTTCCGGGACGAGAGCCACACCGTTGCCCAGCGCGATGTATTGCTTGATCGCCTGGAGAGTGGGGAGTTCAAGATCCATATGGAGCGGAGTCTTGTGGGTCTTGAAGAGCTGAATTACTTTTTCGCGGTACGGCGAGTTCACGATGTGGGCGACAAAGGATTCTGCTCCGAGCTGGCGAATGCTGACCTGCTGCGCCGATGCCAGCGGATGCTTCGGCGGCGCCACAAAGACGAGTTCGTCCAGGAAAATGACGACGGACTGCAAGGCTGGATCCTGTGGTTCGTAGGAAAGGACACCGAACTCCGCGCTGTACCGGAGGACGTCGTCGGGAATGTGGCTGCCGAGTGCCCGTTCGACGGTGATCTTGATCATGGGGTGCAGCCGTCGAAATTCGGCCAGAACCGGCAGCAGGTAGAGGACGGTGAATTCGTTGGCGGCGATGACGAGTTTGCCTTTTTGCAGCTCGCGCAGTTCAGATAGGGATTCGGCGGCCTCGGAACGGAGATTGATCAGCTTCTCAGCGTATTCGTAGAGCACCTTGCCGGCGTCGGTCAGGACTCCCTCCCGCGAGGATCGGTCGAACAGGGCTTCGCCGAGCTCGTCTTCGAGCTTGCGGATGGTCTGGCTGACGGCGGATTGAGTACGAAAGAGCTTATCGGCCGCGCGGGAGAACCGGCGTTCACGAGCGACGGCAAGAAATACTTCAAGCTGGGAAAGCTCCATCTGCTATCCTTTAATAGGATTACTAAATACTATTAGTAATGCTTATTATAGCATTATTCCTAATGATTGCTGAAGAATTATAAGTTTTGCTTCTAGCCGGGAACTCCTTACCATAGAAAAATCAATTTGGCAGGTTTGAGGCGAGGGGTCTTGTTCCGCGCTTCGAATGCGAGAGCTTACGCTCTCGCGATAATACGCCGGCGCTACTCCGGCCAGGGCGAACCCCGAGGGTACCCATGAGCACACAACACGAGCGGATCACTATTTTCGACACGACGTTACGAGATGGAGAGCAGTCTCCGGGATGCAGCATGAACCAGCAGGAAAAGCTGCGGCTCGCTCACCAGCTCGATCGTCTCGGTGTGGATGTGATCGAGGCTGGGTTCCCGATTGCTTCGGATGGCGACTTTGAATCGGTGAAGGCGATTGCGACCGTGATCCGGCGTCCGGTGATTGCGGGTCTGGCGCGGGCGGCGAAGGGAGATATCGAACGTGCGTGGGAGGCGCTGAAGTACGCCGCGCATCCACGGATTCATGTGTTCCTGGCTACGTCGGATATTCATCTGCAATACAAACTGCGGATTACCCGTGACCAGTGCGTGGCCCAAGCGAAGGAAGCGATCCAACTCGCGAAGTCGTTGTGCGACGATGTGGAATTTTCGCCGGAAGACGCGACGCGAACCGATCCTGAGTTCCTGTGCCGGGTGTTGAACGCAGTTGTAGAGGCGGGGGCGACCACTCTGAACATTCCCGACACCGTTGGATATACGGTGCCAACGGAATTTGCCGAGTTGATTCATACGATCCGTAAGAACGTAAAGGGGATCGAGAACGTGGTGATCTCGGCTCACTGCCACAATGATCTCGGGATGGCCGTGTCGAACGCTCTGGCTGCGGTTTCGGCCGGTGCACGGCAAGTCGAGTGCACGATTAATGGAATCGGCGAGCGTGCAGGAAACGCGTCGCTGGAAGAGATCGTGATGGCGATGCGGGTGCGTCCAGACAAGTATCCGTATGAGACGGCCGTGGTAAGCGAGCAGATTTATGCCGCGAGCCAGATGCTGAGCGAGATTACGGGCGTTCCGGTGCAGCCGAACAAGGCGATCACCGGGCGCAATGCATTCGCGCACGAAGCAGGAATTCACCAGGATGGCGTCCTGAAGAATCCGCTGACGTACGAGATCATGACGCCAAAGTCAGTGGGTGTGCCCGATTCGAAGCTGGTGCTGGGCAAACATTCCGGGCGGCACGCGCTGAGCATGCGCTGCGAGCACCTGGGATATCAGTTTGACCGGCGTGTGCTGGATGATATCTACCGGCGGTTCGTGCGGCTGGCGGACAAGATCAAGCACGTCGAAGATCATCACCTGCTGGAGTTGATTCGCGATACGCACAAGCCGACGCGCACCGCGACTCCGTTGATTGAGCCCATCATCGAGGCAGCAACGCCCGCGGTGGTGAATGCGCCTCCACCCGAACCAGAAAAGAGTTTTGCAGCGGCTGCCGACACCAATCCGTTCGGTATGCCGATGCCAGTGCATCCGGAGCCGCCACAGCATGAGCAGACGCAGCAGGAAGATTATTTGTGGGGAGTGTAAGGATTGAGTCATTGAGTGATTGAGTCATTTGGCGATTAATCCTTAGGCCGCCTTTAGTGGCGGCTTTTGTTTTGGGCGAATAGAATTGGCGATTACAAAATTACTCAATTACTAAATTTAAAAATTACAAAATGATTCTGAATCTGACGGTTTTGCCTGGCGATGGAATCGGGCCGGAAGTGACTGCGCAGGCTGTGGCGGTGTTGCAGGCTGTCGCGGGACGTTTTGGCCATCAACTTCAGCTGCAAGAGAAACTGATCGGCGGGGCTGCGCTCGCGGCCGTGAACGATCCGCTTCCCGCCGATACGATCTCTGCGTGCTTGTCTTCCGGTGCTGTTCTGCTTGGGGCGGTGGGGAGCCCCGCGTTTGATCACAATCCGGGGCATCTGCGACCGGAGGCGGGATTGTTGCGTATCCGGCGCGAGCTAGGAGCATACGCGAATCTGCGTCCCGCGGTGTTCTTTGCAGCGCTGGAGGATTGCTCACCTTTGCGCGCCGAAATCGTGCGCGGAACCGACATCATGATTGTTCGCGAGTTGCTCGGCGGAGCGTACTTTGGGCAGCCGCGGTCAATCGAGGGCGAAGTGGGTTCTCGTGTTGCAGTAAACACGATGCGATATGCAGAGCACGAGGTCGAGCGCATCGCGCGCGTCGCATTCGATCTGGCGATGAAGCGGAAGAAGAAAGTTCTGTCGGTGGATAAAGCCAACGTGCTCGAATGTTCGCGGCTGTGGCGTGACGTCGTGACCCGGATCGCGAAGGATTATCCCGAGGTGAAACTGGGGCATCAGTACGTCGACTCGGCGGCGATGCTGCTGGTGCAGCGGCCGACGGACTTCGATGTTGTTCTTACGGAGAATATGTTCGGAGACATTTTGTCAGATCAGGCGGGCGGCGTCGTGGGATCGCTGGGGTTGCTCGCATCAGCGAGCATTGGCGGGAAAGTTGGATTGTACGAACCGGTGCATGGATCTGCACCAGACATTGCAGGGAAGGGAATTGCCAATCCGCTGGGAGCGATTTTGTCGGTGGCGATGTTGCTGCGCCATTCGTTTCAGTTAGAGAAGGAAGCCGCGTCGGTGGAATCCGCCGTCGGCGCCGTCTTATCGAAAGGTGCGCGGACCGCGGACCTGGCAGGGAAGACTGTGAAGGCCATTTCGACGGGTGAGATGGGGAAGAGAGTGGTCGACGCGGTCGCAGATGGTCGTTGAGATTTGCCAAGAGGGAAACAGATTCCTCCTTCTCGCTACGCTCGAGCGTCGGAATGACAAATCCTGAAGGGCGCCCCGTTAGGAATGAGTCGAGCCGGTACGTTTCAGTTCTGAGGCCGCGGGGGTGGGGATTGGTTCGGCGACTACGCGAGTTTGCTTTCGGAGCGCGTACTTGCCGGTGATCGAGTACCAGCGGACCCGGAACATTTCCTGAACCATGCGGGATCCGTCGATCAGCGGATTGATGCGGGTTCCGCCGCTGTGTCCCCAAAGAACAGGAACCTCTTTCACTTTGAATCCGAACTTACGGGCCAGGAAGAGAATTTCGGGATCGAATCCCCAACGTTCAATTTTCTGCAGAGGAAAAATGGCGTCCACCGCCGAGCGGCGGAAGGCTTTGAAGCCGCACTGCGTGTCCGCGAACTGAAGTCCCAGCGTGAGGCGGAGGACGAGGTTGAAGATGCGCCCAAAGATTTGACGGTGTAGAGGCTGCCGCTGCGTCTGCGTTTCGGCGCGAAGCCATCGCGAACCAATGGCGATGTCGGCGCCCTCTTCAATGGCGTGGAACAGCTTCACTGACTCTTCGATCGGGGAGGAGAGATCGGCGTCGCTGAAGAGAACCACGCTCCCTTGCGAGTGCAGCATGCCGTTGCGGACGCTGTATCCCTTGCCGCGGTTTCCTGGATTTTCGACGAGACGCAGGCAGGCATCTTTCGTCGCAAATGCCCGCACGATATCGGCGGTGTTATCGCGGGAGCCATCGTTGACGACGATGACTTCCGCGTCCCAATGCTGCGCATGAATGTAGCCGAGTACCTTCTCCAGCGTAGCGCCCAAGCGAGCGCTTTCGTTGTACGCCGGTATGACGATGCTGTACGTGGGGGGCAAGTTAGCTCTCAGTTTTGGTTCGCAGTTCTCACGAAAAAGAACTGATGCGGAATTGCACGATTTGGCTGCCGTGACCGCTCACATTGTACTGGATTCGCTATTGTGAGGAGTTTCGGCTGCGTCGGTATCCGGGTATCAGAACTGGAAACTGCCCTACGCTACCTGGCGTTTCTGCTCGACCATCCAGAGATATTCGGAAACCAACTCGGAATCCCAGAGGCCTTGATCGGCTTCGAGGCGCATGGTCGCGGCGGCCTGCTCGTGGGTTTGCGGCGGTTTGTAAGGACGGGCAGTACGCAAAGCGTCGTACACGTCAACCACTTGCAGGATTCTGGGAAGCAGCGGGATTTCGGATGCAACCAGGCCGTCGGGATATCCGGAGCCGTCAGAGTGCTCGTGATGGTGTCGGATAATCGGAAGCACCAGACGCAACGAATGCAGCGGCTTGCAGATGTTCTCGCCGGTGATGGGGTGAAGCTTCATGATCTCCCATTCGGCGGGAGTAAGGTCACTGCCCTTTTTTAGGATGTCGTCCGGGACGGCGATCTTGCCGATGTCGTGGAGATATCCGCCGCGCTTAAGCGCAACGAGGGAATCTTCGTCCATGCCGAGGTGACGTCCCAGATCGGTAGCGCGAACTGAAAGGCGTTCACAGTGGCCTTCGGTGTAGGGATCGCGGCCTTCGACGATCAGGCCCAGCGTACACAGAACGGAGTCCGCATTCTCGAGTTCGTCGGTGAATTCTTTCAGACGAAGGAGCGACTTCACGCGGGCGATAAGTTCCTCCGCGAGGACGGGCTTGTTCAGGAAGTCGTCTGCGCCGGCTTCGATGCCGCGCACTTTGTCGCTGCTATCGCTGAGGCCCGTGATCAGCACGAACGGAATCAGGCGCGTCGCAGGATTGTCCTTCATCGTGCGGCAGAAGTCATAGCCTGACTTACCGGGCATCATGACATCGGAGAGGATCAGGTCAGGAGGCAGGCGGTGAACTTCCTCCTCCGCTTGTTCCGCGCTGGATGCAGTCACAACATCGTATCCCCGGATGGTGAGCAACTGGCTCATCAGCCCGGCGATGCTGGGTTGGTCGTCAACGACCAGAATCCGCGCGCCTCGACGTCTTGGTAGGAGCTCACCCATTACTAGGATAAGAAGCGGTTATCCCCGTTGAAGTTGTCCCCACACGGAGGCGAGGGCGGCAGGAAGGGGGAGAACACAAAATCGTTTTTCCGACTCTCGATTTTACCCCTAATCCCCTGGACCGCGCGCCAACGTGCTGAATTTTTTTAACACACTACCACCACATTGCAAAACTGGCTATTCCCAGATTGGCACATCATTTGTCACAAATGTGACGGCTGCTATTGCCCGAATTAAGCGCCTGTGACTAGTCTCGGAACATGCGACGGCGTTGGATTTGTCTCATCGGATTGCAGGTTGTTTCTGTCTTGTTTTTGCTCTCGCCGGATTCTGCCGCGGCGAAGGTGCATGTCATTGCTTTTGGCAAATGGATGCAGGTGCAATGTTACACAGGATACGGGCCTGCGGAGAAACCGACTTCTGTGAGAGTTCGCGCACTGGTCGTTGACGGACGCATCAAGGAATATGTGATTGGCTCGCCACACGACGTCACCGAACGGCTGTTCGTGGTACGGCGGGCATTCCGTGTCAATGACAGCCTGCCCGACGATGCGGCTCCGAAGTGGCAGTGGCAGCGTGGAGGCTGGCTGCTGGTGGATCGAACAACTGCACGCGTCTCGGCAATCAACCTCGCAGACTTTGATCCCGTTTATTCGGCGGCAAGCTGGTACCGGGATTACGTAGCCTATTGCGGTGTCGCGGATGACGGGAAAAAGACTTATGCAACCGTGGCGCAACTTAGTCGTAGAAAGCTGCTATTACGGAAACCGATTGCAGAGGGCTTGCCAGAGAATGCCGGACCAGACTCCGCTTGCGAAATGCCGGAGTGGCAGCGCAACCCGGTGCGCGTGAGTTTTCAGGCTGCGGCCGGAGAAACCCAGACTTTCTCAATTCGCGGCAGGACGGTCGATCTCGTCAATGATGCAGAGAATGACGAATAAGTTGAGATGCGAGACGTTGAACTTTACACCTCTGAATCCAGTCCTGAGAATTCTTAATCTCCAGCCGCTTCGACAGCAGGCAGTTCCTCGGAGATCGTTTTCTTCTCCTTGATCTTCGCGCTGGTCACAAGAATCACTGATAGGACAACAACCGCACTGCCGATCAGAATGAATCGGTCGACGCGTTCGTGCAGGATCAGCCATCCGAGGAAGACTGCAACGACGGGATTCACGTAAGCGTAGGTGGAGACTTTGGAAGTAGGAACATGCTCCAGAAGCCAGATGTAAGCGGTATAGCCGATCCAGGAGCCGCAGACGACTAAATAACAGACGGCTCCGAGGCCGCGTGGAGTCCATTTGACGTGGCTGAGATCTCCCGCCAACAGAGCGAAGAGAAAGTTGCCCGCACCCGCGGCCAGCACCTGCCATCCGGTCGCGCTAAAGACATCCATGCCGGATTGCCAGCGCTTGGAGAGCACGGATCCGAGAGCCCAGCTGAAGGAACCACCAATGAGACTGATGGAAGCCAGCAACTCCCGGCGTCCGAGGCTGCCCGCGGCGAGTTGCGGCCAAACCAGGACAAACAGGCCGACGATCCCGAGGAACAATCCCGCCTTACCACGCCGTGAAATGTGATGATCGCCCAGGAGCAGGGAATCGAGCACGAGAAACCAGAGCGGGGTGATGGCAATGATCAGAGCAGCCAAGCCCGAAGAAACGGCTAGCTCCGCATAAGACAGGGTCAGATTGCCGCCCATCAAAAGAAGAAGTCCAACGATGGCCGCGAGCGCGATCTGACGCGGGGAGTAGAAGATTCTGCGTCCCGTCGCAGCGCAGACAGCGAGCATGACAACTCCTGCAATCGAGAACCGCACTGCGCACATGAGCGCAGGCGGGATCGTCTGAACGGCAATGTCGATCGCGAGATAGGTTGATCCCCAGAACAGATAGACGAGGCCAAATGCGAGGAACACCATCCAGCGGCTTGGTCGCTGTGGAGCGTGCATTGTCGTGAGAAACGGGGGACGTTAAAAGATATCAGACGACGCTGGTGTGAGTGGGGATTCTGAAGTTACAGGGGGCTACCACCGGGGCTAAAGCCCCATACTCTCTCTCGCTCTACGCGGCCCTGAAGGGCCGCTCTTCCACGGCAGTGCAGGCAGCGTATTCAACTTTGCAGAGTGGATGTGTCCGGCCACGAAAGAGCATACTGCGTGTTGAAGGACTCCTACGTTGGTGCAAGTTACGTTGGCGTAAGTCAAGATGGGATCGAGCCACTACTTCAACTTCTCGTATTCGGCTCTCGCGGCTTTCAGGATTGGGATATCGGGGTCGGCGTCTTTCCAGTAGGCAAAGAAGTCCTGGTAAGCGGTGCTTGCTTTGGGCATGTCATTGGTAAGGACATAAGCACGCGCCAGGTTGAGCTGCGACAGCGGGTATTCGGCGGACCATGCGGCGGCGCCGCGGTGATCGAGCACGCGTTCAAATTCGACGGCGGCTTTGGCACCGTCGCGCATCCCGAGATAGGCAATGCCGCGCCAGTACGGCGGACTGACGCCGATCGCGCGCGGGCCAGTTCCAAGTTCATAGCGACGCACTCCTTCGAGCGATGCGATAGCGTCAGCGAAATGCTTCTGCTGAATCTGCTGGATCGCGCGAAGCTGTGGAATGATCTCGTTCTGGATGAAAAAGTTCTCGGGGACATCGTGCTGCAAGCCCGCAACCAGAGCAGAAGACCGTGCCGCATCGCCAGCGGCGGCAAGAGCCTGCGCGGCGCTCCACCTCACGTCTGGATCGCTCGAGTTCTTCAGGGCATCGTCAGCTTCCTGACGGGCCTTTTCCACATTTCCGAATAAGGCATCGTCATAGCCCTCGAGATTCGACATCTCTGCCGCAAAGTCTGTGGCGCCGGCTCTTCCGGCTAGCTGGCGCGTTTGCTGCCAAAGTTCGCGAGACGCTTGCGCGTGGCCCAGAGACATCTGCCAGGCAGCGTTGAAAAAGAGGACGAACATTTCATTGCTGGTACCTTTGACCGCGTCGATTTGCTGCTCATACGCGGCTTTGTCGCCGCGAAAGTAGGCGAGGTCTGTCAGCACGAAATGCGCACCGCTGCCGTCGAGCTTTTTGGAGACGGCTTCGTCCGCGATACTCTTGGCCTCATCAAAGCGATTCAGGCACTCATACGCCGTAGCCATGTTGTCATAGGCGTAGCGATCCTCGGGATTCAAACGGTGGGCCTGGCTGGCGAGGTCCAAGGCTTTATCGGCTTGCCCGATAAATGTGTATGACAACGCTGCGTTTTCGTACGGAATGGTGTCGCGCGGATACGTTTGCCGCCACTGGGCGTAAGTTGCCAGCGCTTTGTCGGGGTCAAGCGTTACTTCGTCGTAGTAGTGGCCCTCGATGTAGAACTTCTCGCGTTCGCTGGCACGGTCGCGAAGTTCGTAGGCTTTCTGGAGTGCCGCCCGGCCCTCAGTGCCGCGGCCAATGTTGTTGTAAACCACACCCAGTTCGGCGTATGCAGTGGCGAAGTTGGGATCGAGTTCGATGGCCTTTTTCAGCCAAGGGACGGCGCCGTCATCCCGCATTTCCTGGTGAATATCGTTCCCCTTGCTGAAGGCCTGCAGCGCCTCGAGGGAAGACGTAGTGGCTTGCTCCAGCGGTGTCGCGAACTGCTTCACTGAGGCGAGTGACTCGCCCATCTTCTGCCGCAGGTCGGAAGCGGCTTTGTCGAGCGATTTCAAGACCTGTTCTTTGCTTTCAACCTCGACTTGCTCGGTAGCGAGCGAATCGCCGGTGGATCCGTTCAGCGCATTCAGTGTGAGAACGTAGTGGTTGCCGAGGCTGGCAATCGCTCCGGTCAGCATGGCCTTGACGCCTTCCCGCTGGCAGATTTCGCGGCCGACATCGTTGGTAATGCGCTCCTCCGGGGGCTTGCCCATGAACCGGAGAGCTTCGCGGATTTTTGATTCGGGCACGAGGTTCAGGTAGGGCGACTGGCTGAGCTGGACTGCCAAAGCCTGCTTGAGCGTGCCGTCGAAAACAGGATCGCCAGTCGTATTGACGAAGTCGGCGAGGAGAACGCTGTCCTTCTCAGTCAGCTTCGCGGATTGATGTGAACGGAGATATACGGCGAGACCCGCGAGGAGTACCAGCACTCCGGCGGCAATCGGCAACAGTTTCTTCCACGGAGATTTTGGCTTTGAATCTGCGACCGCGACAGTTTGTGAGGAACTGAGAGCCCGGCGGATGTCGGAAGCGGACGGCGCGCGTGGCATTAGCGGAGTGTCGGCAGCGGCCGGGACAGAGCCCGAACTTTGCGCCGCGGCGCGTCCGCTCTCGGTGTCGCGCTTCAGGCGTTGCAGGTCGGCACGAATATCCGCGGCGCTTTGATAGCGAAGATTGCGATCTTTCTCGAGAGTCTTGGTAACGATGTCTTCGAGCTTCGGCGGCAGATCTGCGTTCAGCCGCACAGGAGGCACGGGGGCGCGGTTCAAGATCGCGTCGAAGATAAGCGCGGACGTATCCCCTCGGAATGGAAGTTGTCCGGTGGCCATCTCGTAGAGAACGACTCCGAAAGAGAAGAGGTCGGTGCGATTGTCGAGGTCCTTGCCCTTGGCCTGCTCGGGCGACATGTAGGCAACGGTGCCGAGCGTTGAACCGGGGCTGGTGAGATGTTCTTCAACGACCACCGCCGTCGGGGCGGTCATGTCTCCGGGTTGAACCGAGTCGCCCGTGCTCGATTTCACCTTGGCGAGGCCGAAGTCGAGAATCTTGGCATGTCCGCGCTTGGTGACGAAGATGTTGGCGGGCTTGATGTCGCGATGGACGATGCCTCCGGAGTGAGCGGCATCGAGGGCATCGGCGATCTCGATGCCGAGTGAGAAGATGGTCTCCATCTCCAGTGCACGCCCCGCGATCATATGCTTCAGCGTGGCGCCGTCGAGGAATTCCATGACGAGGAAGGTGCGTCCTGCGTCCTCGCCGATGTCGTAGATGGTGCAGATATTGGGGTGGTTCAGGCCGGAGGCGGCTTTGGCTTCGCGGCGGAAACGCTCGAGAGAGGCGCGGTCCTGGGCGAGGTCCTCGGGAAGAAACTTCAGAGCGACGAAGCGTCCGAGGCGCGTGTCTTCGGCCTTATAGACCACGCCCATGCCGCCGCCACCGAGTTTTTCGAGAATGCGGTAATGCGAGATGGTTTGATCGAGCAAAAAGGACAGTCCCCGTCCGGTGGGGAGTAATGCTAAGGCGTGAACGGCGGGGAAGTCAAAAGCACGGTGGGGTTTACTTAGTTTTGCAGGGTAGGAGCTTCCTGAAATCGAGAACCAAATCCACCAAGCCGTTACGTTCGTCTGGTTTTATCCGCTCTACATTCCTATTTTCACGATCCACCAAGTTTGGGAATTTGAACAGAATCTCTTCTGTCGCCTCCGGTGTATAAACATCTCCCGGCTTAAGGGAAAACTCTTCTGATATGCGCTGCGTTGCTGCGGGGTCGGCGCCGAGTACACTCAGGCTACGAAATCTGAATTGCTTACCCTCATCTACGTTGATGATCAAGTTGGCCGTTGCGGTCTGCTCGTTCAAGCGGGTCTCTGGTACTGGGGTGAAGTTAATGTAGCCGCGCGTCCTATAGAAATGTCGAATTGCGTCGAGGCCTTCGATGATTTTCTCCCGATCGAATATGGCTCCTTGCTGAATGGCGAAAAGTTCACGGAGTTGATTTGTTGGAAATGAACCCGCATTTTCGAATTGGAGGTCGCCCAACCGAAACTGCACGACTGGGCCATGGATGGTAACAGTGATGTCGTATTGCGGAGGTTCCTGGGTCAGTTTCAGAGCTTGAGAATCTACCTTTGCGCTGAAGTAACCCTTGTCCTGGAGAGCTCTCCTCGTACTCTCAGCGATTTCGTCGGCGGCCGCAGGCATGTCTTGCTCTAGTAAATCTGGTGCCATGGACCTGCTGAGTGCTGCCGTCGCGATCTCGTTTTGCTTGGCGTCATCGAGCACATCGCTTTGACCCTCAAAACTAATGCGATGCACCGGCGCCCGACGGGGTACGAAGGGTCTGATATTGGCACAATCCTCGGCGAGGAGGGTACCTGCAAGAGCCAACCATGAAGCCACCAACAAGAGTTTCGCCATAGGTGATCGCCTGTTCGCTGGGCCCCAAGAGCATATATGATTGCCATCGGTCATAAGTTGCCCCCACCGTTGAACTTTTGGCGTGGATTCATCCAGAGAGCGGGTTATGGGAAGCAAAACCGGGCCAGCATTATGTCGTTACTGCCGTCATTTTGGGGGTTCCGCTGACGCTGTTTTCGCGGATATAATCAAAGAGATGTCGTCCGATTGCGATGCTGCGGAACAACTCCAAGTCGAATGGTCCCAGGTTCACCGCCGCCGAATGCTGGCTGCATTGCCTGGTTTGTCCGCGGCGGTATCGCGCCAACCTGCCTTCGCGGCTCCGTCCTTCTCTCTTCGGTAGCGATTAAGTATCCCTCCAAACCACAGAGGCTAAAGCCCCAACTTTTTTGAGGCTTTTACGGCACGATTAAACTCGTGCCCTTCCCCGAACCCGGGCACCTACTGAGTTCGTGTTCTTGCGACTGAACTGGCTGCCCCGCATATGGAGGATCCCATGACTACCAAAACCATGACCGCCACGATCGGTCCGAAGATCAAGACCGCCCTGCCCGGGCCCAACGCCAAGCGCGTGCTCGCGGGCGATGAGAAATACATTTCGCCGTCCTATACGCGTTCGTATCCGATGGTTGCCAAGAGCGGCCGCGGCATCGTCGTGACCGACGTCGACGGCAACGAGTTTTTCGATTTTTCCGCCGGTATTGCCGTGACATCGACCGGCCACTGCCATCCCGATGTGGTCGCCGCTATCCAGAAGCAGGCGGGCGAACTGATCCACATGTCCGGGACAGATTTTTACTACGAAAACATGGTGCAATTGGCCGAGCGTTTGTCGAAAATCGCCCCGATGCGCGGACCGCATCGCGTGTACTACGGCAACTCGGGTGCGGAGGCGATCGAGTGCGCGCTGAAACTGGCGCGTTACCACACAAAGCGGCAGAACGTGATTGCGTTCTTCGGGGCGTTCCACGGACGCACGATGGGTGCGCTTTCGCTGACGGCCTCGAAGCCGCAACAGCGGCGGCGATTTGCTCCACTCGTTCCTGGTGTGACGCACGTGCGTTATCCGGATGTATATCGCGGATGTGTTGGCGGTACGCAAGATGCCGACAACTTCGCGCTCGGCTGCGCGCGCTTTATTGAAGAGAAACTGTTCAAGACCACACTGGCTCCCGAGGAAGTGGCGGCGATTTTTGTCGAGCCGGTGCAAGGCGAAGGTGGATACGTCGTCGCGCCGACCGTATTCATGCAGGAACTGCGTCGCATCTGCGACAAACACGGCATCCTGCTGGTCGTCGACGAAGTGCAGAGCGGAATCGCGCGTACCGGCAAGTGGTGGGCGGTCGAGCACACCGGTGTTGAGCCGGATATCGTCTGCAGCGCGAAGGGAATTGCGTCCGGAATGCCTCTGGGCGTCACGATCACGAAGGCCGAAGTCATGGACTGGGTACCGGGATCGCACGCCTCGACCTTCGGCGGAAACCCGATCGCAGTAGCTGCTGCTTTGGCGACTCTGGACGTGATCGAGAAAGAACATCTTCTCGAGAATTCGGCGACGGTCGGCAATCACATCATGAAGCGAATGGCGGACTGGCCGAAGAAGCTGAAACTGGTCGGCGATGTTCGAGGACGCGGATTGATGATCGGCGTCGAGATCGTGAAGGACAAGGCCACGAAGGAATACGGAAATGCCGAACGCGATCGCATCGTCGAGATGGCATTCGAGAAGGGCATCCTGTTCCTGGGTTGCGGGCCAAGCACGATCCGCCTGTGCCCGCCGCTGATTGTGACGAAGGACGAAGCCGACGTGGCCGTTGATGTGCTCGAGGAGTGCATCAAGGCTGTAGGAGCCTAAGTCAACTGCCGCCACAGATTTACACGGATGAACGCGGGTCCGTCATTGGATCCTCGTTCATCCGTTTTTTCTTTTCCGGATTCGGGAAATCTTAGCTTCGAAAACATCCTCCACTGTGAGTTGAGTCACATCCTGCATTTGATCCTGCCAATACTCTGAATCCAGTCGTTATGCTTCCCGCCTTTGTCACGCGGACGGTGATTCGGAGCCTCGACTGGCTCGCGTTCCGCGTACTTTCAGACGACCGAAAGCCGGCCCATCTCCGCACCGGCGTGCGCGGTGAGGAAGATGCGTATTTCCATTTGCGCAAGCTGGGCTACGTGATGGTGGCGAGAAATTACCGGACGCCGCGGTGCCGGGGAGAGATCGACCTGATTGGCTGGGAAGGCGATGTGCTTTGTTTCATTGAGGTTAAGACGAGGACGACGCACGAGGTGAAGCCCGCCGAGGCAGCGGTCGATTATCACAAGAGACGGGAAGTGGCACAGGTGGCGCGGGAGTACCGGAGGGCCCTTCCACCAACGTGCCAGTGGAGGTTCGACATCGTCAGCGTATACTACGACGGTCGTTCTCGCCGCCCGCTGATCGAAGTGTTTCGGAACGCCTCCCTTGCGGCGTAAAATTTCAAGTTTGCGCACTCATACGGAAAGGATCCAGCTGTGCCGGAGCTTAGAAAAGACCCCATCGTCGGACGTTGGGTGATTATTTCAACGGATCGCGCCAAGCGCCCAACCGATTTTGTACGCGAGAACATGAAGATCAAGGGGGGATTCTGCCCCTTCTGCTACGGCAATGAGAGCAAGACGCCGCCAGAGATCCAGGCCTATCGTCCCAACCCGAATGGCGGACCGCCGCCGCAACGAGATACCCCAGGTTGGACCGTCCGCGTAGTCCCGAACAAGTTTCCTGCCCTGGGAATTGAGGGCAATCTGAACCGTCAGGCGGAAGGCATGTTTGATCGCATGAACGGGATCGGGGCCCATGAGGTCATCATTGAAACGCCGGATCACGCGGCGAACTTAGCGACGTTGCCTCCAAAGCGTGTGGAAGACGTGTTGTGGACGTTCCGCGACCGCATCCTCGATCTGAAGAAAGACCGCCGATTCAAATACATCCTGATCTTTAAGAACCATGGCGAGGCCGCTGGAGCTTCGCTCGAGCATTCGCACTCGCAACTGATTGCGCTGCCGATTCTGCCAATTCAGGTCGTGCAGGAACTCGAAGGCGCCAAGCAGTACTTCCTCTACAAAGAGCGTTGCGTGTTCTGCGACATCATCCGGCAGGAAATGGATAGCGGCGTTCGCGTCGTTGGAGAGAATGAAAATTTCGTCACGCTCGCACCCTACGCCCCGCGGTTCCCATTCGAGACATGGATTCTGCCGAAATCGCACGAGTCGGCCTTTGAAAATTCGTCATCGCACATGTTCGAGAACCTGGCACGAGCGCTAAAAGAATTGCTCGGACGCGCCGACAAGGTGCTCGACAATCCTCCGTACAACCTGGTGATTCACACTTCGCCGGTGCAGGATCCGACGAACGATCATTATCACTGGCACATCGAGTTCATGCCAAAGTTGACCAAGACGGCGGGATTCGAGTGGGGCACCGGATTCTATATCAACCCCACTCCGCCGGAGGAAGCCGCGAAGTTCCTGCGCGAGGCAAATGTCGAAGAGCCTGTGCCGGTTGGCGCTCGATAAACCTTTTCCCTGGAAATAAATCAAGGGCACGGCTTAGCGCGCCGTGCCCTTTCAGTTGTGCCGGAGAGAGTGAAGGCCGCTGGAGAGATCCAGAGCCATCATGTACAAACGAGAGTAGCGGCTTCGCAGGGACAAGTTGTCACTGAGTTGTAAAAGGTTGGTGAATGCTTTCGTGAAATGGGGATGCCGCTAAGTGCCTCAATTGACGGCTGTTTCCAGCCGTCACTACCATAACAAGCGGAGATTGTTATGAAGCGTTGGACGATCCTGTTGCTCCTGGCGGGCTTTGCTCAAGCCGCTCCTGCCCCATCCACTCTGATCGCGAACGTCGCGGCGCGGTCCACTATGAGCCTGAATGGCGCCTGGCAGGTGATCGTTGATCCTTTTGATAATGGCAAGGACCGGTTTTTTCACGATGCGAAGCCGAAGGATAAGCAAGATCTTGTGGAATACAGTTTCGACGCTTCTCCCGTGATGGATGTGCCGGGAGATTGGAATACGCAGCGCGAGTCGCTGATGTTTTATGAAGGCACCGTCTGGTACCGCAGGCTATTTGAATTCCATAAGCGTCCTGCCACGCGCGAATTTGTGTATTTCGGCGCCATCAATTACCGGGCAACGGTTTACTTGAACGGCGAGAAGCTGGGCGAACACGAAGGCGGATTTACGGCGTTCAACTTCGACTTCACGTCATTCTTGCGTGAGGGCGAGAACACACTGATTGTTCAGGTCAACAATACGCGACGGGCCGATGCGGTTCCGGGGATCAAGTTCGACTGGTGGAATTACGGTGGAATTACCCGCGACGTGATGTTGGTCGAAGTGCCGGAAACATTCATCCAAGACTATTCGGTTCAGCTAGAACGTGGATCGCAAAGCGAGATTGCAGGATGGGTGACGTTGAACGGCGCGCAGGTGCGGCAACAGGTTACGTTGGAAATTCCAGAGGCGCACGTGCGCGAGATTTTGAAGCCGGACTTGAGCGGCCTGGCAACTTTTCGCATATCCGCACACCTGGATTTGTGGTCGCCGGAGCACCCTAAGCTTTACGACGTAATCCTTAAGAGTGGCGATGACACGGTTCGCGATCAGATTGGGTTCCGATCGATCGAAGTGCAGGGCGGGAAGATCCTGCTCAACGGCAAGCCGATTTTCCTGCGAGGAATTTCCATGCATGAGGAAGCGCCCTTCCGCGAAGGGAGGGCATTCAGCGCGGAAGACGCTTCCACGTTGTTGGGATGGGTGAAAGAGTTGGGCTGTAACTTCGTGCGATTCGCTCACTACCCGCATAACGAGAATGAAATTAGGCTGGCGGACCGAATGGGGCTGCTGGTGTGGTCGGAGATCCCGGTCTATTGGGACATCGACTGGACCAATCCGGCCACGCTCTCGAATGCAGAATCGCAGCTGCGCGACATGATTGCCCGCGATCACAATCGAGCGGCAGTCATTCTATGGTCGATGTCGAATGAAACTCCAGTCAAGCCGGAGCGGTTGGTCTTCATCAAGCAGCTTGCGCAGGACGCTCGCGAACTTGATTCGATGCGGCTGATCACATCAGCGCTCAACCATGTCGATGAAACTGCATCAGATGTGCGGACGCTGTCCGATCCGTTGGCGGAAGCGCTCGACGTGATTGGTCTGAACGAATACCTGGGCTGGTATTGGGGACATCCCGAAGATGCGGACAAGATGCAATGGAAGTCCCCATGGAACAAGCCGCTGATCGTGAGCGAATTTGGGGGCGGTGCGATCGCAGGGGGCACGGTGATGCCGACGAGCGCTGGACCGAGGAATACCAGCAGAACCTGTTTCAGCATCAACTTGCGATGGCGCAGAAGATGCCAAACTTTGCGGGACTCACACCCTGGGTGCTGATGGATTTCCGGTCACCGCTGCGCATGCTGCCGGGCGTGCAGGACTATCACAATCGCAAGGGAGTGATTTCGAATCGCGGCCAGCGGAAGTTGGCGTTCTATACGCTGCAAGAGTTCTATCGAAAAATTGCTTCAGGCCCCAACTAGCGAGGCGAAGATGGCCTCGCGACAGCCGGCGAGACGCCGGAGCTACCACGTCACGCTTGGGTGCGGTCCTGAAATTCTTCGTGCCAGGCCATCTGAATCGCTTCCAGCTTGCCTTCGTTCGAGGCTTTCGGATCGCCGCCAAAATCGGGCAGTTCCGTGACATAGCGATGCAGGTCCGTGAAGCGGACGGCAAGCGGATCCAGTTCTGGATGCGTTTCAGAGAGAAGAATGCCGAGATCTTCGGCGTCGTCCCAGGTCAGTTTGTTGGGCATGTCTAGTGCTCCTCAGAGACGTAGTTGCGATTCCATGCGGGAATTTCCACGACAACTTTACCGGGCTTGGTGATTTGCGCCTGACATCCGAGACGCGAGTTTAGTTGCAGATCGGCGGCCATGTCGAGACGGTCGGCTTCATCGTCGTCCATTTCCGATAAATTCTCGGCGCCTTCCTTGACCCAGACATGGCAGGTCGTGCACGCGCAGTTGCCGCCGCAGGCGTGATCGAGCGTCACGCCGAAGTTCAACGCAATATCGAGAATCGATTCTTCCTTGCCGTGGTCTTCGTAGGGAAGCTTGCCGTGCTCGAACGTCACCGTCTTGCCTTCCGGGAGGAAAGTTATCTGGACGGTGTTCTCGCCCGGAGCTTCTTCGGTGGCGGTTCCCGCTCCTTGTGGTTTTTCGTCAGCCATTGCTGCTCCTGATCTTTCTCTGTGTTCCTCTGTGTTCTCTGTGGTGAGTTCGATTTTTCCACGACAGAGGGCACAGAAAGACACAGAGCTATTCAAATTCTGCTTTTGCCATGGGATGAGGCGCCGTCGGGCCTTCGCCCAGATCAGTCTCTTCCATGTTCTTGCCTTTTAATGCGCTTGATACAGCCGTGTCCATCATCAGTTCAGCGAGGCGCATCGTGCATTGATTCAGCGCGTCGATCGCCTTGCGGATCGCCTGGTAATCACCTTCCCTGTTGACTTCGTTGAGCGACTTCTCCATCTTGGCGATCTTTTTCTTTTCGTCTGTGGTGAGCTGTCCCCAAGCCGGACTCTGCTTTGCCTTTTCAAGAGCGGCCAGGATCGTCTCGGTCTCGTTGCGCGCCTCGATGACTTGGCGCTTGCGGAAATCCTCTTCCGCGTTGTCGAACGAATCGAGAATCATGTTTTCGACCTGGTCGTCCGTAAGCCCATAGCTAGGTTGGACCTGAATCTCAGCTTCTTTGCCGCTGCGTTGTTCGCGCGCGGAGACGTTCAGGATTCCGTTCGCGTCGATCAGGAACTTCACCTCGACGCGAGGAATTCCTGCTGCCATTGGCGGAATGCCCTTGAGGTCAAAACGCGCGAGGGAGCGGCAGTCTTTCGCAAGTTCGCGCTCGCCCTGTAACACGTGGATCGCGACGTTAGCTTGTCCATCGATCTGCGTCGTGTAGAACTGCGTTGCCGAAGCCGGGATCGTCGAATTGCGCAGGATGATCTTGTCCGTGACGCCGCCGGCGACTTCGATTCCCAGCGAAAGTGGCGTGACGTCCAGCAGCAGCATGTTCTGCGTGGCTTCCGAGCCACCTCCCAGAATGTTGGCCTGCACCGCGGCACCGAGTGCGACGACCTCGTCAGGATTGAGGTCGACATGGGGATCGCGCTCGAACAAGTCTTTCACGAGCGCGCGGACCTTCGGGATACGAGTCGAACCGCCGACGAGGACGACTTCATCAATCTGGTTAGGCTTGAGCCCGGCGTCTTTGAGTGCCTGCTTGCAGGGACCGACGGTGCGATCGATGATTGGTTGAATGAGTTGCTCGAACTGTTCGCGGGCAATCTCGCGCTGGTAGTGTTTGCCGCCGGGTAGTTCGATATCCAGCTTTACTGAAGCCTGCGACGAGAGCGCGATCTTCGCGTCGATTACGGCTTTGCGGATGGCCTGCACGGCTTCGGCATTGCGGCGGAGGTCGAGCCCCAAATCGCCACGAATGTCGTCGAGAGCGATGGTGATCAGCAGGTTGTCGATATCGTCGCCGCCCAGATGCGTGTCGCCGTTGGTGGCGATGACTTCGAAGATGCCGTCATGCAGCTTGAGGATGGAGATGTCGAATGTACCGCCGCCGAGGTCGTAGACAGCCACGATGCCGTTCTGCTTTTTGTCGAGGCCGTAGGCGAGCGAGGCCGCAGTAGGTTCGTTGACGAGGCGCAGGACTTCCAGTCCGGCAATACGGCCTGCGTCTTTTGTCGCCTGACGTTGCGCATCGTTGAAGTAGGCAGGAACTGTGATGACCGCTTTCGTGACCGGTCCGCCGAAGTGACGCTCCGCGTTGCGCTTTAACTGGCGAAGGATCAGGGCTGAAATCTCAGGAGGCGTGAACGTCTTGTCGCCGAGCCTGATCCGCAATACCTCTCCCGGTTGAAGGTCTTCGGCAACGCGGAAGGGGAAAAGTTTCAATTCGTCCTGAATGTCCTCGATGCCGCGACCCATGAGGCGCTTGATCGAGTACACGGCGTGATCGGGAGTTTCGATCAGGTGCGTACGCGCGGCATTGCCAATCACCGGCTGATTCTTTTCGTCAAGGGCGACGACCGAGGGAACAAGGTTCGAGCCGTCTTCTCCCGGAATGACGACGGGCATATCCCCTTGCATAAAGGCCACGAGGGAATTCGTGGTGCCCAGGTCAATGCCGACAATGCGCTCTTCACTCATGCGGTCTTCTCAACTCCCGATGGATCCCCCTGCGACTCGCCGACCGGAGCAGATGTCGGCGGATGCCAGCGCTGAACCTTCACGCCGCCTTGAATGGCTCCCTGGAGGAAGGGTTCGTAGAACATGTAAGGATGAATCGAGGGAATTGCGCTGGCGTCATCAAGCCTTTGGCGAAGTTCTGATGGAATCGTAAATTCGATCGCGCTCAGATTGTCGTCTAGCTGGGAGAGCTTGCTGGCCCCGAGAATGGCAGAGGTCACGGCGGGCTGAGTTGCAACCCAATTCAAGGCCACCTGTGCGGGCGAGCGGCCCAGTTCTTTCGCCACATCGAGCAGGATGGCCAGAATATTCCAGTTGCGCTCGCTGAATCGAGCGAACGTGGGATTGGCGGAACCCTTCACGGTTTCAAGACGACCGCTGGAATTCTTTCCGTCATTCTTGTATTTGCCAGAAAGAAAGCCACTGGCCAGCGGACTCCACGGGCAAAGACCGAGTCCGAGTTCTGCCGCCGCTGGGATGTGCTCGCGCTCGATATTGCGTTCCACGAGAGAGTATTCAAGTTGCAGGGCAATCAGGCGCTCTTTGCCTTCTTTTTCGGCTAAGGTCTGGGCGCGGGCGACGTACCATGCAGGCGTGTCCGAGAAGCCGAAATGACGGATCTTGCCTTCGCGGACGAGATCGTTGAAGGTGGAAATAACCTCTTCGACAGGAGTGACGGTATCCCAAGCGTGCAGCCAGTAGAGATCGATGTAGTCGGTCTTCAGCCGGCGCAGTGAGCCTTCGAGCGCGCGATAGATATTTTTCCGTCCGTTACCACCGGCATTGGGATTCCCTGCTTCGACATTAAAGCTGAACTTGGTGGCGACGATGAGACGATCGCGGAGCCCGCCCTCGGAAATGAACTTACCAAGCAGCTCTTCGCTTTTCCCAGCGGTGTACATGTCGGCGGTATCGACGAAGTTTCCGCCGGCATCGACGTAACGGCGGAAGAGCTTGCGGGATACGTCTTCTTCCGCGCCCCATCCCCACTCCGTACCAAAGGTCATGGTGCCGAGGCAGAGCGGGCTGACGCGGAGTCCGGAGCGGCCGAGCGTGATGTATTCGTTCAATCGCATGCTTATTCCTAGACGGGTGATTCCTCAAGCGCCGCGTTTACATCTCGCACCAGATTGCGGATGTAGTTGCGGCGGTTCAATACGTCGACCATCTTTGCGGTAATCTGCGCCCGTTCTGCGCCCGCATTTTCAAGCCAGCCTTTGTCGATTACCGCATCCCACTCTTTCCAGTACGACTGCAATTCTTCGAGAAGCGAGTCGTGCTTCGCTTCAAGTGCGTGTTTCTGCTTCGAGATTTCTGAGACGAGGCCCGGGTCGTCATCACCCATCTTCTTGCTCATCTTCAGTTCTTCGAGCTGCATGTTGAGCTCGAATACCTCTTCAAGCAGGTCCGGCGGGACGATCTGCTTCTTAACCTCCCCGGTGGCTCGCGCTTGCTCGGTGGCAGTCTTGGATTGTTCCTCCAGTTCCACGCCCTCGAGCTTCAGCAGATATTGCGTACGCTTGATCGGGTCGCGCAGAGTGCGGTACGCGTCATTGAGCAGAGAACTCTGCTCGAGGCTCCATTCCTGTTCTCTGGAAGTGGCGCGCGCGCTAAGATCGGGATGCAGCTTGCGGCTCAGCTCATAGAAATCTTTCTCGAGTCTTTTGACGTCGAGGTTCAATTTGCGTGGCAGGCCGAAAAACCTGAAATAGTCCACGGGCGCCGGAGGCTGCACCTTACCGCAAGATTCGCAGAAATGCGCGGCGCGCATGGATCCGCAGGACCAACAGGAGCGGGTCTCCTCCGGGAGCGGCTTGGCGCTGATTACGGTAAGAGGGGACTTGGTCGTCAAATTCCGATTCCTCACGTATCGTGCTGCCGTCCGCAGCCGAAGTTTCGTTTGCAACTCGCCGGTGCGTGCCCATGGCGCTTGAGCTGGGCAGAGACTTTCGCGCCGAGTTCGCGGGCGTGGCGCCCGCTCACATCAAGGATCAGGCCGAGAACGACGTTCCGCAGCCGCACGACTTGCTCGCTTGCGGATTCACAAATACGAATCCCTGCTGCATCAGCGTCTCCTGGTAATCCAGGGTCATGCCATGCAGATAAATGAACGACTTTGGGTCAACAAACACGCGCACGTCACCGAACTGGAAAATGCGGTCGCGTTCGCGCGGCTGGGTATCGAAGCGGATGTTATAGCTCAGGCCGGAACATCCACCGCCTTGCACGCCGAGACGCAGGCCTCCCTGTTCGGGCGAAATGCCTTCCTTGGCCATCGCACTGCGGATCTTCGCGATGGCCTTATCGGTCACCTGAATGCCCTTGGCCGTGGCTTGCGGCGTCGCGTTTTCAATTGCCGTAGTCATAAAGTGCAGCTCCGAACTTTGAGTTTCGAGCTACGAGTAACCCCAGCTGCTCGCAGCTCGCGACTCGAAGCTCTCAGCTACTTCGCTTCGGCTGCCACCGGCTTTGCCGTGTCCTGCTTTTTCTTCCAGTCGCCGATCGCGGCGCGGATCGCGTCCTCAGCCAGCACAGAACAATGGATCTTCACCGGAGGAAGCGAAAGCTCCTTCACGATATCCATGTTCTTGATGGCAAGAGCTTCGTCCACCGTCTTGCCCTTCACCCATTCGGTGGCGAGCGAAGACGAAGCGATGGCGGAGCCGCAACCAAAGGTCTTGAACTTTGCTTCCTCAATGACGTTGGTCTGAGGATTGACCTTGATCTGCAGTTTCATGACGTCGCCGCACTCGGGCGCGCCAACCAGTCCGGTGCCCACGTCGGTGCTGTTCTTGTCGAGCGAGCCGACGTTGCGGGGATTGTTGTAGTGATCGATGACTTTGTCGCTATACGCCATTTTTGACCTCAGGTTTCAAAGTTTCAAAGTTGCAATGTTTCAAGGTTCCAACGGTCTCGGCCGAATTCAAGGTGATGAAACTTTGAAACTTTGAGACCTTGAAACCTGGTAACTACTCACCTGCCCACTTCACATCTTTCAGGTTGATGCCTTCTTTCGCCATCTCATACAGCGGAGACAGTTCGCGCAGGCGCTCCACCGTTTCGATGACGCGGTCTGCTACATAATCGACTTCGGCTTCAGTGTTGAAGCGGCCGATGCCGAAACGAATCGAGCTGTGCGCCAGGTCATCCCCGGTGCCGAGAGCCTTCAATACATAAGATGGCTCCAGCGTCGCGGAGGTGCATGCCGATCCGCTGGAAACTGCGATGTCGTTGATTCCCATCAGCAAAGACTCGCCTTCGACGTAAGCAAAGCTGATGTTGAGATTGCCCGGGAGGCGATGCTCCATGGTGCCGTTGATGTAGACCTCATCGAGCCTGCCCATGATGCGATCCTTGAGACGGTTGCGCAGACCGGCCAGGCGGCAGGATTCCTGCGCCATCTCTTCCTGCGCGATGGCACAAGCTTTGCCAAGTCCGACAATTCCAGGGACGTTCAACGTGCCGGAACGCATGCCGCGCTCGTGGCCGCCACCGTCGATGATGGCGGAAATCTGCACGCGCGGATTCTTGCGGCGAACGTACAACGCGCCCACGCCCTTGGGTCCGTACATCTTGTGACCGGAGATCGACATCAGGTCGATATTCTGCTTGTTCACGTCAACCGGAACTTTGCCGACGGCCTGTGTCGCATCGGTATGGAAGATCACGCCACGTTCGCGACAGAGCTTGCCGATTTCGGCAACTGGCTGGATGACGCCGATTTCATTGTTCGCGTACATGATCGTGACTAGGATGGTCTTGTCGTCCATGGCGCGCTTGAGATCTTCGAGATCGATCAAGCCGTCCTTCTGAACTGGCAGGTAGGTCACGCGATAGCCATACTTTTCGAGGCGCTTGCACGTGTCGAGAACCGCCTTGTGCTCAGTCACGGCTGTGATGATGTGGTTGCCCTTCTCGCGGTACATCTCTGCGACGCCTTTGATGGCGAGGTTGTCGCTCTCGGTTGCGCCGGACGTGAAGATGATCTCTTTTGTGGTCGCACCAACGAGTTTTGCGATTCGCTCACGCGCGGTCTCGACGCCTTCCTCCGCAGCCCATCCGAAGGAGTGATTGCGGCTGGCGGCGTTACCGAATCGATCGGTGAAGTACGGCAGCATCTCTTCCAACACCCGTGGATCCAGAGGCGTCGTGGCATGGTTATCCATGTAAATGGGGAGCTTCACGCCCTTGCCGTTCGAGGTTTGCTCTTGCGCGTGTACCTGGGGGATTTGAACATCGGTGCTCATTGATTCCTTCTCCTCAATCTCGAAACTTTTGTCGGCCTAGGTGATCGTCACCAAGTCGGCCGGTTTGGGAGCCGCGCTCCCTACCTCTTCGGGCTCTTCGCGCATATGTGAGATCTTGATGCGCTTCAATACCGCCTCGATGCTTTCGTTTACTTTGCGCAGAGGTTCGCGGATGTTGCAGCGGTCGCTCTGGCCGCACTCTCCGCGGACCGTGATGCACGAAGTGATAAACAAGGGACCGTCGATCGCGCGAATGACCTCGAACGCCGAAATCGTCTGCGCCGGACGGGCCAAGGTATAACCCCCGTTGGTTCCGTGCTGGGATTGCAGCAGGCCGGCTTTCGCCAACTTCTGCAGGATTTTCGCCAGCGCCTCAGGAGGCATGCCGTAAGCGTCAGCAACGTCCTTCGCGCTGAGCGAGCCGCCATTGCCGTTCTCGGCCAGGTGCTTCATGGCCATGAGTGCGTAGTCGGCTTTCTTCGTTAGTTTCAGCACCCGGGAACCTTAGTCAAAATCCGATCATAAAGGTCGGCAATATTGGCGACCTTTTTCGTCGTACTTCATTCTACGGCACTTCGACGGATTCCGGCAAGAGTGCACAGGGAATGGTTCTAATTGGAATTATTCGGTAAATCTAAGTTGTTGAATGGATTAGGGCTATACGATCAAAAAGGTCGTAGATCGAGGTCCGCCAAAATCGTTGACCACGAAGGACACGAAGGATCACGAAGGGCCACAGCGTGGTTCACGTACTGCTGACCTAGAGTTCTGTCGAGGGAGCATGATTTCCTTCGTAAACCTGTCGCGTCCTTCGTGGTTTCAGGGTTTTTTGCCTGTTACGAATTCACGACAGCGCAACGGCAGGGGACTTGACAACGGGGAAAGGCGTTCTACAATACCGGAAAATTCCGGCGAATTTACCCCTCGGTTGGAATTTTCGGGGCCTTCCGGATTTATGACCTCAAAGTCGCCCGTTCCCTCCCGTCAGAGCGCAGATATGAAGCTACCCTGCAAACACCCGCGCGTGCAGATTGTCAGTCGCGATGAGGATTCGGAATTCGTCGAGTGCAAGGAGTGCGGCGAAATCTTCGAGTCTAGCGAATTCAAAGACATGAACATCGAAGAGCGCACGCAGCCGGAACACGAAGCCTAATCTCGACGTCGAAAAGAACCGGTCATCGAAGCTGAAGGCCGGCCTCTGCCGAAAAGTCCATGGGCGCGAAATCTCTGGCAAGAAATTTCGGGTACGCGGCCGCTGCGATCATCGCCGCGTTGTCGGTCGAGAGAGGCCGCGAAGGAAAATACACGGGCAGTCCCTGCTTGGCTCCTTCGCGCTCGAAGGTCAGGCGCAATTCCTGATTGGCAGCTACGCCCCCGGTAACCAATAAAGTCGCGACGTCGTATGTGCTCGCTGCCAGCAAGGTCCGCGAGATCAGGTCTTCAATCATGGCGCGTTGGAAGGATGCGACCAGGTCGAGCGTCAACTGGTCGGTGTGAGCGAGGTAGTCTTCGAGCTTTGGCTTAGTCATCTTGACCAGAGCCTGCCGCCGCGCTTCGACGGCATCGCGCATGTCATGGGCTTCGACATACCGAAGGATCGCGGTCTTGATGCCGCTGTAGGAAAAGTCGAATCGCGGGCGGTCATTCTCGGCAAGAACTTCTTTGCCGTCGTGGCGGCCGCGCCGATCGCGATGCTTGATCTGCGCAGCGGAGAACTTCACCGCCGTAGGATCGCCGTGCGTAGAGAGGCGATCGATGACAGGTCCGCCGGGATAGCCCAGACCGAGCAGCTTTGCGACTTTATCAAACGCTTCTCCGGCGGCATCGTCGCGGGTGTGGCCGATGTTCTCGTAGGTCCAGGCGTTACCGTCCTGCCTGGCGAGATAGAGGTGAGTATGGCCACCGGAGACCACGAGCGCAAGAACCGGAAACTGCAATTCGTGATTTCCCTTCTGCCGTTCTTCCAGCAGAACGGCATGGATGTGTCCTTCGAGGTGGTTCACCGCAATCAGCGGTTTCTCGAGCGCAAAGGCCAGAGCTTTCGCGTAGCTGATCCCGACCAGTAGTGCTCCAGCAAGTCCTGGCCCTTGAGTTACCGCGATCGCATCGACGGTGTCGTAGGTACGCTTCGCCTCAGCCAAGGCCTGCCGGACGACAGGCACGATCGCCTTCAGGTGTTCGCGCGACGCCAGTTCCGGGACAACGCCGCCATATGGCTGATGGGTTGCGATCTGCGACGCCACCACATTCGAGATCAGTTGTTCGCCCGAGCGCACCACGGCGGCCGCGGTCTCGTCGCAGGAGCTTTCAATGCCGAGGATGTATGCGTCGGGCATGTGTTTATATTATTAGAAACTCCGATGACAGACTTGCTTCAACGCGTTCGCGACGCCGAGTTCCCGTTCCCTGATCGCGTCATTCATCTGTTTGTAGGTGGCTCAGAACTCCACGGGGCCAAGGTTCATGGAACCGATGATCTTGACCTCTATGGCGTCTATATCGAGCCACCGGAACTTGTGCTAGGACTTGAGTCGTTCCCGCACTTCGTTTGGTCGACAGCGGGGAACGATCGGCGCAACGGTCCCAACGATGTCGATGTCACTCTTTACTCCCTTAAGAAATGGGCCGGATTGGCGTGCAAGGGAAATCCCACTGCGTTGCACTTTGTGTTTGCTGACGGAGAGATGCAGCATCCAATCTGGCAACGGGTTGTGGCCGGTCGCCGTGCATTTCTGGCGCGTGCTTGTGCAAAACAGTTTCTTGGCTTTGCGGATGACCAACTCAAACGAATGACCGGACGGAAAGGTCGCGGGAAAAAGGGACAGCGGCCCGAGATCGAGCAAAAGTTCGGCTACGATGTGAAGGCGGCCATGCACACCTTGCGCTTGCTTTACGAATGCAAGGAGCTAATGCTGGAAGGAAAGATCACCTTGCCCCGTCCGGAGCGAGATTTCCTCATTCGAGTGCGAACCGGAAAATATTCGATCGAGAAGGTTCTGAGTTTCGCCAAGAAGCTGTTTGCGGAATGCGAGCACGCAGCGAGAGAGTCGGACCTTCCCGATAGAGTCAATCGCACAGCCGTGTCAAAACTGGTATCAGATGCTTACTTGGAAATGTGGAAGGCCCGCTAGAAATCCACGGCGGACCTTCCATCATTTGCAACTTTCACTCCTACTCCAACCCAACGTCATCCACCTGAAACTCGAACTTCCCCGCGGTTGGGCCGCCGACAAACAATAGTGCTGCGAAATCGTGCCCATCAGTTCCGTTGAAGGCCGAGAACGGAATCGTAAACTTCTTCCATTCGTTGCCTGCGGTGAACGTCTGCTGCGCGGGGATCCGGCCTCCGCTCGTGGTGAAAACCAGGACGCGATACATTTTCCCGTCTCCTTTAGCGTAGAAGGTAATCTGTTTCTTGGAGGAGAGATTGACCGGAACGAACGGCTGAGTTCCCGGCGCCCACATCACGCCTGACCACGCGTAAGGCAGGCCACCATCTATGGAGCCGGTAGCCTCAAGCGAGTGTTTGCTGCCGTTGGCTCCGCCGTCGACGACTTTCATTTCACCCGACGATTTGCCTCCCGCAATACTGTCAGTCGAGGACATCCAGCCGGTGCCAAATTTAGAATCGGGCTGTCCACTTTCGAAATCGCTGATCGGCCCTATTTCCGAGCCGATTGGCGCGGGTGCCTGGGCGGACTTGGCTGCTTCGTCTTTCGCCTTCTGCAACTCAACTCGATAGGCGGAGCGATCGTCTTCCACGCCGAGTTTCCAAACAGAGACGATATCGCGGGTAGCAGTAATATCTTGCGTCGGATCGCCCTTCACCAGCAACAGGTCAGCTCGTTTTCCGGAAGCAATTGTGCCGCGATCTTCGAGATGAAACGTTTTCGCCGGGATAGACGTGGCCGATGCGAGCGCCTCTTGTGGCGTCAGCCCTGCGCGTACCAGCAACTCCAGTTCGCGATGAATGCTTGCGCCATGCGACGTCCCGGGATTCGGAGCGTCCGTGCCTGCGAGGATTGGGACATGGGCGGCCTTCAGCTGGGTGACGGTCGCCTCGGCATATTTTTCGCTCAAAGTTGTTGTGAACTTAGGAAATGAGCGTTTCAGATTGGCAACGTCATCTGGCGAGAGATACGGAGCCAGGCGCGAATCGGTGGTCAGCGATTCACCACTTGGCGTGCCGCTCACGCTGTCCAACACTGTCAGCGTGGGAATGACGAACGCTTGGTGCGACGCGACAAAACTGCCGAAGTCCCGTTGGGGAGGGGTGTCGGCGAACAGATGTGCCAGACCGTCGGCACCTGCTTCGATCACGGTGCGGGCATCTTCCTGCTTGCCGATGTGAACGACCGCCAGCTTGCCGCGCTTGTGAGCCGCGTCGACCACCGCCTTGAGTGTTTCTTTGTCGAGCGTAGGCCGGTGCGATCCATACGCGCTGGCATCATCGACCACAATCTTGATGTAGTCCGATCCCTCGGCAATGCGTGCGTCTACCCAGGATTGGGCCTCGGACGGAGACGATAGAGTCGGGATCGGGATGCCGTATTCAGTGCCGTGGCCTCCCGGCGCGGTGGCAAGAGTGCCTGCTGAGCGCAGATCGGCGAGATCGAGATCTTTGCCCTCGGCCTGTTCCTTCTTGATCTGCTGCATGTACTTCACGGAGGTGAACATATCGAGTTCGGTGGTCACTCCGAAGATCTCCGCTTCCTTCAGCGCATCTCCCCAGGCATGGGTGTGCGAGTCGATTAGGCCGGGCAGAAGTGTATCGCCTGAGCCGTCGACAACCTTGAGTTCGGAAGAAACCTTGAGATTGCGCCCGACTGCCTTGATCTTTCCGTTTTCAACCCAAACGTCGGCAGGGCCCATTGATTTGTGTCCGTCAAAGACCTTTGCGTTGCGGATGATGAATCCGGAGCCGTCGCCGGCATTGGCTCCCAGGAAGGCCGGAGCCGACAAGAGCAGATAAAACCCCATCCAGCCCAACACACGCAGAATCGTTGCAAACTTCGTGGATTTCATTTTCCTTCTCCGTTAAGGACTATTCGCATCAGCCCAGCCTTTGCATGATTCGGCAGCGCGGTGCACCACGCCAGTTATGACCGTCATGCCGGGCCTGTGACAACTGTCATAATGTAAAGCATGCTTGACAATGGGAGAATGTAAAGCACGCTTGACATCGCTGTCAAGCGATTTTCTCTGACTGACCGGATTATGATGAAAACAGGATGGGTACTGATTTCAATTCGGGGGAATTGAAGGCAGCTGCGACCGAGATCGTCAAAACCCTCCGTGGACGCGGGTTTCAGGCGTACTTGGTGGGCGGATGCGTGCGCGATCTGCTGCTCGAACGCGAGCCGAAGGACTATGACGTTTCAACCGATGCTACTCCGACCCAGGTGATGGAGATTTTCCCCGAGACGTATGCGGTTGGGGCGCAATTCGGAGTTGTGCTGGTTCCGGTTGATCGCGTTACGGTTCCCGCAGACGCAGAGACTTCTCCCAAGTCTCATGCGGTCGAGGTCGCCACGTTTCGCAGCGACATTGGCTATTCCGACGGCCGCCATCCGGACGAGGTCCGTTTCAGTAAAACGCCGCAAGAGGATGTCGTCCGCCGCGATTTCACCATCAATGGGATGCTGCTGGATCCGCTCCGCGGCGAAGTGCTCGACTTCGTTGGCGGGCGGGCTGATCTGAAAGCAGGGATCATCCGCACCATTGGCGAGCCTGAGCGCAGATTTGGTGAGGACAAGCTGCGCATGTTGCGGGCGGTGCGCTTCGCCGCGAGGTTCGAATATCAGATCGAGCCGGCGACGTTTGCGGCAATGCAAGACCTGGCGGAACAGATCAAAGTTGTTTCGAGAGAGCGAGTCCGCGACGAACTGACTTACATCCTGACGCAAGGTCACGCGCGACGAGCGTTCATGTTGCTCGACAAAAGCGACCTTTTGCGGCACGTTCTGCCAGAGATCTCCGCGATGAAAGGGGTGGATCAGCCACCGGAATTCCATCCGGAGGGCGACGTGTTTGTTCACACTCTGCTCCTGCTGGATCATTTGCCGACGCTGTGTCCGCTGACGCTTGCCTGGGGCGCGCTGCTGCACGACGTCGGAAAGCCGCCGACGTTCCGCGTGGCGCCCGATCGCATCCGCTTCGACAATCACGTGGACGTCGGAGTCAAGATGGCCGAGGCCATCTGCCGCCGCATGCGTTTTTCCAACGACGACACCGAGCAGATTCTCGCGCTGGTGGACAATCACATGCGCTTCGCGGACGCGATGAAAATGAAGCAGTCGACCTTGAAGAAATTCATGCGCCTGCCTCGATTCGAGGAACATATGGCGCTGCATCGCGCGGATTGCCTGGCCAGCCATCGCAAACTTTGGAGCTATGACTTCATTCGCGAAAAGCAGCAGGAGATTCCACCTGAGACCATGCGTCCGGTGCCGCTGGTGACTGGAGACGACCTGATCGCCCAGGGCCGTGCGCCCGGACCGAAGTTTCGCGAGATCTTGACTGCCGTCGAAGATGCCCAACTCGAGGGACGGCTCGCCTCACGGGAAGCCGCTCTGGACTTCGTTCGTCGCGAATTTCCACTCTGAGCAGCACCGTTCCTGGTGCACGTGCAATGCTAAAATCGAAGTTCTTCTCGCGTAAGAATTTGCGGAATTGGAGTCGCCGTTGCACCAGGCTGGAATCGAATTGGAGAAGATTGTGGCGCAATCACTTCGCCAAGCACCGCCGGGAGAGGCTCCGCTAATGGCGTGGCCAGTCGTGTGCGGGTCAGCAGTGGCTGAGAGAACGCGTGCCCTGGTTTTTCAGGATGGTATTTTACGGGTCAGTGTTCCTGACACGGGGTGGCGCGCCGAACTGCAGTTGCTGGCGCCGAAATATTTGACCGCTATCAACCGCTACACCGTTGAAATGGTCCGGCGCATCGAGTTTGTTGTGACTCGCACAGAAACCTCAGAGGCCCGCTAAGAACTCGCGATGAAAGTCACAGAGACAGACGTTTCTTACGTGGCAGACCTCGCCAACCTCGAACTGAGCGAGGAAGAGCGTTCCGCAATGCTGCGCGATCTGAACTCGATCCTGGATTACATTGACCGCCTGAACGAGCTGGACACTTCAGACGTCTCACCGATGGCACAAGTCTCCGACCGCTACGGAGTCGACGAGGCGAAGCAGGGAAGCGAACGATTCGCCTATGCGAGCCGCGAGGACCTTCTCGAAGGGCTTCGAAAGATGCTGCCGCATGAAGAAGCTCTCGCAAATGCTCCTGACGCCGACGAGAACTTCTTCCGCGTGCCAAAAGTGATTGAACGATAGACCTTTCCACTTTCGATGGAACTGACCACACTCACGATCGACTCAGCCCGATCCGCTGTTCAGGAGCGGCAGATCACTGCGCGTGCTCTCGCTGAAGCTCACTACGAAAGAATTCAGAAAGAAGATGGGCAGATCGGAGCATACCTGACGTTGTCGAAAGATCGCGCCTTCGAGCAGGCCGACCGCATCGATCGCATGGCAGCCGAAGGCGAGCCGCTTCCTCCGCTGGCGGGTGTTCCGGTTGGCATCAAGGATGTGCTTAACACGCGTGGCGTGCGCACGACGGCCGGCTCGAAAATCCTCGATCAATACGTTCCCCCCTATGACTGTACTGCGGTAGCGCACATGGAAGCGGCGGGCGCAGTGGTGCTGGGCAAAATGAATTGCGACGAGTTCGCCATGGGCTCGTCCAACGAAAACTCAGCGTATCAACCGGTGCGCAATCCCCGCGATCTGAGCCGCGTTCCGGGTGGATCGTCTGGCGGATCCGCTGCAGCGGTTGCTGCAAGTATGGCGGTGACAACGTTGGGTTCAGATACCGGCGGTTCGATCCGGCAGCCTGCCTCGTTCTGCGGCGTGGTCGGTCTAATGCCGACCTATGGGCGCGTTTCGCGGTACGGGCTGATTGCTTTCGCGTCGTCGCTGGATCACATCGGGCCGTTGAGCAAGACAGTGAAGGATGCGGCGATTGTCCTTAGAACCATCGCCGGTCGCGATCCGATGGATTCCACTTCGGCAGACGTCCCGGTGCCGGACTATGTTGCCGAACTGGAAAAGCCAGTGCGTGGATTGAAACTGGGCATAGCCAAAGAATATTTTGGTGAAGGCCTGGACGTTGAAGTTCGGCACGCGGTCGAAACGGCGATCGACAAGCTCAAGAGCCTGGGATGCAAAATTGTTCCAGTCTCGCTTCCGCACACTCCTTATGCGATTCCCACCTACTACCTGATTGCGACAGCCGAAGCTTCATCGAATCTCGCGCGGTATGACGGCGTACGCTACAGCCACCGCGCTCGCGGCGTCAGGACGTTGTCCGAAATGTACCGCCGTAGCCGTGACGAAGGGTTCGGACCTGAAGTGAAACGGCGCATCATGCTCGGGACGTATGCCCTGAGCGCCGGCTACTACGATGCCTACTACCTGAAGGCGCAGAAAGTTCGGACGCTACTCACGCGCGACTTTGACGAAGCCTTCCGCAAAGTCGATGCCATCGTAACGCCCACGAGCCCAACGGCAGCATTCCGGTTGGGTGAGAAGTCGAATGATCCGCTGGCGATGTATCTGGCGGACATCTATACAGTGACTGCTGATCTGGCAGGGATTCCGGGGATTTCCATCCCGTGCGGGAAGACGAGCGAGAAATTGCCCATCGGCCTGCAGATTCTCGGGAAGCACTTCGACGAATCGACAATTCTACGCGTCGCACACGCTTACGAGCAGGCTGCGTAAATCTCAAACCACAAAGGACACGAAGTAACCCGAAGGAATCGTCGCCTTTCCTTCGTGTACCTTTGTGCCCTTCGTGGTTTACGAATCGAGCGGTTGGTAGTAGCTCTCTCCAGCGCAGGCCCGGCACAGAGTTTTTCCATCGCGTCGCACTTCCCGACGGAAGTTGATGCCCTCGCCGCAGTTCTCACAGACGATCCTCTCGCCCTTGTAGCCGGGAAATTCTTCCGGCGGCAGTTCAACCTTTACCCACTGCAAGCTGAACAGATCCGTATCGGACATCTCCCGATAGGCGAGCATCTGCTGCTGATTCTTGTTTTCAATTTCCGGATGCATCTGGCGCGCGACCGCCTTGGACGACTCTTTCGCCGATACACGAATAGCGTGGTTGGTATCTACGTCCACAAACGTCGCTGCCATCTTGCCCCAGTCGCGAAATTTGAGAGCGCGCTTGCCCAGGCGGCATCCCGTCACTACAGCTACGGCATCCGTGGCGCAGCGGTCGATTTCAACGAACGTAACCAGTCGCTTGCGGTCTTTCCCGTGTGGATCGTCAATGCCGAGTTTTTGCAGGCCCAGCATCGCCATCCGCACGCCGAGAACCTGTCCGGCGCAAAGATGTCCATGAGCAACTTCAGCGTCGTGGAGATATTCGTCGAAGGACTTCATGGGAGCTGTCAGTATCGACCGTCAGCTTTCAGCTTAACATCGCCTGTTTGGCAGGGTCGGAGGAAACTTTTATTTCCGGCGCCAGCGAATGCCGTCTTTGGTAATTTCCACCAGGATGCCCGCATCGGCGAGTTCAGCGCGAATCGCATCGGATTTCTTGAAATCCCGGGCCGTACGAGCCGCCTTCATCTCCTCGATCTTTGCTTCAACGGAAGCATCGGAGAGTTGCGCGGAACGGACCGCGTCCCGCAATTCCGGCGTAATGTTCTTTTCGCGGCCTTCGGCAATGGCCCAATCGAGAACCCGCTGCATCTTCGGGGGATCGTCATCTTCGAGCACCGCGAAGATCTCATCGAATTTCGAGAGCGCCGACAGCAGAGGGGAAACGTCATCTTTCTTCAGCGTTCCGCTATCAAACGCTGTATTTGCCTGACGCACCATTTCGAAGATTGCCGCCTGAGCCTGCGCCGTATTGAGATCATCTTCGAGCGCGGCTCGCATCTTTGCGACAGTATCGGTCGCCAGCGTTTGAATCTCCTGAGTGGACCCAGGTGCGAAGGTTCCCGTGGTCAAGCGCAGCCGGAAGTTGCGCAAGCGGTCGACAGAGACTGCGGCCTGCTTCAGCCCGTCAAACGTGAAGTTGAGTTGATTGCGATAGGGAACGGATGTGAGCAGGTATCGGAGCGACGAAGGTTTGTGGCCTTTCAATACAAGATCGCGAAGAGTAAAAAAGTTTCCCAGGCTCTTCGACATCTTCTCGCCCTCAACGAGCAGGAAGCGCGCATGAAACCAGAATCGCGCGAAGGCCTTGCCCGTCATCGATTCTGATTGCGCAATTTCGTTTTCATGGTGCGGAAAGACGAGATCTTCGCCGCCCGCATGCAAGTCGAAACTCTCGCCTAACTCGTTCATCGACATCACAGAGCATTCAAGATGCCAGCCGGGGCGCCCTTTTCCGATCTTCGTCTCCCAGAATGCTTCGCCGGGCTTGGGCGCCTTCCATAGCGCAAAGTCTCGGGCGCTATCTTTGTCGTACTCATCCACATCGACGCGAGCTCCGTCGAGCATCGAGCTGAAATCTTTCTTCGAAAGTTTCCCGTACGCCGGAAACTTCGCGATGCGGAAATAGTACGACCCGTCATCCGCCCGGTACGCGACGTGCTTCTCAACGAGCTTCTGAACAAAGTCCGCCATGTCGTCGATGTGCTCGGTAGCGCGCACAAGAATCGGCTGCTCGATGCCGATCATCGCCGAATCTTCCAGGAACGCTTTTTCATACTTCGCCGTGTACTGTTGCACCGTAACGCCGTCGCGGGCCGAGTTGCGGATGATCTTGTCATCGACGTCAGTGATATTCATGACGTGCTTGACCTTGTATCCGCTCTGCTTTAGAAATCGGCGCAGGAGATCGACCGCGACGAACGTTCGGAAATTGCCGATGTGGCCGTAGTCATACACCGTTGGGCCGCAGGCATACATGCGAACTTCCGAATCTTGCAATGGCCGGAATTCTTCCACCTGCGACGACATCGTGTTGTAGAGACGAAGTGCCATGCCGAATTCGGTTGTGAGACGAACCTACGATTCTAGGGGTCAGTGAAAACCCGGTCAAATCCTGATCAAGCGGGGCGGTGCGGCGGAAGCGCATGGGTATGTGCGCGCAATCGCTTCTGCACGAGAATGAGATAGTGCAAAGCCGAGATGATGGTGAAAAAGAACGTGGCGCGCAGGAATACGGTTCTCGCGATCCACACCCACTTCACCGTGTACACGTGCAAAAGCAGGACAAAGAAGACGGCGCCGATCTGCGAGAAGGTGTTGGCCTTGCCGAAAATGCTGGGGCGAAAATCGCGGAGCCCGGCAATGGCGAACAAGACAGCACTGGCGGCGAGAATCGAAATATCCCGGCTGAAAACCAACACCGTGTACTTCCACGGAATCTTGTGAAGGATCGAGAGGACAAGAAACAGCGTGCTCAACAGCAATTTGTCGGCAATGGGGTCGAGATATTGACCGAGCAAGGTTTGCTGATGCAGGCGGCGAGCCAGCAAACCGTCGAGGCCGTCGCTGAAACCCGCCACGATGAACAAGGCTAACGCCCAGCCGAAATGGCCGTCCACGAGATGGATCACGATGAACGGGACGAAGACCATCCGAAGCAGCGTGAGTTGATTGGGAGCTGTAAAGACTTGCGAGAGCTTCACCCGCGCTCCTCGGATACAGGCGTTCTGGAAGTGGCTCGGCCGGACGGGGCGAGGGCAGCCGACGGCTCCAGTCCAGTCTTGGAAAGAAAACGTTGCGACAGCGAAGGCAAGCTGCCGTCGGGCAGATCAAGTTCGACGCGCTCGATGCGGTGCATAGGGAAGAATACGACCGCGGGCGTGAACGGTTCGCCGTCGCGGACCATAACAGTCAAATCTTCAAAGGATGCAAGTTCGGCACCGCTCAGGCTGAGTCCTTCCGGCGCGAGCGAGAGGATCATCCCCCAGAATTTTTCGCGCGGGTTGGAGAGCGTTGCGATGACCAGCGCCCCGGACGAGAACGGCCCGCGGATTTCAGTGGTTGCGGCCGGAATCACCTGTCCTGGATCTTTGCTCATAACAGAGATTTTCGCCGGGAGAGCCGCGCATTGCAAATGCGGCGTAACGTTTGGCAGAAGATCAGCTTTGGGAGACGGCTCCAGATTCTGTATTCTTGGCGGACATGCCGGCTGCAAGCGAAGCCCCGGTGATTGAATTCCGCGACGTGTCGTATACCGTCTCAGGCACGCAGGTCATCGCCAATCTTAACCTGCGCGTCGACCGCGGGGAAACGCTCGTGCTGCTGGGCCGGAGCGGGTCGGGCAAAACAACCACTCTCAAACTGATCAACCGACTCGTGTCGCCCACGTCGGGACAAGTCCTGGTAAATGGAAATCCGACTGCGCAGGGCGATGTCATCCAATTGCGTCGCGGCATTGGATACGTAATACAAGAAGTCGGGCTGTTTCCACACTTCACTGTGGAACGGAACGTCGCGATTGTCCCGAAGATCGAGGGATGGACGAGCGAACGAATCCAACCGCGCGTGCAGGAACTGTTGAAGCTGGTGGGATTGCCCGCCGAGCTCGCTTCGCGATATCCACATCAGCTCTCCGGCGGGCAAAGGCAGCGCGTCGGCTTTGCCCGGGCTCTTGCCGCTGATCCCGAAATCCTTTTGATGGACGAGCCATTCGGGGCGCTTGATCCGCTGACGCGCGACGAATTGCAGCGCGAGTTCCTTGCGCTACAGCAAAGACTGAACAAAACGGTGGTGTTTGTGACTCATGACCTGCGCGAGGCGCTCCGCCTGGGATCGCGCATCGCGCTTATGGAAGCCGGGAAGCTCGTAACGGTACTGACGCCGCATGAATTCCTGAAATCGACCGATCGGTGGGCAGCAGCTTACGTCAAGGCGTTTGGAGATGGATTGGAAGCGGCGGCAAATCGAGGCACGTCATGAACGTCATTCACTTCATGCTGCGCAATCACACCCAAGTTCTGGAACTGAGTCTCGAGCACCTGTGGTTGGTGGGACTCTCGACCGCATTTGCAATCCTGATTGGGGTTCCGCTCGGAATCGTGATCGCGCATCGTCCGCGGTTCAACAAGCCCGTTCTAGCCGGTGCGAATATCATTCAAACCATCCCCAGCCTTGCCTTGTTCGGATTTCTGCTGCCGGTGCCCTGGCTCGGATCGCGCTCGGACCGGCTTGCCATTCTGGCTCTGACCCTTTATGCATTGCTGCCGATCATTCGCAATACCTACACTGGGATCTGCGGCGTCGATTCTGCTGTGATCGAAGCAGCGCGCGGGATGGGCCTGACAGAATCTCAAATGTTGTTTCAGGTGGAATTGCCGCTGGCGGCGAGCGTGATTCTCTCCGGGGTACGGATCGCCGTCGTAATTTCGGTTGGACTCGCTACGATTGCTGCTGCGATCGGTGCCGGAGGCTTGGGCGAATTCATTTTTCGCGGCCTGGCGATGGTCGACGACCGCGTGATTCTTGCGGGTGCTATCCCCGCTGCAGTTCTGGCATTGGCCGCGGATGTGGGTGTGGGAGTCATCGAGAGGCGGCTGCGGCCACGATGAGGCGCAAGACCTCAGCGTTGTTTCTGGTCGTTTTGCTCGCGTCATCCCTGTCTTGTGCTCCGTCGCATGCGAACCGCATCGTCGTAGGTTCGAAGAACTTCACGGAGTCATTCATCCTCGGCGAGTTGATTGCGCAGCAGATTGAGGCGCGCACGGGCTTGAAAGTCGAGAGGCGCTTCTACTTGGCGGGAACGTACATCTGCCAGCAAGCCATTCTTGCTGGTCGCATCGATGTGTACCCCGAATATACGGGCACAGCACTGACGACGATCCTCAAGCAAAAAGCGAGTGCAGACAAAACAGAGGTCTATCAAACTGTGAAGACCGGCTACGAGAGCCGCTTCGGGCTGACACTTGGTCCCGCGTTCGGCTTCAACGACACGTTCGCCATGGAGATTCGCGGCGAAGAAGCACGCCGGCTCAATGTGCATACACTATCGGAAGCAGCGAAATTTGCGCCGAAATGGCACGCAGGCTTTGGCTACGAATTTATGGAGCGGCCCGACGGATACAACGGCATGGTGGCGACTTACGGACTCCATTTTCAAGACCAGCCGCGCATCATGGACTTGGGCCTCTTGGCACGGGCTTTGAAGGATCACCAGATTGATTTTGCTGGAGGCAACGCCACCGACGGACTGATTCCGGCGACGGATCTCTTTGTGCTGGAAGATGACAAGCATTACTTCCCGCCATACGAGGCCGTACCGGTGATCCGCCAGCAGACCGCGCAACAGCATCCTGAAGTCGCGCAAGCCCTAGCTGCTCTTGAGAACGAGATTTCAGATTCCGAGATGCAGCAAATGAATTACGCCGTCGATGGCCAGCATCGCGACACGGAAGAAGTTGTGCGGGAGTTTCTAAAACGCAAAAAGCTCGTTCCTTAGAAATGCAGCTGGCCCTTGAAGGTGAGCACGGTGGCCCCCCTCAGCAGCACCCTGTCTCCTGAAATTTCACACCACAATTCGCCCCCACGTTCCGACAGTTGGCGCGCATGAAGTTGTTTCTTGCCCAAACGCTCGGCCCAATAAGGCGCTAGCGCACAATGCGCCGATCCAGTCACAGGGTCTTCCGGTATGCCATATCCGGGCGCGAAATATCGGGAAACGAAATCAACCTGCTCGCCGGGCGCCGTCACCATCACGACATTGGGATGGAGTTTTTCCAGCCGTTCGAAGTTGGGTTGGATATTTCGAATCACATCCTCATCTTCGAACACGGCGATGAACGAATTGTCGCCTTGCAGAACCGCGTGAGCCTGGGTATCGATGCCGAGCGCACCGCGCAGTTCGGGCGGTTCACAGGTACAGCGGCGGGTTGATACCTCAGGGAAGTCCATGAGAAGAAAGTCTCCATCTTTCCGGACGCTCACCGCCCCACGGTGTTTCGTTTGGAAGCTCACCGAGTTCAACTCCGGGTAGAGGAGATGGAGAACGATGTATCCGGAAGCGAACGTAGCATGTCCGCACAGGCGGACCTCGCATTTCGGTGTGAACCAACGGATCTCGTACCCGTTCGCCTGCCCGACCAGAAATGCCGTCGCAGAAACCGCATTTTCGGCAGCGACTTTGAGCAGCAGGCTGTCATCTAACCACGAGTCCAGAAGGCAGACCGCGGCTGGATTGCCACCGCAAGGGGCGTTTGAAAAGGCATTCACGTGGTAGAGGGGTATGTGCATCTCGTTGATTTTACTTGCTTGCTAAGCGTGTCGCTTCTTCGCGTGGAAATGGTTGCAGGCCGTGCGGAACGAATGGTAGTCTTTAACACCTCGTCGCGCAGGGACGCTGTGGGCGTTTGGCGCGGCACACGGAAGTTCCTGTTCGATACCCCCGATCTGTTTCCTGACTCATAGGGTTTCCATCGCTACTCACTATTCTCGTCGAACCTTGGCACAGGAGGCTGCATGCTGACTGCTCAAACCGATGCCACCATTGCACAACTGCTATCCCGGCTTTCCGATGCTCGTGCCAAGAGCGATCAGTTGTTCGACATCGTTAGAACGGAAGCTATCTACGACCGCCCTATTCCCGAACGCCATCGCATTGTTTTCTACGTAGGACACCTCGAGGCCTTCGATTGGAACCTGCTGCATGAGAATGCCTTCGGCTTAGAAAGCTTCCATCCGCAATTCGATCAGCTTTTTGCCTTCGGCATCGATCCGGTCGGCGGCGGTCTGCCGACCGATCAACCTGCGGACTGGCCCTCGCTCGATCAGGTTCGTGATTACGTCCGCAGGATCCGTGCCGCGCTCGACGAAAAATTGTCGGATGGAAATCTGGACTACTCGGAACGAATGCCTGGCGACTTTTCGCTGGAGACCTTGCTCAACGTCGCCATCGAACATCGGCTGATGCACGTGGAAACGTTGGCGTACATGCTGCATCAACTTCCGCTCGACAGCAAAATTCCGCAGGCAAGCCCTATCGTTCTCGCAACGCAATCCCTGCATCCTCAAATGATCGAAATTCCCGCCGGCCGCGTTACGCTCGGGCTCTCTCGAGCATCGGACAGTTTTGGCTGGGACAACGAATTTGACGCCCATACGGTGGACGTTCCCACCTTTCAGATCGATCGATTCATGACCACGAATGCGCAGTTCCAGGAATTTGTCGAAGCCGGCGGATACGAGAACCGCGCTCTCTGGAGCGACGCAGATTGGAAGTGGAAGTCGACGCAAAAAATCTCGCATCCCGTGTTTTGGATTCCGGCTGAGGGTGGCTGGCTCTGTCGCACGATGTTCAACGAGATCCCGCTTCCGGCCGATTGGCCTGTCTATGTAAGTCACGCGGAAGCGTCTGCCTTTGCACGTTGGAAGAAGAAGGCGCTTCCTTCGGAGCAGCAATGGCAACGCGCCGCATACGGCACACCACAGGACGGCGAACGCTACTATCCGTGGGGCGAGGATTCGCCGGCGGAAAGTTACGGCAACTTTGATTTCACGTCGTGGGGTCCGGCGCCGGTGAATGCCACCCCAAATAGCCGCAGCGCCTTCGGCGTCGAGGGCATGTTAGGCAATGGCTGGGAATGGACTTCCACGGAATTTGCTCCTTTCTCCGGATTCAAGGCCTTCCCGTTCTACCCGGGATACTCCGCAAACTTCTTTGATGGCAAGCACTTCGTCATGAAGGGCGGGTCGGCGCGCACCGCTGCGTGCATGCTGCGTCCCACCTTCCGCAACTGGTTCCAGGGAAATTACCAATACGTCTATGCAGGATTCCGCTGCGTGACTACCGACTAAGGAGTGATCAATGCTAGTTCATGCGATTCCCACGAACGTCTCTTACGACTTCGCGCTCGACGTGCGCGCCGGACTCACGCAGGCAGGACAAAAAGAACTGCCGTCGAAATATCTCTATGACGATGTCGGCTCGGCTCTTTTCGAAGTGATCAGCCATCTGCCAGAGTACGGTCTTACTCGCGCCGACGAGCGCCTGTTGCGGCGGCATGCTTCGGAGATCGTAGAACGTGTGGCCGGCCCCGTCGCCGTCGCGGAGCTCGGAAGCGGCAGCGGAAGGAAGACTCGTTACTTGCTCGAAGCATTCTGCCGCCGGCAGCGTACGTCGTACTACCCCGTCGAGATCTCACATTCAGCACTGGTCATGTGTGAGCGCGAGCTGAGTGACATTGATTCCATCAGCATCGTCGGTTTTGAACGCGAGTATCTGGATGGCCTGCTCGAGGTGGCTGCCTACCGCAAGCCCGGGCATCATCTTTGCGTTCTCTTCCTGGGCAGTACGATTGGCAATTTCGACCGGGCCGCTGGCATCAAGTTCCTCAACGAGGTTCGTTGCATCCTCAAGCCGGGAGACTCGCTGCTTCTCGGAACCGATCTCGAAAAGCCGCATACGCAATTGATCCGCGCCTACGACGACGAACTTGGCGTCACCGCGGCCTTCAATCTCAACCTGTTGGGGAGAGTCAATCGCGAGCTGGGCGCCGATTTCGAAATCTCACAGTTTGCGCATGTGGCGAAGGTTAACCCCGAGGCGCGATCGGTGGAAATGCATCTGGAATCGAAGCGCCGCCAGACCGTGAACATTCCTGCATCTGAAATCATGGTCGAATTCGAAGAGGGGGAGACGATCTGGACCGAGAGCAGCCACAAATATTCGGCGGATGAGATTTTCGAGATCGCTCGCAACGCCGGATTCCGCTGCGACGTTCAGTGGGTCGACGAACAGTGGCCCTTCGCCGAGAATCTCCTGATCGCAGAGTAAAAATTCGGCTGTGATGACGGCGCGTTGTTAGTCGTGTGGTCGCTACGTCCCCGATCTGCGCCACGCGCGCAAGTTGATAGTGCCTACGACCATACAAAAGACGTTCGCCGGAATGAATCCAAGCTGAGCGGTGCGCAACCCGATGAAGCAGATCACGACGCTGTTCACTACAGCCAGAAGCCAACCTTCCCAGCAACGCCGTCCGATCAGGACGGTGGACGCGACCGTTAATATGCAAGAAAGATAATCAAGACGAAGCACGACGGGACAACCCTCCGTGATTCATTCTGGAAGAAAACAGTCGCGAATAGATGTGATTATGCCCCTTCGTTACGTGACGTAAGTCACTTGAATTGATCTGTCTTTGTGCCCGGAGGGGCAATTCGTCCAAAAAACCGGCATACGGCGATCGTGCACGGCCTTGTTCTCAATTCCGCAGGCTGTGGTTTCATGTCGCCCCACAAAGCGTGATACAACATCCGCTGGGAAATATGAACGTCTACCTGATCGATGGCACCTACGAACTTTTTCGCTACTACTACGCTGTTCCATCTTCGAAAGACGTCGCGGGCCAGGAGATTGGTGCCGTGCGCGGCGTTCTGACGTCGGTGCTTTCGATGATTGAAACCGGGGCAACCCATCTCGGCGTTGCCACCGACCACGTCGTGGAATCTTTTCGCAACGAGCTTTATCTGGGATACAAGACTGCCGAAGGTGTGGAACCAGAACTCCTCTCGCAGTTTCCGATCCTCGAAGAAGGCTTGCAGGCGATGGGCGTGCTGGTGTGGCCGGAGACGAAGTTTGAAGCCGACGACGCTCTGGCATCCGCCGCCGCGAAAGCGGCACAGGACAAGCGTGTCACGCAGGTGCTCATCTGCACACCGGACAAAGACCTCAGTCAGTGCGTTCGGGGAGACCGCGTCGTTCAGCTTGATCGCCGACGGGAGATCACGCGCGACGAAGCCGGCGTGGAGGAAAAGTTCGGAGTGAAGCCGGAGTCCATCCCAGATTATCTGGCCCTGGTCGGCGACAGCGCCGACGGATATCCCGGCGTCAAAGGTTGGGGCGCGAAGGGCGCCGCTGCGGTTCTCGCGGCATGCACGCATCTGGAAGGCATTCCCAAGGACTGGCACAAGTGGCCGACGTCGGTTCGCGGCGCGAGCCGCCTGGCGGAGTCTCTGTTCAGCAATTGGGATGAAGTTTTGCTCTTCCGCCTCCTGGCGACTCTTCGCCTGGACGTTCCTGTGTTCGACACGGTGGACGAATTGCGTTGGAGGGGCCCACGTCCGGAGTTCGAGAAATTCTGCGAACGGATCAAAGCGCCGGACCTGCTGCGCAGGGTCAAGAAGGCGATGTCTCCCGTGCAGCCGGCCTGAATCATCTGCGCCCTTGCGTGCGGATGAGCAGGGGCGGCATGATAAAATGAGTTGCAACTCGGGCCTGAGTCTTCTGGCCCTAGAGTTTCCCGACGTAGGCCCGTAGCTCAGTTGGTCCAGAGCGCTTCCTTGACACGGAAGAGGTCGATGGTTCGAATCCATTCGGGCCTACCATCTAACCTAGGTGCAACCCGGAGACATGGGTTACAGAATGTACCGGTCACATGGGTAACACTTTTGGGCCAATGAGTTTTCCAGCGGTTCCAAGACTCTAGTCTCCAAGTCGAAGTAACCCAGATCATAATCCATAAAACTGACGAGCCAGATATCGTCGTGAATTTCCTTGATGCCGACGGCCTGCCCGGCGAAGACCTGGCTGAAATTGATTTGTTTGTTGCCCAGACAAATGCGGCCGCAGCGGGTGACCACGATGGTTTTGTCGTGGATAGGATAGTCGATGTCGGCAAGCCGCGGTAGCGAGGGGGCGAGGCCTGATAAACCTCAGCCGGACATCTCATGTCGAGGGCTTCATGAGGACGCGGGTGATTGAAGACCTCCACGAAGTCGTCGAAGCGAGCTTGCTCCTGCAGAGAGTTGCGGCCCTTCGTCACTAGCACAAAGAGAGCCATTTGTGCTCGGTTAAGGCTCACTACAACTTCGAGATCGTGTTGCTGGTGTCATTCGCAACCCAAATGTTTATGCCGTCAAAAGCGACAGCTGTGGGAAAAGACCCAGTCGGGAATACTCCTAGTTGTGCGCCATCACTTGCTCGTAACTCGGTCACATTGCTCGTAGTGCTATTTGCTACCCAGATGTGCGTTCCGTCGAACCCTAGTCCGAAAGGCTCGCCCCCGACTGGAAACGTGCCGAGGATTGTACCGTCGCGTTTGAGCTTACTAACAGTATTGTCGGAAGCGTTCGCTACCCAAATGGAACTTCCATCGAACACGACCGCACAAGGAAACTTCCCAACGGCAAATGTGCCTAGGGTCACGCCGTCGCTAGCCCGCAGTTTGGTCACATTGTTCGTAGCATTGTTTGCCACCCAGATATCGCTTCCATCGAACGCTATGCCCTCGGGCTCGCCTCCCACGGGAAAAGTTCCTAGAACTTTTCCATCGCTTGCCCGGAGCTTTGTCACGTTATTGCTTAGATGGTTCACGACCCACACGTTGACTCCATCGAAGGCCACGCCAGCAGGATCGGCTCCAACGGCGAAGTTACCAAGTGTTGTGCCATCGCTCGCTCGCAGCTTTGTGACGTTGTTGTCGTTATGATTTGCCACCCATAGATTGGCCCCATCGAAGGCCAATGCCAGCGGGCCATTTCCTACAGCAAAAGTGCCAAGAATCGCGCAATCACTAGCACGTACCTTGGTGACGTTATTACTCTGGTTGTTTGCAACCCATATGTGTGCGCCGTCGAAAGCGACGTCGTTTGGACTCTGGCCAACGGCTATTTGCGTCGTCAAGTTTGCCGCATACCAATGGAGAACGGCAATTTGCAGGAAGTTCATAGAGTGTTCACGGCCTCCAAGTCTTTAAAAGGCAAAAGGGGGTGGGCGGCGAAAGAATAAGACATGTCAACTTCCTGGGCAAGCCTCATATTCCGCTTTTTCGGAATCTGTAACAGGGCAGTAATTTGTTCAAGTAAGGGTTACATTCGTGATGCGGACGCATTATCCTCTTGCAGTTACTCGAAACAAGCGCGCTAGCGCGCATGTTTGCTGAACTTGTGTGTCCCTTCTACATGTATTCAGATCTCCGGATCAAATGGCTGCGGTCCCCTGTGTATCCAGGTTGTTTCACGAGTAGAGATATTCCGTCGGAAATATGGTTGGTACCTCAAGGGATAACACATGAACGATTATGCAGATCCCGTCCGTTAATAGCGACTCCAGGGCTGTTCGACATCAACACGTGCGCTGTTCACGGCGCGACTATACGACAGAGATAACAATTGGGCGCGAGACGTCCCTGTTGCGCTCATTGACTCTTGGGAAAGGGTGCGAGATCGACCGCTCAAGGTGCACAAGATGTCAATTCGTTTCCAGGCTTGCTTCCTTGACACGGAAGAGGTCGATAGCCCGAATCCATTCGGGCCTACCATCTATGTCCCAGTTGTTTGGACACTATTCTTCCACCTGCTTCGCACACAGAGGCTCTCTGATCGGGTTCAGTTTAAATCAGGTAACATTTGCGAATGGAGATCAAGGTTGTTTTCAGTGAAGATCCTGCATTCGTCTTGCACAAAGCGGGAGTTTTTCTTTCCTCGGAACCAGTTCTCCATAATTTGATTCTCACCCTTCTGCACGCGCGCGTTGCGCATCGAGAACAGGGCCGCTATTGGATTGGAGTCCGAAGCCAAGACGCCGTCGGAGTCGTTCTGCAGTCGCCTCTGACTTTTCCAGCCGTACTGACGCCAATGGAACCACCCGTGGCGGCCGCAATGGTTGACGCGATCGCGGAAGCAGGTGTTGCTCTGCCCGGAATTACCGCCGATGCTGCATCAGCGGCAACCTTCGCCGGTCAATGGAGCGAACGCTGCAAATCGGCAGCCATTCCGTTTCAAGGACTCCGACTTTACGAGCTTTTGAAGATTGAAGATGCGCCGCCAACCGAAGGAATATTGCGACAAGCGAGTGCGAGTGATAGCAGATTGTTAACCGTCTGGACGCGCGCTTTTCAGGTTGAAATCAATGAGTCTGACGCCGGTACCGAAGTCCGTGTCGAGAGAGGGCTAGCGGCAGGAGAATTGTGGCTGTGGGATCGGAATGGAGAACCGGTATCGATGGCCGTCAGCCGGGGGCCGATAAACGGCGTGATTCGTCTGTCTGGTGTGTACACGCCGCCCGACAAGAGAAGGCAAGGCTACGCGGCGGCCTGCGTTTATGCGCTTTCCAAACAGTTGCGCGACGCTGGACATCGTTGCATCCTCTACACGGATTTAGGCAATCCCACTTCGAACTCTATCTATCGGCGAATTGGATACCGCGCTGTGCAAGAAGTTCTGCGCTACCGATTTGACTGACGTGCGCCCTGGGCGACTTCGAGTTGGCGACTGTGGCGTCCGAGTAGTGCGCGACGATTTTTCGAATCGCTCTCCGCCGAATTGGTGGAACTTAGTCCGCATCGACCACGCAGCGAAACCCGATAGTTCCCGACCGGTCCATGCTGGGTGCCATCAGCAAGAACTTGCCGTGCTCCGTTAGCTTGTAGGCCTCGGGGAAATACCAGATCGCTCCTTGCGGCTGATAGTAGTTGCCGCCTCTTACAATTCCAGCCCGCGTGTGTTCATCGATAAATTCTTCGGTCCATTGCCAGACATTTCCGACGAGATCCATGACTCCAAACGGGCTCGCGCCTTTGGGATGAGCTTCCACCGAATCCGGGCTGCGCATGTGCCGTGATTTGTCCACGGCTGGCACTGAGTCCGCACTCCAATCGTTTCCCCACGGATACAAGCGTCCGTCGTTGCCCTGCGCTGCGTACTGCCATTCCCATTCGTGAGGAAGGCGTTTTCCCGCCCATGCCGCATATGCGCGGGCATCCTCCATCGAGACCCAGGTAACAGGCCGTTTATCCCATCCATCGGGATAGGCGCCGTTCTTCCAGTCGCGCAGGAAATTCAGATCGTTGCTGGGATGGTAGTGCGTCGCGTCCAGGAACTTTTTGTAATCGGCGTTGGTAACCGGATATTTGTCGATAAAGAATGACGCTATGTGCATGCGGTGCGAATGAAACCGCCTCGGCGCATCTTCCCAGGGATATTGCACGTCCACACCGGAATCATTCAGGCCTTCCACTTCGATGCCTTGAATGTCGAAAGAAAAATCGGCCTCGGGAATGCGAATCATGCCCGCGGGCGCCGATTTTGCGGGCTTTGTCGAATTGATCGGCACAATTTGTTGCGGCAGGACCTTCCACTCATGGGAATAACTTGCCAGCGGAGTTGCCGTCATCCGTTTCATTTTGGCCATGAGTTCCTGCAGCGATGCGTCCGCCGGAGTCTTGCTGGCAAGGACCGCGGCATACCCTTTCGCCTCAACGTCGAAGGCAAGTGTGCGTCTCGAGCCGCGAACCTGCGGCGTCAGTTCTGCGCCGTGGTACATGTCGTAGTAATGCAGATCGCCCGATGCTGGAATCTCCAGCTGATCGCCCTGCAAGTTGTATTCATTGCGGTTGACGATGGTCCACAGAGTCTGATCTCCCGACGGCCAACGGCTGGCATAGACTCCGTACTGCAACATGGGAGCCATTGGCTCCCAACCGGAACTCACCAGGAACGGCGCGAGGCCGCGCTCCATCGTTGCGACTCGCCGGGTCGCTTCCGCGTCGCGAGGAGTAATTCCGTTCCAGATGCCCCATATGTTCTCCCAACTTTCCCATCCGACCCCGTTGAAGAACGCGAATTGCAGGTCGCTGGTCTTGTCATGGTTCCACCGGTCGGAGATATTGACCATGTGGCGAGGCTCGAGCCATTTGTATTTGTCGATGAGCGGAGTGAAAGGGAACTGATACTGTCCCCAGGTCATCAGGTTCCAAGCGAGAGCTTCATCCGATGGCCCGCCCTCGGGTTCGAACACAAGCGGATGGCCAGACTTGTCCGCGGCCAGTGAGAATGCGAGAGGCACGCCATCCTGCGTATCGCCGTTGATGCCGTCGGCGCCGATCTCTTTCATCAGCGACGCGATTTCTTCTGGCCACGAGTGCTCCGGCGGCCGCGTGCCTTGATCCCACATCATCATCGGGAACAGAACGCGCACGCCGCGCCGGTGGAAGTCCGCGGTCATCTGGCGCACGCCCGCGACCCCGCCCGGCATGCTACGAATCAGGTCGTGCTGGTTCCGATCATCGACGCCCATGTTCGGATACGTTGGCCAGATGAGCACCGCGTCGATGCCTCCATAGCGTTTGTCGAGGTCGTCAAGGTAGCGATCCACCGTATATTTGCCGACGACCGGATCGTAGAAGTAGCGGTCATGGACCATCATCTGCGGCTGCATGAAACTGGATTGGGTCCACTTGAACTCTGGCTTGTCATAACGCGAACCGTCGTACCCGATGCGGATTCGGCGTTCATTGCGCCAGTGCGTAATGTCGGCCAACCAGGCAGCGTGCTCACCGGGGTCGCATAGCTTCGATCCCGGGAACCACAGGTCCTTTACGGCGACGCCGATGCAAGCTGATACCGGAATTTGCTGGTCGGTGGGCTGGAAGTTCGTATCTTGCGCGAAGGAGAGTAATGCCGACAAACAAACCATGAATAAAGCGATTCGGGAAAACATGGCCCATACCTCGCCGTTCAGATTTCACGCCTTACCGAGATTCTTCATTACTCAATTCGGTACGCCAGATTGTCGAAGCGCAGCCCGGTGCTGTTCTTGAGATCAAAGATGACTTCTGAACTTGAGTCGCGCCATCCCGTTCGAATCCGCTTCAATTCGCCAGGTTTGATGGTGAACGAGATCTCGCGGATGTTGGGGGAATGCACGGTCACTGTGGCGTCGGACGATCCACCGTTGTATGCATCCATGCCAACGAAGATGCGCGGAGCATAGAAGCGAAAAGACGCGGTTTCGGCCTTCGGGTCTGTCAGTGAGAGATTGAACGTTCCGAACTTTCCTTGGGGCACGCTGATCTGCCATGAGCCGGGCTCCCAGTCGATGAGTCCCGAAGGATATCGTGCCTCCAGCTTCGTGCCTGCCGCCATATGCGGGTCGTCGAACGTCACATACAAAGACGGAGCCTGTCCTCCAGAGCCTTGTACGCTGACATTCTTCGCGCCCTCGTGCCTGATCCGCAGCACATGACTCGACGGATCGAAAACATATCCGGCCTCGTTGAGGTCCTTGCGCGAAGCGAGGGCTTTTCCATCGGCCATCACCGAATCCGGCACGAAGTCGAGTCGCAGAACATCACTCGCGTCGCTGTCGAACGTCGAATAGGTTACCGACCCTTTGCCATAGCTGATGTGAGTGACGATAGAACTTGATCCAAGCAAATGCGTTTCATCGGCCGGAGCCCACTCCGGCACCGCGTAGAACGCATCCATCATCCTTCGCGGACCGTCCGCAAATTCGTCCGTGAACCACCATTGCGGCCCGAAGGGTGTCACTGCCTTCGCTGACAGCCCCTGGAAGTATGTGACCCAGTTGTACGAGCGGAAGGCCGCCTCTTTGTAAGCCTCTTGGCCAGTCTTGCCATAGTAGAGCGCTTCAACAGCAGCCAGGCGGCTGGTGTGGCTGTCGCAGCACTGGTTCGGCAGATTACAACAGAACTCGATGCCGTTTCCCTGTTCGGTCGTTACCGTCGCGCCATGCACGACGTACTTGGGCCATTTCGGTGTGGTCTTGACCCACTCGATCAACTGCTTCGCGTGCTCGCGCCACTGCGGATCTTTGTCCGGATGCAGTAATACATAGCGAGCAAACTCGAGCGGGATCACCTGATTCATGTTTCCCATGCTCGCAACAGTGTCTTCGAAATACCCAACCCAGGTATTCGTTTTCAGCGGATACTTCTGGAACCAGTCCCATGCTCCTTCGCGCACGCGTTGATACCCGGCAACATCACCTTGGCCAAGCCGGATCAGTTCATCGAACAGCATGATCGGCTCGATCACATTTGCCGAATACGGAGTGTTCGGCCTGCCTTCGACTTTTCCATCGCGCGCGAAGCAACGCACCGGCCAGGGAGAATTCGCCTCATTCCCCGGCTTGAAGTTTTTCATCAACGCGTTCGCGCACCGGATCGCTGCCTGCAGATACTTCGTGTTCCCCGTCATCTCATAAAGCCGGAGATACGCGTATCCATCTTCCCCGACCACATGCGGCTCGATGAAGTCTTCTGCGCCCAACTGACTCCATCCTGTGTAGCGTTTCGCCCCCGGGTTCGCTGATGCGTAGGGAACTTGCGACCAGACATAGTCCGCGGGAGTCAGGCCGTTCTCCAACTCGTAATCGACGAAATCCTGCAAGAACGTCAGCATGCGCGGATCGCCGGTGTACGCATACAGCTTTTCGAGAAAGCCCTCCATCATGGCTCTTAGATAGCCGGTGGAATTGGCCCAATGCTCGTCGGGAAACATCTCAAATGTGGTGCGGTCAAAGTCAAAGCAGCAATAGTAGTAAGGCAGCCGCTGGCGATTGTACTGATCCCAGAGAATCGTCCATTGCGTCAGCACATGCGAAGAGTACGAATACCCGATGTTGTCCGCCATCGGGAAGGGAAGCAGATTCCCGCCCGCATCCAGCTGAACCGGGCGTCCGGCAATTTCAGGCTGGTCGACCGTCGAGACCACGGGAAAGGGTTTCTGCTGCTGCCCGAAGGCCAGCGCTACAGCGCACAGGGTGAGTAAGACAACTCGGCGGATCTTAGTAGCTTGTGTCATATCGCATCAGAAGCGGTGGTCACATCCAGATGCTGTAGAGCCTAGAAGAATAGCAGCATCCAGGCTCGATACAAGAAGGGGTTCGCAGACTGAGTACGGAAGTAGTCGAAGCAGGGAACTCAGATTTGCAGGACGTCGCCTTCGCGCGCGACCATCTCGTACAGTACCGGATTTACAAAGAATCCAATAAACAGCCGCGAGATCAGTCCAGCCACGATCACGATCGCGAAGGGCTTCTGCGTGTCGGAACCAATGCCAGTCGAGAGAGCCGCGGGCAAGAGCCCCAGGCAGGCAACAAGCGCCGTCATCATGATCGGGCGTAAGCGCAACAGGGATGCTTCCCGCGTAGCTTCACGAATCCCCAAGCCCTCTTGCCGCAACTTGTTGATGTACGACACGAGAATGACCGCCGTCTCCACTGATACTCCCAGCAGCGCGAGCAGGCCCAATACCGACGAAACGCTAAATGGAGTATGCGTCAGTTTCAGCGCCACCAGCGCGCCCACCGGTTCGGTAATTAGAACTCCGATCGCGATAGTAACGGGAAACTTGAAGTTCCCGTACAGCGCGAACAGGATCATGAAGATCAGCACGATCGCCAGTGGCCCGATGAAGTACATCTGCGATTTGGCTTCCAAAAACTGGCTGTACTCTCCGCCCCACGACATCCAGTAGCCCTGCGGCAGTGTCACTGCTTTGCCGACTGCCGCCTGCCCGTCGCGTACGGCTCGTTCCAGATCGCGCCCTTCGATGCTGTACTGCACGCCAATGTAGCGTGAATTATTCTCACGATAGATGAAAGATGCCCCATTCCCCTGCCGGATATCCGCCAACTGGCTCAGCGGAATCTGCTGCCCATCCGGCGTGCCTACTAGCAAATTGCCGATCTCATGCGCGCTGCTCCGAAACTGCGGCTGCATGCGCACGACGAGATCAAATAGCTTCTCCCCCTGGATCACCTGCGTCACGGCCTGCCCGCCGACGGCCGCCGAAATCACCGCTTCAACATCGGCAACGTTGATCCCGTATCGCGCAATCTTGTCGCGATTGACATCCACCAGCAAACTCGGCTGTCCAAGTTCCCGCACTACGGTGAGCTCCGTAAATCCTGGGACGCCTTCGAGCGCCTTCTTCACCTGCACAGCCTTATCCTGCAGAACATTCAGGTCTTCGCCATAAATCTTCACCGCCAGTGAACTCTTCAGTCCCGTCAGCGCTTCGTCCACAGCATCTTCCGCCGGCTGCGTGTAGTTGAAGATAATTCCGGGGAACGTAATAAGCTTCTTGTTGATGGATTCGATCAGTTGCGCCTTGTCGCTAACCTCTCCGTGCCACGCCTTGTCCTTGTAGGGCTTCAGGCCCACATAGAATTCGCAATTGAAGAAACCCGTCGGATCCGTACCGTCATCGGGCCGTCCAAGTTCCGACGCAACGATCGTAACCTGCGGATAAGACATCAGGATGTCGCGTATCTGGGGCGCGATCTTGCTCGCCTCTTCGAACGAGATCGTGTACGGCATCGTAGCGCGCACCCAGAGCGCGCCTTCGTCAAGGTGCGGCATGAACTCTCCGCCGATGAACGGAACCAGCAGCAGCGTCGCCCCGAAGATCAGAAGCGAAATGAAAAGCGTCAACCGGGGCCGGTCCAGCGCCCAGTCCAGTTGCTTGGCATACTTCTCCTTCATCCACTCGAACCAGCGGTTTGGCTTCTCGCGCACGCCGCCCTTGAACCAGTACGACGCCAGCACCGGAATCAGGGTCAGCGTGAGGATCAGTGCTCCGACCAGCGCAAACGACATCGTCTCGGCCATCGGGTGGAACAATTTCCCGGCTGGGCCGCCCAACGCATAGATCGGAAGATATCCCGCGAGAATCACGGCGACGGAATAGAAGATTGGCCGGTCGACATCCTTCGAAGCCGCGAGGATCACGTCGTGCAGCTTGTAGTCCTGCCCCTCGCGCAGTCCCAGTTCGCGATAGATGTTCTCGATCATCACGACCGTGCCGTCGATCACGATTCCGAAATCGATGGCGCCGATCGAGAGCAGGTTCGCCGCTACATCGTGCGCATGCAGCACGATGAACGCGAAGAGCAGTGACAGTGGAATGGTCAGCGCAACGATGATTGCCGCACGAAAGCTGACCAGGAAAAAGATCAGGACGATCAGCACCAGCACCATGCCGCGCAGCAGGTTGTTCTCCACCGTGTCGGTGGTCAGGTCCACGAGTTCACTGCGGTCGTAGTAAGGATGGATCTTGACGTCGGGCGGGAGGATTTGGCGGTTGAGTTCCTCCGTCTTCGCCTCAACTCCCTTCAGCACATTCTGCGTCTGCTCCCCGCGGAGCATGAGAATGACGCCTTCGACGGCATCATCGTTCTTCTGGAAACCGAATTCGCCCAACCGCGGTGCATGCCCGATCGTGACTTCGCCGATATCGCGCACGCGCACCGGCACTCCTTTGTTTGCCCCGACTACGATGTTGCCGATGTCGTCCGTATTGCGGACGAGTCCGATGCCGCGGACGTAGTAGAACTGCCCGCCTTGCGAGTAGAATCCGCCGCCCGCATTCGCGTTGTTTGCTGCGAGCGCCGTGGTCACCTGCGGGACCGTCAGGTGATATCCATAAATTTTCGCTGGATCAAGCAGCACCTGGTATTGCATGGTGGTGCCCCCGAATCCCGAGTCGTCGGCGACTCCGTGCACGGATCGATACGCGCGTTCTACGACCCAGTCCTCGTACGTTTTGAGCTCTTGGGGGCTACGGTCCGGGCTCTCGAGCACATAGCGGTACACAAGTCCGCTCGGGCTGAACAACGGAGCAAGCGTTGGAGTCACGCCCGTCGGCAGTGTCGCCTGTCCCAGCCGCTCAAACACAATCTGTCTGGCAAAGTAGTCGTCCGTGTTGTCTGCGAATGTCAGCCGAATGTCCGACAGCCCATACAGCGAGATCGACCGCATCACTTCCATATGCGGGACGCCATTCATCTCGATCTCGAGGGGAAGGGAGACGAGACGCTCGACTTCCTCAGCGGCGTGATCCGGCCATTGCGTAATGATTTCAACCTGCGGAGGCGAAAGGTCGGGATACGCGTCGACCGGCATCCTTTGGAACGAGATGATGCCCGCGACCGTAATAAAAGCGGTGAACATCAGGACGAGGAACTTTTGCCGCAGCGCCGCTTGGACAATTCTGTGAATCATTCCGATGCTGTGAAAGCTGTCCTCGTTCGTGAATTACTCTGGCGTTTCCGCCCTTGCACTACCGCTGCAGGGAGTTTGCAAACTGCAGGAATAGGCTGCCGTCGCCAATCACCTGGTCTCCGGCATTCAATCCGCTGGTCACTTCAGTCTGCCCGTTCTGGCTCTCGCCCACCGTCACCTGCCGCCGTCCGAATTGGCTTCCGGAGTTTTCCACGTAGACAAAAGGCTGATTCTCGTTATCGCGCAGGATCGCCGAATCCGGCAGCGCAAAGGCGTTCGCGATCTTGCCGGCATTTACTGTCGTGACAACGTACATATCCTTCTTTAGCTTTTCTCCCGGATTGTTCGTCTCGATGCGCGCTTGCAGCGTGCGCGTGCTCGGATCAAGCGATGGCGCAACATAAGCGATGCGTCCATGAAACGTTTCCGGGTATGTGTCGGTCTGAATCGCGACCGTGTCTCCCACGCGAATGTAGGGCAGGTCCTTCTGATACACATTCACCAGGACCCAAACGGTACTGGTATCTGACAGAAGGAAGCACTGCGTCGTGCCGGTCTGCAGCAGTTGTCCCACGGCAACGTCCTGCTCCACAACCTCTCCCGTGATCGGCGCTCGCACTGGAACTTCGAATGTCGGAGGACTGGCCACTAAGGCGTCCGGATCGTTGATCCCGAGTACCTTCAGCGCGGCCTGCGCCGAGGCTAAATCCCCCCCGGCCTGAGTTTCTGCCGACTGCGCCTGCTCCAGCGCTTGCTCGGCAATCGCCTTGTGCTGATACAGATCCTGCGCGCGGGACAGAGCCTTCTGTGCCAGTGCGTATGCGTCCTTCGCCTTGAGATAGTTGGTGCGCAGTTGCGAGTAATCCGGACTCGCAGCAAACAGCATCGGATCTCCCTGTTTCAACTTTTGGCCTGGGACGACCACGATCCGATTCACCGGGCCGCTCACCTGCGAGATCACCGGCGTCGTGTGGAATGCGTTGTAAGCCACCGATCCTGTCAGGCGTAGGGTCCGTGTAAGCGTGGTCGGCTGAACCTTGATGATCTGCACATGCGACATCTGCTCGGGAGGTATCGTGAACAACTGCGCATCGCTTGCCTTGTAGGCATTTGCCGCGGCATTTGAGCCCGAACCCTGGCATCCAGTCAGCCCAAGTGCGGGTAGCAGGACAACGCCTCCAAGCACAGCTGCGCGGATTGTGGGTCGTCGCAGCATCATGGCAGGTTCCTCGATCCGACAGCCTGTTTCAATTGTTCGAGGGCCGTCATATAAGAAGCTAAAGCTTGCCGGTATGCCAGCTGTGTCGCCCGGTAGCTCCGCTCGGCGTCCAAATAATCCAGCAGGCTTGCGGCTCCGCGCTTGTAAGCATACTCGCTGATATCTCTGGAATCCTTTGCCTGTTGCAGGTACCCCGAGGTATAGAGCTGCACGATCTCATCATTGCTGCGCACGGTCTCATACGCGTTCTGCACATCCGAGAGAACGGTGTCGCTGGCGGCCTGCTTCTGCTCCTGCGCCTGCGCCAGCGCGTATTTTGTTCTGGCAATTTCGCCTTGATTCCGATCGAAGATCGGCAGGGGGAAGTTGGCGAAAATCGAAGCTGTGTTCTCCCCCGAAACATGTGTGAAGTCGTAAGTTCCCGTAACGTCCACTTTGCCGTTTGCCTTCGCCAGCAGAACCTGGCTGTTTGCCGCAGTGATGCCCAGTTCGGCCGCCCGGAAATCAGGACGTTCCTTCAAAGCCCGTGCCTGGAAATCTTCCATATTGCCTTTGAGCGATTGGTAAGCCAGTTCTCCGATCACGTCGAAATCTGCCGGAACAGCGTCGTATCCCAGAAACTGGCGCAATCCCGTAAGCGCCTGCACCTTCGCAAGCCGCGCCGAAGAAACGTCCGTCTGGAATTGCAGCAGTTGAAGTTTGATCTTAAGGTAGTCGCCCTCACCGATGAACCCGGCCTTGAATTGCTGCTGGCTGATGTCGACGGTCTGCTGGAACCCCTTCAGATCTTCTTCCGCGAACTGCAGCGTCGACTCCGCCAGCAACACGCTGATGAATTGTTGGCCGACGTTGAAGGCCAACGTGCGCTCGGCGTCTGTGACCTGCGCTTTGGTCACGGCGGTCGCATCGCGAGCCGCCTGCAACCTTCGCTGCCGTTTGTGACCACGTTCAAAGAGGTAGCTGAGGCCAATATCGAACTGTTGGGTCTGATCCAGGTTCTCGCCGGAAAAATCCTGCGGACTGAAAAAGGGAACAAACTGCGTGTCCATGCCCAAGGTCGGATTGGGCCGCAAATTGGCGGTGATTTCCTGGGCTTCGTTTTGCTGGATCTGTGTGCGCGTCGCTTTCAGCGCGTGATTGTGCGCCAGGGCTAGTTGGATTGCCTGGTCGATACTGATAAGAGTCGTACCTTGTCCGGCCGCCGCTGCTCCAATCAGCGGAAGAAGTGTCGCCGTCAGGGCGAATCTCAGAAAGATCCGTAAGCGCATAAGGTCAATCGGATTGCACCGACTTTGCGCCTGCAGGCTTCACCCTGCAAGCCGCGTCCCGGTCGGCAGGCAGCTCCTAAAGCTGCTACTCCCATCCCCAAGTTTTGCATTGACCCGCCCAAGCCATTGTAAATCCGGACTCGCCGGCGAAGACTATCAACTTAGATGCAGCAATTCCCGGCTCATTCAGGCGGTTTGGGATGAAACAGAAACACAATCAACTTCGGTTCGAAGCAGTCGGTTTCAACCATCAGTCAGAACTGATTTTCCACAGCCCAATGTGACATCTGACCTTGACCGCAAATTCGAAATAAGCGGAGGATAGCCAAGGCGAAAGCGGTACGCCCCGAAATCGCAAAAGTGGATATAAGTTATTTGTTTTCAAGATTTTGACGCTTAACTCTTAGGCGCTCAAGATTTTGCAAGCGCATTTTGCGAAACCCGCGCCAGTCGCGGAGTTTCAGA
>Ga0335079_10000219_pt1 | contig 67449 bp, 58 predicted proteins | sample Lox_Sample_33_FD_206719 | JGI IMG/M metagenome (GOLD analysis project Ga0335079, IMG submission 206719) | Soil microbial communities from Loxahatchee National Wildlife Refuge, Florida, United States - Lox_Sample_3.3 | ecosystem: Environmental > Terrestrial > Soil > Wetlands | place: USA...
TATCGAGCGACTGAGCCCGGGGGAGAAGGATCTTTGCCCCATTCTCCGTGATGAGCATCTCGTCTTCGATACGGATGCCGAATTTGCCGAGCTGATAGATCCCCGGCTCATTGCTGAACATATTCCTGGCGACGACTGCACGCTTGTTTCCCGGAACGAGATAATACCATTCGTGCCCGTCCATGCCGATGCCGTGACCGAGCCGGTGTGTAAAGAACCGGAACCCGGGGCCATATCCCGCGTCGCTGATGACCTTTCGGGCGGCGTAATCGATCACGTCCGCCGGAACGCCCGGCTTGGCCGCGGCGAGAGCCGCATTCTGTGCCTTCAACACTATATCAAACACTTTCTGCATGTCTGCAGTCGGGGTGCCGAAGCAAATTGTACGCGTGACATCAGATTCGTATCCCTCGACAGTGCATCCGCCGTCCATGAGCACAATCTGATTTTCCTTGAGTATCTGGGGTTTCTCGAGGCCGTGGGCGCTCGCCGACGCCTCGCCAAAGAGCACGAGTGCACCGCCGTTGACTCCATAGTCGCTGTACAGTTGTGAGATGATGCCGGCGAATTCCTTTTCGGACATGCCATCCTTCAGTCGCGTGACTGCCGTCTGATACACTTCTTTCGTAATATCGTTGCCGATCTGTATCAGCTCAATTTCATGATCTGACTTAACGCTTCTGCAACCCGCCGTGACGGGTGTCCCGCTGACGAGATCGACGCTCGGGCAGGCCTTCTTGATCCCATCCACGATGAAGAACCGGGTGGTTTCCTCGATTCCCAGAACTCCGGTGGACGCATTGTGTCCCTTGAGAAAATTCTTGAGTGCGATGTACGGGCTCTCATTTTCGCGCCAGAGATACAGTTTGAACGCACCGACCTGTTCACGGGCGCGCATATCCTCGAAGCGCGGCGCGATAAATTCCGGATCGCCGGTCTGGCCGAGCATCATTGCGAAGAGACGCTCGCTGCGTCCCCAGCGGGCACCGGTGAAATAACTCAGGCTCGACCCGCCCTCAAAGAACATGACGTCGATATTCTGATCCTTCATCAGCTGTTGTGCATGTGCGATACGCGAACCGCGTTCCTCCTTCGTGATCGGCTTGATGCGGCCACGAAATGCATCGAGCTTCGATTGAAACGAAGGAGAGGTCTGTGCCGCAGCGGAGAGCGGAAGCAATGGGACCAGAGCGCCCGCGGCGGTTGATTTGAGAAATGTTCGGCGATGCATGGAATTCCTGAAGTTCGGGAAAATTATGAAAGAAGAATTATCCGGTATACAACCGCGTCACGATGTGAGGCGCTTTTTGAGCTGTGCAAGCCGCTGCAGCGCCTCGAGCGGAGTTATTTTTTCGATATCGATCTTTTTCAGTTCGTTTCTCAACACATCGTCTTTCATTTCGAAGAGCGTCAGCTGTGGTTCCTTCTGGAGTGCCGCCAGCCGCGTACGGCCCGACTCGTGTCCTCCGTGGACGTTGAGTTCCGAGTTTTCGAGATTCTTCAGAATGGAAGTTGCACGGTCCGTGACCTCTGCCGGAAGTCCTGCCATTTGCGCAACCTGGATACCGTACGAGTGGTCGGCAAACCCGGGTGTGACCTTGTGGAGAAATATCACCTTGTCGCCGTATTCCCGCACCTCCACTTTAAGATTTTTTATCCTTGGAAACAAGTCTGCAAGCTCGTTAAGTTCATGATAATGCGTCGCAAAGAGCGTTTTTGCACCAATGCGCTCGTGGATGTATTCGGTCAACGCCCATGCGATACTCACCCCATCGAACGTGCTTGTGCCGCGTCCCACCTCATCCAGAAGAATCAGGCTCCGGTCTGTGGCGGTATTGACGATATTCGCCGCCTCGTGCATCTCAACGAGAAATGTGCTCTCCCCGGATGCGATCTTGTCGCTCGCACCGACGCGGGTGAAAATTCTGTCGACAATGCCGATCGATGCTTTCGACGCCGGCACAAAACTCCCGATCTGCGCGAGAAGAACAATCAGGCCTGCCTGCCGCAGATAGCTCGACTTCCCGCTCATATTCGGTCCGGTGATGATCATGATCTGGTGTTCATCGGTGTCGAGGACCACGTCGTTCGGCGTGTATGTTTCGCCCGGAGGAAGAAGCCGCTCGATGACCGGGTGCCGTCCGTCCCGGATCTCGATCCGCGTGCTCTCGTTCACTTCGGGTTTCACGTACTGATGCTCGACTGCTGTTGAAGCGAGAGAGACGAAACAGTCGAGCATGCCGATGAACTGGGCATCTCGCTGGATCGTTCCGGCATACGATGCAATTTTTTCCCGCAGTTCATTGAAGAGCTGGGTTTCCAGTGCTTCGATTTTCTCTTCCGCATGCAGGATCTTCTCTTCATACTCCTTGAGCTCCGGCGTAATGTAGCGTTCCGCATTCGTCATTGTCTGTCGGCGGATGTAGCGATCCGGCACTTTGTCCTTATGCGTATTCGTGATCTCGATGTAATAGCCGAAGACATTGTTGAATCCGACCTTCAGCGAAGAAATGCCCGTCCGGTCGCGTTCGGTCTTCTGCAGATTTGCGATCCATGACTTTCCATTCGATGTAATATTCCGAAGCTCGTCAAGTTCCTTGCTGTAGCCCCCTCTGAAGACGCCCCCGTCGGAGAGTGCAAGCGGCGGCTCGTCGGCAAGGGCGGCTGAGATTATCCGGACAAGTTCGGGGAGTGCCTCGATTCCCCGATGGAGTTTCTGGAGTGTCGGAGACTCGACGAGAGCGATGGCGGATTTCAATTCTCCCACCTGGTGGAGCATCGCTTTCAACCCGACAACTTCCCGCGGAGTTGCACGGTTTGTACAGATCTTTGCAATAAGCCGCTCGAGATCGCCGATTTCCCCGAGAACGCGGCTTGCCCCTTTCGACAGCTCGTGCTGATCCGCGAGCTCCGCGACCGCCTCCAGCCGCGAACGGATCGGTTCGAGGTGACGTAATGGAAAATTGATCCATCTCTTCAACAATCGTCCGCCCATTGGCGTTTGAGTATGATCCAGTACCCAAAAGAGCGTGCTTTCGCTCGTCCCTTCAGTCGAAGTGGTAATTTCAAGATTGCGCTTTGTGGACTGGTCGAGAAGAATGTACTCGCTCGTATTATACGGCGTGATTTTCTTCAGGTGCGGAAGATTTGCCTTCTGCGTATCCTGCAGGTAGTTCATCACTGCACCGGCAGCAATAATGCCGAGCTTCATTTCATCAATACCAAATCCCTTGAGCGTTTGCGTCTGGAAGTGAGTGATCAACAGCTCATAACCATAATCAAAATTGAATATCCAGTCGTCGAGCTTGGAATACGCGCCGCTGTACCGGTTGTCCAGAATTTGCTGAATGGCTTCCCGATCCCGCTTCTGGACGATGAGTTCCGCCGGGAGAAGAGAGGAAATCTGTTCGGGAAGCTGACGCAGGGGAAATTCCGTGACATGAAATTCCGCGGTTGTCACATCCGCGAACGCAAGGCCGATCAGCTCGTCGCCCGTCGCAAGAGCATGAGGGAGAGCGACTGCTGCAAGATAATTGTTTTGTTTCTGATCGAGTATCCTGTCGGAAAACGCAACGCCGGGCGTTACAACTTCGATGACATCCCGCTTAACAATTCCTTTGGCAAGTTTTGGATCTTCGAGTTGCTCGCAGACGGCAACGCGGTATCCCGCACGAAGGAGCTTGGGGAGATAGGATTCGAGCGCGTGGTGTGGAAATCCTGCAAGAGGAATTTCGCTCGCAGTTCCGTTTCCGCGTTTGGTGAGCGTGATCCCGAGAACCTTGGAAGAAATTCTGGCATCCTCTTCGAAGGTCTCGTAAAAATCACCCAGCCGGAAAAGGAGTATCGTTTCCGGATATTTCGCCTTCATCTGGCTGTATTGCTTCATCAGCGGGGTGGACATGCCGCAAGAGTGATGGTCGTTGGGAGCGATACTCGGGAAAAGTCTACAGAATTAACCAAAAAATGCGGCAAAAAGCAATTGATCCCCGGAGTTGCGGGTTCCGAAGCAGGCACGTTTCCATTCAGACGGATGAGCGCTCATCTGTTGCCGCGGGGGATGGAGAGAGCGATTCCTTGATGTTTGGCGGATAATGAACGTAGGAGGCAAGAGTTCTCATCGCAAAGCCGACACTGAGTGCGGTCAGGATCGCGCCGGCAAGAAACGGTGCTCCCGGAAAATATACGGGCGCGTCATTTGAGGTGAAGTACGCAAAGAGATTCGTCATCACCGGAGGTCCGATGATTGCTGTGGCACCCATGAGACTCGTCAGGGCGCCCTGCAATTCTCCCTGCTCGTTTGGTGGAACCTGCGTGGAGATGATCGCCTGAAGTGCCGGTCCGGCGATCCCTCCGAGGCAATACGGAACGAGTATCGCAAACATCATCCAGCTCTGATTTGCGAACGAGAAGAGCAGAAAGCCGATGCCGTACAAACAGAGTCCGGTATACACGGATTGCTTCTGACCGATCTTCGGAATCACAACGCGGATAAGCCCGCCCTGGACGATCGCAAGAAGAAATCCTACGGCCCCCAGTGAATATCCAACCATCGCTGAGTCCCAGTGAAAGCGTTGCATGGTAAAGAATGTCCATGTGCTCTGGACGGAATACGCGGCAATATAGATGAAGACGAGCGATTCAACGAGTCCGCCGACGACAGGATATTTCTTCAGCTGCATCAACGATCCGGCGGGATTTGCACGCTTCCAGCTGAACTCCCGGCGATGTTCCTTCTTGAGAGATTCCGGGAGTACAAAGAAGCCGTAGAGCCAGTTGATCAGTGCGAGCGCGGCGGCCGCGTAAAAGGGGACCCGGGACCCAAACTGGCCGAGGAGCCCCCCGATCACCGGTCCGATAATGAATCCGACCCCAAATGCGACGCCGATGATGCCGAAATTTTGTGCACGCTTGTCGGGGGTACTGATATCGGCGATGTACGCGCTTCCTGTCGTAAAGCTGGCGCCGAAGATCCCCGCAAAAAATCTGCCGAGGAAGAGCCAGCCGATGGACGGTGCGAGCGCCAGGATGAGGTTGTCGATGCCGAGTCCGAACACCGCGGCCAAAAGTATCGGTCTTCTCCCGAACCGGTCGCTGAGATTTCCCACGAGCGGCGAACAGAGGAACTGCATCACGGAATAGGTGAACATGAGCCAGCCGCCGTAGCGCGAGGCATCGCTCATCGTTCCGTGGATGAGTTCGGCAATGAGATTCGGAATGACCGGTATGATGATGCCGAAACCGGTCACATCGATCAGGAGCGTAACGAAGATGAATCCGAGCCCTGCCCGGCGTGTTTTCAGCATTGATGCGATTCAGCCAAATATTCAGGTTTAGGGAGATGAACTCCGGAGGAATACTTCTTGACGCTCATTCCTGATTTGATCCAGTCAGGAATCGAATATGAATCAAAAATCTTAACGAAAATATGTCATTGAAGCAAGTGATCTTCCTGAACATTCGAAACTCGATTGACGGATTTTCAATAAATTCACGGATTGATTTTTACGGAATTTTTGAGTATTCTCACTCTGTGGCGGGAGATCGCCATTCCCACATTTCGTACAGTCCTGTTCTTACCCTCACACACAGAGTTTTCGAATCCGGGATTATTCGGGATTGACACTTCGATCCTACTTTGACTCTTTGTGTGGTAAGTATCTTTCGTTCGATCGCTGAACATTTTTCGAACAGAAGGGAGCGACTGCAGTGAAAATTTCCTATCTCATCATTCCCGCTTTTATCATTGCACTGTCCGTGCCATTACGCTCTCAATGGACTATCCCACTCCAGATCACCAAAGGACCGTCCAACGACGTTCATCCAGCTTTCGAAAACCGTCTGGGTTACTCGGGAATCCCCGAGTGGCTCGCATTTACACGGGTCGGAACGCAGGGTTCAGACATTTGCGTGATGCAGACAGAAACTGAACTTACCACATGGAAGGATACCGTCTACCAGATTACCGGCGATAGTACCGAGAATGATTATGCCTCTCTTGCGATGCTTCCATCGATGGTTGAAGGCAATATTACGATGCTCGCCTGGCAGCGTACGAGTGACGTATCAAATATCTATTATGCATTGAATAATGGCCTCCGGTGGCTCAATGTCACTCCTCTTACGCAGGATTCTGTGACCAATCTCCGTCCGGTTGTGGCGTCGGGTGGAGCGACGTTCGGTATCACGTGGGAGCGGGGCGGACAAATCGCATTCGAAGAATACAACGGGAACAGCTGGGACTCTGTTCAACTCATTACCAACACTCCGCGTCCAATTAATTTCTCACCGCGCCTGCAGTATTGGTATCCCAACCCGGTGATCCTGTGGGAACAGGTCAAAGAACCCGACACCACGCGGGCGATTATGTATTCTCTGCGTACGAGCAGTGGCTGGACTGCGCCGGACACACTTGCCTGGACCGGAGACAACCGCGACCCGGCGTTTGGAGGCTTTGAAGGAACAATCACGTGGGACTCGAAGCGAGATTCCGATTGGGATGTCTACGGGACAACAGCGTACTCGTATGGGAATCAACTGGTGTATTATGGTGTGGTGGATATCAGCAATAATCCCCGGACCGAGGATCATCTCCTCAGTACGACAATGACCCCCTTTATTACATCCCAAAGGCCGATGAGCACCTCCCGAATAATCTTTGACGCCGCGGTGTGGCATTCAACTTCTTCTGCGGGAGACTTTGTCGCGCTCATGGATATGATTCCCACGGTTCAGGGGAATGGCATTGATACCTTCTTCGTGACAATCGACCATGGTAGCTCGAACCGAAATCCGGGTATATCGATGGGTGTCGGAGAGTACGGCGGCTGGATAATCTGGTCCGTGTGGGAAAACAACAGCACGGGAGTGTGGAAACTCTACGGTTCGTGGGTGGATATTCCGACAGCGGTGAAGGATGGTCCGGAATTACCCCGAACATTCTCACTCTGCCAGAATTATCCCAATCCCTTCAATCCTTCAACAACCATAACGTACGATCTTCCTCACAGGACGTATGTACGCCTGAGTATCTTCGATGTATTGGGGAGGAATCTGCAAACGCTGGTGGATGGGTATCAAGAAGCGGGATCGAAAACTGAAGTGTTCGATGCGAGAAACTTGTCGAGCGGGATATACTTTTACCGTCTCGAAGCAGATAAGTTTACAACAACAAGGAAGATGGTTCTTATCCGGTAATTCATCTCTCGGGGCCCAAATGAACAAGAAGGATATGATAAGGGGAAAAACGGAACTCTTTCTTCATCTTCTCATCCCACTGATCTTGGTAGGCGCGTTTGCATTATCACAATCTCCATCGATTGCGGGGACGAAAAGAGGTCACCGTCTGGATTCTCTCTACGGTTTCTATTCGGGAGGATGGTATGGAGCCCTCCTGAGTAAAAATCTGGATCAATTTCATAAGTCCCGATTATCGTCGGGAAACACAATGACCTCGAGGAGAGCCACGGACAGTGTCAGATTCGGATGGCTGCGTCAATATGCTTCAGGCCTGTACCCAAGCACTGATGAGCCAATCGACATTGCGACTGATTTATCGGGAAATGTGTACGTGACCGGTGCAAGCGACAGCACGTACAGCGATGCGGATTATCTCACGATAAAATATGACTCGAATGGTGTGAGACAGTGGGTCCGGCGGTACAACGGTCCTGACGGATTCGATGATATCCCGTACGCGATTGCGGTCGATGCGTCGAAGAACGTCTACGTGACGGGCACAAGCTGGACTCTCGCGACTGGATATGACTACTGTACGATAAAGTATGACTCAAATGGAGTGCTCCAGTGGAGCTCCTATTACAATGGTCCCGGAGGCGATATACCGTCGAAGATGTGTCTCGATGCCGGCGGAAACGTCTATGTAACAGGTGAGAGTGTTGTAGGGACATCAATGCAAGACTTTCTGACGATTAAATATGATCCAAATGGCATTGTGCGATGGTTGGCTTCCTACAACGGCCCGGGGAACGACGTGGATGTTCCAACCGGCATCGCCGTTAATCGTCGAGGTGATGTATTTGTCACCGGGGGGTCCGTTGGCGTGGGGACGGATTACGACTACGCCACAATCAAATATGATTCCAGTGGTACGGAGCAATGGGTCCGGAGATATGACGGCACCGCAAATTCAACTGATGTGCCATTCAAATTGATGTTGGATTCAGCTTCTAACGTTTATATCACCGGCGAATCTTCCAATAACGGCAGCGGCCTTGATTATGCAACAATCAAATATGACTCGAGCGGCAATCAACAGTGGGTCAGAACATATAATGGAACAATGAACAGCGACGATCAGGCGTTAGGGCTTGTTCTCGACGACTCAAATAATGTCTATATATCCGGACAAAGTATTGACCAGGGCATGCTTCACTCGTTCACGACGATAAAGTATAATATCGATGGGGTCGAACAATGGGAACAGCACTACACGGGTCGCCCAAATTCGAACAATTTCGTTTCTGGTCTGGCCAATGATGAGATGGGAAACATCTATGTCACGGGGTCTAGCACGCCTTCGGATTCATCAGGCCGTACCATTACGGTAAAATACACTCGTGGTGGTGATCAGGTGTGGGCCGTGGAAAATCCTGGAAATGACGGCTCGAGCAACGGTGCACAAGCGATCGTCTATGATGCCAACGGGCATATCTACATCACCGGGAATTATATCGATTCCGCTGCGGGGTTCGACTACATGACGCTGCAATACGGTCTCGACGGGGTTATCGGCTGGAACTCCCGATATGATGGTCCCGGAACTTCAAAAGAGTGGGCCTCGGCGTTCACAGTGAATAGCAAAGGAGATGCAATTATCACTGGTGAAAGCGCGATTGCCGACGGTTCCGTTTTCAGTACCGTTGCTTATAGCTCGCTTGGTGCAGAGAAGTGGGCTGTACATTATCAGCCATATCCAAGCACGTTCAACACGCCCTGGTCAATAGAGAGTGACAACGCGGGTGATGTAATTATGGTAGGATCCTCGGAAGCGATCGGTGATGATACTACGTACACGGTCACGACCCTCTATGACTCTGCTGGTGCGCAGCGTTGGTCGGTCGCTCGCCTCGGTCTCAATTACCAATTGGCGGGAAATGTTCTGGGTGTGGACAAGGATGGGAACGTCCTGATAGCGACTTCCAGTTTCGACAAGGCGGACTTCACGACTGTAAAGTACGATCATGAAGGTCATCAACAGTGGGAAGAGCACTATTCCACGTCACAGGACTCATTTGACGGACCTACGGCATTAACGGTCGATAATGACGTCAATGTCTATGTCACCGGGCAAAGCACGCGAGATTTTGCCACGGTCAAGTATAGTCCTGGCGGTTCGCAGCTCTGGGTGGCGCGATATCATGATTCGACGGGGCAATATTCGTTCCCGAGGGCGATCGCAGTAGATAGCTTTCAAAATGTCTATGTGACCGGCAGTTCGGGTTCGATATCTCAACCTGACTACGTGACGATAAAATATGATTCAAACGGAATCCAGCAATGGATAGCCCGATATAACGGGGATGGAAACGGAGCTGACAGAGCATATGCGATTGCCGTTGATGATTCCGGCAATGTCGTTGTCACCGGCAGGAGCGACGGAGCTGGGACAGGAGCTGATTTTGCAACGATCAAGTACAACTCGAACGCGGTACGCCAATGGGTTTCGCGTTACGATGGCCCTGTACACGGTACGGATGACGCCCGCGGGGTTGTGATAGATCATTCAGGCGAAATTTACGTGTCCGGAACATCTGAAACACTATCCGGAAATTTCGGACTCGCGACTGTGGAGTATTCTGCTGCTGGACTTCTGCAAACTCCATTCCTGGTGACGGACGCACACATGACATCCCCAGGCAATAGCATTGGAGTGAAGCTCGATAACAATGGAAACATCTTCTCAGGTGGAACGAGTGTCGAAGGTAGGTGGGGAGTCACGACTTTAGTGAAGCACGAATCCCCTCTGACATCTGTTGTGGAGAGACCTACACAACCAGCAAGATTTTCCTTGAGGCAGAATTATCCCAATCCCTTCAATCCTTCGACCTGGATTACGTACGATCTTCCTCACCGGACGTATGTTCGCCTGAGCGTATTCGATCTATTGGGGAGAAACCTGCAAACGCTGGTAGATGGAGTTCAGGAGGCAGGATCAAAAACTGAAGTGTTCGATGCGAGAAACTTGTCGAGCGGGATATACTTCTACCGGCTGGAGACGGATAAATTCATCTCAACGAAAAAAATGGTGCTGATCCGGTAAGTTCAAAACTCTCCGGAGAGGATGGAATTGATCTCCAATCCTCTCCGCTTCGTTACAAATTTCTCAACGCAGCTTTTTATTTTCCCTGAACAGGGAAGAGAACCGTAAACGAAATCCTCAGCGTATCCTGTACCGGGATCATCAACAGCGAGGGGCGCTCGATGCCGAATGCAGTCAGGCTAACATCGGCCTTACCGGAAACCGTCAATTTCCCGTCGGCAATGGACTTCGAAGCAGAAAACTCAACCGGCTTCGTCTGACCGTGAAATGTCAGATCGCCGCTGACATCCAAATCATTGCCGTTTGATTTGATCAATTTGCTCGCGAACGAAACCGTTGGATAGGTGAGAGCGTCGAGCACTTCCATAGCATGTGAATCGCGGTTGCTGTTGCCGCTGTCGAACGTCGTGACATCTGCGCTGAACGTTGTTGCCTGAATGGTCTGCGTGGCTTCATCATACGAGATGGTGCAGTCGATATCCTTGCTCGTTGCGTCAATCTCGTGGAGCGGATGCGTGAGATGATAGGATAACGACGATCCATCCTTTAGCGCCGTGAGATTTTGTTGCCGGGCAAGAGCAGCCTGCTGCCAGTAGGGCGGGAGAACAAAGAGTTCCAATATACCCAACAGGATGATTGGTGCCAGAAACGGCATCGTTCTGCCAAGAACAGGGAGCGTTTTCATCGGTATCCTTCCTTAAAATGTCATCGTGATCAGTGCTACTGAAAATATTGTTGCTGTGGCGTACGCGGTTATCTGATGTGCGGTACGCAAATTCTGGGCTTCGCTCAACGTATTCGATTTCCTCGCGGAGAGTATTCCCAGAATCGGTGTCGCGACCATTCCCGCAAAATGAAACCAGGCAAGAGTCTTGTGCAGCGACGTTGTGCTCCACTCGTCGCGCCGGATGAGCGGCGGAGGGGAGAAGATCGCGAACGACGCCGTCGTCATGTACGAAATAAACGTGATCACACCCATCGTCTGGTGCAAATTGTTGAGCTTCCTGTCGAGCGGAAACTGACCTGCCTCCGATCCGTTCCAGTTGGCCAAATTGCGTTGCCCGATGATGAGCGTCGGAATAAAGAGACCCATTGTCACAAAACCACCGATCTGGTGAATGGTCAGCATTGTGCGCCGGACGCCGAGCTCGGACTTGCGGGCCGGAGGAGTGAGCGGAGCAAACCCCGTTGACCGGAGCACTCCGCCTTCTCCCCAGAGAAAGCTTTCCATTGGACTGAGGTGATCGGGGAGGAGCTTGATCGTATGCGTCGGGGGTTGTATGGAATCGACAACGCTGAGATTCATCTCCGGTACATCTGGGATAGGTGTTTCAATTTGTTCATTCTGGAATTCCGCCAGGTTCTGAAAATTCCAGTCATCGGCTGTGCATTCGTGCACACGCGGAAGCGAGCGTGCCGTGAGGACTGCCGGCAGGAGCATGAGAACGACAAGAGTGATCGTCTTCATGGAGTTCTTTATGAATGTGTGAGATGGTGGTTACATCGTGATGGTGATGGTTGTGCCGTCAAACGTCGTCGAAAACGTCTGCAGTGGCGATGGAGCGGGTCCGCCCAGATTGCTTGCAAAATTACTGGCCGCTGCACCGAAGACCGAGCCGTGACATTCACAGATGCATTGCCCGCCGGAAGGGTTATCAATGAGGCAGCCGGCATGCGTGCAAACGACCGACATGGTTCTGAACGCACCTGTTCCGCTTGAACCTGTGCGCACGACCAGAACCGGATTTCCGCCGTTGTTGTTTCCAAACGTCCGCCGGACAAAGCCGCCGACTGACTGAAGCGTCGGCTCGTTTGCAAGCGTGAGCGTGACCTTCTGTCCCGTCGTTGGTTCGGTGCCGGGGCTTGTCGTGGGATTGTTGCAGGACTCAAGGCCTGCGAGCCAGGCGGTGAAGCCGACGCTCAGGACGCCGGCGGAAACGGTATGCAAAAATCTTCTCCTCGAAACCTCGCTCACCTGCTCATCTGGTTTTCCGGCCATAGATAATTCTCCATCTGTTCATTGAAAAGTACGGATTTATGCAAAATCGTACCAGCTCACGCCCAATTGCGCACGCTGTACATGTTATCATTCACGAGGGTAAACAGGGATGAAGCAATTGTATGCATTCGTTGTTCCTCTGGAACAACAAACTTTCTCAATGCCGATAGGCGATTTTTGCCTTCAACGACGATTCGGAGGGTATGAAGGAACCTGATGACTTATACCAAACAACAGGAGTTTGGATGAGAGAGTTCCCGGGTGTTCCGTTCCCTGCATTATTGTTAGAACTCGAATGCCGAACACTGATTGTAATTCGGCGCATTTCTTAAGATTGAGAAAATACCGAACCAAGAATTTTAGTACAGGAACATGGGTTTGCCCAGCAGGTGAGCGACCTTTGGCCGGTAGTGTTGGATGTCGTAGAGCTCATCGACGTCGACCCGCTTCTTGCCGTCGGTAATAATGTTTGCTGAAACGGTCGTATACTTTCCATCCCGGAGTGCGACCATTCTTCCAGACTGCTTTTTCAAGAGCAGGTCTGTGGCAAGATAGCCGTACGTGGATGAGACCATCAGATCAAGTGCATCGGGTGCGCCGCTGCGCATGAGATAGGCGAGCTGCTGGTAGACCGTCCGGACTCCTGACCGTTCCTCAATTTCTTTCGCAACGAAATCGCCGACGCCGCCGAGCTTCTTGTGTCCATACGCATCGGCCTCGCCGCTGAGGTACATTTCCCCGCCCTTGGGCTTTGCACCTTCGGATATCGTCATAATCGCGTACCGGCTCGGATTGTGATTTCTGTCGTCGACAAGAAAATCGACCAGCTTCTGTATGTCGAAATCAACTTCGGAAATAATTGCCCGGTCGACGCCTGCGAGATATGCGGAAATGAGAGAGGTCTCGCCGGAATACCTGCCGAACAACTCTACAACGGCGATGCGTTCATGTGAACCGGTCGGCGTGCGCAGACCGTGAATGAACTCGACACTCCGTGTGACTGCTGTCGAAAATCCGATGCAGTAGTCGGTCCCAAAGACATCGTTGTCCATAGTCTTCGGAATGCACACGATCGGGAAATTTTCCTTGTGAAGCCGGACGGCATAGCTCAGCGTATCATCGCCGCCGATAGCAATAAGCGCATCGAGTTTCAGATCGGCAAGCACCCTCAGCGTATGCGGCGTGCAATCAATGGGTTGGCCGTCTCCCTGACTCTTAAACGTGCTCTCGAGAAACTTCGGGAGTTCCTTTGGCTTTACCTTCCCAGGATTTGTGCGTGATGTATGGAGATACGTTCCGCCGGTGCGGTCGATGGTGCGTGTGTTGACTTTGGTGAGCGGGATGATGTTCTGTTCGTACGAAGAAGGATCATCGGGATTGTAATTGAGGAGTCCGCCCCAGCCGCGGCGGATGCCGAACATTTCGTGGCCTTCATCGGCAGCTCGGTAGACTGCAGCTTTGATGGCTGGATTGAGCCCGGGGACGTCTCCACCGCCGGTTAAAATTCCGAATCTCATGATGTGTCGTCCTGAAGTGATTGAATCGCGTGTTTACCTACGTAATGTAGTGAAAATCTTCCGCGAATTCAATTATCCCGAAGTGATTCAAAGCTGATGCAACGCACGCGGCGGGAAATCGTGTCGAACGAATTGTCGTGCTGCGCAAGAAACTCTCTCGTAACTTTACGAGAAGCTGCCTGGCTTACCGGACAAAGTAATTAATCATTTTGGAAACGAGCTTCGCAGCAGTAAGATCTGCATGATGAACTCCCTTTGACGGAGCAAGCTCAACAATATCACATCCCACCACTTTCTTGCGACGCCCGAGTTTCCGCAGGAACCTCATCGTCTCATCCCAGAATAATCCGTTCGGTTCGGGTGTCCCGGTCGACGGCATGATGGACGGATCCAGCCCATCCACGTCGAACGTGACATACACATGGTTTGTCAGCTTCTCGATGGCGAAGTCATCCCAGTATTTCAGCAGCTTCGTGTATTTGTCGGAACGTATCTCATGGGCGTAGAGTGTGGTGATGCCGTGTTTTCGTATGAACTGTGCTTCTTCGATACACTGTGCGCGGATCCCGATCTGGACGAGCTTCCGCGGGTCGAGAAATTCGCAGACACGCGCCATGACGCAGGCGTGACTGAACTTCGATCCTTCATACTCGTTCCGCAGATCGGAATGCGCATCGATCTGGACGACGGAGAGGTCGCGGTATGCCTCCGCGTGTGCGGCGATCGATGCCTGTGAAATCGTATGTTCCCCTCCGAGCGTGACGACGAATTTATTCTCCTGGAGAAGGGTTCGGGTTCGCTCATACAGTGATTCAAGAGCCGACTCATCATTTTTCTTTCCCGCCAGAAACGGATGAAGTGTTGCAACACCAAGTTCGCGGTGGATCTCCCGTTCCGTTTCTTCGTCGTAGAATTCGACATAGTGGGATGCTCGCAGGATTGCGTCAGGCCCCGCTTTTGTTCCGCCGCCGTAACTCACCGTCCGTTCATACGGTACCGGCAGAATCACAACACGTGAGGAAGCATAGGCATAATGGACAGGATCCTCGATCCCGAGAAAATTGTCTTTTGTTGCGAGAACTTTCATGAATGCCGCATCCAGGGTGAGAAAAAAGTTTCTTGAATATAGAAGAAAAGGCCCCGAAATGCAATCGTTCCGCAGCTTTGATCAAAATCACATCCTGTTCAGACAGACCCGATATATTGGAGTTTCAATCCGGCAATCGTACCATATTGAACCCCGGGAGAAACTTCTTCCGGGTTCCTTCGGAAACATCATCATCCATGGATCAGGATGGAAGTTCTTACAACTATTGATGAACTGTCTGCTCTGGCAGATGAATGGAACGCTCTTGCGGCACCGTTTGAGTCGCCTCTTCTCCGTCACGAGTGGTTTCTTGCGGCGGCAAGAGCATGCTGTCCTCCGGACCGGCTTCACGTACTTGTACAGCGGGACGGCCATACGATCAGCGGTATCGCTCCACTTGCCTTCAGCGGTCACGGCCCGGCAAAGACTCTCGGCCTTCTCGGCAGTGAGCTCCACTGCGAGCCCGGCGGATTTCTCTACCGCAACGAGGATTCCCTTAACCGACTTTTTGAACGAATAGCTCTTCTCCGATACCCGACTATCCTTCCGCGTGTTAACACATTTTCGAACGAGAAGGATTCGATCATCTCCCGCTGGAAAGGGCTGGCGTGGGTTCCTCTTCTTTCGACATCCGCATCTCCCTGGCTTCCGATCACCTCGACCTGGGGGGATTTCGAAAAATCGATTTCATCCGACCGTCGTTACACACTCCGCCGTGCGCGAAAGAGAGCTGAAGATCTCGGAAAAGTGCATCTGGAAATCATGACGCCGCGGGAAGACGAAGTTGCGGGTTTGCTTGACGAGCTCTTCATCGTTGAAGGTTCGGGATGGAAGCGGCGTGCGGGAACGAGCTTGCAAATGAATGGTCGATTGCGTAAGTTCTTTCACCTCTATTCCGCCCACATGGCACGAGAGGGGAAACTGCGGTTCGGTGTCATGCGCATCGGCGGAGCAACAGTGGCTGCCCAACTCGCTGTAGAATCCGCAAACCGCTACTGGGTGCTGAAAGTCGGTTTTGATGAAGCGTTTGCGCGTTGCTCGCCGGGGATTCTTCTCATGCACGAATCCCTCCGCTATGCGTATGAGAAGTATTTGCTCGCATTCGAATTTCTTGGAAGCAACGAACCCTGGATTCGGATGTGGACGGAGAGAATTCATACATACATCACGTACCGGCTCTATCCGGTAAATGTTCATGGAATCGTGGGCCTTGGCAATCATTCGTCCGAAATGGCATGGAAGAAAATCCGGGACATGCGGCGGAGGAATATCCGGCGACCCCTTGGCTCAAGCGTTACCCATCATGAGGTTTGAAGCAGGTTCTTGATCAGTCAACTGAGAAATAAGTTCTTTCAACGGCTTGCCGCGAGCCACATTGCCGGCCCATCGCCCGCGAGCGCCCTCGAAATTTCCCGCCGTGTCGTTGCAAACGACTGGGGATCGACCTTCTGCTGTTGGAACGGACCCGACAGCGGTCCCCCTGATCTCTTCCGATCCTATTCCGAGCTTCTGGATGCTCTCCCCGACGATGGAGGGACCTACGACCTTTCATTGAAAGCCCCTTCGTTCCACTACAATCTCGAACTTGTCCAGCTGATATCGCAGCGCGCCGCTCTGCGGAAAATGGGAATCGAGTTCGATTCCCACGGCACCGAGGCGGCAGATCCCACCCACCGTGTTGCAGAGAAGGTCCGGATTTTTCACGACAATGTCGTCTGTGCTGTTCCTGCTCGCTGGTCACGGAGCATCAAAGATGTCGACTGGGCGGCGGAGAATCAAATCGGTATCCGCATCGTGAAGGGACAATGGCCCGATCCCGCGAACATGGGGATCGATTTCCTGAAGAACTACATTGCAATCGTGGAGCGGGCGGCTGCACGCAGGGTGAAGACGTATGTTGCGACACATAATCCTTCAATTGCGCGTGAGTCGCTCAGAATTCTTCAGGGTGCCGGATGTCCCTGCGCCCTCGAAGTAATGTTCAGTCTCCCGTTAGGGGTGACAAAAATTGCAAAAACCCTGGGAGTACCGGTGCGCGTCTATATTCCTTACGGCTATCCATACCTTCCCTATAATCTCACGCACGTTCACACAAGACCTGCAGTTGCCCTCTGGGCGATGAAGAACTTCGTTTTCGGGGGCTACCCCAGACAGCGTCCGCTCTACTGAGATCAGCACCCGTTCTTGATTCTCTCAAAATTTTCTCCTACCTTCGCGCTGGAGAATGCCCCCGGCTATGAACAAATCCGCGCCATACGCTGCACTCGTCGGGTTCTCGCTTTTATGGTGTCTGCTCCTCGTCGCTCCGCCCTTCATCGGGCTCGTTGAGGGACGCGGTACAGTCCTTTCGTCGCTGATCTACCAGTTTTTTTCACCCATCTGCCACCAGCTCGATTCCCATTCGCTCCATCTTTTTGGAACGAAGTTCGCGGTTTGCGCGAGATGCTTCGGCATCTACGCGGGATTTCTGGCGGGAGCCGTGAGCGTGTTGTTTCGTGCCGGCAATATATCCCGGCGCACACTGATCATCTGGGCGGTTGCGGGAGCACCGATGCTCATCGACGTTCTCCTCGATATTTGCGGCATCCACGAGAGCACGCTTTTGACCCGGCTCTTCACGGGTCTGTTCTTCGGCATTCTTGCCGGCCGCATTCTCACACCCCTTTTTGGTGAAGGCATCTCAGACGTTCTCAATCGATCATCCATCATCCAAGGAACCATCGATGAACCCAAAACCTGACAAACTCATCCCGGCAGTGTACGGCGGACTGATCATGGCGGTCATTTCCACCGTGCCCTTCCTCAACCTGGTAAACTGTTTGTGCTGTGCCGGAATTCTCTTCGGCGGGGTCATGGCAGTCTATTTCTACAAAACCAATTTTACTCCCGACACGCCGCCTTTTACTTCTGCCGATTGTATGGGAGTCGGCGCCCTTGCCGGCGTGATCAGCGCTGTTGTCACTACGGTACTCTCCATCATCTTCCTGGCGATGTTCGGAAACGTGGTCGGCGATTTCCTCCTGAACATCATCCGGAATTCAAACCTCCAGCTTCCCCCGGAAACACTTGATAAGATTGAAGAGGCACTTCAGGAAGGACTAACGGCAAAGATCATCATCGTCCGGTTCTTCCCCAGTCTCGTGATCCACACGTGTTTCGGGCTTTTGGGCGGATTGATCGGGTTCAGTATCTTCAAACCGAAACTGCATATGATGCCGCCGTCGCCGATGCCCCAACCCCCGCGACCGGTGTGATGACCTTTCTGCTGTAATGATGAGCGCGAATCATCTGATGAGGCGGCTCCTGATTTTCGCCGCCTCTTTTTGTTTCTGCAGCTCTCTCGAATGTCAGGAGCCGGTTGACTCATCATTCGTGATAACTTCCTGCCGGGCTGCCCTGCAGATCTTTCCTGCTGCCAATGGCATTTCGTGTACCGATACGCTCGGCATACGGCGTGGGCTCCTCGAGAAGCATCATCTTTCCGTTCGGCTCTATCGTGTGTTTAGCGTGCAGGCGGTTTCATTGAACGGGAAGAAACACGATTTCACCAGAAAGCAGGACACTCTGGAAATCAAGGATCTCCCCGGCGATTCAACGTTCGATCTCTGTATCGGATATTCCGGAAGACTCGATTTTCAGTCGGAATTTACACGCCTCACGTTGGATCGCGCCGTCCTGCATGCGGATGATATTCTCCCTGCCGGGGCAATGGCGATCGAATCGGTCCGCATCTCGCTCATCGTTCCGGGTGACTGGACGGCACTGAGCGTCGGGGGGCTTGTTTGCCAGGAACCGCGCAACGACTCTACAATTTCTGTCTGGGAATACACTCATCCTATTCCGCAGATCGGCTGGATCTGTGCCGGGAAATACTGGTCTGCACGGAACCGGTCAACGGATCCACCTATCGGTATCCATCTCTTCGCCGAGGATTCTTCATCCGCACCGGAAATTCTGGCGGCAATACGGCAGATTGTGAGCTTCTACAGTGAACGATTTGTTCCGTACCGGTTTCCGGATCTCAATATCGTCGAAGTTGACAATTGGGTTGCCGGCAGGAACGTTCTGGCAATTGCCGTGCCGTCGCTCATCATGGTAAAACAGCTTGCGTTCACGACGGCGGATGTTTTCAACAGGGCGGTCGCGGTTCTTCCGCACGAGGTGGCGCATCAATGGTGGCCCGCAACCGTTTTTATACGGGATGAAGATGCGGCATTCCTGTCTGAGGGTATGTGTGAGTACTCCGCGCTCCTGTATGATGAAGCGCATCATACCACGACAATCAGGGATTCACTTAGCCGCCACCCTCTTCTGCGACCGTTGCTGATGCGGGCAGAACAGGGGAACGACCTTCCTCTCGAACAGAAAGCGGATCTGCGGGCCGTACCGACGCAGTATCTCAAGGCGTCGTACGTTCACAATATGCTGCGTCAGATACTCGGTGACAGCGTCTTTGCCCGGCTTTACCGGGAGTTCGCACTCCGTTACGGTGGTCGACGTGCCACCATCGATGACTTTCGTCGTCTGGCAGAAGAGCTTTCGGGAAAAAATCTGAAATGGTTCTTCGATCAGTGGTTGATGAAGAAGGGCATACCAGAACTGAAAATCTACGGGGCTCGGTCTATCCGTTCCGGATCAGAATGGGAGACGCACGGACGCGTGCGTGTCGTAGGGTATGAACGCTATTCGGCGGAGATTCCGGTTGGTGTGCAAACGCCGGAGGGATTGATGATGACGCGTGTCATGGTCGGGCTCGACAGTGCCGGCAATTATCACAACGATGTCCCGTTTCAAATCCGGACTTCCGGAAAACCCGACCGCGCGATTCTTGATCCGCGTGGCGATCTGCTGAAGATGGAGAAGCTTGCACCGCGAATGAGCGATCTGAGAGATCCTGCAGATGGGTTGATGGTGATTGGAACAGCCGAAGGTACAGCGTACCTGCGCAATCTCGCAGAGCGGGACTCTGCGGAGCTGGACCGCGCAGGATGGACGGTGACTCTCAAACCGGACTCGATGGTAACTCTGGCAGATCTCCAGCATGAGCGGGTCTTTTTGTACGGAAAGAGCAGTGAAAATCTCGTGGTAAAAAATCTTGAAGGAAGATTCCCGTACACCTTTCGCGGGGATTCGATTATTGTAGACGGTGCTGCATTGTTCGACAGTACTGCTGCTTTCGATCAGATTGTTGAAAGCCCATACACAACCGCCGGAACGTTGTGCTGGATTGCTCCTCTGACATCTCGTGCGCAACCCGAACTCTTTCCCTACGACGCTTCCTGGGTGATGATCAGGGGAAAAGAGGTGATTTCCTCGGGTACCTGGGAAGTTGAGGATGAAAACCTCGTTGTCGACATCAAATAAAAAAGTGGTTTTCAATTCGAACCCGGATACAACCGGTTCAAATTGAAGAGAGCGGGATGCTGTTCCGGCTTCTCATTGCATTCTCCCCAAAAATCCTTTATATTTGGAACAATCGATCGTACGTTGTTTCATTTCGCTAACAGCCGGGTACTTCACAATTGGATTTTGTCCTGTGGGCATGCCGCACGATGCACGTCTTTGCCGTGATTGTGTGGCTCGGAGGTATGATGTTTCAAAGTGCCGTTGTGGTTCCCATCGCTCAGCATGAAGGAGGGATCGTGAAGGGATTCCTCAATGCCGTGAATCACCGCTTTGTCGGGTTTATCTGGATGAGCGTCTGGACCCTCGCGGTTACCGGCATCATCATGATGCTTCTGAATCCGAATTTTATCTGGCTGAAATTCGACAACCGCTGGTCGATACTGATGGCATCGAAAATCGTAATTTTCATCCTTATGGTATTTTATGGTTTTGGATACGCCCGGATGCTCGAATACCTGAGCCGCCCTTCTTCCAACGGCGGATATAATGAACTGGCGGAACTGTACAAGCACCGCATCGAACAATTCCGGCGGATGAGCATCATGCTCGGAATTGCCGCACTCCTCCTGGCCGCAGCCCTGTGATCTAATGGGAAAAGTCGTTGCAATAGCAAATCAGAAGGGGGGTGTGGGAAAGACCACGACGGCGATCAACCTTGCCGCGGGAGTTGCCGTTGCAGAACGCACCATCCTCCTCATTGATACGGATCCTCAGGCCAATTCTACGAGTGGGCTCGGCGTTGACCCGCGCCGCAGCATGAAAAATGTCTACGATCTGCTCATCAACGGCGACGATCCGCGTGATGTCATCATCAAGACCGAAATGCCGTACCTCTCGCTCCTTCCTTCCAACATCAACCTGGTCGGGGCTGAAGTCGAGCTCGTTGACGTCGAACACCGCGAATCGGTCATGAAGCGTCTTGTCGAGAAGGTCCGGAATGATTTCGAGTATATCTTCATTGACTGTCCTCCTTCGCTCGGCCTCCTGACCCTCAACGGGCTCGTTGCCGCCGATACGGTGCTCATCCCGGTACAGTGTGAGTATTATGCCCTCGAGGGATTGGGACAGCTTCTCAATACGATCAACATTGTGAAGAAAAATCTGAACCCCACGCTCGGCATTGAAGGTGTGCTGCTGACGATGTTTGACGGCCGGCTGCGGCTTTCGAATCAGATTGTTGATGAAGTGAAGAAGTATTTTGGGGAAAAGGTATTCCGGACGGTTATCTCCCGGAATGTCCGGTTGAGCGAAGCGCCAAGCTACGGTAAGCCGGTTCTTCTGTATGAGGCGGTCTCTTCGGGGGCGAGGAACTATATGGAACTGGCGAAAGAATTTCTCCGAAGGCAGGAATCTTCTGTTGCTGTTTCAACAGTGGAGGCACGTTAACTTCATGTCGAAATCCAGAAGTGGACTCGGAAAAGGTCTGTCGGCTCTGATCGGACCGACAGAACCCGAGGTGCCCGTTGCTGAAGCCGGGCATCCCCTGGCTCCCGTCGGAACGGTCAGCGGTTCTACCGTCCAAATTGATATCACCAAGATTCGTCCGAATCCTCTCCAGCCCAGGGCGGATTTTGATCAACAGGCACTCGATGAGCTGAAGGAATCGATTCGTCAGAAGGGAATTATTCAGCCCGTGACTGTTCGGCCCGCTGCGGGCGGTACGTACGAGCTCATCACCGGCGAGCGGCGCATTCGTGCTTCGGTGGAAATCGGACTCAAAGCGGTTCCCGCCTACATCCTCGACGTCAAGACCGATGAGGAGATGCTTGAACTTGCGTTGATCGAGAATCTGCAACGGGAGCATCTCAACCCGATCGAAATTGCAATCTCTTACCAGCGGTTGATGCAGGATGTTGGACTTACAGCGGAAAGCGTCGCAAAAAAAGTCAGCAAGGACAGGACGACCATCGTCAATTTCCTGCGTCTCCTGAAACTCCCTTCCCAGATTCAGGATGCCCTCCGGAAACTGAAAATCACGATGGGACATGCGCGGGCACTCATTAATGTCCCCGATCAGGCATTGCAGGTCAAGCTATTCGACAGGATCCTCAAGAACGATCTTAACGTGCGCCAGGTCGAGAAACTCGTCAGGGATGTCGGCAAGAAACCGGTAAGAAAATCATCGGGGAAACCGGTCAAGCGAACCGGAACGGTTGAAGAGAATCTGGCCGAACGGATTCAGCAGATTCTTGCTACTCGCGTCCGCATTTCGACCCAGGATGAGGGCCGCGGCGAGATCATCATCGAATTCTATTCTCACGACGATCTTGGCCGGCTATTTGACCTGTTATCTTCCATCGAACATTGAACGAACCGTCTTCTTATCTGCAACCATGAAAGTGAAACAGGTTCTCTCGAAAAATGCTCCTGCACCCATCGGCCCGTACAGCCAGGGTATTGCTGCCGGGAATTTTCTCTTCACCGCCGGCCAGGTTCCTCTCGACCCGCAGACCGGACAGGTGATTCAGGGAGATATCCGCGTCCAGACCCGTCAGGTCTTGAATAACATCCGGGCAATTCTCGACCAGGCGGGAGTGTCGATGCAGGATGTTGTGAAAACGACCGTCTACCTGAAAGATATGGGTGAGTTTGCCGGAATGAACGAAGTGTATGGAGAATATTTTCCATCCCGTCCGCCTGCACGATCGACGGTTGAAGTTGCGCGGCTGCCCCGCGATGTGAGAGTGGAGATCGATGTCGTCGCGTTGATTGAACGATCGTAATCCCGTCCACTTCCGAGCATCCGTGAATCATGCCCTCCGAATATCTGTACTCTTCCTGTTTTCGGTAACTCTCGGTACCGGATATATCCGGGCGCAGGGAGACTCGCTCCGGATCCTGCATGACACAACACGTGTTCAGGCCATCTCTCTTGATTCTGCCTCGCGGTCGGACTCGTCCCGCGAAGCGGCTTCCACGTACCACCCGAAAAAGTCCCCATGGCTTGCCGTTGGACTCTCTGCCGGGATTCCCGGCCTCGGTCAGATTTATGACGGGGGGTACTGGAAAGTTCCGGTGATCTGGGGAATCGGCGGGTACTGGATTTCCCAGTGGATCCAGCTCAACGACAAGTACAAACAGTATCGTGATGCGTATGCCCAGTCAGTCGCAGGGGGTTCCGGCGGAAACCCCACAGCACTGACGCTCCGTGATTTTTATCGAGACGAACGCGACAAATTTGCCTGGTTTCTCGGAGGACTCTACTTCCTGAATCTGCTCGATGCATACGTCGGGGCACATCTCTATGACTTCGATGTCAGCCCGGACCTCTCCCTTGACGGAAGGTTCACGCCGAAGGTGACGGCAACAATCCGCTTCCGGTTCTAACCTGCGATTTAGAGAACGAGGATAGTGTTCTTGTGGGCGGAGAGCTCGCGATACAAATTTTCCAGCTGCTCATTACTCTCCGCGGTAAAGGTAATCGTGAAGGAACAATACGCATCCTTCCCGCTCGATTTCAAGGTGATCTGAGATTCGTGGAATGATGGAATGTGCTTCTTTGCAATCCGGTGCACTTCTGCATGATATGGCTCCTCATTTTTTCCAATGACTTTGAGAGGATAAAGACACGGAAACCGGAGCAACGGAGGTTTGTGCTCAGGCATCTCGATGAACCGTTTCGGGTGAAAACGCCGGGAGACAGACCGCAATATATTCCGCACCTTCCGGTGCCGGGCTCGAATATTGTATCCACTCGCCGCCTTTCACGATGACGGCATTTCCCGCACGGACATCGTATGAGGTACTCCGCGTTGTGACGCGCAGAACGCCGTTGAGGACGAGCGTATATTCGTCGAATTCTGGGGTCTGACCTGGCTCGATCCAGCCGGAGGGACTCTTCATGCGGGCAATGCTCACCTCCTGTGTGCGGGAGTTCACTCGCCCGATAAATTCCTCGATGATCTTCGGCTTATTGCCGGCTGCGGTAATGATTGAAGGATTTGGTATGAGTGTCGGCATGCAGTGTCGAGTATTTTTCTTCAATGTATGAAGAATGAGTGAAAAAAACATGCATCATCCTCCTTTGCTATTTCTCAAAAATCCTCATACATTGTCGTAGTTCCTGCCGGAACATCAGCATCGATCCACAATCTATCCCTTGGTGCAATATTGGATTTTGAGTTGACCGACAGCATGACCATGGTGCGGGATGCCGCTCGCCAGTTTGCCGAAAAGGAGATCAGGCCAACGGTCATGAAGTATGACGAATCCCAGGAGTTTCCTCACGAAATTATGAAACACCTCGGGGATCTCGGGTTTCTCGGGGTCATCGTTCCGGAGACGTATGGTGGGGCAGGACTCGGATACCTTGAATACATCACCATTATTGAAGAAATCTCCAGAGTGGATCCCTCCGTCGGACTCAGCATTGCGGCGCACAACAGTCTCTGCACCAACCACATTTACACGTTTGGAAACGAATCCCAGCGGAAGAAATATCTTCCGGATCTCGCTTCGGGCCGGAAGATCGGGGCATGGGCGCTCACGGAGCCGACCTCCGGCAGCGATGCGGGTGCGATGCTGACAACGGCACGACGGGACGGCGACGCCTACATTCTCAACGGGAGCAAGAATTTTATCACACACGGCAGTGTCGGCGATGTGACCGTTGTAATGGCAAAAATCGACCGGGCGAAGGATAAGAAAAGCATCTCCGCATTTATTGTGGAGAATGATAGCTCCGGATTCATTGTCAGTAAAAAAGAGAACAAGCTCGGCATGCGTTGCTGCGACACGTCCGCGCTCGCATTTGACAACTGCCGCGTTCCCGCCGAGAACCGTCTCGGTGAAGAAGGATCGGGATTTTCCCAGGCACTCAAGATTCTCGATGGGGGTCGGATCAGTATCGCATCTCTTGCGCTTGGCATTGCCCAGGGGGCTCTCGATGCGAGTATCAAATATTCCAAAGAACGTAAACAGTTCGGGAAGCCGATCGCAGAGTTCCAGGCAATACAATGGAAATTATCCGAGATGGCAACACAGCTGGAGGCGGGGCGACTGCTGACGTACCGGGCAGGTCATCTCAAGAACTCCGGGAAAGAGATTGCCATGGAATCGGCGATGGCTAAATACTTTGCAAGCGAGGCAGCCGTCATGGTGACCAATGAAGCCGTTCAGATACACGGCGGCTATGGGTTCATCAAGGATTTTCCTGTTGAGAAGTTTTATCGCGACGTGAAACTTGTCACGATCGGCGAAGGAACTTCTGAAATTCAGAAACTGGTCATTGCCCGGAATCTGTTCGAACCGTAGAATTTCTTCCCCGTCGTTCACATGAAGCATTCCTTCCTGAAAGCGATTCTCGCACTACTCTTTGCGGTTTCCGGAATGGCGGGACTCATCTATGAAGTTACCTGGTCGAAGTATCTCTCGCTGTTCATGGGGAGCACTGCCTATTCCCACATGATTGTGCTCGCCACGTTCATGGGAGGTCTCGCTCTCGGTGCATGGTTCTGGGGGCGATACGCCGACCGCGCAGCGAATCCGCTTCATGTCTATGCACTTCTTGAGATCGTCGTCGGTTTCTACTGTGCTGCGTACCCGTTTCTTATATCCGTAACCGAGAAACTTTTTATCCTGACTGCAACCGGTCTCGGACTGCAGGCAAGTCCGGCAGGGCTCACGCTTATCAAGGTGGTCCTCAGCACCGCCACGCTTCTTCTGCCGACCTTCTGTATGGGAGGAACGCTCCCCGTCCTGCTGAAAGTCCTGACGAGAAGTCTCGGCGAGGCGGGAAGGGACATTGCGACGCTGTACTGGGTGAACAGTTTTGGAGCCGTTATCGGTGCGGCGCTCGGCGGATTTTTCCTGATCCAGTCATACACGCTTGACGGTGCGACATGGATTGCAGCGGCGGTCAATCTCGTCGTCGGGACAGTTGCCCTGCTTCTCGCCCGCAAGAGAAGCGCGGCGGCCGCAGAAGAAGAGGAAGCCGGGGCTGCAGCATCCGAAAAGGTTCAGAACGCATCCTCTGCTGTTCTGTCGCTGGCGATAATTGTTGCCGCGATGTCGGGATTCATCTCCATGATTTATGAGTTGACGTGGATTCGTTTGCTGATCACACTCCTTGGCTCGTCCACGTACGCGTTCACGCTGATGCTTATCGCCTTCATCAGCGGAATCGCGCTCGGCGGATGGGTTATTGCGCGCATCATTGTGAGGAGGCGGAGATTGTTGCGGCTTCTGGCTGTATGCCAGTTTGCTGCAGCAATTTTCATGCTCGGCACGTTGCCGTTCTATCAACGGCTCCCGTTCTGGCTTTGGAAACTCTCGACGCTGCTCTCCAACACGCCGAAGAATTTTCCCCTCTTTCTCTTTTTTGAGTTCATCTTCTGCTTTCTCCTGATGATCGTGCCGACGACTTTTTCCGGCATGTCTCTACCGATAGTCGGAAAAATTGCCGCGGGGGAACTGAAAGCCCTCGGCAGGAATATCGGTTCGGTTTTTTCCATCAACACGGTAGGAGCGGTCGCCGGAGCGCTTCTGACCGGGCTCGTGTTCATTCCGCTCCTCGGTGTGAAGCATTCGTTTGAGCTGGCACTCGTTCTCAATGCACTTCTTGGAATGGTCATACTTTTCACCGACACCGAGGGAGTGATGCCATGGAAGGTTGCTCTTCTCGGGGTGCTCGTGCTCCTCGGCTGGGGATACGTGCTCGCTGTTCCACAGTGGAGCGAAACGGTCTCTTCTCTCGGTGTCTACCGAGCCTTTTTTCAGACTGCCCCTGATACGTACCAGGATTTTCTGGATGGTGTTGCCTCGAGAACGACTCTCTGGTATAAAGAAGGAGTGACAGCCAATGTAGCAGTGAGCAGCTTTGTCAACAACAGCGGTGTCGCCGAACGGGCACTCATTATCAACGGTAAGGCGGATGCAACGACACAGGCGGACCTTCCGACACAGGTTCTTCTTGCGCAGATTCCGCTTTCCCTCACGCAAGATACCGGCTCGGTTCTCGTGATCGGCATGGGCAGCGGGATTACTTCGGGCTCTGCACTCACGCATCCTCTCCGGTCTCTCGATTGTGTGGAGATCGCACCGGAAGTCGTTGATTGCGATTACCTCTTCGCCGACGCGAACGGACATTTTCTGCAGGATCCGCGTGTCCATCTTTTCATCGATGATGCGATCACGTTCGTCAAGATCAATCCAAAGCGCTATTCCTGTATTATCAGCGAACCGTCAAATCCGTGGATCGCAGGGATTGGAAACCTCTTCACCTCGGAGTTCTTCGAACTCATGAAGCAGCATCTTGCGAAGGGAGGCATCCTCGCGCAGTGGTTTCACACGTATGAGCTCAACGATGAGGTCTTCGAGCTCGTCCTGAGAACACTCTCTCACTCGTTCCCGCACGTCATGATCTGGATGCCGACGGATCTCGACGTTATTTTGACCGCCTCGACCGATCCGATTGTTCCGCGGCTCGACCAGATTGCGGATCGTTTCCGGAGAACACCGGTGGCTGATGATCTCTCCCGCATCAAAATTTCGAACGCCGCGGCACTTCTCTCCACACAGGCCGTTGCCAATCTTGACAGTTCTGTCGTTCCGCTCTCCGGTCCCTTGAATTCGGAAAAACGGCCCCTTCTCGAATTTCTTGCGCCGATTTCGTTTTTCTCAAATTCCGATGTGACTCTGATGGACAGGATCGACCGCCGGTATCAGGAAAAGGACACGACGCTCGTGCTTTCGAAGCTGAAACGTGAACGAAAGCTCGGCGAACAGGATTATGCCGGCATCGCCAATTTCCAGGCATCGATTGCAACCGATGACTTCCGGCTTGCCGTGAATTCTGCACAGGCAGCACTTGCCGTCAACCCCGACAATGTGGACGCGATTTCCATTCTCTCCGTTGTCGCAAAGCAGACGGGGGACACGCTTCAACGCCTCGCAACTTTGGGGCGGCTTGCCGAGTTGAAGGATGATAATCCTTCTGTCCTCTCGACCTATGCGATGGAATTTTTCGACTGGAAGTGGCGCACCGATTCCGCGCACTTCCCGAACTTCGTTCAGCTTCCGGAACAGCTCCTTCGCCGATCCATTGATCTGTCGGAGGGTCAGAACGAGCTCTTCTTTCTCGATCTTGGCCGTGTGCTTCGCGCAGCTGGAAATTTTCAGGGGTCGGCCGATGCATACGGATCTGCCCTGCAGTTGCGGGATAAGTACGAACCGATGGATGCTTCAGTCACGGACGAACAGCTTGCGGCTCTGGCGGCAGACGGCTATCTTACTGTTCATGATGCCGGGAAGGCGGCGGAGTATATCGGGCGTCTCCGCGAAATTGACTCCCTTTCGGCAGAATTGCCGGCTCTCATGCGCCGGCTCACCGTTGAATCGAAGGGAAGAATCTGATGGCACTTGTAGTTGCACCAGTTGAACGTACGGCGGCCTTTTCAAAGCACGAGGACTCCATGAAGAATCTCCTCAGGATCATCGATGCCAAAGCCGAAACGGTGAAGCAGGGAGGAGGTCGCGAGGCGACGGAGAAACATCATGGCCGCGGCAAGCTCACGGCGCGCGAACGCATCCAAAAACTCATCGACCCGAAAAGTGAATTTCTGGAAATCGGACTCTTTGCGGCATACGGGATGTATGAAGAATATGGCGGTGCACCTTCCTCGGGAACAGTCTTCGGGATCGGCAGAATTCACGGCCGGGAGGTCGTGATCGTTGCCAACGACGCAACGGTCAAGGCAGGTGCATGGTTTCCTGTCACCTGCAAGAAGAATCTCCGGGCCCAGGAAATATCCATCGAGAACCGTTTGCCGATCGTGTACCTTGTAGACTCGGCCGGCGTTTTTCTTCCGCTCCAGAGCGAGATCTTTCCTGACAAGGAACATTTTGGGCGGATATTCCGGAATAACGCAGTAATGTCTTCGATGGGTATTACGCAGATCGCAGCGATCATGGGTCCCTGCGTGGCAGGAGGTGCGTATCTGCCGATCATGAGCGATGAAGCGCTTATTGTCGAGAAAACCGGCAGCGTTTTTCTTGCAGGACCGTATCTTGTGAGAGCCGCAATTGGTGAAGAGGCGGAGATTGAAACGCTCGGCGGAGCGGAAATGCACTCGGAGATTAGCGGCGTGACGGATTACAAGATGCCCAACGACGACGTCTGTCTCGAAACCATCCGGAACATCATTCAGAAACTCGGAACACGAACGGCCGCAGGATTCGACCGCATTGCACCAAAAGATCCGGCGTTCGATCCGGAACAGATCTACGGACTCATCCCCGACGACCGCGCGAAACCGTACGACATGTATCAGGTCCTTGCACGTATCGTTGATGACGGAGAATTCGACGAGTATAAAGCCGGCTATGGGAAGACGATCATCACCGGCTATGCGCGGGTGGAGGGCTGGGCCGTGGGAATCGTGGCGAATCAGCGCCAGGTTACCAAGACGAAGCGCGGTGAAATGCAGGTCGGTGGCGTCATCTATAGTGAAAGTGCTGATAAAGGTGCGCGGTTCATTCTCAACTGCAATCAGAAAAAGATCCCGCTCGTCTTCTTTCAGGATGTGACAGGATTTATGGTCGGAACGAGAGCTGAGCAGGGCGGCATCATCAAGGACGGGGCGAAGATGGTGAATGCTGTTGCGAACAGTGTCGTCCCGAAACTGACGTTTATTATCGGCAACAGTTATGGGGCTGGAAATTACGCAATGTGCGGAAAAGCGTATGACCCGAGATTCATCTTTGCCTGGCCGTCGGCACAGATCGCGGTCATGGGGGGAAAACAGGCAAGCGAGACACTGCTGAGTATCCGCGTTCAGCAGATGTCGTCGAAAGGCGCAAAGGTGGCGAAGGAAGAACAGGAAAAACTCCTGAAAGAAATTTCGGCGCGGTACGAAAGCGAGCTCGACCCGCTCTTTGCGGCAGCACGACTCTGGGTCGACGGTATCATCGATCCCAAGAGCACGCGATCCGTCATTGCTCGGTGCCTGGGGATCGCTTCCAATAACCCGGACATCCCTCCATTCAACACCGGAGTGATTCAAGTTTAGCCGATGTCCCGCGGAACGGTGATAACTGCTCTGGTCCTCCTGATCGAAATTCCGGGATGGAGCCAGCAAAGCGTGAATCCGACAGACTCGCTGGCGGGCTATTTCCAGTTTGAAGATTCTTCGCCGCTAAGCTGCCTGGTCACGTATCTTCCGCCCTTCTTCATTCGCAACGGGATGGAACTGAAATCGTTCATCCGGAGCAAGCGGTTCGCCGAAATCCGAAAACAGTATGGTGATCGCAGGTCCGTGGATGCCATCTTTGTCCGTGCCATGCGTCTGACGAACGATAATACTGCAGTTGCACTTCTCCTCGCCACTCTGTCCACGTTCGATCATTCGCTCGTCCAGATGAGAGTGCCGATCATGAGTCTCTGTCTTCCTCTTTCATCCGAGAGTGAGGAGGATTTCGACCGGAGAGTGAAAGACCTTCCATCACAACTCTACTCGGACACTCCTCCGGAAGGGGATCACGACAAGCTGCAGCATTTTTTTGGATCGGCATTCATTGCGCTGACGTGCGAGTCGTCGGGCTCGGCTGAACGGGTCGGCAACTTCGTTGAGGTTGGCGAGGATGCGTTTATCGAAGGCGGCGTCCTCGATGTGCGTGATATGCGGGCAAACCGGCAGGGACAGCGGTTCGGGATGGCCTTGCTCGAAGACAATCATCAGTATCCTTCAAAATTTCTGGTCGTCGATTCGGTACGAACATCAACCGGTGCTTCTCACGGTTCTGGAGTTCAGAAATGAAAACGATTCTTGTTGTTGATGATGAAAAGAGCATTCGTGATTCCATCAAGATGATCCTGGAATACGAAAAATACGGTGTACTGTTTGCGGAAACTGCGTCGAAGGGGATTGCGGAATTCCATGCGCATCAGCCCGACGCGGTGCTTCTCGATATCAAGATGCCTTCGGGGATGGACGGGATTGAAGTTCTGAAGGTATTGCGCGCGTCGAACCCGGAAGTTCCGGTGATCATGATTTCTGGGCACGGCACATTTGAGACGGCGGTGGAAGCAACGAAACTGGGGGCATTCGATTATCTCTCAAAGCCCCTCGATCGCGAAAAACTCCTCATCACTCTGCGCAATGCGCTCGAGCGTCGGCAGCTTTCCGAGGAGCTCCGTCATTTGAGGGAAAAGGATCGCATACTCGGCGAGAGTCCGAAAATCCGGGAAATCCTCGCCCTCATACAGCGGGTGAGTCCCACCGATGCTCGTATTCTGATTACGGGAGAGAGCGGCACAGGCAAGGAACTCGTCGCCCGCGCGATTCACCGGTTGAGCAAACGGTCAACCATGACTCTTGTTGAAGTGAACTGCGCGGCGATTCCTGCAGAACTGATCGAATCCGAGCTCTTCGGACATGAAAAGGGATCATTCACCGGAGCAACCGCTCAGCGCATTGGAAAATTTGAACAGGCGGATGGAGGCACGATTTTTCTCGATGAAGTGGGAGATATGAGCCTGCAGGCGCAGGCGAAAGCGCTACGCGCGCTGGAAGAGGCGAAAATCGAACGCGTCGGTGGCACAAAGGTGATCCAGGTTGACGTCCGCGTCATCGCCGCCACCAACAAGGATCTTTCCGAGGAAATCACCAAAGGACGATTCCGCGAGGATCTGTATCACCGGCTTAATGTTATTCCGATTGCGGTCCCGCCTCTGCGCGAGCGAAGGGAAGATATACCGCTGCTCGCTGCGGCCTTTGCGGAAGAAACGTGCTCCCGCAACGGCATTCCTTCAAGAACATTCAGTCCCCGCGCACTGCAGGGGATGAAGGAGATGGACTGGAAGGGTAACGTGCGCGAACTGCGGAATACGATCGAGCGCCTGGTGATCCTGTCGGATAAGCAGATAATCGATATGCCGGATCTTCAGATGATCACAAGCGTGCGGGATGGAGGGATGGAAGGTCTCGTTCAGTCGAGCCAGTCGTTTCAGGACTTCAAGGACAAGGCGGAAGCGGCGTTCATCAGACACCAGCTGCAGATTCACAACTGGAATGTTTCAAAGACGGCTGAGGCGCTTGAGATGGAACGCAGTCATCTGTACACGAAGATCAAGAAGTACGGGCTTGAACGGGGTGAAGAAGAACCAACGGCAGAGAACTGAAGCGCACCTTTCCTCGTCCGGGACACTGCCAGTCATCTGCTTCCTGCAAGTTTCCGACACTTACGCCGTCAGAGCCCGTGTCTTTTCCGCACGACCTCATACATGACAAGTGCCCCGGCCACTGAGGCATTCAACGACTCGATATTCCCGTAGAGAGGTATCTTCACCACAAAATCGCATTTCTCCTTTACGAGTTGTCGGATTCCCTTTCCTTCGTTGCCGATCACAATGGCAATCGGCATGGTGTAGTCGACTTCGGGATACGACTTGTCTCCTTCCGCATCCGTGCCGACGATCCAGAGCCCCTTGTTCTTCAACTCTTCGAGCGTTACGGCAATATTCGTTACACGAGCGACGGGGAGATGTTCACTCGCGCCTGCGGATGTCTTGGCGACAGTCTGGTTGACCGATGCAGCATGGTGCTTCGGAATGACTGCTCCGTGAATGCCGGCGCATTCGGCCGTGCGCATGAGCGCACCGAGATTCTGCGGGTCCTCAATCTCATCCAGGATGAGAAGGAAGGGTGCCTCATTCCGTTCCTTCGCTATATTTAGAATATCTTCAAGTTCAACGTACGATTTCGTCCCGACGATTGCGACCACCCCTTGCGTCGTCGTATCGCTCACGAGCTCGCGGAATTTCTGCTTTCCGACTTCCACCACGGGTACGCGGTTCCGTTTCGCCATCTGCTTGATTTTTTCGATGACGTTGCCTTTGACACCGGCGAGAATCACCACTCCCTCGATGAGTGTCTCGGCTTTCAATGCTTCCATCACAGGATTGCGGCCTGCAATGATATTCACGGTTGGTTTCCGATCATGAATTACCCGAAGCGGTTGCGCGACTTCCGATGCCTGATGCTGTTCAAACATACTGTCCCTCACATAACTAATCGATCCATTTGACATAGGTGAATTAGACTTCTTGCCATTCCTGCCGTGCTCATTCGTGTTTTCTCTTTTCCATCTGTCGTCCGATGAAGAAGACAACAATTCCTCCGAGGAACAAATAGAGTTCTCCCCATTCGTCTCCATAGATTCCCACCACAAAGGCGATCATCAGTGCGGCGATGCCGATTGCTTCCATCGCTTTTGCTACGATCGGACGTTTCATCTCTGCTGCTGCGGAACATCAGATGCAGTATGAAGTGCCGCAATGAACTCTTCTTCCGGTACATGAAACTGGAATGCAAATTTCCCGTTGATGTAGACGACCGGCACGCGTTCCGTATACCGCTCGAACAGCAAATCCCCCTCTTCGAGTTCAACGAGATTCAGTTCAAACGGATGTCGACGCCCGACGCGCTGGACCACCTCTTTCGCAACATCACACAAATGGCAGTCACGTTTCGAGTACATCTCGACGAGCGTCATTGAACGGTTCCTGCCTCTCCCTTCTCTAACAAGCGGCGCATTCCAAAAATTCCAACTGCAATGATTACTACCGAAAACAGCTGCGCTTCCGATAATCCAAACAATAAACGCGGATTCAATCTGATAAATTCTACGAGAAAGCGTGCCCCGCCTGCCAGGATCAGGTACCACATAAAGAGAACCCCGTCTTTGGAATAGCGTGTCCGGAGTTTCCAAAGCACCAAAAAGAGCAGCGTCCCCAGAATAAACTCGTAAATCGGTGCGGGATGAACCCGAATGGTATCGGGAACCACGCCATCAACCCCATACCGGCGGACGATATCCGGAAAGTCCCGGAATGCGAGATGGGGCGGATAGGTGCCCTTCGAATAGACAGCTCCCCACGGAAGATCCGTCGGCATGCCGTAATCACCGTCTCCTGCGAGGTGGCAGCCGATCCTGGCGACCCCGTATCCGAGCATGAGCCCGGGGGCAATTGCATCACAAATCTTGAGAAACGGAATCTTCCTTCTGCGGACATAGATCCAGACCGCGAGCGTTGCAAGAAAAAATCCTCCATACCATGTCAGCCCGCCTGCGGAAAACGTCATGCCGATCGGATCGCGGATGAAATCGTCCCAGCTCTCGATGAGGAAGAGTATTTTGGATCCCGCAATGCCGAAGGCGGCGGCAAGCAGCGTAATCGTGCTTGCCATATTCTGGTCAAGATGTTTCCTCCGGAGCTCTTTCGCAAGCACGATGCTGGCAACAAATAACCCGATCCCGAGCATCAGCCCGAAGCTGTGAATCGTGAAGGGGCCGATTTTCATGGGCCCGATTTCAAACGGGCCGAAGGTGAACAGATCGGGATACATGAATGCTGGACGGAAGTATCAGAATTCTTCTTTATCGGTAACAAGATCGACGAATCGCTCCTGCGGTGAACTTCTTACGACAATCTCGTCGCGTGATATGTCGACCGTGAACCTGTTTTCGGCGTGATCGAGCTTTGTAATGACAACATCATATGTTCCGTTGAGTCCCGGAAAATCGTGTTCGAACATCGCGGGTCCCGAGTGCGGTATGGTTACCTGAGGTGCGCGCAGGCCCTGAATGTGGAATCCCACCTTGTTGCCGTCGACCGATGGGGTCACGATAATCTCATACCGGAAACTCGAAAACTCATTGACCGTCCGGATTGCAGCGTGGGTGAGGTGTTTCTTCATCCGCTCGTCGTATCGCTGGATCAGGAGGAGCCGGTACTCGATCGGAAAGACCGGTTTAACCCGCCTTCCTTTCTTCATCTGTGCGCCTGCAACCGTTGCGCTTCTTCCAGGAGCCGTGCCTGCTCCACCGGAGTTTCGGATCCATCCTTCATCGATTTGATCATGAACTTCTGCTGGAGTATTTCATTATGTCCGGCAACGATAACATACTGGGCAGACTGGCGGTCGGCTTCACGCATCTGTGACTTGAGACTGCGTCCGAGCAGATCCAGCTCACAGGAAATTTCCATCCGGCGTAATTCCATTGCGACGGAGAGCGCCCATCTTCTTCCCTCGTCATCTGCTGCCGCGAGGAAGAAGAGCGGCGACGGTTGCGGCATGTTCAAGAGCGACTGTTTTTCCATGGTCATCAGCAGACGCTCGATACCCGCTGCAAAACCCACCGAAGGTGTGTTCTTTCCGCCGAGCTCCTTGACCAGAAGATCATACCTGCCTCCGCCCGCGAGTGCATCCTGAGCTCCGAGATCGCGGCCAATAATCTCGAAGGCGGTCTTGGTATAATAGTCGAGTCCTCTCACGATCCTTCCGTCGACCTCGAACGGGATCTTCAGCGACGTCAGCGTCGCCTGAAGCTCACGGAAATGCAGGGAACACTCAGGGCACAGGTGGTCTTTCATGAGCGGCGCGTCGGCAGTCAGCGCGCGATCATCCTTATCCTTCGAATCGAGGATGCGAAGAGGATTGGATTCGAGCCGCAGCTGGCTTTCTTCGGAAAGCTGTGTGCGGATCCTCTCGAGATAGCTCTTGAGAAGCGCCTTGTAGGCGGGTCTGCACGATTCGCATCCGACAGAATTGATCTTCAGCGCAATATTTTCGATGCCGAGTGAGCGGTAAATCTCGATGGCAAGAGCAATGATCTCTGCGTCGACAGCGGGGAGTTCTCCGCCGATGGCTTCGGCGCCGAACTGGTGGAACTGCCGGAGGCGACCTGCCTGAGGACGCTCCTGCCGGAACATCGGGGAGAGATAATAGACCTTGACGAGCGGTTGTTCGCCGAGGTTATGCTGGATGTATGCCCGGATAACCGAAGCAGTCATTTCCGGCTTCAGCGTCAGGCTTGTCTCACTCCGGTCGGGAAAGGTGTACATCTCCTTACCGACAATATCGGTGAGTTCGCCGATGCCGCGTGCAAACAGAGCAGTCTCCTCAAATACGGGTGTACGGATCTCCCGGTAGGTAAAGGTCTGCATCACCGAGCGGATCTTTTGTTCGACGAACTGCCACCGGTGACTCTCGCCGGGAAGGATGTCTTTGGTTCCCTTGATCGATCTGAATTTCAATGGTACTCCATGTATGTTCCTAACCGGATGGAACGTGCGGAAAGATGCTTCAGGAAGTACAGCCGTTACATTTCGGAGTAGCTCGCCTCTTCCTGTTTGAACACCGAGATCACGTCTTGCGGATTTGCCGCTTCGAGGAGCTTCGTGCGGAAATCTTCCTTGTTCATGAGACGGGAGATCCGGCTGAGAAGTTTAATGTGCGGACCCACGAGGTTGTCTCTTCCCACCAGGAGGAAAACAAGCCGGACCGGCTTGTCATCGAGCGATTGATAGGGAATGGGAAGCGCGGTGACGCCGAATGCGGCAACAATATCGGACACAGCGTCTGTCTTCCCATGGGGAATTGCAAACCCGTTTCCAACGCCGGTGGACATGATTTTCTCACGATCGAAAATTGCCGTGCGGACCTTCTCCTTGTCCAGGACTTTTGGAGACCGTGCAACCAGATCCACGAGCCCGTTGATAACGTCGTCTTTGGTCTCCCCGGGAAGATTTGTGGCAACGAGCTTTTCTTCGAGGATGTCACTGATCTTCATGCTTCAGCCGTTGTCCTCGGGTAAGGAAAATGGGTATGGCGTTGAGCCGTTTCCGTATGTTTCTGTATCCCGTACAAGGAAGTGGGAAATGTGACTGAACAGCACCCAATGTAAGAAAAAAACCATTCCTCCGCAACCATTTTTTTGATGGGAACCGGGAAAACCACGTACTTGCTACGATCGGAGCGCATGGGAAAGGTCATCGATGATATCGTCGACATCCTCGAGCCCAACGGAGATCCTGACCAGCCCGTCCGTAACGCCGATTGCGCGCCGGCGTGCGGGGGGAATGGAGGCATGCGTCATCGTTGCGGGATGCGATATGAGCGTCTCCACGCCGCCAAGGCTTTCCGCCAGGGCGCAAACACGGACCCGTTTGAGAAATCTCTTCGCTGCTGCGAGAGATCCGAGATCAAAGGAGATCATTCCTCCGAAGTTCCTCATTTGCCGAGCGGCGAGCCGGTGCTGAGGATGGCTGCGCAGTCCCGGATAGTGAACGCTCCGAATCTTCGGCTGCCGGGCAAGCCACTGAGCGATGTGCATCGCGCTTTTCCCGTGCTGTTCCATGCGGACTGCCAGCGTCTTTGTTCCGCGGAGGCAGAGCCAGGCATCGAACGGACTGAGAATTCCGCCGATGGCCTTCTGAAAGAACCGCAGTCGCTCGGTAATCGCTTTATTGTCTGTCACGATCATTCCACCCAGCATGTCGGAATGTCCGTTCAGATATTTCGTGAGACTGTGGACGACAAGGTCAAAGCCGTGCTCGAGAGGTCGTTGGAGATACGGTGTTGCAAAGGTGTTGTCCGCCACAGAGACCAGTTTATGTTTTCGCGCCAGCTCGGCGACGGCGGTTAAGTCGGTGATCTCCATCGTCGGGTTCGTCGGTGATTCGACCAAAATCATGCGCGACTGTTTCCGGATCGCCTTCCGGACGAGCCCGAGCTTTGTCGTATCGACAAATTCAAATTTCAATCCAAATTCTTCCCAGATCATTTTGCCGATCCTGTATGTGCCGCCATACACATTGTGGGAAACAATGATATGACTTCCGGGAGGAAGGAGCCGGAAGATCGAGTCAATAGCCGCCATACCGGATCCAAATGCGAAGCCGTTTTTTCCGCCTTCGAGGGATGCAATATTCGCTTCGAGCGCATCGCGGGTGGGATTATTGACGCGCGAATATTCGTATCCTTTGTTTTTTCCGAGTTCCTGCTGAACGTACGTTGAGGTAAGATAGACCGGCGTCATGATGGCGCCGCTCAGCGGGTCGGGTTGTTGCCCTGCATGAATTGCTTTCGTGGCGAATCTCATACAAGCCAAATACGGAAATAATCTGTGAATGTATCTTTGAATACTACCGCGCCATATACTCGATCACGTCGTACCGGGTGAGAATGCCGATGAGCTTATGGTCTTCTTCAACGAGCACGGCGGAATCTTTCTTTTTCAGGAAGTCGATCGCATGTTCTACCGGGGATGCGGCGCCAAGGACCGGGAATGGTGGTTCCATGACCGAGGTGACGGGTGCATCGAGCCGCGTTTTCTCTTCCAGGACCGCCGACATCAGATCGTTGTCGATGACCGTCCCGATCGGTTTCCCCTTGTCGATGACGGGAAGCTGCGAGATATCGTTCTCTTTGAAGAGATCGAGCGCACGCTGGACCGTTGTTGTTGGATCGATGGCGATCAGTTGCTGAACGTTCTTTGCTTTTGATTGAAGGACATACCGGAGCGTGATGCGGTCAGGAATCAGGAAGCCGTTTTCGCGCATCCAGTCGTCATTGAAAATTTTCGTCAGATATCGTTCCCCCGTATCGGGGAGGAGGATGACCATGACGTCGTTGTCTTTCATCCGGTCTGCATACTTCAAGGCACCTGCAACAGCGGTTCCGCTCGATCCTCCGACGAAAATTCCTTCCTCTCGTGTCAACCGCCGGGCCATGAGGAACGATTCTTTATCATTCACCTCAACCATATCGTCGATGAATTCGAAGTTCAGCGTTCCGGGCAGCCAATCCTGCCCGATTCCCTCAACCTTGTACGTTTTCAGGAGAGGGGAGAATTTCTTCGTGTAAAAATATTCCCGGAGGATGGATCCTTTCGGGTCGATGCCGACGACCCTGACCTGCGGGTTCTTTTCCTTCAGAAATTTTCCAGTTCCGGAAATAGTCCCGCCCGTTCCAACGCCGCAAACGAAGTAATCAATCTGACCGCCGGTCTGTTCCCAGATTTCCGGGCCGGTATGTTTGTAATGAGCTTCAGGATTTTTCGGGTTGAAATACTGATTGGCGAGTATGGAATTTGGCGTTTCGCGGACAATGCGTTTTGCAACTTCGGTATAGCTCTCCGGCGAATCGTGCGAAACCGCAGTCGGCGTTACGATTACCTCTGCCCCGAAAGCCCGGAGGAGCCGGATCTTCTCGATGCTCATCTTGTCCGGCATCGTGAATATCGTCTTGTATCCCTTGATGGCCGCAGCAATGGCGAGCCCCATCCCGGTATTCCCGGACGTTGCTTCCACAATTGTTCCGCCCGGCCGGAGTCTTCCTTCCCGTTCGGCTTCCTCGACGATTTCGATGCCGATCCTGTCCTTCACCGAACTTCCCGGATTAAAACTCTCCACTTTTACGTAATAGTGACCTTTGAATCCCCGCGTCACCTTGTTCAGCTGTACCAGGGGTGTGTTCCCCATCGTTCCGAGAATGTTTTCGTGAAACTTTATCTTTTTGATATCTTTGAGCATATCTTCCTCGATCGGTGGTCTGCAGGTGGCGTGATTTCTCACCTGCTTCTTTTGTTCATGAGACTTGCGGCGAATCCCGCGCCGAATCCGTTATCGATGTTGACAACCGTTATTCCGCTTGCACAGGAGTTCAGCATCGCAAGCAGTGCCGCAACACCCTGAAAACTCGCACCATACCCTATGGAAGTCGGGACGGCAATCACCGGCACGTCGACAAGACCTCCGACGACGCTTGGGAGAGCTCCTTCCATTCCCGCAACGACAATAATCACCGCGGCGTTCATCAGCTTGTCGCTTTGTGACAATAACCGGTGGAGGCCCGCAACCCCGACATCATATAATCGCTCCACAGGACTCCCGAACATCATTGCCGTGATCGCAGCTTCTTCCGCCACGGGAATATCGGAAGTGCCGGCAGTGACGACAAGAACCATATCCCGCCGTCTGTCCGGAGATTTCGGCTCGTTCGCGGTGATTGTTCGTCCGTCAGGATGGTAGTGAGCGGCGCGGACAGTTTTGTGGACTGCAGCGAACTGTGCAGAGGTGGCACGTGTCGCCAGAAGCGGCTGCTTCCGCCTTGCAATGCGCCCCGCAATGGACGCAACCTGCTGGGCTGTCTTGCCCTCGCAAAGGATGACTTCCGGAAATCCCTGCCGGAGCTCGCGATGGTGATCGATCGTAGCGAACCCGAGCGGCTCGGGCGTGAGGGAAGAGAGATGTTTCATCACCACATCCGTTCCAATCCTTCCGCGTTTGTAATCGTTGAGAAGTTTCCTGAGCGTGTCTTTGGTCATGTGATGAAGTGAATGGCCCCGTCGCGAGATTTGTGCGCTGAAAATATACTTGTTTTTGTGTCGAGAAACAAGAGAACGTACGGCACTCCGGCAGGCGAAAATGCCTTGTATGTTAGACCGTTTTTTACTATTTTTCAATCATAAATCGAACTTCATCAGAGCCACAATTGTTACCTATATTCCTGTCCATTATCACCGGATATCTCTTCGGGTCAATTCCAACGGCATATCTTCTTGTTCACTGGAAGCATCGTTCCGATATTCGGAAGCAGGGAAGCGGCAATGTGGGAGCACTCAATACCTTTGAATCAACCGGATCAAAACCTCTCGCGGCTGCAGTTCTGATCATCGATTTTATCAAGGGTCTTTGCGCGGTAATCCTCACCTATCATGTGATTGACAGTTCATTCTGGATACTGGGATTAACCGGTATGTGCGCCGTTCTCGGGCATAACTACTCGGTCTGGATCGGATTCAACGGTGGCAGGGGGCTTGCCACCGCCGCCGGGGTTTTGCTTCCTCTCAGCTGGAGTCTGATCGCGCTCTGGGGAATCCTCTGGCTCGCCGCGAAGAAAATTTTCCGGAATATCCATATTGCGAATGCCGTTGCAACGGTTGTCGGACCTGCAGTGGTCTGGCTTTGGCCTTCGCCCTGGTCTTCACCCATCCTTTCCCTGGGGACGGGAAAACGCAACGTGGCACCTGTTTTCACCTCCATTTGCATCATCGTCATTACGCGTCACCTCGAACCGCTGATCGAGCTTTGGCAATCCTCACATCACTCCATACCTCACGATGTCTGAATCACGCATGAATATTTCTGATCTCCAGGAAATGGCGCGCCAGATCCGCCGCGACGTTATCAAGATGCTCCTGATCTCCAAGTCAGGACATTCGGGAGGTCCGCTGGGACTCGCCGATGTTTTTGCCGCACTCTATTTCCAGATCCTGAATATCGATCCCAAAAATCCGAAAATGGATTCACGGGATTATTTCTTCCTCTCTGCAGGTCATCTCTGCCCTGTGTGGTATGCAACACTCGCCCGGCGCGGGTATATTCCGCTTGGCGAGCTGACCACGCTCAGGAAGATCAATGGACGCCTGCAAGGTCATCCGGCCCCGGCACATACACACGGCGTCCCGGGTGTGGAAATCGCTTCCGGTGCCCTCGGACAGGGTCTCTCCGTCGCTGTCGGCTGTGCTCTCGGGCTCCGTCTTGATAAGAAGCCGAACCGTGTTTTTGCGCTCATGGGTGACGGAGAACTGGATGAAGGTCAGATCTGGGAAGCGATGATGACCGCGGGCCATCATAAGCTCGACAGTATTATCGGCATCGTCGACCGCAACCACTGTCAGATCGACAATCGTACGGAGCGAGTGATGGAGATCGAGCCCCTCGCCGATAAGTGGGAATCGTTCGGATGGCATGTGCTCGAATGCAACGGCAATGACATCGAACAGTTCGTCCGCACGGTGAATCAGGCAACTGAACTCAAAGGGAAACCGAAGGTCATTCTGGCACACACGCTCATGGGAAAAGACGTGTCGTTTATGGAGGACGACTATAAATGGCACGGCGTTCCGCCGAATGATGAGCAGGGCAAGCAGGCACTCGGTGAGTTGAAGCCGACGAAGTTCGGGGATTTTATCGAGTTCGATTGGGAACGGGTCCCGGTAGAAGTCGGTGCAAAATAACCAGGATTGAGAGTGAACAGGTAAACAACCATTGAATGTATGGCGAAATTTCAATCATCAGATTTGAAGGCAACGCGTCTCGGTTTCGGCGAAGCACTCGTCGAACTGGGTACTGAGAATCCCAACGTCGTTGTTCTGGGCGGCGATGTGACGGGATCGGTGCGCACCGATCTCTTCCGGAACGCGTTTCCGGACAGATTTTTTTCCGTGGGCATCGCGGAACAGGACATGATGGGAACGGCGGCAGGACTTGTCGTAGCGGGAAAGATTCCATTCGCATCGACATACGGTGAGTTTGCCACCGGCAGGCCCTTCGACCAGATCCGCCAGTCGATAGCGTACAGCCAGCTTCCCGTGAAGATCTGCGCCTCTCACTGCGGAATTACCGTCGGTCCCGACGGTGCCACACACCAGTCACTCGAAGATCTTGCCATCATGCGAGTGCTTCCGCACATGACCGTTGCCACGCCGTGCGATTACCATCAGGCGAAAAAAATGGTGAAGTCTTCCGTGCAGTGGAATCGTCCGATCTATATCCGGTTCTTCCGCGACAATACGCCGGTTTTCACCGATCCGAACGCCCCGTTTCAGCTCGGCAAAGCCGACACGCTCATCGACGGCAAGGATGTCACCGTGTTTGCTGCCGGGCTTCAGGTCTGGGAAGCAATCCTCGCAGAAGAAATTCTTGCGAAGGAGGGAATCAGCGTCCGTGTGATCAACATGCACACGATCAAGCCGCTCGACGCTGAAGCGGTGATGAACGCGGCGAAAGAGACCGGCGCAATCGTGACCGCGGAAGATCATCAGAAACATGCGGGACTCGGGGGCGCGGTTGCCGAGCTGCTTGCCCAGACACTTCCGACACCGCAGGAGTTTGTCGCGGTGAACGATACCTTTGGCGAATCCGGAAAGGGCGAGGAGCTGATGATCAAATACCATATCGGGAAAGACGCCATCATCAAAGGAGTCAGGAGTGTCCTGAAGCGTAAGAAGAAATAAGCTACTATCTTGAAAGGCCGAGTATGACCAGAAAATTTCTCGCCGTCCTCATCATCATTTCCCTCCCGCTGGTATTCGGGTTTGCCATCGGATACAGCATCGGTTATAAACACCACGATTCCACGCAGTATTTTCCCCTCGACGAACGTGCAACGGGCACGGAAGCCGCCTATTATCAGTCGACAGACCGCGACAGTCTCGGCGATCAGATTTCGAATCAGCGCCGCAATGCAATTACCCGCTCCGTCGCCGTTGCGAGCCCCGCTGTTGTCGGTATAACGGTAACCGCAGTTGAGGAATACTCGGTCCAGAATCCATTCTCGGATTTCTTCGGTAATGACCCGTTCTTCCAGCACTTCTTCGGTAACCGCACCTACCGGCAGGAAGTGAAAGCTCTCGGCTCCGGTTTTCTTGTTTCCCCCGACGGATATATCCTGACGAATGATCATGTGGCGGGAAATGCAAAGGAGATTACTGTCACGCTCACGAACAAGGAGAAATACAAGGCGAAGCTCGTGGGAACGGATATGTTGTCGGATATTTCCCTTATTAAGATTGACGGAGAAGATTTTCCCTTCCTGAAGCTCGGTAATTCCGACGATGTGATCATCGGCGAGTGGGTTATTGCCATGGGGAATCCGTTTGGATTGTTTGATATCAGCGACAAGCCGACCGTGACGGTCGGTGTGGTGAGCGCTACCGGCATCAACCTCAACGCGGAAGGGGGAAGGTTTTACAGGAACATGATTCAGACCGATGCGGCGATCAATCAGGGCAACAGCGGCGGACCTCTTCTCAATTCGCTCGGAGAAGTCATCGGTGTGAACGCGGTCATCTTCACGCCCAACCAGGGAAGTATCGGATTGGGATTTGCGATACCGATCAACCGCGTGAAAACGGTTCTCGCGGAATTGCGGAAGAAGGGAAAGATCGAGCGGAACTTCTGGATCGGGTGGGAACTGCAAACCGTCGATCAGCGGGTCGCCCGATACTTCGGTTTGGATCGAGCCGAGGGGGTTATCGTTGCGGATGTCAAGAAGGGCAGTCCCGCTGAAACCAGCGGTGTGAAGGCGGGAGACATCATCACCGAAATAAATGGAGAGACGATCGTCAACGACGACAATGTGACTGGTATCCTGGTGGATGCACACGTCGGCGACGTCCTGAAACTCAAAATTCTCCGCGACGGGAGGCAAATGACATTGAGTGTGACACTGAGGGAGCGCTCGTAGTGATTTCCCGGTACACGCGTCCGGACATGGGCAATCTGTGGACAGACGAACATAAATTCCGTGTGCTTCTGGATATTGAGATTCTGGCTGCCGAGGCTCAGGCCGAGCTCGGGATTGTGCCGAAAGAAGCGATCGGCGTCATCCGGCAAAAGGCCCGGTTTGATCTCAAACGCATCGAACAGATCGAATCGGAGGTCAAGCACGACGTCATCGCGTTTCTCACCAATGTCGGCGAATATGTGGGGCCCGAATCCCGCTTCATCCACCTCGGGATGACCTCATCCGATGTGTTGGATACCGGTCTCTCGGTGCAGATGAAGGAATCAGCGGTGGTTCTTCTTCAGGACCTCGAGACGCTTGAATCCGTTCTTGCCCGGCGGGCCCGGGAATTCAAGTATACAGTCATGATCGGGAGAACGCATGGAGTTCATGCCGAACCCACCACGTTCGGACTCAAGCTTGCGCTCTGGTATGATGAAACCCGCCGGAACATTGTTCGCCTCCAGCATGCGCTTGATTCGATTTCCGTCGGTCAGATTTCCGGTGCCGTCGGAACGTATGAGCACCTCGATCCGTATGTCGAGAAGTATGTTTGTGGAAAGCTGGGGTTGAAGCCCGCTCCGGTATCGACGCAGATTCTTCAGCGTGACCGGCATGCAGAATTCCTTTCCACTCTTGCCGTCATTGCGAGCTCGCTCGAGAAATTTGCCACGGAGATCCGGCACCTGCAAAGAACAGAAGTCCGCGAAGCAGAAGAATATTTTTCAAAAGGGCAAAAAGGCTCGTCTGCAATGCCGCACAAACGCAACCCCATTACGTGCGAACGTATTGCGGGACTTGCCCGGGTGATCCGCGGAAATGCCCAGGCAGGACTGGAGAATGTGGCGCTCTGGCACGAACGCGACATCACACATTCCTCCGTCGAGAGGATCATTATTCCCGACAGTTGTATCCTTCTCGATTATATGATCGGGACGTTCACCGATATTCTGGATAAACTCATCGTCTATCCGGAAATCATGAAGAAGAATCTCGAGCTTACCAATGGTCTTATCTTCTCACAATCCGTTCTGCTCGCTTTGACTCGAAAAGGGATGAAGAGGGAGGAGGCGTACGCTCTCGTTCAGCGCTACGCGATGGAAGTCTGGGAGTCGGGAAAACATTTCAGGAAGTTGGTACAATCTGATCGGACTATCACCTCATTCGTGGACGGGAAGGAACTTGAGGAATTGTTCGACCTGAAGAAAAGCGTTCGGCATGTTGATTTCATATTCGAACGCGTCGGTTTACACACATAAGGAACAAGCGAACATGAAAAAATATCAGAATTTCATAAACGGGAAATGGGTGGATGCAAAATCCGGCGCGACATTTGAAGACCGGAATCCGGCAAACTGGGATGAAGTGATCGGGACATTTCCGAAATCGGGAAAGGAAGACGTGGATACCGCGGTGAAAGCCGCCCGGACCGCGTATGAGAAGTGGCGTCTCGTACCCGCGCCGCGGCGCGGCGACATCCTGAAGAAAGTCGGCGACATCCTGGTTGCAAAGAAAGAAGAAATTGCGCGTACGATGACGCGGGAGATGGGAAAAGTTCTTCTCGAGACACGCGGCGATGTGCAGGAGGGGATCGATACTGCGTATTACGCATCCTCCGAAGGCCGAAGACTTTTTGGTCACACCGTTCCGTCGGAACTCCCGAATAAGTTCAATATGGCGATGCGTGTCCCCATCGGGGTTGCCGGAATTGTCACGCCGTGGAATTTCCCGATGGCGATTCCGACATGGAAGATCTTCCCGGCGCTGCTCTGCGGGAACACGGTGGTCTTTAAACCTGCATCTGATACACCGGCGACGGCAACGATTCTCGTCGAAGTTCTGATGGAAGCGGGGGTGCCGGAAGGCGTTGTCAATATCGTGCACGGCGGAGGCGGTGAGGTCGGCATGGGAATCGCGGATCATTCGGACGTTGATCTCGTCAGCTTCACCGGATCAACGGTTGTTGGGAAAAAGATCTCGGAAATTGCAAGCAGGACACTCAAGCGTGTCTCACTGGAGCTTGGTGGGAAGAACGCACAAATGGTGATTGATGATGCGGATCTGAATCTTGCACTTGACGGCGTCCTCTGGGGGGCGTTCGGCACGACAGGTCAGCGTTGTACAGCAACCTCGCGGCTCCTTCTCCACGAGAAGGTCTTCGATAGGTTCATGACCATGCTCGTCGACCGGACGAAGAAGCTCCGGCTGGGCGACGGGCTCAAGGAATCGACGGATGTCGGTCCGTGCGTCAACGAAAGCCAGAGAAAGACCGTTCAATCGTATGTCGAGATCGGGCTCAAGGAAGGTGCCAAAATCGCAACCGGCGGGAAGATCGCCCAGGGCGATGGTCTGTCAAAGGGATGGTTCCACGAACCCACGATCTTCACCGAGGTGCAGCCCGAAATGCGTATCGCGAAAGAAGAGATCTTCGGCCCGGTCCTTTCGGTGGTGAGGATCAAGTCGCTGGAAGAAGGGATCGACGTCCTCAACAATACGATCTACGGCCTGTCATCTTCTGTGTACACGCAGAATGTGAATGCGGCATTCAGAGCGATCCGCGACATCAAGGCAGGCATTACGTACATCAATGCTCCCACGATCGGGGCGGAAGCGCACATGCCGTTCGGCGGCGTGAAGCAGACAGGCAACGGCCACCGGGAAGGCGGCTGGACGGTGTACGATTTCTTCTCCGAATGGAAAACGGTTTATGTTGATTACAGCGGCGGATTGCAGAGAGCGCAAATCGATACAGAAAATAACTGAATTGTGCTTTTTCGTGTGATCTTCGATATGCAGATTGAGGATTGCCTTGATGGATAAACCCCGGAATACGTGACGAAAATCAAGAAATTGCGAGAATCCCCGGCTCCGGTTGTATCGAGCGGGGATTTTTCGTATATTTTCGTATGAGCTTATTCGAGGTCGACATATATTCCCTCCATCGCATCAACCCCATTCCGGTTGGCCTCGGACGTCCCTATATCATCTCCTTCTACGAGCACCAGGAATTCTTCTAAGTCGTTGGGTTTTCTCGAGTAGAAAATTCATCAACTCAGAACCCTATTCCAAAAGGTGCTTTATGATTTCCAAAACGATTTCTACCGCCGTTAACCCGGCGGATGTTCAGAACGTCATCGGCAAGCATATGCTCGTCGATGTTCTCGACTTTACGCTTGATCTCCGGAAGAGCGAGGGTGCGTACCTCTATGATTCCAAATCGAACCGCCGGCTCCTTGATTTCTTCACATTCGTTGCTTCCATGCCGATCGGGGTGAACCATCCGAAGATGATGGTCCCGGAGTTCCTCGAGAAGCTGACCTATGTGGCTGTCAATAAGCCGACGAATTCTGATGTCTATACAACCGAAATGGCGGAGTTTGTCGAGACGTTCGCCCGTGTTGCCATGCCGGGATATCTTCCCTATGTATTCTTTGTCGAAGGTGGTGCACTTGGTGTGGAGAATGCCCTGAAGGCGGCGTTCGACTGGAAGATCAGGAAGAATTTTGCCAACGGCTACAAGGAAGAGCGCGGCACGCAGATCATGCATTTCCGCGGGGCATTTCATGGAAGATCGGGATACACGCTTTCGCTCACAAACACCGATCCGGTGAAAACGGATCTTTTCCCGAAATTCAAATGGCCCCGCATCGACCCTCCTGCTGTCCGATTTCCACTCGAGGGAAGTAACCTCGAGGCGGCGAGACAGGCAGAACAGCGTTCGCTCGGTCAGATGAAGGAAGCAATCAGGCAGAATAAGGATGATATCGCCGCGATCATCATCGAGCCGATCCAGGGTGAGGGCGGTGACAATCACTTCCGCAAGGAATTCTTCGCAGCGCTCCGGCAGCTTGCAGACGAGAACGATATCCTGCTCATTCTGGATGAAGTGCAGACCGGAGTCGGGCTCACCGGCACGATGTGGGCACACCAGCATTTTGTTCAGCCGGATATGATCTCGTTCGGAAAAAAGATGCAGGTCTGTGGTTTCATGAGCAGCAAGCGGATTGATGAAGTCCCGAATAACGTGTTCAAGGTGCCGAGCCGTTTGAATTCAACATGGGGAGGAAATCTCGTCGATATGGTGCGGTCACAGCGATACCTCGAGATTATCGAAGAGGATCGGCTTGTGGAGAATGCCCGTCGAGTGGGTGAACATCTCGCTTTCCGGTTGAATGAGCTTCAGTCAGAATTCCCAAAGATCATCGGAAACGTTCGCGGCAGAGGACTTTTCTGCGCGTTTGATCTCCGGACAACCCTGGAACGTAACGATCTGCGGAAAAAGGCATTTGACCGCGGTTTGGTGATACTCGGATGCGGCGAACGGTCAATCCGTTTCAGACCCCCGCTCACGATTCAGAAACAGGAGATCGATGAGGGAACTGAAATGCTCCGCCAGTCGTTAAAAGAAATGGCGGCGTAGCTAGAAATGTAGGCAGGATGGTGGATGACTGCCTACGGTGGCAAGCCCCGGCGCAATAGGGAGCGTCGGGGCTTTGTTTTTCCTACCGCATTCTCACTTCTTGCGCCTTCCTGACGATTTCGCAAACCCAAAGTGTTCCGGTGTCTTCTGCGAAGAGGATAGTGGAGAGAAAGAGGCATTCCTGAATGGAAATCGTGCCGTGAGAGACGGCTTATCACCTATGATAATCAACGACTTATGCCAAGGTTGATTCAGATCATCATACTGCACATAAGCCATTGACATTCTATTGAAAAGTATTTAAATTGCCCCCCATCATTCACAAACGCGGGGGCAACTCTTCCCATCTGTTCTTTATATCATTTCGGAGGTTAGTACATGTGTAAACATCAGTTACCATGTTTGTTCTTTCTTCTTGCGGTTTTTCTTGTTTTCTGTTCCGGGCTTGTTTCGGCAGGCGTGCCGAATACACCTCCCACCATTACCCCCGTTGGCCATCTTGTCGTTCAGCTGAATACTCCCCTCGGCCCGGTGAATTTTACCGTCAATGATGCTGAGACCAATCCGGATTCTCTCACCCTGACTGCGGTTTCCTACGACACGCTCCTGATACCCGCGGAGAACATCGTGTTTGGAGGCAGCGGCACAAGCCGTACGGTCACCATTACTCCGGCTCCAAGTCTTAGCGGTGTTGATACGATCATCATTACTGTATCAGACGGTTCTCTCACGGCGAGCGATACCGTCGGCATAAAGGTGAACAGTCCTCCGCGACTCGACACCAGTCTTCCTCTCAATGTTCTCCAGGGTGGAAGCGGAACAATTGGCTCCGCAGTCCTCATCGGCGTCGACAGTGACAATTCCAATGCTCAGATAATCTTCACTGTCGGACCGGACAGCGCAACCGGTGATCTGCCGTCTCATGGGACGGTCTACTTGAACGCCGTTCCGCTCGGCCTGGGCGGGACATTTACTCAGGCGGATGTGAATGCCAACAAGGTCACGTACACACATGATAACAGTGAGTCGACGAACGACTTCTTCACGTTCACGCTGACGGATGCCGACGGCGGAATTGCATCGGATCACGGATTTACGGTCTTTCATTTCAATGTGAATATCGGGCTCGTCAACCAGCCGCCCGTTGCCCGCGATACGTCCTATCAGGCGGCGCTGGGAGCATCTGTGCACGGCATTCTCCCGGCAAGCGATCCAGATTCGCCGAACCTGACGTTCAGTATTGTGACAAACGGAACACAGGGCACAGCGGCTGTAGACTCTCTCAATCCGGGGCATTTCACGTACGTTCCCCAGCTTGGGGCGGCAGGTATCGATACGTTTTTTTTCCAGGTGTATGATGGCGCCCTCTTTTCCATAAAGGCGGGAAAAGTAACCATCAACATGCAGGCGCAAGCTCCCTCAGTTGCCAACGGCAGCGTCACGTTAACGGAAAATGGATCTGTTGTGGATTCCCTCAGCGCAACTGATCCAAATGTTCCCCCTATTCCATTGCATTTTACGATCGTGAGCGGGGGATTGAAGGGCTCGACGGTGCTCCTTGACAGCAGTCGGGGAATTTTCCGGTATACTCCAAGTCACAATATGTTCGGCTACGACACGATTGTTTGGTCTGCAACGAACGGAACGCTTCAATCGGTCAACGCCATGTTTGTTCTCACCATCTGGCCGGTTCTCCGTCCGGATGAGATACTCATGGTTGACCAGAAGTTCCAGACGCTCTATGTAATTGATCCGGCCGACAGTGTACAGTTTATCATCTCCCAGGGCGACAGCCTGCAGCATCCCCGCAGTGTTGTTCTGGAACCGAATAACGACATTTTCATACTGGATGGTGATGCAGGAATTGTCAAGGTCGATCCGACGAACGGTCATCAGACAGTATTCGTCCCGAAATCCAGCTTCACGTCGGGACCGCTGGGACCGACGTCTCTCGCGATGGAGCACGACGGCAATCTTCTCGTTGCGGATGGTACCGCGGGAATCAAGCGTATTGATAGAAATACGGCGAACGTGAGTGTTGTGACATCGGGTGACAGCATCAATCTTGCGGTCGGTGTGGCGGTTGACAGAGACGGAAGCATAGTTGTTGGCGATGCCTCCGCGTTCGTCGGGTCCATGAGCAAGATCCTGCGTGTCAATCCCGTTACTGGAAGCCAGACACTCATTTCAGAGAGCTCGACAATCAAGCTCCCCGTCGGCGTGACCGTTGATGATACGGGCAATATTTTTGTCTGTGATCCGGCAACGTTTGCCGGCGGACCTCAGGATCTTCTTCTGAAAATCGACCCGCTCACCGGGACCCAGACCATGCTGAATACTTCGGTCCCGATCTCAGTTCCCACAGGACTCGCATTCAACGACGGCGGTGCTCTGTACCTGGTGAACAGCGGAAATGCAAACCTCTCGCTCTATCGCATTGACACTGCCACCGGGAATGTCACGGTTGTGGCTTCGCACGGAAATATCGCGAATCCGTTCAGTCTCGCTGTCGTTCGCCGTATGCCTCTGATCAATATCCCGGTTTCGCATGTCCAGTTCGGGACCGTCCAAACCGGCGTTCAGAAGAGTGACACCGTTGTCGTCCGGAATCTCGGCTCCGGATCGCTTACCATCAGCTCGGTTGTATCGGACAGCGCACAATTTATGGTGAGCCCGACTTCCGGAACAATACCTCCAAGCGGAAGTCAGAACTTCATCATCACATTCAAGCCAACTTCAGCAGATTCGATCTCGAGCAGAATCGTTTTCACGCATAACGGGTTCAATACGCCGTCGATCATCACCGTGACCGGTTCCGGTCTTGTCACCGGTGTGAAAGACGCGAAAGGACTGCCGAAGACATTCGCGCTGTACGCGAACTATCCCAATCCGTTCAATCCGTCGACCGAAATTCGATTTGATCTCCCCGTGCAGTCGACGGTATCGATCGTTGTGTATAATCTGATCGGTGCAGAAGTCGCGCGTCTGGCAAATCATAGCACCTATCCTGCCGGCGAGTTCAGCGTGAAGTTCGATGCCATGAAATATTCATCGGGCGTTTATTTCTACAGGATCGCCGCCGATGCCGCCGGAGGGCATACATCCTTCACGTCGGTGCGGAAAATGATCTTGCTGAAATGATCATCTACACTTTTGATAATTCCTAACGTGCATCCACCATCAATGGAGCCAGTATGAAAGATTCGATACACGTTCTTCTCTTCGCCCTGTTGTTTCTTATGGTCGCACAGATTGCTGTCTCGCAGTCGGTGACCGTCGGGAAGCAAAGCTCTGCTCCGTCTCAGCGAGCCACCGTCCATCGTGCGATGAAACCCTCGGGCGTAACCTCGGCACTCGTCGGGCCCGTATTTCCGCCTCCGCTGGGAGTGAATTTCACTCAAGTCGGAGGAGTTGGCGCAATCAGTCGGACAGGAGGAGAGAACTGGTTTTTCTCCGGGGCAGCACTCTCGCAATCGACGACAATGTACTGGGGTCCGCAGGATGGTCAGGTACAGTTCTACGAAAGCTCCACGTTCACGCCCCCGCTCCTGTTCAGCGCGGATTCCTCCAATCTCGCGGGCGGAATCGCGGTGTGGTTCGGAAGTGCCACGCTGTGGGACAAGACCGGCAGCTTTCAATTTGTGGCGGGCACGAAGTTTATTATGACCGTCACCGATTCCGTCACCGGACTTCCGATATCGCTGACGTCTGCGGGAACACTTGGTCTCCCGCCGAATGTCGGCGCAGTTGTGCCGGTTACCCCGACCTCACATTTTCTCGCAAACCTCCAATTTTTCGCCGGAGGGATGCCGGCTCTCGATTACTACGATCTCAATGTTGACGGCATCATCGGACAGGCAATAAGTTCCTTCACCGCGGGCTTTTATTATTCCAATATACCGCCGACAATCTCCTCCATTGCCGATCAGTTTGTAACAGAGGGCCTGTCGCCGGTGGGCCCGCTTTCGTTCAAAGTGACGGATGTTGAGACACTTGCGGATTCGCTGAAGGTTACCGCGTATTCGGGCAATACCACACTTCTTCCGGATTCCGGAATCGCACTCGGCGGAACAGATTCAAACCGGACGATCACACTGACACCGGCACCGAGTCAGATCGGGACAAGTCTCGTTACCATCACCGTCTCCGATGGAACGGATTCAACGAGCACTTCGTTCACACTTCACATCAATCTGAACACGCTGAGTCTCGGCTCGCTGGAAGACAACGACGGCAGCTTCGGTACTACCGGCGATCGGACGTCCAAACAGTGGCACCTCGAGATTCACAGCGGCAGCGCGGGTGGTCCTCTCGTGGCCTCCGGCGATTCCACCTCGATCCAGGGACTCAATCTTCTGGATGGCACGTACTATGCTGTTGAATCGGACAGCTCCGGATGGATACATATGGGTGTAGTCGTTGATGGTGTCCCGACTGCAACCGGCAGCAGCAATTTTCCCATTTCGCTTGCGGGCGGACAACACTCAACAATAAACTTCGTGAATGCCCCGCCGGTGTTCGGCGAGCTCTTCCGGAGCTTCCGGCAGGACAGCATCGCATATGATAAGGACAATCTCGGCAAACTTGGCAAGCTCGTCAAGACGAAGGCAACGAGGGTCTTCTTTGAAGCAGCGCTGAGAAACGATTCGACGGGCATCAATTCGCTGCATGTGGAATTCGGGATCGGTATCGATCAGACGTTCCCGTTCTATACCGTTCCTCCTTCGACGATCGTTCCCGCCGATCTCAAGAACCAGAAATGGGATTGCAATTTTACCGGAACGCTCAATCCGGGCGACTCGGTCTTTATTTACGGTATGGGAAATAAGGGCAAGCTTCAGAAAATCGGCAAGTATTTCTGGAAGATCAGCTCTCTCCAGAAAGGAAAATCTCTGAAGAATCCCGCGTTCTACCAAAACTCGCCGAGATTGCCGTATCCAAACAGAGTGAACGTACTTTTTACAACGTACAACGACGGTGCGTTCACATCCACCAACGGTATGCTTCTGGGGGAGATAAAATCCGGCTCACCCGACAGCTCAAAATACTACGGCTGGGTGCTCCACAAGAAATACGGAGACGTGCTGAAATCTCTCTACGATAAGACCGCGCTTCCTCCGATTCACGATGGAGCTCCGCACGGATTTGGATTTGTCAAAGCACAGGGAAAACTGCCGAGAAGCAAAGACAACAATGTCCTTGTTGCAAATCTTATCGCCCTGAAGCTGAGTATTGCGGCGAGCGCATACGGCATCACGCCGAACGGATTCGGAGAACTGATTTATAACGATGGTACCGCCAATCCGCTGAACGGCATGATGGTAAAAGACATCGCACACTTCGGCGATTCGCTCGTTATGGGATATTACCAGGCGCACATCCACACGTTCGCCTCTGCGGGAGATTTCCTGAATCTCAGCACTACCATCGCTGCGATTGATTCCGCGTTCGAGGGTCCGATCGATACGACGCACTTTGCCACCTCTCTGGTGCTGACGGGTGTACGCCGCCTGATCGACGTGCCGTTCATGCATGCGAATGTGAACGCGGCTCCGGTCACGCTGGCGCCGCACTATCAGGGTCTGATTGCAACGCCGACCGCTTACGCGCTCTACCAGAATTTCCCGAATCCCTTCAACCCTACAACGGTCATACAGTTCGATCTGCCGCAACCGTCGATCGTGACGCTGAGAGTCTACAATATTCTGGGACAGGAAGTGGCAACGCTGGTCGACAATGAGCTGATGCAAGATGGATTCCAGGAAGTCACATTCGATGCGCATCAGTATGCGTCGGGAATCTACTTCTACCACTTCACGGCTAGCTCGATTCCTTCAGACGATAATGGAAACAAATCTTCCACGATTTCATTCACAAAGAAGATGATACTCGTGAAGTGAGAGATTCAGGCAGGAAAGCGAAAAAGCCGGCCCTTCGACGAGCCGGCTTTTTTATGAGTGCAGAGTGGAGCAGCTGATTACTTCAGAAGCATGACTTTCTGCGTGGCGGAATAGAGGAGCTTACCGGAACGATCCGACACGATGATCCGTGCAAGATAGAGTCCCGACGGCTGTCCACCGGCGTTCCAGCGGGCAGTATGCGATCCGGATGGCTGCAAACCGTTCACAACCTGCGCAATTTCCTCACCGAGCACGTTGTAGATCTTCAGGGATACGGTGCCGTCCTTTGTGAGATCGTACCTGAATTCCGTCGATGGATTGAACGGATTCGGATAATTTTGTTCCAATGCGAATGCTGTTGGAATGGTTTTTCCAATCGCACCCGGCGCTCTCAATCGCAGATCCGACGGCGGCTGGTGAAGCACCAGCTCACCTTTGCCCGCCATCTGAATCTCGTTTCCGTCAATGTTCAGTGACGCGGACGCCCTGCCTGCGGCAGTCCATGTAACTGTCACAGGATAGTTTGCCGACGTGACGAGGATCTGCATATCGCCGGGAGCGGCTGCTGCGAGGCACCCGTTCGCAAACCGCACATCGAACCCACCGTCCGGTGGAAGCGGGGGAAGTTCATACTGCGAACTCTTTCCGTTCTGTGATTCATCGTTCGTGAAGAAGAGCGACTGGTGATGTTTCGCCGCATCGGTAAACGTCACGATATTCTCCGGTGACTTTGACGCAGTCGGGGAAGTACTCGTTGCGGGGGCTATCGAAGTTGAATTGAGATAAAGCTGACCGTCGTTCTTTGCCTTGATCCAGTAACCTCTGTGAGGCAGGAGGGTGTCCGCAATAGTGTAGGAGCCGTTATACCCGAAATAATTCGATGAAAGATTGCCCGTCGGATTCTGCTGGATCGATGAGGCGGCAATCGGTTTCGAGAGAGCGCCAATCATATTCCATCCCGCAGCGACGGAAATCGTATCTGTGGTAATCGCTGTCCCGAAGATAAAGATGTTCTGCGCGTTGGTAAACTTGAGCCAGTAACCGGCTCCAACCTGAAGTGTATCAACCGGTGCGTAGGCATGATTGTAGATGAATGCTTTCGAAATGGCTGACGGATAGATAGCGCCCTTGGCGTGATTCGCCGGGTTCTGGGGAAGTGAGAGGAGATTCCATCCTGCTGCAACCGGATAATTGTAGACGGTGTCGAAATAATTCAGGAAGTTCAGCTCGGTTGTATCGAGCCCGCTGCGCGTGGTGACGCTGTAGACACCGTTCTGGGGAGGATACGATTGGAGCCAATCGAAATGCGTGCTCTCGGCGATCGTGTATATTCCGGGAGGAAGATTAGAGAACGAGTACGCACCTCCGGAGTTTGAGAGGACCGACTGTGTGACCGGGCCGGAAATGCTGACGCTCCATTGGGCCAGCGCCGTGTCTCCGCCATCATATATGCCGTTTTTGTTCACGTCGCTGTAGACGTTACCGCTGACCGTTGCGTTCTGGAAGTCGCCGAAATTTACATTTGTCGTATCCGTCGGCTGAAGGAGAAGAAGTCGGGTCGGGCCTCCTAAGGCAGTCCACCCTGCCGGTGACTGCTGGTGAAGGGAATAATAGGTATCGATGGCGAGTCCGCCAAATGTGAAGTTCCCCGATCCGTCGGTCACGGTGGACTCGGCGACGACGCCGGAGAGCACAATCCTGACACCTGCGACTCCGCCTTCGCCCGTATCCTTCACACCGTTGCCGTTGAGATCATTGAATGCGGTTCCGGAGATACTTCCGAGCCCGAGCGATGTCACGCCAAAGTATTTCAGGGCGCTGTCGGCGTTGAGGATTCCCCATCCATACAGATTGTTCGGGGTTGCGGCATTGTTTGCCGTGTTGCGCATGGCATCACGGACCTGCAGCGGGGTCAGTGAGGGGTTTGCCGACCGGATCAACGCAGCCACACCCGCCGAAAGCGGGCAGGCGAACGATGTCCCGCTTACCGAGACGTAGCCGACGGTATCTGTCGAACTTGCCGCTTTTGTGGATACTCCCATTGCCATTACATCCGGCTTAATGCGGGCAGGAATGTCGGTTGTCGGCCCGACCGAGCTGAAGACTGCACGTGTGCCGGTCGCATCGATTGCTCCGGCGGTGATAATGCTGTCCGCATCTGCAGGGGCATTCAGCGTGTTGTGAATTCCATCTCCACCTCCATTGTTGCCCGCAGCATTAACGACGACAATTCCGAGCGCTGCACCGTGTGCTGCGGCCTGGGAAATAATTGCAGTGTGGCCGTTCATGTCTGCAGCAGTCAGACTCGTATAAGGGGCATCAAATCCGAGATATCCTAACGACGTGCTTGTGACATCCACTCCGATGCTGTCTGCCCATTGGAGCGCCGCAACCCAATTGTCCTCCTCGATGGGAGTCTCGCTTGAGTCGTTCTCCGTTCGTGTCAGGAGGAAATGCGCTTTGAAAGCCGGACCGATCAGCTGTCCGGGAAAATTCCCTCCGATCGTGGAGAGCGTCCAGATGCCGTGGGATCCAAATGTGGCATCCGGGTCGTTCGGTATCACACTCGTCTTATGATCAACAAAGTCATGCGTGGCAATAATCACCATCGAGTCGAAGGCCTGATGGAGCGGGTTCCGGAATCCGTTATCCATCAGGCAAATCACGACACCCTGTCCGAAAATGCCGAGATCGTGAACCGGCGGAACATGAATGGTGTTGACCTGGTTGAATGACGTGCCGTAGTTCAGCGACGTCGTGCCGAGAGGCTGAGCGGGAGGCGTCGGTTCTTTTCCAAGAGGTTGGGCGATCTCATCCTGTTTCTTCTTCCATCGGCCAACCATCTCGACCTGACTGACGAACGGGAGCTGGCGGATCGATTCAATCTCTTCTTTGGTTGCCGTCACACTGACCGCGTTAAACCATTTCAGCTCGTGCCGGACATTCATCACCATACGGGACACACTCTCGACGTAGGACGAGTTTAGCGGGTAATCGGATTCGTCGATCACGCGGTCAGGCGAACGAAAGCGGAGACGCCGTTCGATCGAAGCCGGTGAGAGCAGGCGCGAGGCATCATTGAACGATGAAGTATGCCGGGCTCCTTTGTCTTTGAAGTAAACGAGAACGACGATGGGATCGCTCGCTTTCATTGCCGTGTATTGCCGGCTGAGAAGTTTTCCGAGCGGCGCCGGGGATGAGGCATAGGTGACGGAAGCGAGGATCAGAAGTGCGGAAACAAGAACGATTGGTCTCACGGGTACTCCGGGTTGATGGCAATGGAAGCTCTTTTGAATAATGGATGATATCAAGTTTTAGAGGGAAAGTCAAGGAATGCACCGCCCATCGCAGTTGAATAGGCATGTTCTTTTCGTTATCTTCAGTTCGGCATGGAAACTTCTTCAAAAGATGGAGCAAATCTCAGGCTGGAAGTACCGGTTGTGCGGAACCTTCTGGTGAGCTTTCTCCGGGATGAAACGAAGAAGGCAGGTTTTGAAAATGGAGTTGTCGGGCTTTCCGGCGGTGTGGATTCCGCGGTTGTCGCATATCTCGCGGCAGAGGCATTGGGGAAGGAACACGTGCTCGCCATGCTGATGCCCTATGCGACCAGCAGTCCGGAAAGCGCGGGTGACGCCGGATTGGTCCTGAAGGCGCTTGGGATCCGCGGCGAGACGATATCCATCAGCGCGATGGTCGATGCATATCTTGAGAAGCATACCGGCATGGATAACATCAGGAAGGGCAACCTCATGGCACGCGCCCGGATGATGGTACTCTATGATGTTTCAGCGCGGGAAGGCGCACTGGTCTTCGGCACGAGCAACAAGACGGAGATCATGCTCGGGTACGGCACGCAATTCGGCGATACCGCCTGTGCAATCAATCCTCTCGGCGATCTGTACAAGACACAGATCTGGCAGCTCGCGGACGAACTTGGTGTTCCGAAGAAGATTGTGGAGAAAAAGCCGACCGCCGATCTCTGGGCCGGACAGACCGACGAAGGGGAACTGGGGTTTTCCTACAAGCTGGTCGATCAGCTTCTGTACTATATGATTGATGAGCGACGGACGGACGCGGAGCTGCAGGAGCGAGGGTTCGAACCTCATTTCATCCAGAAAGTGAAGAGATTGGTCCAGAAAAATCAGTTTAAGCGAAGACCGCCGATCATCGCCAAAGTTTCGCATCGCACGGTGAATGTGGATTTTCGATACCCGCGTGATTGGGGAATGTGATCACTCCGTTTCCCGCCATCTGATTCTTTCATTCCGTTCAGGATGCCTTCTTGTCTTCATTCAATGATACTGACGTTCAGCATCGATCCGGATCGGAAGCCGTTGCCGGAACCCTCTATATTGTCAGCACGCCGATCGGGAATCTCGGGGACATCTCCTTCCGCGCGGTGAAGATACTCTCAACCGTCGATCTCATTGCCGCGGAAGACACGCGAACGACCGGCATTCTTCTTTCTCATTGCGACATTCATAAACCGCTGGTCAGCAACTATAGCTATAATGAAGTCCGGCGTGTCCCGGAATTGATTGAAAAGCTGAAGAAAGGGATATCGATAGCGGTGGTGTCAGATGCAGGGACTCCCGGCATTTCTGATCCCTCGGTTCGTGTGATACGGGCTGCGATCGCTGCGGAGATTCCTGTTGTGGCAATCCCGGGTGCAACGGCGTTTCTTCCGGCACTCGTTACCAGCGGGTTGCCGGTCGACCGGTTTGTGTTTGAAGGATTTCTTCCGGTCAAGAAAGGAAGAAAGACGCTTCTGGAAAAACTGAAATCGGAAGAGAGGACGATCATTCTGTATGAATCCCCGCATCGCCTCCTGAAGACGCTTCAGGCGCTACTCGATGCGATCGGTGACCGGAAGATATCAGTCTCGCGTGAGATCACGAAGAAATTTGAAGAGACGTTCCGCGGGAGGGTCTCGGCGGCAATTGCGCACTTCACGAAAACAACGGTAAGAGGGGAGTTTGTTCTGGTGATCGATGGGTGTCGAAATTCCGGGGAAGGAGAGCCGGAGGAATAATCCGGGCATTCACTGTATCTTCAGGAAGTAGTTCTTCGATTTGCCATCCTTCTTCACGCTGTATCCTTTTTGTAATTCCAGCCGCCAACCGTTTCCTTCGACAACCGCATTCCCGATCTTCGTCGGTGCAGTCACCGTCACTTTTTCCCATAGCAATCCGACCAGTGCCCCTTTCGTTGCCGTAAGTACACCCCAGTTGTCCGTGATCCGGAGATCAGGGTACACCGTGCCCTTGTCTTCCAGAGGCATAATGTTGTCCGGGTTGAAGGAAATATTCATCTTCTCGAAGGGGATGTCGAGGTGAGGCTGTTCGAGGAATTCCTTCTTGTATTCCGCACGGAGACTGTCGGTTCTCTGTTTGCGCGCGGTCTCTTCCGAAAGAATATTTTTCCCGTCATACTTGTCGGCGACCGCCGATACGGCATTCTTCAGATCCCCCGGTGGCCGGATGCCATATGCGTCCAGGAAGTACTTGGTAAGATCCGTTGAGTCCGTGATGTCTCTGTTCCATTCGTCACGCTTCAGATGCAGGAGGTAACCGTATAGCGGAATGGTCTGATAGGCAAACGACCTGACGAATGTCGGGTTCTGGAGAAAACGGTAGAGCGTCTCCTGCAGATGCTTGTGAAAAGCCGTTTCATCGAGACCGGCAGACATCATCCCCGTATATTCCGCGAGTCCTTCGTTGAGCTCGAGCGCGTTTTCCGATGCATCGGATTTTGAAAAGAGTGACCTCCGGTAGAGGCGGAATGTGAGTGCATCTGAAACGCACCTGGTACGTTCATCTTCGGACGGTGCGAGGACTGCATCCTTCAGCGCTTCAAGCTCAAGCCGGAGAGATATCCTCCCGTCTTTTTCGTCGAGATGATTGTTTGCCGGGTTGTAGGACTTGAAGCCGAGGTGCGGTTGTGCACGATGGAACAGTTCGTGCAGAACGAGAATGAGCCGGTTGTTCTTTGTACGCGGAAGAGGAAGTGCAACCATCGCCCAATCGATGCCGCTCCAGTGGAGCGAGGTATTTGAAATGTTGATAGTTGCCGGGAGGATGCCGGTGAAAACTGATCCTTCCTTCTTCAGTGAACCTGCAGAGTCGGGAACGTTCGCATAGATTTTCCTGCTGCTTCGCTGGACAAAGAGAAGGGGAGCGTAGAGGTCATAGTTCCAAAGCGACTTGTGTTCTGCCGCGGCAGATTTGATCTCATCGAAATAAACGGCAAACGTATCTGCTTCGGCTCTCGACTGACCCTGCACGCGGTCGCGCGTGAACACGGCGAGTACCAAAACTGCCAGAAATGTCGATCTCACGATCAGAAAATGTAACTTAAGTGAAGAGAATTGTCAAGTGTTCGGCTGGCAGGAGAGGACTCGCAAGAATGCCGATCACGAGCCCGGTGAATACATCATGCTGACCGGTTCGGACGGACTGAAGTCGCAGCAAGCACCTCGATTGCTTCGCGCACATGCCGTTCCGCCTGAAACTGGGATTCGAAGATATGGATGACGATGCCACGTTTGTCGACAACGTAGGTCACTCGTCCATCAATCAGTCCGAAGAGTGAAGATGGGACGCCAAATATCTTGCGCACGCTGTTCTCCGGGTCGCTCAGAAGCGTGTACTGGAGATCATACTTCTCCGAAAATCGTCTGTGACTCGCCACTTCATCAGAGCTGATCCCGATGATTTCGGCATCCAATTCGCGCATCCGGCCGAATTCATTTCTGAACCTGCATGCTTCTTTCGTGCATCCCGGTGTATCATCCTTCGGATAGAAGAAAATGACGAGATTCTTCTTGCCGATGAGAGGGCCGATATCCCAATCACTCCCCGTCTGATTTTTCAACCCGAATCGGGGGACTGCGTCACCGACGCGTATTCTTCCCGCATCGTTCACGGGAAATTTCCTCCAATGGTGTCTGGTACGGTATCACACGGTGATACTTGAGATCTGCCCATCATGCGATTTCAGGATCGGTAAAACAATCTGAGCGCCGCCGAAGATCATTTCGATGCGATTGCCTGCATTTCAAAATGCATCCCAAACAAAAGCGGTCCCGATCCGATGAAGGCGCGTGCGGGGAAGTCCTTCGCAAAGTATGTCCGGTAGACTTCATTGAACGATCGATAGAGCGTGAGGTCCGGGCAATAGACCGTGACGGTGACGAGATTGTCCATGGTCATTCCTGCGAGTCCCAGAAGCGTTTTGTAATCATCGAGCAGGAGCTTCGCCTCGTCCTTGGGGTCTGCCGGGACTTTCATCGTCTTGAAATCGATCCCGCCGCGGCCCGAGATGTAGAGAATATTTCCCACCATCACCGCGTCGTTGAAGGGAAGATTCATTGCCTTTGTCGCCGGCAGGTTGAAGTAATGGCGTGTGGTGTCCTGGGCGGGAGAGAGAGAAACCAGTAAGAAAAGGGTGATTGTAGCATAAAGCGTCTTGCGGATGATCATATCACACCTCCTGAAGTAAAGATTTTCGATTGCCTGTTGTACTGTATCTCAAAATCATTATCGGGCATTCCCGACTAATAGTTGACGCCTGCCCGCCTGACGCAAACAGCAGGTTCCCGACACACACCTCGTGTGGATAGACGCGGCGGGTATGGGGAAGTCCCGATGCAACTGTTTTGATCGTCAACGTCATGCCCTTTTGTGAACTTGGAATTCAGTGTGGAGCATGTTGTTCTTGAAGGATGATGGCGAGCTGTTTGGCCGCCATGACGCTCATCGCATTAGCGTTGGGACCAAAATCGTACGCGAATGTAATAATGATGTCGCCGTCGGCAAAAACCCGGATGAAGCTGTTTGCCAGCCAATCCTCTCGTCCACCATGGCGGTATTCGATCCGCTTCCCGTTCTGAGTCGAGACAATCCAGCCATATCCGTATGCAACATCGACATTATTGTCGTCGTGCCGGATCAGGGAATGGGGTGTGAGAAGGAGTCGCCGGCTGGAAACGCTGAGTATCCGCCCGCTTTCCAATGCACGAATCCAGCGGAACATATCCCCGGTTGTGCTGAAAATTCCCGAACCCCCGCGGCAGCCCCAGTTTGGTTTTGGCTTGCCTCCCTGAAACATCCTGGCATAGAAAGGCATCGACTTTAGTGAATCATGTGCCGGCGCAATCACCACAGGAATTTTACTCTCGTATCCCCAGAACCCGGTATGCTGCATACCGGCCGGTAGAAATAAGTTCTGTCGCAGGTACTGCTCGTACGACATGAGCGAGGCAATCTCGATAATCGCGCCGAGAAGATCGTACGCATCGCTGCTGTACTCCTGCTCTCCAACCGGTCTGGCAAGTGGAGCCGAGAGGATCCTCGCGACCAGCGTATCCCTATCGGTGATTCCTTCGGCAATGTAATTATGACCGATCCCCGAGGTATGAGAGAGGAGGTGATGGATCGTGATACCACGCTTATCCGGCGGAACATTCGGGAAAAAACGCGCAATGGAATCGTGAACCGAGAGGAGTCTCTGTTCCTGGAGTTTCAGAATGGCAGCAGCGGTGAATTGCTTCGAATTGGATGCGAGCCAGAATGCGGTGCTCGTATCGGCAGCTTTTCCCTGCCGGTCATATGCCTGATGCAGAAGTATAGTGTCGAGACGGGCAACCAGCACAACTCCGGAAAAACCGCTGTCCGATAAAACTCTCATGCAGGAATCGAGAGCATGAATTACCGCTTGATGAGGAGTGCCGTGATCGGTGGGGTCCGATCGGCTCCCGCACGTCATGGCAATCGCAACTGTGAGAACTGCACAATAGCTGATAATTTTCACTTTCATGGACTCAGTTCCATATCGTGTGGAAGATTTCACCACGAGATCGAACTTTCATGAGGATCTCCGTTCGTGTGAATGTAAGGATGTCTGTACCGTAGCCCGATCACTCTGTTGAGGTTCGTAGTCTCCGCCTGAAAAAGATCGCCAATACTAAAATCGATCCCGGAGCAGTTATGACCCACGGCAAACCGAGAAGGAGGGCGGCAATGGAGAATGATGGGTAAAAGTACACAAAGCAAATCAACGGGAGGATCAGACCGTTGGCGAGAAAGAAGCGCCGGGGCCACTTCTCGAAACCGGATTTCGCAAAGAGGGGAACTGCGAACAACGTTGAAAGCCCCATGAAGATGTACCCAAGCGCATCCACGTCCCAAAACAGCGAATGCGGCGTCTGGTCGAGAACACGCAGTTCATCGAGTGAACCGTTCAGCGACCGAGGGATTACCGTCGTTAACTGGACGACGTAATTCAAATTGACATAGACCGCGTATACCACGGCGAGAAGAACAGCTGCATGGCTCCAAAACCTGTTTACCTCCGGTGTTAGATAGTGGAGTGCGAGCATCGCAATGACAAAGGGAGTGGCGATGCAGAGGGAAAGTCCAAAAATAAGGATCCCATCCCAAGGGGGACCGAGTATGGTGAGCACTTGCAGAATCTGGACAACACAATATCCGGAAGCCCCGACAAATGCAACCAGAGCTGACCAGAACCCAATCCTACAGAGCGACTGAGAGCTCGTCCCGGTCGTTACGGTATTTGCTGGTTCCATTGGTTAGTGTCCCGATGAGGTCTCCGTGCCTCCTGGTACGAGTACGTTGACGTTCAAATTCAGACACATGCAGTGTGCACTTCGGCGTTAGTTTTCGGTGATCAGACTTACCGGCTGGCCCACGCTGATCTTGCCCGTGCGCGCGATGTTTGCATAAACGCCCGCGTTATTCCCGTTCAATCGGACGGCCGCTTTCATAAAGTTGGGGTTTTGTCTGGCAGTGTCCGGGTCGAGATTGATCATCATGCATCGCCGATCCCGAATCGTGACAGTAACCGTCGGTCCGGGGTCATTGCCAAAGACCAATCTCCCTTCAATCCAACCCTCCTCGGCAAACGGTTCCGCCTCACCCGCATCAATAACAATATTTGGCCGGAAACGTCTGGTATCCAGGACTTGTCCTGCCTCGCGGCATATCGCGGACATAGTCGCCAATGTGATCACCGAGACGGATCCATCATCAAAGATACCGTTCCTGAGGTGCATGAGCTCGACCGTGCTGCCGAATTTTTCCCCGACACTGTTCTGGAGCTCGACGCTTCCGAGCGGCAGAATGCTGCCTTCCGGCGTGCGTACCTCCGTTGGAGATGGCTCGTCTGCATTCTCATCAAGTCCGAGCGGCTGATACAAAATAAGTTCAGGAACCTTGCTCGCACTGAGCCAGGGAAAGTCGCTCTTATTGTTGAGGCGGCGAAATGCAAAGCGCCGATCTCCCTGCAATCCATGCCAGCCAAGAGAGGCAGAGTCCGTTGCAACACCCGCCATGGATTTGACCGGATACCGTACGAGTTGATGAATATGGCCGATGTGAGTTATCACTGTTGTCATCTGCCGGTTTGCCGCTTAGAAAATGTAATTTGTGCCGACCGAATAAACAAACCTGCCCGCACGGTCCTCAATGGGAAAGAGTCGGTGGCCTTCTGCGCGCAGACCGAAAGACTCAGAGAGATTGATACTCGATTTGAGTCCGAATTCAAGCGACGTTCCCGAGTTTGGACCAAAATAGTCTGTGCCTCCCGAATAATTCACGCCGCCGACATACTTCGCCGAAATGAAATAGTGCGCTATTCCTCCGAAGACCTGTAATGGCAGTATCCAATTCCCGGATACCTTCGAAGGATCGAATGAAATGCGAGCACCAAGGATGTTGCCGGAAAGAGAATATATGGCATTATCGGTAACAGTAACCCCATGCATGGCATCATCCCAGTGAGCAACGTAGACAGACCAACCGAAACATGAGATTGCCGGTTGGCCGCCGATTTCCAATTCCGGATAGAAAACATACTTCTCTGCGGCGAATGCATGGATCATCCCGACGTTTACGCCGATAGAGTTGAGTGTGATCTGCGGAAGGGCCATCTGAGCCGAGACTACGGATAATGATATCGTACAACCCGCGAAATGACGAAGGATGCTCATGTGTCTCTCCATGAGAGTCAAATTGGAGTTCGATGTCCGGTCAAATGCCGACGGAAGTACCGTGTGACAGCATACTGCACTTCAGTCGGATGGAGTCACCACCCGGACAAACGGGATATTTCGGACCTGAATGTCTGCCGACCGGCGAATGACGTACAGCATTATAAACCATCCGCGCGAATCTTCCTAAACGACATTGGCTTTCTTTGATACTTCGAACCCCTTTACGGTCAGCCGGCGGAGTTCATCGAAAAGCTGGTCATTGACCACCTTGAAGTTAAAGCAGGACTTTCCCTGCATTCGTGCCCTGAGACCTGCAGAGAGGTCCTTTCGCAGTTTCGGGGCGAAATAGATGGGCATGAAGTGAAAACTGACGTACGACTTTGAAATCTTGACCCACGCGATGGGGAAAGGCCCCCTGAATTTCGGACTGAACCGCACATTGAGACAGTAATAGTCCGCCCGGTCGGCCAACACGATGAAACTGGATGCGTGCTCTTGAAGGATGGCACGAAGCCGGGCAAAGATGGCCGGGAAATCAGGAGTTGGAGTTTTCATGTTCTTTCAAGTGCAAGTGGTTCCTATCGCTTGTGCAAACTGTCTTGGTTGGATGAATCGTCGATTGGGCTTGACGTCTCACACACAGTGTTTTTCCTCACGCATGTTTTCTGTAGTGAAGGGCAACGGCCCCGGATTGAAAAATTTTCGATTCAAGAAGATCCAGCCTGAGACCTTCCTGCCGCTTCGCTGTTTCAAATAACCGCGGTCCTTTTCCGACAATAACCGGGTGAATCACGAAATGATATTCGTCGACCAAACCTCGGTCCGAAAGTTGGGATGCGATGCTCAAACTTCCCACGCTAATATCTTTTCCCTCCAGTTGCTTCATCGCGAGCACCTCTTCCGCAATGTTTCCGCGGACGATCCTTGTGCTGGCTTCCCCGGCGTGTTTCAGTGTCGTGCTGAATACGACCTTGTCGAGCGACTCGAACACGCGGGCAAACTCATTGGTTGCCTCATTCTCAGATTGGTTTCGTGCGATATCCGGCCAATAGGGGACCATGAGTTGATACGTTGTCCGGCCGAAGAGGATGTGACTCGCGTTGCGCACGATCCCGGTAAAGTACCGAAGCATCTCATTGTCGGCAATCATGTCCGTGTGGCCGCAGTACCCGTCCGTGCTGGTATTGATTGCAAAAACGACCTTTCTCATAGACTTCCTCACATACTGTTAACTGAACAGTCCAGGCACCCCCTCATCGAATCCCCGATTACAGCGGCCGCAGGGCCCGATGCATGATGTGTGGGCAGACCGCCGCCCTGGATCGTTTGATGGTAACCTGTGCTTCTACGAGCATGGTGTTCTTCCCGGCGCAAGGCAACTCATTGCCTGAGGATCTTGTCCATCGGCTTTCCTCTGGCGAGCTCATCGATCAGCTTGTCCAGGTAACGTATCTTTTGCATAAGCGGATCGTCGATCTCTTCCACCCGAACACCGCACACGACGCCTTTAATAAGCGAACAATTCTGATGAATGGCAGGGGCTTCAGAGAAAAAAGCCTCCAGATCGGTTCCTTCTTTGATTTGCCGCTGCAATCCCGCCCGGTCATAGCCCGTCAACCAACAAATGATCTGGTCAACTTCTTGTCTGGTGCGATTCTTCCGCTCCGCTTTTTGAACATAGAGCGGATAGACACTTGCAAATGATATCGTGAAAATGCGGTGATTAGGCATCTTAACACCTCCGGCTTTTGTGCGG
>Ga0335079_10000220_pt1 | contig 67299 bp, 71 predicted proteins | sample Lox_Sample_33_FD_206719 | JGI IMG/M metagenome (GOLD analysis project Ga0335079, IMG submission 206719) | Soil microbial communities from Loxahatchee National Wildlife Refuge, Florida, United States - Lox_Sample_3.3 | ecosystem: Environmental > Terrestrial > Soil > Wetlands | place: USA...
TGATGATCCCCGCCTTCGTGATGCTCTTCTTCCTGGGGCCGACGGTCGGCGCGCCCCTGTGGCTCGCCTTCCTGCTCACCTGCCTGGTCTCGATGCTGCTCCTCGGCTACACCTTCAAGCGGCTGATCGTCGATCCGCTGATCCGCCACGGCGTGATTCCGCTGGTCATCGCGACCCTCGGGCTGGCGATCGGCGTGAAGCAGCTCGTCAAGGCGGGCATCACCGCGCAGGCGATGCCCTTCAACAGTCCCTTTCCCGACGGGCTGCTCGCGCTGGGCGGGCTCAAGGTCTCCTACGCCGACGTCGGGACGCTCCTCATCGCCGGCATCATCGTCGTCGGGCTGCAGGTCTTCCTCAATCGCACCGTGACCGGACGGGCGATGCAGGCCGTGGCGCAGAACACCGACGCGGCGCGCGTGCTCGGTATCAACGTCCGTCGCATGGTGCTCTACACCTTTCTCATCAACGCGGTGCTCGCGGTCGTGGCGGCGCTGCTGGTGACGCCGACCTACCTCGCCAAGTTCGACATGGGCGAGTCGATCGGCCTGAAGGCGTTCTACGCCGCGATCATCGGCGGATTCAACCAGACGCGCGGGGCGCTGCTCGGCGGCGTGCTCGTCGGCGTGCTCGAGAACCTCACGGGCGCGTACGTCTCGCCGGCATACAAGGAAGGCGTCGCCCTGCTGCTCTTCCTCGTGGTGATCGTGTTTCGTCCCGAAGGGCTGCTCGGCAGGCGCGAGGAGCGCAAGGTATGAGCAACGCCCGCCGAATCGCGCTCGTCCTGGGGCTCGCCGCCTACGCGGTGCTGCCGCTCTTCCTCAAGAGCTACGGCGTCTACCTGATGACGCTGCTCTGCGTCTATCTCATGGCGGTGTTCGGGCTCAATCTCATCGTGGGCTACGCCGGCCAGATGTCGATCGGGCAGGCGGCGTTCTACGGCATCGGCGCCTACCACGCGGCAATCCTGCTCAAGCTCGGCTGGCCGTTCTTCGTCGTGCTGCCCGTCGCCGCGGTCGCCTGCTTCGCGATCGGTCTGGTCCTCGGGTTCCCGGCGCTGCGCGTTCAGCACCACTACCTCGCGTTCGCCACGCTCGGCTTCAACGTGCTCGTCTTCCTCGTCATGCGCAACGAGGAAAAGCTTACGGGAGGCACGTTCGGGATCTCGAACATCCCGCGGCCGTCGCTGCTCGGCTACTCGCTGGACGGCGCGCTACCGTTCTTCTACTTCGCCTACGCCTCGGTGATCGTCCTCGCGCTGGTGCTGTGGTGGCTGCTGCGCTCCCCCTGGGGACGTGCGTTCGCGGCGCTGCGCGACAATCCTATCCGGGCGGAGAGCACGGGCGTGAACATCACCGCGTATACGCTGCTCGCCTTCGCGATCGGTGCGGCCTGCGCCGGCGTCGGCGGCGTCTATCTCGCCTCGCTCGTCAATTTCATCGAGCCCGGGCAGTTCCACCTCTCCGTGTCGCTGATGATGCTGCTCGCGGTGATCGTCGGCGGCTCCGGGCGGTTCTTCGGGCCCGTGCTGGGCTCGGTGATCGTCGTGCTGCTACCCGAGTGGCTGCGCTTCCTGCAGGACTGGTATCTCGCGATCTTCGGCTTCGCGGTGATCGTGCTGATGGTGTTCCTGCCCGGCGGCCTGCTGTCGCTCGCGGATCGCTTCAAACGGGCGGACCCGTGACCGACCGGCCCGCCTTCCTCGAGGTCAAGGACGTGCGCAAGCACTACGGCGCGATCAAGGCGGTCGACGGCGTGAGCCTGTCGGTCGGGCCCGGGCAGATCGTAGGCGTCATCGGCCCGAACGGCTCCGGCAAGACGACGCTGTTCAACAGCATCCTTGGGCAGATCAAGCCGACCGCGGGGAGCGTCGAGTTCTGCGGCGAGGACATCACCGGGATGTCGCCGCTGGAGCTCTCCCGGCGCGGCGTCGGGCGCACGTTCCAGACGCTGCAGGTTTTCGGGAAGCTCGCGGTGCGCGACAACCTCATCGCGGCGGCGCAGGAGTTCAAGGGGACGATGCCGGGCCGGCTCTTGGCCGCGCCCGACGCCGGGCTGGGTCACCGGGCCGACGAGATGATCGAGCTGTTTCGCCTGCAGCGCGTGGCTCGCCTGCCGGCGGGCAGCCTGTCCTACGGGCAGCAGAAGCTCATCGACATCGCCATGGCGTTCATGCCCGCGCCGCGGCTCGTGCTGCTCGACGAGCCTTGCGCGGGCGTCAATCCGAGCCTCGTCGACGAGCTGCACGACCGGCTGGCGGAGCTCAACAGGACGCAGGGCGGCAGCTTCGTCGTGATCGAGCACAACATGGACTTCATCATGCGGCTCTGCCCGCACGTCGTGTGCATGGTGGAGGGCAGAGTGCTGGCGGAAGGCTCGCCGCGCGACGTGCAGTCGAACCGGCAGGTGCTCGAGGCGTACCTTGGGAACTAGCCGCGAGCCGGGCCGTCCCGGACGAGCCTGCCCCGGAGCGTCCGGCTCCGGGGACCGCCATCGAGGGCGGCTGGAGATGGCGCCCCGGCACCGACCGGGCCCCGGCCCGCGGCCGGACGACGAGCCCCCGAACGCGCCATGACCGAGAAGATCATCGAGTTCGATCGCGTGGTCGCCGGATACTCTCCGAGCCTCACGATCCTCAGCGAGACGAGCTTCGACGCGCGGGCGCGCGAGATCACGCTCCTCATCGGTCCCAACGGCGCGGGCAAGTCTACGGTGCTCAAGACGCTCTTCGGCATGCTGGTGCCGCGCTCGGGCGAGATCCGCTTCGAGGGCCGGCGCGTGAACGGCAGGTCGCAGCGCGAGCTGCTCGCTGACGGCATCGCCTTCGTTCCCCAGGGACGCAATCTGTTCGGCTCGCTGTCGGTGCGGCACAACCTCGAGCTCGGCGGCATCACGCTGCCGCGCCGCGAGCTGCGGCCGCGCATCGACGAGGTGCTGGCACGCTTTCCGCGGATCCGCGAGCGCATAGACAACCAGGCTTCGACGCTCTCCGGGGGAGAACAGAAGCAGCTCGAGATCGGCCGGGCGCTGCTGCTGCGCCCGCGAGTGCTTCTGATCGACGAGCCTTCGATCGGGCTCTCGCCCAAGCTCGTGCAGGAGGTCATGACGCTGCTGCGCTCGCTCACCGATGCCGGCACGACGGTGCTCATGGTCGAGCAGAACGTGCGCACCGCGCTCAAGTACGCCGACCGAGCCCTGGTCCTCGAGATGGGCAGGCTCGCGCTCGATCGCCCCGCCGCGGTGCTCCTCGACGATCCGGACCTGAACCGGCTCTTTCTGGGCGGTCACGTCGGCGCCGCCGCCTGAGGCGTCCGGGCGCGGGCGGCGTGACAGCGCGCCGCCGTATCGCTAATCTGCCGCAATGAGCCGGCCCGTCCGGCGAGCCCGGACGAGCCGCATCGACGCATGACCGACCGCTATGCCGTGATCGGCAACCCGATCGCGCAATCGAAGTCCCCGCAGATCCACGCCGCGTTCGCCCGCCAGGTCGGCCACGACCTCGTCTACGAGGCGATCCTCGCGCCGCGCGACGGCTTCGCAGCGGCCGTCGCGGGGTTTCGCGAGGCGGGCGGCAAGGGTCTCAACGTCACCGTGCCCTTCAAGCTCGACGCCTTCGCGCTCGCCACCGAGCGCACGGAGCGCGCCGAGCAGGCGGGCGCGGTCAACACGCTCCAGTTCGACGGCGCGAGCGCGCTCGGCGACAACACCGACGGCGCGGGGCTCGTTCGTGACATCGGCGATCGCCTTGGCTTCGCGCTTCGCGGCAAGCGCGTGCTCCTGATGGGCGCGGGCGGGGCGGCGCGCGGCGTCGTTCTGCCGCTGCTGCGCGAGGGTCCCGAGTCGATTGTGATCGCCAATCGGACCGTGGAGAAAGCGCTCGCGCTCGAGCGGCGGTTCGCAACCTACGGACACGTCGACGCCGGCGACTACGCGCGCCTCGCCGGTCGGAGCTTCGACCTCGTGATCAACGCCACGTCGGCGAGCCTCACCGGAGAGCTGCCTCCGCTTGCTCCCGGCACGTTCGCGCCGGGCTCGCTCGCCTACGACATGGTCTACGGCAGCGAGCCGACCCGCTTTCTCGTCGAGGCGGGCCGGCAGGGCGCGGCGCAGCTCGCCGACGGCCTGGGTATGCTCCTCGCCCAGGCCGCCGAGTCGTTCCTTCTCTGGCGCGGCGTGCGTCCCGACATCCGGCCGGTGCTCGCGATGCTGCGCGGGCGCCAGGCCTGAAATCGACGACGGGAGGCGCGACCATGGACGCTTCGGCTCGGGGACTGCGGGTGCTCGTCACCGCCGGCGCCGCCGGCATCGGCGAGGCCTTCGCGAAGGCCTTCGCCGACGCGGGGGCCCGGATATTCATCTGCGACGTCGACGCCGCCGCACTCGAGGCCTTTCGCGCGCGGCGTCCCGCGATCGGCGCGACCGTCACCGACGTCTCCGATCCGCGGCAAGTCGACCGCCTCTTCGCCGAAGCCGAAGCCTTCCTCGGCGGCCTGGACGTGCTCATCAACAACGCGGGCATCGCCGGTCCGACCGCGCCAGTGGAGGACATCGCCATCGCCGACTGGGACCGGACCATCGCCGTGGACCTGAACGGGATGTTCTACTGCACGCGGCGTGCCGTGCCGCTCCTCAAGGCCGCCGGCGGCGGCAGCATCATCAACCTGTCGTCGGTCGCCGGCCGCCTGGGCTTTCCGCTGCGCACGCCCTATTCGGCGGCCAAGTGGGCGGTCGTCGGCTTTACCAAGAGCCTCGCGATCGAGCTCGGGCCATCCAACATCCGCGTCAACGCGATCCAGCCGGGGGTGGTCGAAGGCGAGCGCATCGAGCGGGTCATCGCCGCCAAGGCGAAGGCGCTCGGCCTGGGCCACGAGGAGTACCGGCGGCAGATCCTGTCCAAGGTCTCGCTGCGCCGAAGCGTGAGCCCCGTCGACATCGCCAACATGGCGCTCTTTCTCGCGACCGACGCGGGCCGGAACGTGAGCGGCCAGGCGCTGTCGGTCTGCGGGAACGTGGAAACGCTGTCCTGACGAGCCCGCGCCTCCTTGCGCTCACGAAGGCGGACGGGCGCTCGCGCGAAACCCATCGAACCGGAGACCACCATGGCCGCCCCACGCGACAAAGTCATCATCACCTGCGCAGTTACCGGCGCCATTCACACGCCGACGATGACGCCGCATCTGCCGATCACGCCGGACGAGATCGCCGAGGGCGCCATCGGCGCGTGGAAAGCCGGCGCGGCGATCATCCACCTGCATGCGCGCGATCCGAGGGACGGGCGGCCCACGCCCGATCCGAAGGTCTTCATGCAGTTCCTGCCGAAGATCAAGGCCGAGACCGACGCGGTGATCAATATCACCACCGGCGGCGGCCACAACATGACCGTGCAGCAGCGCCTCGAAGCGCCGCTCGCGGCGAAGCCCGAGATGTGCTCGCTCAACATGGGGTCGATGAACTTCGGGCTCTTCCAGCTCATTCCCAAGTACAGGCAGTGGAGGTTCGAGTGGGAGCCGCAGTACCTCGAGAACACCCGCGACTTCATCTTCCGCAACACCTACAAGGACATCGAGTTCTCGCTCAAGCACCTCGGCGAGGAATGCGGCACCCGGTTCGAGTTCGAGTGCTACGACGTCGGGCACCTCTACAACCTAGCGCACTTCGTGGACCGTGGGCTCGTGAAGCCGCCGATGCTCATCCAGACCATCTTCGGCATCTTCGGCGGCATCGGCCCGGAGGCGGAGAACCTCATGCACATGCGGCGGATCGCCGATCACCTCTTCGGCGAGAATTTCCACTGGTCGATCCTCGGCGCGGGGCGGCACCAGATGGGGCTCATCACGATGGGCGCGATCATGGGCGGGCATTGCCGGGTCGGCCTGGAGGACAGCATCTACCTGAAGAAGGGCCAGCTCGCGAAGAGCAACGCCGAGCAGGTGGCGAAGATCCGTACCATCCTCGGCGAGCTTTCGCTGGAGATCGCGACGCCGGACGAGGCGCGCAGGATGCTCGCCTGCAAGGGCCGCAACAACGTCGCGTTCTAGGGATCAATCCGCCCGCAGGCGGATCCGCGCGACCTTGCGGTCGTACTCGGCTTCGGTCGCCGCTGTGATCTCGGTGCCGTCCGCGGCGAAGACCTGCCCGCCGGAGCGGCGGCAGCCCTCGCGCTCGTACTGGCAGGGCCCCATCTCGGGATGCTTCGAGCACAGCGCCGCTACCCGCGGCGCGAGCTCGATCGCGGTCACGCGGCGCTCATCGCCCGAGCCGAGCGCGCAGCCGTAGACTGCCCCGGCCGGGATTGCGACCGGCGCCTCCCGGGGGGCAGCCGCCGGGGCCGGGCGCGCCGACTGCGGGGGAGCCACCGCCATTGCGGGCTGCGGCGCGGTCGGCGGCGGGCTCGGAGACGGCGAGCATGCCGCCGCCAGGGCGGCAGCCGGAAGGATCAGCAGGGAGCGGCGCATGGCGCTATGGTAGTCGAGACGCCGGCCCGCCCGGCGGTCGCTCGGCGCCGGCTTCTGGAGCGCTCGACCCCCGGCCGGGCCTTCATTTCAGCGCGCGTTTCTGGTAATATCGGGGACGATAAGTAAGAGAAATGGGCTGGAGAGCCCATTTTTTTTTGCCCTTGTTAATTTTCGAGGCGAAAGTGCCGGCGCGGCTCTCGGAACTGCTGGAGCGGACCTTGCCCTCGATGGGCTACGAGCTGGTCGACTGCGAGCTCTCTCCATCGGGGCGGCTGGTGCGCGTGTTCATCGACAAGCCCGGCGGCGTCGACGTGGAGGACTGCGCGAGCGTGAGCAATCACCTGTCGCGGCTCTTCGCGGTGGAAGGGGTCGACTACGAGCGGCTGGAAGTGTCCTCGCCGGGGCTGGACCGGCCGCTCAAGAGGGAAGCCGATTTCGCGCGCTTCGACGGCTTCGAGGCGAAGCTCAGGCTGCGCGAGCCGATCGGCAATGCGCGACGCGTGACCGGCGTGCTGCGCGGGGTCGATGCCGGCGTGCTTCGGCTGGAAACGGCGGAAGGGCTGCAGGCCATACCGCTTGCCAATATCGACAGGGCCCGGCTGGTGCCGAAGATCGAGTGGAGAAACGCGAGATGAACCGTGAATTGCTGCTTCTCGTCGACGCGCTGGCGCGCGAGAAGAACGTCCCCAAGGAGATCGTCTTCTCCGCGCTGGAGGCCGCGCTCGCCTCGGCGACGAAGAAGAAATACGCCGACAACATCGACGCGCGCGTGTCGATCAACCGCGAGACCGGAGACTACGAGTCGTTCCGGCGCTGGACCGTCGTGCCCGATGAGGAGCACGAGGAGCCCGCGCACCAGATCGCCATCACCGACGCGGGCGAGCGCGACCCGGAGCTGGAGCTGGGCGACGTGGTGGAGGAGCCGCTCGAGCCGGTCGAGTTCGGGCGCATCGGCGCGCAGGCCGCGAAGCAGGTGATCCTGCAGAAGATCCGCGATGCCGAGCGCGAGCAGATCCTCAACGACTTTCTCGAGCGCCAGGACAACCTTCTGACCGGAACGGTGAAGCGCATCGAGCGCGGCAACGTGATCGTGGAGTCGGGCCGCATCGAGGGCATGATCGCGCGCGACCAGCTGATCCCGAAGGAGAACCTGCGGGTGGGCGATCGCGTTCGCGCCTACGTGACGAAGATCGAGGCGCAGGCGCGCGGGCCGCAGCTCACGCTCTCGCGCGTCGTGCCAGAGCTCCTGGTGCGCCTGTTCGAGCTCGAGGTGCCGGAGATCGAGGAGGGGCTGATCGAGATCCGCGCCGCCGCGCGCGACCCCGGCGTGCGGGCGAAGATCGCGGTCAAGTCGAACGACCCGCGGCTCGATCCCCAGGGCACCTGCATCGGCATGCGGGGCTCGCGCGTGACCGCGGTCACCAACGAGCTCGCCGGCGAGCGCGTCGACATCGTGCTCTATTCCGACGATCCCGCGAAGTTCGTCGTCAACGCGCTGTCCCCGGCGGAGATCTCGAGCATCGTCGTCGACGAGGAGAAGCACGCGATGGACGTGGTGGTCGACGAGGAAAACCTCGCGATGGCCATCGGGCGCAGCGGCCAGAACGTCCGGCTCGCCTCCGAGCTGACCGGCTGGGAGATCAACCTGATGGGCGTGGAGGAATCGCAGCAGAAGCAGGCCGCCGAAGGCGAGAAGATCCGCGCGCTGTTCATGGACAAGCTCGACGTCGACCAGGAGGTCGCCGACATCCTGATCCAGGAAGGCTTCTCGACACTCGAGGAGATCGCCTACGTGCCCTTGAACGAGATGCTCGAGATCGAGTCCTTCGACGAGGAGACGGTGAACGAGCTCCGCAGCCGCGCCCGCAACGCGCTTCTGACCGAGGCGATCGTGCGAGAGGAAAGCGTCGAGAACGTCTCCGAGGACCTCCTGAACCTCGAGGGCATGGACACCGAGACCGCGGGCGTGCTTGCCGAGAAGGGCATCACCAGCCGCGACGCGCTCGCCGATCTTGCGGTCGACGAGCTGACCGAGCTCACCGGGATTCCCGCGGAGCGCGCCCAGGACCTGATCATGAAGGCGCGCGCGCACTGGTTCGAGAGCACGGAGGAACCGCAGCAGGCGTAGGGCCGGAGTTGGACGGGGCGGAGAACGAGCATGGCGCAGACAACCATCGAACGATTCGCAAGCGAGCTGAAGATGCCGTCGGGCGTGCTGCTGGAGCAGCTCGCCAAGGCCGGCGTCGCCGGCAAGAAGGAAGGCGACAAGCTCTCGGAGCAGGACAAGACGCGGCTGCTCGACTACCTGCGCAAGCAGCACGGCGGCCAGGAGCAGAAGAAGAAGATCACGCTCACGCGCCGCCAGACCTCCGAGATCAAGGCCGCCGACTCGACCGGCCGAGCGCGCACCATCCAGGTCGAGGTCCGCAAGAAGCGCGTGTTCGTCAAGCGCGACGGCGCGGAGGCCGCGCCCGCGCCGGAGGAGACCGCGCCGCCGCAACCGGTCGTCTCCGAGGCCGAGATCGCCGCGCGCGAGGAAGAGGCGCGGAAGGCTCAGGCGCTGATCGCGAAGCAGCAGGAGGAGCTCCAGAAGAAGCAGGAGCAGGCCGAGAAGCGCAAGACCAAGAAGGAGCGGGAAGCCGAGGAGGCTGCCGCGAAGGCCGCGGCGGAAGCCGCCGCCAAGGCCGCCGAAGCGGCTGCCGCGCCGCCGGCCGCGGAGGCGAAGCCGGAGCCCAAGAAGGAAGGCACGCTGCACAAGCCGGCGGCGAAGCCCGGCGCGAAGAAGGAGAAGCCCTCGCGCAAGCCGTCCGCGACCGCGTTCCAGGAGGAAGCGGCGCGCCGACGCGCGCTCAAGCTGCGCGGCGACGCGACCGGAGGCACCACGGCCACGGCGTGGAAGCAGCCGAAGACCGGCCGCCATCGCCACGAGGAAGGCGAGGAGGGCATGGAGGCGGTGCGGGCGACGATGCCGGAACCGGTCATCCGCGAGATCTCGATTCCGGAGACGATCACGGTCGCGGACCTCGCGCACAAGATGTCGGTCAAGGCCGCCGAGGTCATCAAGGCGGCGATGAAGCTCGGCACGATGGTCACGATCAACCAGGTGCTCGACCAGGAGACCGCGATGATCCTGGTCGAGGAAATGGGCCACAAGGCGATCGCCGCCAAGCTCGACGATCCCGATGCGCTGCTCGCTGAGACCGCGGAAGCCTCCGCCTCGACCGCCGAGGCCCTGCCGCGGCCGCCGGTCGTCACCGTGATGGGCCACGTCGACCACGGCAAGACCTCGCTCCTAGACTACGTCCGCCGCACTCGCGTGGCGAGCGGCGAGGCGGGCGGGATCACGCAGCACATCGGCGCCTACCACGTGGAGACCCCCAAGGGCGTGATCACCTTCCTCGATACGCCGGGTCACGAGGCGTTCACCGCCATGCGGGCCCGCGGCGCCAAGGTGACCGACATCGTGGTGCTGGTGGTGGCTGCCGACGACGGAGTGATGCCCCAGACCAAGGAGGCGATCGCGCACGCCAAGGCCGGGAACGTGCCGATCGTCGTCGCGATCAACAAGATCGACAAGCCGGAGGCCAATCCCGACCGCGTCAAGCAGGAGCTCGTCGCCGAGAGCGTCCTGCCCGAGGAATACGGCGGCGATACGCAATTCGTGCAGGTGTCGGCGAAGACAGGGAAAGGCATCGACGACCTGCTCGACGCGATCCTGCTGCGTGCCGAAGTGCTCGAGCTCAAGGCGCCGCGCGACGCGATGGCGAAGGGCATCGTGATCGAATCCCGCCTGGACAAGGGCAAGGGCCCGGTCGCGACCGTGCTCGTGCAATCGGGGACGCTCAAGCGCGGCGACATCGTGCTCGCCGGCGCGGTGTTCGGACGCGTGCGCGCGATGACCGACGAGACCGGCAAGACCATCTCCAGCGCGGGTCCCGCGATCCCGGCCGAGATCCAGGGCCTCTCCGACGTTCCGCTCGCCGGCGAGGAGGTGATGGTGCTCGGCGACGAGCGCAAGGCGCGCGAGATCGCGCTCTTCCGCCAGGGCAAGTTCCGCGACGTGAAGCTCGCGAAGCAGCAGGCCGCGAAGCTCGAGAGCATGTTCGCCGAGGGCGGCGAGCAGCAGGTGAAGACGCTCACGCTGATCATCAAGGCCGACGTGCAGGGGAGCTACGAGGCGCTGTCCAACGCGCTCGCCAAGCTCTCGACCGCCGAGGTCAAGGTGAACATCGTCCACGCGGCGGTCGGCGGCATCACCGAGTCCGACGTCAACCTCGCGCTCGCGTCGAAGGCGGTGGTCATCGGCTTCAATACGCGGGCCGACGCCGCGGCCCGCAAGCTCGCCGAGCACAACGGCGTGCAGATCCGCTACTACGACATCATCTACGAAGCGGTCGACGACGTGAAGGCGGCGCTGTCCGGCATGCTCGCGCCGGAGCGCAAGGAGACTCAGCTCGGGCTGATCGAGGTGCGTGAGGTCTACAGGATCTCGAAGGTCGGGACCGTCGCGGGCTGCTACGTCCTCGAAGGGCTGGTGCGCCGCGGGGCGAAGATCCGCGTGCTGCGCGACAACGTGGTCATCCACGACGGAGAGCTCGATTCGCTCAAGCGCTTCAAGGACGACGTGCGCGAGGTCAAGGCGGGCTTCGAGTGCGGCTTGTCGGTGAAGGGCTACAGCGACATCCAGAAGGGCGACCAGCTCGAGGTGTACGAGATCGTCGAGGTGTCGCGGACGCTGTAGAGTTGTCGCCCCGGCTTCGGTTGGCGGATGAGCCGGGCCCAAGTGTGCTCGTAGCGGCATTACGGCGGTACTTGGATCCCGGCCTTCGCCGGGATGAGGTTTTTTGTTGACGCTCGCCTCGATGAAAAAGCACACGCCACGCCCCCGCCGCGTCGCCGACCAGATCCAGCGCGAGCTCGCCGAGCTCCTGCGGCTCCACGTCAAGGATCCGCGCATCGGCATGGTCACGATCACCGCGGTCGACGTCTCGCCGGACCTGCAGAACGCCAAGGTCTTCTTTACCCACCTCCCGGGCGCGGCGCGGGCCGCGGAGGCGGTCGAGGCGCTGCAGCACTCCGCCGGCTACCTGCGCCGCGAGCTCGCACACCGGCTCAAGCTCTACACCGTGCCGCAGCTGTACTTCGCCTACGACGATTCGATCGAGTCGGGCCTGAGGATCTCGAAGCTCATCGACGAGGCCGTCTCCGACGATCACAAGCATTCGTCGTGACCGCGCCCGCAACCGGCCCCGTGCAGCGCCGTCGCGTCGACGGCGTGCTGCTGCTGGACAAGCCGCGGGGCCTTTCCTCGAACGCCGCGCTGCAGCGGGCCAAGCATCTCTATCGCGCGGGCAAAGCCGGCCACACCGGCACCCTCGACCCCCTCGCCACGGGGCTCCTGCCCGTCTGCTTCGGGGAGGCGACCAAGTTCGCGAACCTGCTGCTCGACGCGGACAAGTCGTATCTCGCGACCCTGCGCCTGGGCGCGACGACGACGACAGGCGACGCCGAGGGCGAGATCGTCGAGGAACGCCCGGTCGGGATCTCGCGCTCCGAGCTCGAAAGCCTGCTGCCGCGCTTCCTGGGCAGCATCGCGCAGGTGCCGCCGCGCTATTCCGCGCTCAAGCGCGACGGCCGCAGCTATTACGAATATGCCCGCGAGGGCGTGGAGATCGACCGCCGCCCGCGTCCCGTGACGATCGTCTCGCTCGAGCTGGCGGCGTGGCGCCCGCCCGAGGCCGAGCTCAGGGTCCGGTGCGGCAAGGGAACCTACGTGCGCGCGCTCGCCGAGGACATCGGTGCGGCCCTGGGCTGTGGTGCGCACCTCTCGGCCCTCTCGCGCACCGGGGCGGGAGATTTCTCGCTCGCGGACGCGATCTCGCTCGACGCGCTGGAGCGCTGCGCCGAAAGCGCACGCGACGCGCTGCTCCGCCCCGTCGACGCGCTGGTGGGCCGCCTCGACCGCGTCGACCTCGACCGCGTGCAGGCGGAGCGGCTGAGCTGCGGCCAGGCGCTGCCTTCGAGCCATGGCGACGGCGTGGTGCGCGTCTACGCCGATGGGTCGTTCGCGGGCGTCGCCGAGGTCCGCGACCGCGTGCTGCGGGCTCGCCGGATGCTGGCGCAGCCCGAGGCGCCGGGCGCAGCGCCGGTGCCGCGCGGCCGAGCCGCAACGCGCTTGAATCCTAAGCACTTTTCAGGGTAAAATTCCGCTCTTTCGCAGTTTTTCGGTTTCCGAGGTCAAGCCAATGGCAGCAGTGAGTGCGCAGAAGGTCCAGGAGAAGGCCAAGGTCATCGCCGAGCATCAGCGGGCGAAGGGCGACACGGGCTCGCCGGAGGTGCAGATCGCGCTGCTGACCGCGCGGATCAACGGCCTCAATGATCATTTCCGAATCAACGTCAAGGATCACCACTCGCGCCGCGGGCTGCTGCGCATGGTCTCACGCCGCCGCAAGCTGCTCGATTATCTGAAAACCCGCAACACCGACAGCTATCGCTCGCTGATCGAAAAGCTGGGACTGCGCAAGTAGCGTCGCGCAGCAGTCGTAGCAGCGACTCTTCTCCGGGAAGCATGCTTTTCGCTCCGACCCCACTGGAATTCTCTTCAATGGCCGCCATCAGCCCGCGCTGAGGCGGCCATTGAAGCCTTCGGACTCTCGAGGACCCATTCTGTGCCAACCGCCATCAAGAAATCGATCACCTACGGCAAGCACACGCTGACACTGGAGACCGGCGAAATCGCCCGTCAGGCCGGCGGCGCCGTGCTGGCCAGTCTCGACGACAGCGTCGTGCTGGTCACGGTCGTCGCGGCCAAGCAGGCCAAGCCCGGCCAGGACTTCTTCCCGCTCACCGTCGACTACCAGGAAAAGACCTACGCCGCCGGGCGCATCCCGGGCGGCTTCTTCAAGCGCGAAGGGCGCCCGTCCGAGAAGGAGACGCTCACCTCGCGGCTCATCGACCGGCCGATCCGGCCGCTCTTCCCCGACGGCTTCTACAACGAGGTGCAGGTGATCGCGACCGTCATGTCGGTCGATCCCGAGATCGATCCCGACGTGCCGGCGATGATCGGTGCCTCCGCCGCGATCGCGCTTGCGGGGATCCCGTTCAACGGCCCCATCGGCTGCGCGCGCGTCGGATACGTCGGTGGCCAGTACGTGCTCAATCCGACGAAGACCGAGCTTGCCGAATCCAAGCTCGACCTCGTGGTGGCCGGAACGGAAGCCGCGGTGCTGATGGTCGAGTCTGAGGCCAAGGAGCTGCCCGAGGAAGTGATGCTCGGCGCCGTTGTTTATGGGCAGCAGCAGCAGCAGGCGGTGATCGACCTCATCCACTCGATGGTCGAGGAGGCGGGCAAGCCGCTCTGGGACTGGCAGCCGCCGGCGAAGGACGAGGCGCTGATCGCGAAGGTCGCGGCCTGCGCCGAAGCCGACGTGCAGGCCGCGTACGGCTTGCGCCAGAAGCAGGCGCGCCAGCAGCGGCTGAAGGAGATCGCGGCCAAGGTCGAAGCCGACTGCCTCGCTCCCGACGCCGACGCCGACGCGAAGAACCACGTCTCCAACCTACTCTTCGAGCTGGAAGCGAAGACGGTCCGCGGGCAGATCCTCGCCGGCGAGCCGCGCATCGACGGGCTCGACACGCGCACGGTGCGCCCGATCTCGATCCGCACCGGCGTGCTGCCGCGCACCCACGGCTCGGCGCTGTTCACGCGCGGCGAGACGCAGGCGATGGTCGTCGCGACGCTGGGCACCGCCCGCGACGAGCAGATCATCGACGCGCTGCAGGGCGAGTACCGCGAGCGCTTCATGCTCCACTACAACATGCCGCCGTACGCCACCGGCGAGACGGGACGCGTCGGCAGCCCGAAGCGGCGCGAGGTGGGGCACGGCCGGCTCGCGAAGCGCGCGCTCGCCGCGGTGCTGCCCACCGCCGAAGAGTTCGCCTACTCGATCCGGATCGTCTCCGAGATCACCGAATCGAACGGCAGCTCGTCGATGGCCTCGGTGTGCGGCGGGAGCCTCGCGCTGATGGATGCCGGGGTCCCGACCAAGGCGCAGGTCGCGGGTATCGCGATGGGGCTCATCAAGGACGGCAATCGCTTCGCGGTGCTCTCGGACATCCTTGGCGACGAGGATCACCTGGGCGACATGGACTTCAAGGTCGCCGGCACCGATCACGGCGTGACCGCGTTGCAGATGGACATCAAGATCCAGGGCATCACCAAGGAGATCATGGCGGTGGCGCTCTCGCAGGCGAGGGAAGGGCGGATGCACATCCTGCGCCTCATGCACGAGGCGCTGCCGCATCCGCGCACCGAGATCTCGCAGCACGCCCCGCGGATGATGACCTTCAAGATCAATCCGGAGAAGATCCGCGACGTGATCGGCAAGGGCGGCGCCGTGATCCGCGCGCTCACCGAGGAGACGGGCACGACCATCGACATCCAGGACGACGGCACCGTGACGATCGCCTCGGTCAACGCGGATGCCTGCAACGCCGCGCGCAAGCGCATCGAGGACATCACCGCCGACGTGGAAGTCGGCCGGATCTACGAGGGGACGGTGCTGAGGCTGCTCGACTTCGGCGCGATCGTGCAGATCCTGCCCGGGAGGGACGGCCTGCTGCACATCTCGCAGATCGCCAAGGAGCGCGTGAACAACGTCTCCGACTACGTGAAGGAAGGCCAGGTCGTCCGCGTCAAGGTGCTCGAGGCCGACGAGAAGGGGCGGGTCAGATTGTCGATGAAGGCCGCGGCCGAAGACGCCGCCGCGCATGCCGCGCCCGCGCCGGCGCCGGCGGAAACCCCGGCGACGCCCACTGCTTAAGACGCCGAGCCAGGGTTCGACGAAAGGGGGCTGCGGCCCCCTTTTCTACGGGCGGGCGGCCGAATATTTGGGAGTAGAATCACAGACCGCCCCGCGAGCCGCGATGCGCTATCCAATGCCTGCCCCTCGCTCGCATCGGAAACGGATGTGAATGAGGATGAATGCCCTCTGGATCTAAAAGCCTTGCCGCGACGGACGCGCCGGCCTCAGTCCCCGGAGCACGGTTCGAGCGTCGGAGCGAGCTTCCCGAGTACGCGCGACTGGTCCTCCCGCGTCACGGCGCCTGGCGGCGCCGCTGGCTCAATCTGTTGCTGCGGCTGACGGTCAAGCGCAACGCCGCCGGCGGCCGAAGCATTCCCGAGATGCGCGCGCGCCAGGCGCGCATGGACGAGCGCTTCGGACGGATCGACCCCCGAACTTGTCGCACGGCTGTCGAGTGCTTCGGCGTTCGCGCGGAATGGATCGACGTGCCGGAGACGCGTCCAGAGCGCGTTCTGCTCTACCTGCACGGCGGCGCGTTCGCGTTCCGCTTTCCCAAGATCCACGCGGGTATGGTCGCGCGCTGGTGCCGCCAGCTCGGGGCGCGCGCGCTCATGGTTGACTACCGCCTGGCGCCGGAGCATCCCTATCCCGCCGCGGCGGACGACTGCCACGCCGCCTACCGCTGGCTGCTCGCGCAAGGTCACGAGCCCCACGAGATCGTCATCGCCGGGGACTCGGCGGGGGCCAATCTCGCGCTCGCGACCCTGCACCGGATCAAGGCCGCCGGCGAGCTGCAGCCCGCCTGCGCGGTGCTGCTCGCGCCGGTCGTCGACTTCACGCTGAGCGGCAGGAGCCTCGTCACCAACGCCGGCTGCGACGCGATGCTCTCGCTGTCCGATCTTGTGGCGTTTCGGGCCCTGTACTCGCCGCCCGAGCGCTACCTCGATCCTTCCGTCTCGCCGCTGTTCGGGGATTTCACGGGCCTCCCGCCGCTCTTGTTCCAAACGGGCAGCCACGAAATGGCCGTCGACGAATCGAAGCGCGCCGCCGCCAAGGCGCACGCATCGGGCGTGAAGGTCGAGCTCGAGATCTGGCACCGGATGCCGCACGTATTCCAGGCGATCGCTTCCCTCCCGCAGGCGGCGCAAGCCGCCGAGCACGTCGGCCGGTTCGTCGCGACGTACGCCGGCTGGCGCAGCGTTCCGGCATGACCATCATCCACGGAGCAATCCGCATGACACAAGCTCGAAGAATCCTCCGTTTCTCGGCCGCAACCTTCGCACTGGCGCTCGCATGCCAGGCATCCGCGCAGTCGACGATGAGCTCCGACGCCTGGACCTGGCGCGGCACCATCTACGTGTGGCTGCCGTCGATCAACGGCACGACCAACTTCAAGGAGCTCGATGGCGGCGGCAGCATCGACACCGACGCGAATCCCGGCGGCTATCTGTCGCGGCTGCAATTCGCTTTCATGGGTACGGTCGAGGCACGGCAGGCCCGCGGTCCCTGGGGCGCGTTCGCCGACGCGATCTATCTCAACTTCGGCAATCACACGGCGCGGATCAAGTCGATCGGCGGCCCGGGCGGCAACGTGTCCATCCCGGTCGACCTGGGAACGACGACCAACCTCGAGGGCTTCGTCGGCATGTTGGGCGGCGAGTACGCCGTGCTGCAGCAACCGAATGCGCGCGTCGACCTCCTGGCGGGCATCCGTTACGCGGCGATCAAGACCTCTCTCGACTGGGATCTCTCCGGCCCCGCCGGCGTGCTCCCGGCGACGGGATCGAAGAGCGCGCGCACGAATCTCACCGACGGCATCGTCGGCGCTCGCGGCACCTACGACCTTTCGAGCCAGTGGTTCATCCCCTGGTACGCCGACGTGGGCGCTGGGTCGTCGCGCCTGACCTGGCAGGCAATGGCCGGCATCGGCTACCGCTTCAGCTGGGGCGACCTGACCGCCGCCTACCGGCACCTCGCCTACGATTTTCACAACAATCGCCTCGCGTCCAACGTGGAGTTCAGCGGTCCTGCGGTCGCGGTGAGCTTCCGGTTCTAGATCCCGTAGCGTCGCCGGCGCGACGCGCCTGCGCACCGACATTCACCGACAGGAGTCAACCATGCATCGCTCGATCGCAGTCATGAGCTTCGCCCTTTGCGCGGCAACCGCCGTTCCCGCGCTCGCGCAGACGGGCAGCGCCGTCGTCGGGACCGGGCCGGGCGTCGCCGGTGCCGCACAGACGGTGAAGATCACCGCAACCATCACCGCCATCGATCCCGCGACGCGCGAAGTGACGCTCAAGGGACCGAAGGGCAACGAGGCCACGGTGCTGCTCGGCCCCGAGGTGAAGAACTTTTCGCAGATGAAGGTCGGCGACGTCGTCAACGCCGAATACGTCGAGGCGCTCACGCTGGAGCTCAAGAAGGGCGGTCAGGCCGTCCCCGGCCGCACCGAGAACGCGGGCGCCACGGCGGCCAAGGCCGGCGAGAAGCCGGCCGGCATGGTCGGCCGCCAGGTGACCGTCACCGCGAACGTGATCGCGCTCGACCCGCCGACGCAGACCGTCACGCTCAAGGGCCCGAAGCAGACCGTCGACGTCAAGGTTGCCGACCCCGAGCAGTTCAAGCGGATCAGCGTTGGCGATCAGGTCGAGGCGACGTACACCGAGGCGCTCGCGATCTCGGTCGAGGCCGCCCCCAAGTAGGGCGCGGGACCGCCCCGGTCACGCCTCCGGGCCCTGCGCCGGGGGCGTGAACCAACGGTCCTTCGGCACCACCTGCGGGGTCGCGGTATCGGTCATGTAGTGCGGCGACATGATCTGCACGCCGTGCTCGTTGAACCGGTCCTGGATGTTCGCGTGGAGCTCGCTGAGGACCTCCATGCGCCGCGCCGCATCCTCGATCGCGGTGAACGCCGCGAGCCGGTATTCGACGTAAAAATCGGAAAGCGCGGTCTGGCGCACGATCGGCGGCGGATCGCTCGCGATGCCGGGCGTTTGCCGCGCTGCCTCCTCCAGCATGGCGTGCACCTGGCGCCACGGGGTCGAGTAGCCGATCGTTACGCCGGTGTTGACGACGAAGCCGGGGCCGTCGACGATGCGCGAATAGTTCTTCGTCGTGTTCTGCAGCGCGACGCTGTTCGGCAGCAGGATCTCCTCGCCCAGGCCGGTGCGCAGCCGGGTCGCGAAGGTTCCGAGGGCGACGACCGTTCCTTCGACCTCGCCGATGCGCACGTATTCCCCGGCACGGAAGGCGCGCGTGTACATCAGGATGAAGCCGCTCGCCGCCTGACCGACGACCCCCGAGGCGCCGATCGAGACCATCAGGCCGAAGAGCACCGACACGCCCTTGAAGGCGTCGGTTTGCGCGCCGGGCAGGTGAGGGAACGCGAGCGCGATGGCGATCGCCCAGACGATGATCTGGAAGATGCGCCGCGTCGGCACCGCGGTGTCCTCGTCGAGGCCGCCCATGCTGACCACGCCGTGCTCCACGCGATCGAAGAAGAGATTCGCGATGCGAACGATGAGGCGCGCGATCAGCAGGATCACGATCACGACGAGCAGCCCGGGAAGGGCCTGCACGATGCCGAGGGCGAAGTCGCCGGCCAGGCCGAAGAGGTTGCCCTCCATGTGCTCCCCCCACGGGCGCGTGTAGGGGAACTGCTTGAGCACGAACGTGACCCAGCTGTAGGTCGCGAAGAGCGCGATCAGCCACGCGAACACGGCGAAGAGGCGTCGTGCGACCCAGCGCACCTGCTGCGGGTCGAGCAGGCTCACGCCGTGCACGTGGACCCGCTCGGCGCGCGCCCCGGCCAGCAGCGCGAAACGCAGGCCAGCCCAGCGCGTCGCGCGGAAGAGCAGCCACAGCAATGCCACGTACACGCCAGTCGCCAGCACCGCCCAGGCGATGTGCACCAGCAGGTACTGCGGCGTGTGCTGCTCGCGGTACTCGGTCACCGCGGTCTCGAGCCGTATCCCTGCCTCGCGCGCGACGTTGCGGGTCGTCTCTCCGAGCTGCGGATCGATGTCGATGCGCGTGATGAGGAACGCGAGCTTGCCGCCGAGCAGCACCTGCGTCCCATCCTCGGTATCCTCGGTCGACACCGCGGGCGACTTGTCGCTGTCGAGGATGGCCTGGATGCGCTCGCGGACGTTGTTCGCGCGCTCCTGCGCGGAGTAGCCCGCGATCGGGCCGCGCAGGACGACGACGGTTCGATTGGCGACGACCACGGACTCGCTCTGCCGCGCCGGCGTAACCGTATCGACCTGCTGGGCAGCGGTAGCGAATACGCTCGCGGCAAGACTCGCGCCGAGCACGCAGCGGAAGATCCTAATCATCTTTCCCCCGAGGAAGGCTGTCGACCGGGTCCGTGCCGCACGGTCTGCCTCTATTCTAGCCCGAGAGCAGCGCTCGCTTACGCTGTACAATGAGGCGCTTCCCCTCCTCCTCGCGGCGTTCCTTCCGCGGCCACCGATGAGCTCACCCCCAACGCGCACCGAGCGCGATACCTTCGGTCCGATCGATGTCCCCGCGGACCGGCTCTGGGGCGCGCAGACGCAGCGCTCGCTCGAGCACTTCCGCATCTCCACAGAGAAGATGCCGCCGGCGCTGATCCGGGCGCTGCTCATCGTGAAGCGCAGCGCCGCCCGCGTGAATCTCGCCCTCGGAGCCATCGACAAGGCCAAGGCGGACGCGATCATCGCCGCCGCCGACGAAGCCCTCTCCGGCAAGCACGCCGAGGAGTTTCCGCTCGCGGTCTGGCAGACGGGCTCGGGAACGCAGACCAACATGAACGTCAACGAGGTGCTCGCCAACCGCGCCTCCGAGATCCTCGGCGGCGCGCGTGGCGACGGTCGCCTCGTGCACCCGAACGACGACGTGAACCGCGGGCAATCGTCGAACGACGTGTTCCCCACCGCGATGAACGTCGCCGCGGCGCAGACGGTGGCCGCCGATCTCCTGCCGGCGCTCAACGCGCTGCACGCGACGCTGGCCGCGAAGGCGGTGACGTTCGCCGGCATCATCAAGATCGGGCGCACGCATCTGCAGGACGCTACGCCGCTCTCGCTGGGGCAGGAATTCTCCGGCTACGCCGCGCAGCTCGAGCACGCCAGGGCCCACATCGAGGCGGCGCTGCCGCACGTGTTCGAGCTGGCGCAGGGCGGCACCGCCGTGGGCACGGGGCTGAACGCGCATCGCGAATTCGGCGTGCGCGTCGCCGCGGACATTGCCGCCTATACCGGCCTGCCCTTCGTGTCCGCGCCGAACAAGTTCGAGGCGATGGCGGCCGTCGACGCGTTGGTCAACCTCCACGGTGCGCTGAAGACGCTCGCGGCGGGGCTGATCAAGATCGCGAACGACATCCGCTGGCTCGCGAGCGGGCCGCGCTCGGGGCTCGGCGAGATCACGATTCCCGAGAACGAGCCCGGGAGCTCGATCATGCCCGGCAAGGTCAATCCGACGCAGTGCGAGGCGCTGACCATGCTCGGCGCCCAGGTGCTCGGCAACGACGTCGCGATCGGCATCGGCGACGCATCGGGCAGCTTCGAGTTGAACGTGTTCCGGCCACTGATCATCCACAACCTGCTGCAGAGCGTGCGGCTCCTCGCCGACGGGATGAAGAGCTTCGACGCGCACTGCGCCCGGGGCATCGAGCCCAATCGTCCGCGCATCGACGAGCTCCTCCAGCGCTCGCTGATGCTGGTCACCGCGCTCAATCCGCACATCGGCTACGACAAGGCCGCGGCCATCGCGAAGAAGGCGCATCGCGAAGGCACCACGCTCAAGGAGGCCGCGCTCGCGCTCGGCTACGTGACCGAGAAGCAGTTTGACGAATGGGTGCGGCCGGAGAAGATGATCGGGCCGGGCTGAGGAGTGGCACGGGGATCGCACAGCCAAGCGGACCCGCAGGACCCCTGGCCCGGCGGTGAGCGAAGCCACCCCGGGGAGGGATGCGGCGCAGGGCGCGGACATCGTGCCGCCGCGCTCAGCCCGGGCTAGGGCTTGCCCGGCTGCTCGAGGACCGCGTCGCCGGACACCGTCACCGACACTTCGGTCGTGCCGGCTTCCGTCGCCACGGGCGCGCCGGCAGGCATGGCCATCGCCTGCACGCGCATCTGCGGATAGATCGGACCGCCGCCGCTCGTCTGCACGACGATGTGCCCAACCCGCCACGCGCCGAACCCGAGCCCCAGCGCGGCGGCCCGGGCGCGCGCCTGCCAGCCCTTGATCGCCTGGTCGGTGAGCGCGTCCTCGGCTTCGCGCCGCGCCCTGTCCGAGATCGAAAAGCCCATGCCCGAGAGCAGCATCCCGCCCTGGTCCTGCAGGCGCGACATCAGCGTGGCGGCCTCGGTGAAATCGCCCGAGTCGAGGGTAATCGACTGGGTGACGCGCCAGCGGATGGGCTTGCCCTTCTCGCTGATCTGCTGCGTCGAGTAGCCTGCGGTGGCGACCTTCACCGCCGGGTGGAGCTTCGCTTCGGCCAGCGCCCTGGCGATGATCGCGTTGGTCTGGCTCGCGGCCGCGGCAGGGCTCGCGTCCTCGACCTCGGCGCGCAGCCACGCCTGCATGCGGTCGTTGGGCACGGTCGTCGTCGCGACGGAGGTCACCGTCACCGACGGCGGAAGGGCGGGCGGCGCAGGGACCTGCGCCGCGGCGCTCGCGGCAAGCAGCGCAAAGAGGGGCAGCGCGCGCCGAAGCGCAGTCCTCAGGCGGGCGAAGGGTTTCATGATCTCCTCATCGAGACCGCGGCGCGGCGCGGTAGTTCTTCGATCGCGGCCCGGTTGGACCACGAAAAGCATCGCGGCGCCGCGTGCTCCCACGGCAGCCACTCGTAGCGCAGGTGCTCCTCCGGGTTGAGCGTGACGGAAAGCGGCGAGGGCAGCTCGAGGCCGAACACGTGCTCGGTGTTGTGCGTCGTGCCCGGCGCGTATCGATGCCTCCAGCGGGGAAAGATCTCGTAGACGTTCTGCTTGCGCCAGTCCGCTACGCCGCCGAACGCCGCCGCGTCGAGACCGGTCTCCTCGCGCAGCTCGCGCACCGCGGTCTGCTCCAGCGTCTCGCCCGGCTCCTGGCTCCCCGTCACCGACTGCCACTGCTGCGGATAATCGGCGCGCTCCAGGAGCAGCACGCGCAGCTCCGGGGTGTAAACGACGATCAGCGTCGAGACCGGGATCTTGTAGGGCAACGCGCCACCCGCGCATCGCGATGTCCGCTCGCCGGCGCCGCGCCTGCTCGATCGGCGATCAGGACACGAACACCCAGAACGGCTTGTGCCGCTCCTGCCAGTACTCCGACGCCTCGGACAGGATGTCGGAGAGCGTCTCCCAGTCGACGCGATACGACTTCTTGTAGGCCGCCGCGTGCTTGAACACGATGGCGATGCCGTGGCCGCCGAGCCAATCGTCGTCCTCGAGACAGTCCGCGAGCGCGTCCCAGTTGGCGCCGAAGTGCTCGGGGAGCTTCAGGCCTTTCTCGAGCGCGCTCAGGAGCGGGCCTTTGCCGCCGACGCCCTGGAGGTCGACGACGCAGCACTTGAGCTTGGCGGCGCTGGCGGCGCTCTTGAGCGGGTCGGGCGGGCCAGCCCATTCGCGCACTCCGGCGTCGGCGACGACGGCGAGATCGGGGATCTTCATGGCACGATTCTCTGGAACGAGCGGTAATGGTCGTCGGAATAGTAGCACTGAGGCCGCGCGGCGGAAGTGCCCCCGCAGACGATGCGCCGCGCGCCTCGCGTGCGCTCGTAGGGCGTGGGCACGGTGTACTCGTGGTAGTAGCCGTAGGGCTTTCGCGGCAGCAGGTGCTCGCGATTGTTGAAGACGACGCCGTCCCGAGGATAAGGATAGGGTCCGCCCGCCTCGATGCGCGAGAGGGTGGTGCGCGCCTCCGCGGGCAGCGACGTGACGCTGACGGTCCCGAAGACCGACTCGCGGGCGAGCGTCGGCCGGGCGGCCAACGCGACCGCCGCGGCGACGAGGCCCGCGGCGAGCAGGCGAGCGGTCGAGGGGGGGATGCGCATGCGGGCGATTGTAGCCGGTTGCGATTGACGCGTGCCGAGAGCGGTCCCTACAATCGCGGCGGCCGCCGCGTTCCCCGGGCGGCAGATCGACGGACACTACGCAGCGATTGGACCGACTGGCGAGCGCCTCGACGTTGGAACGCGACGCGCTCGCGTTGGAACACGAGCAGAGCGCTCCCGCAGTCGACATGGACCTGTCCGGTGCATGCGGGCAGGTTAACGTTCTCGGTCACGGCCGGGCGCGATGACGATCGGCGTCAAGTATATCGCCTACCCCAACGCGAGCGGCTACGGCCTCGCGGCCGTGGCCTACGTGCGCGCGCTGCACAACGCCGGCGTGCCCGTGTGGTGGCAGCCGTGGCTGCTCGGCGGCGCGTCGTATCTGTGGCAGCCGTCCGACGGCCTGGACCGGTTGCCGCTCGGCCGCGCTGCCGACAACGACGCCGCGCTCGCGGATCTCGAGGCGCTCGCTCGCGCGACGTTCCGGCCGCTCGACTATGACACCGTCGTCGTGCACACGGTCCCCGAGCATTGGCCGAAGTTCGTTGAGGCGGGCAAGCGCATGGTGGGCTATACGGTCTGGGAGACCGACGCACTGCCAGCGCACTGGCCTGCCCTGCTGAATGCCATGGACGCGGTCGTCGTCCCCTGCGCAATGAACGCCGGGCTCTTTCGTCGAGGCGGCGTGACGCGGCCGCTGCACGTCGTCCCGCACATCCGGCGCCACGCGTGGAGCGCCGCGGCCCGCGACCAGGGCATCGCGCTGCGCCTGCGCCTGCGCATCCCCGACGATCACTTCGTCTTCTACAGCATCGGCGCGTGGGATCCGCGCAAGGCGCTCGACGACCTGATTGCGAGCTTCGCGGAGACCTTCGAGGCGAAGGATCACGTCACGCTGCTGGTCAAGACCTCGGCGATCGTCACCAACGCGGCGCATGGCGGCGGCGCGCCGGTCGAGCCTCGCGTGCGCGAGCTTGCGGCCGCCGCGGCGCGGCGCCTCGGACGGGCTGCGCCGAACATCGCCGTCATCGCCGCGGATGACATCAGCGGGCGCACGATCGACGCGATCCACGCGACCGGCGACTGCTATGTCTCGCTGGCGCGCGGCGAGGGCTGGGGCATCGGCGCGTTCGACGCCGCGGCGCTGGGCAAGCCCGTGCTCGTCACCGGCTGGGGCGGTCACACCGACTACCTGGGTGAGGACTATCCCGGCTTGATCCGCTACGACATGGAGCCGGTCTCGGGCTGGCTGCCGCACGCGTCGTACCGGGCGAGCCAGTGCTGGGCCAGGCCCGATCCCGTCCACGCCGCGAGCCTCATGTGCGCCGCCATGGCGCGCGATGCCGCGCTCGCGGAGGCGGCGTCGCGCGCTCAGGAGACGATCGCCAACAGCTTCGCCGAGCCGGTCGTCGTGCGCCGCTTGCTCTCTGCCGTCGATGGCTGACGTGCCGCCGGTATTCCACTTCGTCTTCGGCCTCGCGCCGCAGCGCGAGCCGATGCACCTCGTCCACTATCTCTGCCTCGAGTCGTGCCGGCAGGTGAATCGGCCGGCAGCGATGTGCCTCCACTATCGCCACGAGCCCTATGGACCCTGGTGGGATCGCATCAGGCCGCACCTTAGCCTGAGGCGCGTCGGGCGGGCGAGCGCGATTCCCGACCCGGCTCGCTACGAGGCGACCGAGGAAGGGCGCGTCATCCGCGACTCCGGCTGGACCTACGCGCACGAGGCCGACTTCCTGCGGCTCGCGATCCTCCTCGACGAGGGAGGCATCTACGCCGACATGGATACGCTGTTCGTCGACACGCTCCCGGCGCGCTGGTTCGAGCGCGACTTCGTGATCGGCGAGGAGGCGCCGCTCGCGGGCCCGGACGGAGTGCTGCGCGTGTCGCTCTGCAACGCTTTCCTCGTGTCGCGGCCGCGGGCCGCGTTCGCGCGCGCCTGGATTGCCCGCATGAAGGAGGTGTTCGACGGAACATGGAGCCGCCATTCGAACCAGGAGGCGGCGCAGCTCTGGGGCGAGATGCCGGAGGCGATCCACGTCGTCCCGCAAACCTGCTTCTACAAGCACGCGGCGACGCGCCGCGGCGTCCGGACGCTTTTCGAGGGCTACGATCCGGGCACGGCCGGCGTGCGCAGCCTGCACCTCTGGGCGCACCTGTGGTGGGACGCGTGGCGGACCGATTTCACGCGCGTGCACGCAGGGGAAATCGACGAGGCCTACGTGCGGACCAGGAGGACGACGTACGCGACGCTCGCGCGGAAGTTCCTGGACTAGAACTCGAGCGTCCCGCCCTCGTACGGCATCGTGAACGAGCCCAGCGCGGGCTCGTATTCGCCGACGTGCCGCCGCAGCGCCGCCTCGAGGCGCAGGAGCCGCCGGGCGCGGAAACGATGGTACAGGCTGATCGCCGCGTGGTGCGCCTGGTCGAAGCTGTTCCGGCCATCGTAGACGTAGACGTACAGATAACCCTGCCCGCGGATGCGCGCGAAGCTGCGTCCCTCGCGCAGCATCGCGACCACGAGCCCCGTGTCTTCTCCGCGCGGCTCGTCCGGATAGCGCGCCAGCGCGTCGCGCCGCGCAAGCACAGTGCCTGGCACGAAGTTGAGCGGGTACGCCGAATCGTGCCAGTCGTCCCAGTACATCTCACGCGAGTCGGCGAAGAAGTGGAGCTGGTCCGCGAGCGCGCTGGCGTCGCTCCCCGTCGCGCGGAGCGCCTCCATCTGCGCCTCCAGCCGGCGCGGGTGGCAGCGGTCGTCGTCGTCCCACTGGCAGACATATTCGCCGCGCGCGGCCGCGACCGACGCATTGCGCAACGCTCCGAGCGTCTGCCTGGGTGCGCCGGCGACGCGCACGATCCGGACGGATGCGTCCGGCCGCGCACGCGCGATCGCCAGCACGCCGTCCTGGAAGGCATCTCCGCCGTCGTGGACGATCACGAGCTCGCGGTCGCGCTCCGTCTGCCGGGCGAAATCGCCGACGGAGAGCGCAAGCGAGGCGAGCCGGCCCTCCTGCGTGACCGTGAGACAGCTTATCATCGACGCTCAGCCTGCGAGCCCGGCGCGCTCCTGCGGAAGGGCGCGGCGCTCGAATCCATCGCGGTCGTCATCGCGGCGCAGGCCGGTACCCGGCGTCGTTGGTCGGCAAGCCGGGTTCCCGCTTCCGCGGGAACGACAAGCTAGGCTTCCTTCGTCGGATCCGACTGCCGCACGCGGATGTGCAGGTCGCGCAGCTGCTGCTCGGTCACCGTCGAAGGCGTGTCGATGAGCAGGTCCTGGCCGCGCTGCGTCTTCGGGAACGCGATCACGTCGCGGATCTGCTCGACACCGGCCATCAGGGCCACGATCCGGTCGACGCCGAAGGCGATGCCGCCGTGCGGCGGCGCGCCGTAGGCGAGCGCATCGAGCAGGAAGCCGAACTTCTTGCGCTGATCCTCCGGCGAGATCCTGAGCGCGCGGAAGACCTTCTCTTGCACCTCGGCGCGATGGATGCGCACCGAGCCCCCGCCGATCTCCCAGCCGTTGAGCACCACGTCGTAGGCCTTGGCGAGCGCCGCTCCGGGATCGGACTCGAACAGCGCCTCGTGCCCGTCCTTGGGCGCCGTGAACGGATGGTGGCGCGCACCCCAGCTCGTCGTCTCCTCGCTGTACTCGAACATCGGGAAGTCGACGACCCACAGCGGTTTCCATCCCTCCCGCGCGAGACCGCGCTCGTGGCCGACCTTGGTACGCAGGGCGCCGAGCGCGTCGTCGACGATCTTCTCGCGGTCGGCGCAGAAGAAGATCACGTCGCCGTTCGCCGCTCCGGTGCGCGCGAGGATCTCGCGCAGCACGGCTTCGGGCAGGAACTTCACGATCGGCGATTGCAGGCCCTGGTCGTTGGCCCTGGTGGCATCGTTGACCTTGATCCACGCAAGCCCCTTCGTCCCGTAGATCGCGGTGAACGCGCCGTAGTCGTCGAGCTCCTTGCGCGAGAGCGCGGCGCCGCCCGGTACGCGCAACGCCGCCACGCGCCCGTCGGCGAGCTCCGCGGCCGCGCGGAAGACCTTGAACTCGACCGTGCGCACGAGATCGGTGAGCTCGGTCAGCTTGAGCGGCACGCGCAGGTCCGGCTTGTCGCTGCCGTAGTCGCGCATCGCATCCGCGTAGGTCATCACCGGAAACGGCTGCGGCAGGTCGATGCCCGCGGCGTCCCTGAATAGGGCGACGACCAGGCCCTCCATCAGCGCGCGGATCTCGGCTTCGTCGAGGAACGAGGTCTCGACGTCGATCTGCGTGAACTCCGGCTGGCGGTCGGCGCGCAGGTCCTCGTCGCGGAAGCACTTGACGATCTGGTAGTAGCGGTCGAAGCCGGCCATCATCAGCATCTGCTTGAAGAGCTGCGGCGACTGCGGCAGCGCATAGAAGTGACCGCGGTGCAGGCGCGAGGGCACGAGGAACTCGCGCGCCCCCTCCGGCGTCGACTTGTAGAGCACCGGCGTCTCGATGTCCACGAAGCCGTGCCCGTCGAGATAGCGGCGCGCAGCCATCGTCGCGCGATGGCGCAGCATCAGGTTCTTCTGCATCGCCGGCCGGCGCAGGTCGAGCACGCGGTGCGTGAGCCGCACGGTCTCCGAGATGTTCTCGTCGTCGAGCTGGAAGGGCGGCGTGAGCGAGGGATTGAGGAGCTCGATGTCCTGGGCGAGGATCTCGATCTCCCCGGTCGCGAGGTCCGGATTCACGGTCCCTTCGGGCCGGGGACGCACGCGCCCCGTCGCGCGGATCACGAACTCGCTGCGCAGCTTCTCCGCGACGGCGAAGGTCGCGGAGCGATCGGGGTCGCAGACGATCTGCACGAGGCCCTCGCGGTCGCGCAGGTCGATGAAGATGACGCCACCGTGGTCGCGGCGGCGATGGACCCAGCCGCAAACGGTGACGGTCTGGCCGAGGCGCTTGCGGTCGATTCGTCCGCAGTAGTCGGTGCGGTTCAAGTTCTTCTCCAGCGATACGACAGTCATCGCCCCAGCTCATTGTGATAACTGAACCGGGACCCAAGTTGCCTTGGAAATTGGATCCCGGCCTGCGCCGGGATGACCATTTTCGATCCGTCCGGGCAGCCGCCGTGCCTCGCGCGCCGGTTTCCGCCGCGCACGCAGCACCGCTGCCCGGTCAATTTCGGATTTCGGCTTCGCGCTTCGGAGGGGGCTTCGGTCCGGCCGGACCGTGCGGGGCCGGGGCGCGATGCGGCCTCGGCGCGACCACGCCCATCGAGATGATGTACTTCAGCGCCTCGTCCACGGTCATGTCCAGCTCGTGAACGCGCGAGCGCGGCAGCATGAGAAAGAAGCCGGAGGTCGGATTCGGGGTCGTGGGCACGTAGACGCTCACGTGCTCGCCTGGAAGGTACGTCGCGACCTCGGAGGCGGGCGTGCCGGTCAGAAACGCGATCGTCCAGCTGCCCGGCGCCGGGTACTCGACCAGCAGCGCCTTGCGGAACGCATTGCCTTTTTCCGACAGCAGCGTGTCGCTCACCTGCTTCACGCTCGAATAGATCGACTTCACGAAGGGAATGCGCCCGAGGATCGATTCCCAGAACGCGATCAGGCGCGCGCCGAAGAAGTTCGCGGCGATGGCGCCCGTCAGAAGCAGGATCGCCGCGCTCAGGACAACGCCGAGCCCCGGAATGTGAAAGCCGAACAGCGCCTCGGGGCGGATGCTTCCCGGCAACAGCAGCAGCGTTTGGTCGAGCGTGCCGATCAGGAAGGCGAGCACCCAGATCGTAATGCCGAGCGGCACCCAGACGAGCAAGCCGGCGATCAGGTAGCGGCGGAGAATCATGCCTGGGGTGCTGGGGGGCTCAACTTGCGTCGCGGGACGCGTTGCGCGAGACCGCAGCCCTCAATGGCACGAGCAGCCCCCGCCGCAACCGCCGGAGGAGGTGCTCGCCGTTTCGGCCTTGGGCGCGCCCTTGGACTCGCTCGACGAGTCGCTCTTGGATTCGCCGCTCTTGGAATCCCCCGAGGAGTCGCTTTTCCCCTCGGCAGGCTTCGCCGCGCCGTCGGCGCTCTTGCCGTTGGCCTTGTCGGAGGGCTTGCCTGAGCTCTTGAAGTCGGTGGCGTACCAGCCGCTGCCCTTGAGCTGGAAGCCGACCGCGGAGATGAGCTTGGTCAGCGACCGCTTGCGGCACGCCGGACACTCGGAAAGCGGCGGCTCGGAGAGCTTCTGGAGCGCTTCCAGTTCGTGCCCGCAGGCGCCGCAGCGGTATTCGTAGATCGGCATCTTGTCGCTCCCTCGAATCGCGCGAAGGGTTTGATCCGAAACGATAAGTATAGCTGAACTGGGGTCGTTCCGGCAGCTTGCAAGCCCTTCGCCCGCGAGAGGCGTGCTTTGGCGCGCCAGGGGGCCGGGACCCGCGGCCTTCCAACCGCGCCTTCGGCGTGATCAACTGTGCTCCTCCGTCGTGCGGTCTGGAACCTTATCGTGGGCAAGCTCTTCTTCGGCGTCGTCACGGGCGCGATAGGCGTCGCATACATGGTCTACGGCAGGCGCCAGACGAAGCTGGTGCCGGTCGTTTCCGGGCTCTTTCTGTGCGGCTACTCCTATTTCATCGAAAGCTGGTGGTGGCTGAGCATCGTGGGGGCGGCGCTGCTGGTCGCACCGTTCGTCATCGACCTCTGACGCTGCCCGCTCGCGATGCGCCATCGGCGTTCCGCGATTCCCGCGTCGCGCATCGCTCGCGCGCGCACGCTGCGGCGGGGCGCGAGCCGGCGCAGCGCGTCCCCGTGGGACCGGCGGGCGTACACTGACGCGAAGGAGCGGTTCATCCGCTCCGCCATGGCGCATGGCCGCCTCCCACTTCCCGAAGGTGCATTCATGCTTCCGCGGTGCCTGGTCTTCGCGATAGCCCTCGCTCTTCCCGTCGCAGCGCTTGCCGCGTCGCCCTCGCCCTCGCCGTACGCGGGCGAGGCCTCCCGGAGCATCAAGGCGCTATCCAACGACGAGGTGGCCGATTACCTGGCGGGGAAGGGCATGGGTCTCGCGCGGGCCGCGGAGCTCAACGGCTATCCCGGTCCCGCGCACGTGCTCGAGCTCGCCGATCAGCTGGGGCTGTCGCAGGAGCAAAGGGAGCGAACCCGCTCGATCTTCGAGCGCATGCAGGCCGACGCGAAGGCTGCTGGACGGCGCCTGGTCGACGAGGAGCGCAGGCTCGACGAGCTCTTCGCGTCGAGGGACATCTCTCCGGCCGTGCTGCACGAAGCGCTGGAGTCGATCGGCTTGCTCGACGCCGAGGTCCGCGAGATTCATCTTCAGGCGCATCTCGAGGAGAGCAGGATCCTGAGCGACGTCCAGGCCATGAAGTATCGGCACCTGCGAGGCTATGCCGGTCATGCCGCGGGGCACGGTGACTCCGCCGGGCACGATCACAGCCACTAGAGAAGCACACTCCGCGAAACAGGAGAGCCGCCATGCTGCAGCTCGCCCAGGTCAACATCGCCCGGATGAAATCGGCGCTCGAGGACCCCGCGATGGCGGGCTTCGTCGCGAGGCTCGACGAGATCAACGCCCTGGCCGACCGCAGCCCAGGATTCGTGTGGCGGCTGCAGACCGCACAGGGCAACGCCACGTATCTGCGTCCCTACGACGACGATCGGATCCTGTTCAACATGTCGGTATGGGAATCGCTCGAGCACCTGAAGCGCTACGTGTACGACTCCGTCCACGTCGAAGTGCTCCGCCAGCGGCAAGCCTGGTTCGAGAGGTTCTCAGGAGCCTACGTCGCCTTGTGGTGGGTCCCGAAGGGTCACCTGCCGGGCATCGACGAAGCCAAGCAGCGGCTGGCCCATCTCGACGCGCACGGTCCCACGGCGTTCGCATTCACTTTCGGGCGGCCGTTTCCCGCCGACGAGCAGCTCGCGAAGGCGACGGACTGGTCGGCGTTCAGGCCTTGCCCGGCCGCCTGAGGGCCGGCCGCGCTTCAGGCTCGCATCCGCCGCGTCTTCGGCATTGCGCCCGCGTCCTCGATCTCGAGCATCGACTCGGCGGTGAATTCCGAGCTCGGCGCGTTGCCGGCGATCACCACCATCAGGATCGAGTCCTGGTTGCACGGCCCCCGGGTCACGTTCTGGAAGCGTCGCACGACGCCCGGCGGAAAGGAGATGAGATCGAGCGGCTTCAAGTCCACGTGCTCGAGCCTCCCCCTGTGGTCGAGCCAGCTCGCGCGCCAGGTCCCGGTCATCGCGATGAAGGTCTCGTTGGTGTCGTGGTTGTGCAGCATCGGGCCCTTGCCCGGCTTCGCACGGCAGTAGGCGAGGTTGAAGCCCTCCGAGATCTTGACCGCCGCCATGCGCGCGGCTTGCCGCCCGACCGGCGACTGCTTGCCGCCACGCTCGACGTTCGGGGGCTGGAAGCGGATCACGTTGTAGAGGGTGCGCTCGCAGCCGGGCATCCTGCTGTCCGGCAGTCCGGCGTCGGAGCCCTTGAGCTTTGCGAAGCGAGCGACGCGCTTGAGCATTTCCTTGCGCGACAGGCCCCGGCGCGGCAGGGTTTCCTGATAGCCCATCGTGTCCTCCCGGTGCAACGAGATCGCCTATTGTCACTCAACGCGAGCACGAGGCGTAGAATCGGTCGGGATTGCGAGGGGCCCGGAGCCATGTCGGAACGCGATTTCCTCCTGCAGCGCACCGCCACCGTCGAGGAGCGGGTCGATGCGATCCATGGGGCGCTCAGGGAGCGCGGTCTTAGAGTCGACGACGCGGTCGCGGAGCTCGGTCACCTGGCCCAGGAGCAGTGGGTCCCCCAGAACGGGGCGCGCGTCGTGGCGAGAGCGTGGGTCGATCCTGCATTCCGGAGGAGGCTCCTCGCCGACGGCCGCGCGGCGGTCGCCGAGCTGGGCTTCTCGATGCCGAAGCATCACCGGCATCTCGTCGTGCTCGAGAATACCCCGAGCGTGCACAACGTGATCTGCTGCACGCAGTGCTCCTGCACCGCGTTCACCCTGATCGGCCTGCCGCCGGACTGGTACAAGGACCTCGAGTACCGCGCCCGCGTCGTTCGCGAATCGCGCTCGGTGCTCAAGGAGATGGGGCTCGAGCTTCCGCGGGAGGTCGAAGTCCGGGTGTGGGATACCACCGCCGACACGCGCTACATGGTGCTTCCGGAGCGTCCACCGGAGACGGCGGGCTGGCCCGAGGACAGGCTCGCCGATATCGTGACCCGCGACGGCCTGATCGGCGTCGCGCGCCTCTAGCCGGCGGCTCGACCCATGGACGCGATCTACGACCTCGGAGGCCGGCAGGGCTTCGGCAGGGTGCGCTACACCCGCGACGCGACCGCTTTCCACGCCCCGTGGGAAGTGCGCGTCAATTCTCTCTACGGCTTCGCAGTGAGGCTCGGCATCTTCAACATGGACGAGTACCGCCACGCGATCGAGCGCATGGAGCCTCGTCACTACCTCGCCGCCAGCTATTACGAGCGCTCGCTGACCGCTCTCGCGACCTTGTGCGTCGAGAAGGGGCTCGTGCCGCGCGAGGAGCTGGACCGCCGGGCCGGCGGCGTCTTTCCGCTCTCGGGGCCGAGCGCCGCGGGGCGCAGCAACGCGCCGGCGCGCGAGCGGTTCAAGCCCGGCGACCGCGTGCGCGTGAAGGCCGACGCGGTGCCGGGCCACGTCCGCATGCCGGCCTACATCCGGGGCAAGGCCGGGGTGGTCGTGAGCGAATCGCCGGCGTACCCGTTTCCCGATGCCCATGCCCACGGCGTCGAGGCGCAGGACGAGCCGACCTACGATGTGCGCTTTCGCAGCGAAGACCTCTGGCCGAATTCAGCCGACCCCGCGCTCGTCCACGCAGGCGTCTTCCAGAGCTATCTCGAGCGGTTGAAGTAGCCTGCGGCGCTCGTCCGCGGGCGGCGGACCGCGCCTGACGGATCAGCGGGACCGGCGCCGTGGCGTGGTCGAGGCCCCGACGAGCCCCAGCCGGGGCACCTCGGCGAAGAAGCGCTTGAGACCCGGGCCGAGGCGCTCGAGCTCGTCGCGGTGCATGGCGGCCAGCTTGGCGAGCACCTGCCGCCCGTGGGCGGTCAACTGCAGCTCGACCTTGCGTCGGTCGTCGCTCGACGGGACCCGGACGATCAGCTCACCCCGCGCGAGGCGATCGACCAGGCCGACCGCGCTGTTGTGCTTGATCATCAGCTCGTGCGCCAGGTCGTTGATCGACGGCCCGTGGCGGTCCGGCGCAGCCCGCAGGACCAGCATGGCCTGATAGTGCTTGCTCGTGAGGCCGACCGCGGCGGCGGCGGCCTCGCTGAAGTGCGTGAATTCGCGCAGCGACCGCCGAAACGCGACCAGCTCCGCGTAGTCGCTGGTCGTCAGCTTGAACCTCCTCTCGGCCCTCTTGAGGTGCACGGCGCCTCCCCCTCGAGCCGCCATTCTGCCACGCTTGCGCGAAACGGGTTAGTATCGTGATACGATACACTCATATCGTATCCAGACATATCCGGTCGGGGGACCAACCTAGGAGGACAGCCATGGCAGACAACAAGTCGAATCCGAATATCCGAAGCCGCCGCGACTTCATCCGCGCGGCGCTAGGTGTCGCCGGCGGCCTCGCGCTGCCGGCAGGGCTCGCGGGACGGGCGTTCGCGGCGGACCATTCGCCGATCGGCACCTGGCCGGCGGGCGCGCAGGGGAACTCGGTGTTCGTCGGCGTCACGCCGCCGCTCACCGGGACCTACGCCGTGCAGGGGGCCGACGAGCTCAAGGGCTGGCAGCTCGCCGCCGAGCACATCAACACCGGCAACGAGCTGATGCGCAGGATCTCGCCCAAGACCAAGAAGGGCGTGCTGGGCAAGGAAGTGAAGCTGGGAGTCGCCGACTCGGCCGCGAAGCCCAACGACGCGGTGCAGGCGCAGCAGCGCTTCATCACCGAGGACCACGCGATCCTGATGACCGGCTCGACCTCGAGCGCGGTCGCGGTGGCGCTCAACAAGCTTGCGCAGCGCGAGAAGGTCCTCTACGTGACCGGCATCTCGGGCTCGAACGACACTACCGGCAAGGACTGCGTGCGCTACGGCTTCCGCCAGAACTTCTACGGCCAGACCGCCGCGGCGGCGATCGGCCCCGTGCTGGTCAAGGCCTACGGCAAGAACCGGAAGGCCGCGTACATGACGCCGGACTACACTTACGGCCACACGGTGACGAAGTCGTGCCAGGACTACCTCGCGACCGCGGGGTGGACCACCGTGACCGATCAGGTGTCTCCGCTCGGGGCTCCGGACTATTCCTCGTACCTGCTCAACATCGCGAACTCCGATGCCGAGATCCTGATCAACGTCAACTGGGGCCACGACGCGGTGCTCTCGATCCAGCAGGCGAAGCAGTTCGGCGTTCTCGACAAGATGAAGCTGGTCGTGCCCTACCAGATCCCCTTCCTCGCCCCGCAGGTCGGCGGCGGACTGCTCTCCGGGGTCTACGCGGCGACCGATTTCTGGTGGACGCTCGAGGACAAGTACCCGCTCGCCAAGATGTTCGTCGACGCCTTCCGCCAGAAATTCGGCTACAACCCGGAGTGGGGCGCGAACAACGCCTACATGAGCTTCGCGCTGTGGGCCGAGGCGGTCGAGAACGCCGACTCGTTCTATCCCCCGGACGTGATCAAGTCGTTCGAGGCGGGGCGCAAGATCCAGTCGACCGTGGGCGAGGTCTACTTCCGCAAGGAAGACCACCAGCTCGTGCGGCCGGTGATCATCGTGCAGGGCAAGAAGGCTTCCGACATGAAGAACAAGGAAGACTACTGGGAAGTCCTGGAGATCGTCCCGGGTGCGCCGCTGATGCAGAAGCCCGACGCGTTCGGGTGCAATCTCGGCGACTACGCCTGACGCCTGTGCCGTATCGGCGCCGCGGTCGGCGTTGCTGCCCGCGGCGCCGTTCGTGATCCGTTTCCGCTGACCGTGGCGACCTCTTCGCGGCCGCGCCCACGCATGAACGCTCGACACGACTCCGCCCCATGATCAGCTGGGGCAATTTCGTCGCGCAGCTGTTCAACGGCCTGGCGCTGGGGGCGCTGCTCGCACTGATCAGCTCGGGGCTTACGATCATCTACGGGACGCTCGGGGTGCTGAACCTGGCTCACGGCGCGATGTTCATGCTCGGCGGCTACGCCGGCTACGTCGCCTACCAGGCGACCGGCTCCTTCGTCGTCGCCGTCGCCGCCGGGGCGCTGTTCCTGCTCCTCGTGGGCGTCGTGATCGAGCGGGTGATCATCCGCCGCTTCTACCATCGCCCGCACGAGGACCAGCTCCTGCTCACGTTCGGGCTGGCGATCTGCCTGGTCGAGCTCGTCCGCTTCTTCTTCTCGAGCGAGTCGTACGCGGTCCCGCCGCCGAAGCTCTTCACGGGCATCACCTCGCTCGGCTTCATGCACTATCCGACCTACCGGATCGCCGTGATCGGCATCGTCGCCGCGGCGCTGCTGGTGCTTTATCTGGTCCTCTACCGCACCCGGCTGGGGATGATCGTGCGCGCCGGGATCGAGGACCCGGTCATGGTCGATTCGCTGGGCATCGACGTCTACCGGGTGTTCATGGTGGTCTTCGGGATCGGCGCGATGGCGGCGGGCTTCGCAGGGATCGTCAACGCGCCCGTCGTGTCGCTCACCCCGGACATGGGCGAGGCGATCCTCGTGCAGACCTTCGTGGTGGTGGTCATCGGCGGCGTCGGCTCGTTTCCCGGCGCCGTGCTGGGCGGGCTCGTCGCTGGCGAGATCATCAGCATCACCTCGATGATCAACCCGGGCTACGCCTACGTGATGCTGTTCGCCGCGATGACGCTGGTGCTGATGCTGCGTCCGCACGGCCTGCTCGGAACGCGCGGGCGCGAATGAGCCGCTGATGCTCGGGCGTCGCGCCCTCCTCGTGGAGATGCTGACCGCGATCGGTCTGATCGCGGCCCCGTTCCTGCTGCCTTACCTCGGCTTCGCCCCCAACACCGTCAACCGCATCCTGGTCTGGGGCCTGTTCGGGATCGGTTTCGACATCCTGTTCGGCTACACGGGCCTGCTCTCCTTCGGTCAGTCGGCGCTCTACGGCACGGGCGGGTTCGTCGCTGCGTACCTCCTCACCCGCGCCGGCTTCCCCAACGTTATGCTGGCGCTCGTCATCGGCACGATCGCCGCCGCTGCCGTCGGCTGCCTCGTCGGGCTGATCGCGCTCCGGCGCACCGGGATCTACTTCGCCATGATCACGGTGGCGATCGCGGAGGTGTTCTACTTCGTCGAGTTCAATCCTCTCGCGGACTGGACCGGCGGGGAGAACGGCCTCCCGGGCGTGCCAACGCCGAGCCTCAATCTCGGCTTCACGACGCTGCACTTCACGTCGGGCTGGGCGCTCTACCCCTTCCTCGCGTTCTGCTACTTCGTCGGCATCGTGCTCGCGCTGCGCGTCGTGCGTTCGCCGGTGGGAACGATTTTCCGCGCGATCCGCGAGAATCCGCTGCGCGCTGCAGCGGTCGGCCACAGCATCCACGCCTACAAGCTCACCGCCTTCGTCATCGCCGCGGCCTACGCCGGGCTCGCTGGCGGGCTGCTCGGCGTGCTGCAGGCATTCATGCCTCCGGAGGCTTTCACCTTCGACACCTCGGGGCAGCTCGTAATGCAGACCGCGATCGGCGGCCGGGGAACGCTGTTCGGTCCGCTGGTCGGCGCAGCGGTCTGGCTATCGCTGCAGGACTTCCTGCAGGCCACGCTGCACCTGGGCGCGGCGTGGAAGCTCGCGCTCGGCCTGGCGTTCGTTCTGCTGGTGTGCTTCCTGCGCCAGGGGATCATCGGCGGCATCCGCGATCTGAGCGGCTTCCTGCGCGACCGCCTCGGGGGCCGCCGGGAGGAGCCGGCCGCGCCGGCCGCCGCGCAGGAGCGGCCGGCGGGGCAGCGCGGCGCCGTCGCCCCGATGCCCGGCCGCCGCCGCGCCCTGGAGGCTTCGGCGGGACCGATCCTGAGCGCCTCCGGCCTCACCAAGCACTACGGCGGCGTGGTCGCCAACGAAGGGATCGATTTCAGCGTGAACCGCGGCGAGCTGCGCGGCATCATCGGTCCGAACGGTGCCGGCAAGACCACGTTCTTCAAGATGCTCACCTGCGAAGTGCCGCCGACATCGGGCCAGATCGTGTTCGAAGGCCGCGACATCACCGGCATGAGCGTCACGGACGTCTGCCAGCTCGGTCTCACCAAGAGCTACCAGGTGAATCAGCTCTTCAGCCGCCTGACCGTCCGCGAGAATCTCACCATCGCGGTCCTCGCCGCGCTGCGTGGCAGGTTCCGGCTCGATACGCTCTCGAGGCTCTCGAAGATTCCCGGCCTGGACGAGCAGGTCGAGCACACGCTCGCGCTGGTCGATCTCGCAGGCCGCCGCGATACGCCGGTGGCGCAGCTCGCCTACGGCGAGAAGCGGCGGCTGGAAGTAGGTCTCGCGCTCGCGTCCTCGCCGAGCCTGCTGCTGCTCGACGAGCCGCTCGCGGGCATGAGCCCCGGCGAGCGCGTCGAGACGGTGAGGCTGCTCAAGTCGATTGGCCGCGATCGCACGATGATCATCATCGATCACGACATGGATTCCCTGTTCGAACTGGCGCAGCGCATCACCGTGCTGCAGGAGGGGCGGGTGCTGGTCGAAGGCACGCCCGAGGAGATCAAGGGTAACGCCAGGGTGCAAGAAGCCTATCTCGGCGGCGTGCACGGAGTCCTCGAGCATGAGCCTGCTTGAGGTCGAAGGGCTCAACAGCTACTACGGGGATTCTCACATCCTCTTCGACCTGAGCCTGCGCGTCGAGCGCAACGAGGTCGTGGCCCTGCTCGGCCGCAACGGCGCCGGCAAGAGCACGACTCTGAAGAGCCTGATGGGCGTGGTGACGCCGCGCGCGGGCTCGGTCCGGCTCGAGGGCGTCGAGATGGCGGGCAAGGAGAGTCACGCGATCGCGAAGGCGGGCATCCAGCTTGTGCACGAGGAGCGGCGCATCTTTGGCAGCCTCGACGTCGAGGAGAACCTCGTGCTGGCCGGGCTCACGGCGCAGAAGAAGTGGCCGCTCGAGCGCATCTACGGCATGTTCCCGCGACTCAAGCAGCGGCGCCGCAGCCGGGGCACCGACCTCTCGGGAGGCGAGCAGCAGATGCTGGCGATCGCGCGCGCGCTGGTTCGCGACCCGAAGATCATCCTGCTCGACGAGCCCTTCGAGGGTCTCGCGCCGGTCATCGTGCGCGATCTGGTGGGCGCCTGCCGCGAGCTCGCGAGCGCCGGGCAGACCATCGTGCTCGTCGAGCAGAATCTCGCCGCGACGCTGGCGCTGGCGCAGCGCGTCTACATCATCAACAACGGCCACATCGCCCACGAAGGTCCGGCCGAGGAGATCAAGGCGCGGCCGGAGGTCCTTCGGCGCCATCTCGGGGTGTAGCGTCCTTCGATGGCGACGGGGAGCGGCGAAGCGCTCCGGTTTCTGGATAGAATGGCCATCTCCTCTTCGCCGGAGTCCCGAATGAATGCACGTCACATGCGCGGCGCGCAAATCCTCGGCGTCGCGATTCTGCTCGCTGGATGCTCGGCGTCGCCCCCCGCCGGCCCGTCGGCGTCCGCGCCGGACAGCTTGCGGCCTCCGGCCGCACCCGAAGCGCTGCGGCCGCCCGCCAGCCAGACGCTGGTGCTCGCGGCGCGCGCGACCGGCGTGCAGATCTACGAGTGCGCCGTCAATCCCGCAGGGCGCTACGAGTGGACGCTCAAGGCCCCGGAGGCCGAGCTCTTCGACGAAACGGGCCGCAAGGTGGGCAAGCATTACGCGGGGCCGACCTGGGAAGCGCTCGACGGAAGCAAGGTCGTCGGCGAGGTGAGGGCGCGCGACGACGGGCCCGATCCCAACGCCATTCCCTGGCTGCTGCTCGCCGCCAAGTCGAACTCGCCGACCGGCGCACTCAGCACGATCCGGAGCATCCAGCGGCTGCAGACCGTCGAAGGCAAGGCGCCGTCGACGCCGTGCGATCGGGCCAGCGCGCAGCAGGTCGCGCGCGTGCCCTACAAGGCGAATTACTACTTCTACGCCGCGAAGTCGTAGCGGCGCGCCGGGTTGGGCGGCGTCCCGCGGCTTCGCCCGGCCGCGGGCTGCGCGTAGACTGGGCCCGCATGGACACGGACGTCCTCATCGTCGGCGCCGGGCCGACGGGGCTGATGCTCGGCAATCAGCTCGCGCGCCGCGGCGTGCGCGCGCAGATCATCGATCGGCACCCGGGACCTGCGCGCGAGACGCGCGCGCTCGGAGTGCAGGCGCGGACGCTCGAGATCTACGCCCACCTCGGCATCGTCGAGCGCGCACTCGACATGGGCAGGCGCGCGTCGGGCGCCAACCTCTGGGCCCAGGGCAAGTGGATGGCGAACGTGCCGCTCGACGTCGCGGGCGACGGCGTCACGCCCTACCCCTACATCCTCATCCTCGGTCAGGACGACAACGAGCGCATCATGGGCGATCGGCTGCGCGAGCTCGGGATGTCGGTGCAATGGAATACCGAGCTCACCGAGCTGCGCCAGCGCGCCGACCGCGTCGACGCGACCCTCAGGCAGTCGGACGGCACGCGCTGCACGATCACCGCCGCATGGGTGGCCGGCTGCGACGGCGCGCACAGCGCGGTTCGCACCGCCTGCGGCGTCGCCTTCCAGGGCGCCCCGTACGAGCACGTGTTCTTCGTCGCCGACACGGTCGCGACCGGCGGCATGGTGCCCGATCAGGTCAACGTGTACCTCTGGCGCGACGGCTTTCACCTCTTTTTTCCGATGCGCGGGCAGGATCACTGGCGAGTCGTGGGCATCGTTCCCGAGACGCTGCGCGATCGCGCCGACGTGGATTTCGACGCCGTGCTCCCGTCGCTGCGGCAGGAGGCGGGCGAGACCCTGGCGTTCCTGCAATGCAGCTGGTTCTCCACCTATCGCATCCATCATCGAGCCGCCGAGCATTTCCGCGACCGCCGCTGCTTCCTGCTCGGAGACGCCGCGCACATCCACAGCCCGGTCGGCGCGCAGGGAATGAACACCGGGTTGCAAGACGCCTATAACCTCGGCTGGAAGCTCGCCCTGGTCGTGCAGGGACGCGCCGACCCGGCGCTGCTCGACTCCTACCCCGCCGAGCGCGAGCCGGTCGCCCGGCGGCTGCTCGAGACCACCGATCGCGCGTTCCGGGTCGTGGTTTCCGACAACGCGCTCGCCGGACTCTTCCGGACGCGAATCCTCGCCCGGACGATGGCCTTCGCGATGCGCCGCAAGTCGGTCCGGCGATTCGCTTTCCGCGTCGTCTCGCAGACGGGGATCCACTATCGCTCGGGACCGCTGTCGCAGTCGCAGGACGCATTCCCGGGCGACGCGCCGCAGGCGGGGGATCGCTTCCCCTGGATGAAGCTCAGGCTCGACGACGAGGGCGCTAGGGCGGATCTCTTCGCTGTGCTCGACGACACGCGCTTCAACCTGATCGTCGTCGGCCTGCCGGCGCCCGCGCCCGACGCGCTCGGTTTCGGCGAGCTCCTCAAGATCCACGCGGTCGCGGAGGACCCGGCCAACGACGTCGAGCTGGCCCGGGTCCGGATCCCGAAGCCATGCTTCTACCTGGTCCGTCCCGACGGGCACGTCGGCCTGTGCGGCGCGCGGCTGGACGCGACGGCGCTGGCCCGCTACGCCTTCGACCGCCTGCGCCTCACGCACTGAGACCCGAGCGCAGTCGTGCGACTCTGGACGGTGCATCCGCGGTATCTCGATGCCCGGGGTCTGGTCGCGCTGTGGCGCGAAACGCTTCTGGCGCGGGCGGTGCTGGGCGGCGTGACTCGAGGCTACACGCGCCATCCCCAGCTCGACCGCTTTCGCTCCGATCCCCAGCCGAGCTCCGCGATCAACCACTACCTCGCCGCGGTGCTTGACGAGGCGCGGGCACGCGGCTATCGATTCGATGCGCGCAAGGTCGGCCCGGTGGACGATCGGCCTCCCATCGCGACTACGCAGGGGCAGCTCGACCACGAGTGGGCCCACCTGCTTGCCAAGCTGCAGCGGCGCAGCCCGTCTCTCTTTCGGCGGTGGCGCGCCGAGGCGCCTCGGGCACATCCGCTGTTTCGCATCGTCCCGGGCGCCGTCGAGCCCTGGGAACGGGCTCAGGGAGTATCATCTCTCGCCCGAACCCATCGAACGGAGACCCGCATGACCGCATTCAACGTCGTTCGCTTCCGAGTCAAGCCGGGCAGCGTGGAGGCGTTCATCGAAGCCCATCGCAAGATGCGCCCGACGCTCAAGGGCTTCATCGACGGCAGCCTCGTCCGCACGGGCGACCAGACGTTCTGCCTCGTGGGCGAGTGGCGCAGCTTCCAGAGCATCGTCGACGCCCGTCCGAAGATGATCTCGATGCTCGACGGGATGCGCGCGATGCTCGAGGACTTGGGAGGCGGCCTCGGCGTGACCGATCCCGTCTCCGGCGAATCGGTCCTGAGGCTCGGCAAGCCGAAGGCTGCGAAGAAGCGAGCGGCCAAGCGCCGCGGCGCGGCCAAAGGCAAGGCGGCGACCAAGGGCAAGGCAGGGAAGGGGAAAGCGAAGAAGGCGGCCGCCGCGAAGCGCAAGGGCTAGGCGCGCCGCGAGGCTCCTGCCGGGGCGTCGTGCTCGGCATTCACGATTACGCGCTGTTCGTGCTGGCCGGGGTGCTGCTCAACCTGACCCCCGGCCAGGACAGCTTCTACATTCTCGGCTCGAGCATCGGCCAGGGACGGCGCGTCGGCATTGCCTCTGCGCTCGGGATCTGCAGCGGCTGCGTCGTGCACACCCTCGCCGCCGCCGCGGGGCTGTCGGCGATCCTCGCCACCTCGGCGGCCGCGTTCACGATCGTCAAGCTTGCCGGCGCGGCGTACCTCGTCTACCTCGGCCTTCGCTACATCCTCGCGCGCGATCACGCCGGCGTCGGCCGCACGTCGGCCACGCCGCCGGACGCGTGGAAGGCCTACCGCCAGGGCGTCGTGACCAACGTGCTCAATCCGAAGGTCGCGCTGTTCTTCCTCGCCTTCCTGCCGCAGTTCATCGACCACGACAGTCCGGCGAAGATCGCGGCGTTCGTCGCGCTGGGCCTGACGTTCGTCGCCACCGGGACGGCGTGGTGCCTGTTCCTCGCGGTCGCGGCGGCATCGGTCCGCCGCTTCTTCGCCGAGCGGCCGAAGGCCTTTGTCTGGCTGTCGCGAGCCGCCGGTGCGCTGTTCGTCGTGCTCGGCGTGCGTCTCGCGGTCGCCGAGCGATGATGCTGCGCGCCGCGCCGCCTCGTTGACCGCGATCGGCGTCCGAGATGACAGGAGCTGCCAGCGACAAGGTCTTCGCGGGCTCGATTCCGAAGATCTACGACGGTTATCTCGTGCCGCTCATCTTCCGGCCCTATGCCGAGGACCTCGCGCGACGCGTCGCCGCAGGTACACCGCGCGACGTCCTGGAGATCGCGGCTGGCACCGGCGCCTTGACTCGCGCCCTCGCAGCGAGCCTTGCAAAGGGGACGCGGATCGTCGGCACCGATCTCAACCCGGGTATGCTGGATCAGGCCGAGGCCGTCGGCACCGCGTATCCGGTGGAATGGCGGCCGGCCGATGCGATGCTGCTGCCGTTCGCCGACGAGACCTTCGACGCCGTCGTGTGCCAGTTCGGCGCGATGTTCTTTCCCGACAGAGCGAAGGCGTTCGGAGAGGCGCGCCGCGTGCTGCGCCCCGGCGGCGCCTTCCTGTTCAACGTCTGGGATCGGATCGAGGACAACGAGTTCGCCGACGCGGTCACGACCGCGCTCGAGGCGCGGTTTCCGCGCGATCCGCCCCGCTTCCTCGCGCGCACCCCGCACGGCTACCACGACAAGGCAGTGATCGCCGCCGATCTCGCTCGCGGCGGATTCCGCGGCACGCCCGCGATCGCGACCGTCGCCCGGCGCAGCCGCGCGGATTCGCCCCGGGTTCCCGCGATGGCCTACTGCCAGGGCACGCCGCTGCGAAGCGAGATCGAGGCGCGCGATGCGGCGGGGCTCGGGGCAGCGACCGACGCCGCCGAGCGCGAGCTCGCGCGCCGCTTCGGCTCGGGAGCCGTCGACGGGAAGATCCAGGCGCACGTGGTGAGCGTGGCCGCCTGAAGCGCCGGTCTGCGCGGTGTGGGAGAATGTCCCGTCCCGCAGGCGGCGAAACGTTTTTCGCGCTGCGCGGTCGATTGGCCTACAGGCTTGTTGGTAGGGGCGGCAGATGGGACGCGTGACTCTGTACAGCAGCTCGAGACGGTCACAACTCGCGGAACGGCGGTCGTCGTTCCGGATTCCGGAGCCCGAAGGCGGCTCGCCGGAGGCGCAAGCCGCACCCGAGCCGCCGCCCGAGGCGCCCCGCGGGCGCTGGCGGGCCGCGCTGCGCCGGCTCGACCGGCCGCTGCTGGTCGTGCTGGGCGCGCTGCTGGCGCTGGGCGGGGTGTTTCTCTACACCTCGCAGAAGCCCCCGCCGCGCACGCTGACCCAGGCCGACATCGACGCCGCCGTGCTGCACACGCTGGAGACCAAGCCGCTGCCGTCGACCGCGGCGCGGGCCTACGAGGCGGTGCGGCCGTCGGTCGTGCGGGTCCGCCAGCTCGGCGAGCCCAAGGACGGCGAGCAGGACATCGAGCGCAGCGTCGGCAGCGGCGTAGTGATCGTCGACACCGGGATCATTCTCACCAACCTCCACGTCGTCGCCGGGGGTGACCGGCTGGGCGTGGTGTTCTACGACGGCACGGAATCCGAAGCCACCGTCATCGGCGTGCAACCGGAGAACGACCTCGCGGTGATCCAGGCCAAGACGCTGCCCGACGATCTGCAGCCGGCCACGCTGCGTGGCACCGGCGATCTCGCGCTCGGCGACGAGGTCGTGGCGGTGGGCTTCCCCTTCGGCATCGGCCCGAGCGTGACCTCCGGCGTGGTCTCGGGACTGGGCCGCGTGTACAAGTCGAAGGACGGCAAGCACGACATGGTCAACCTGATCCAGTTCGACGCCGCGGCCAACCCGGGCAGCTCCGGCGGCCCGCTCGTGACCGCGGACGGCGAAGTGGTCGGCATCGTCACCGCCATCCTCAATCCCACCGAGCAGCACGTGTTCATCGGCATCGGGTTCGCCGTGCCGATCGAGAACGCCGCGTCGGCGATCGGCATCTCGCCGTTCTAGCCGGCACCTTCGAGAAACTGCAGGAGAGGCCAGCCCATGGAAACTTCCCAGGCCGCCCACGCGGGCGCTTCGACGCCGATGGAGCGCGTCCTCTACGAGGTGAAGAAGATCGTCGTCGGCCAGGACCACTTCCTCGAGCGCGTGCTGGTCGCGATCCTCGCCCACGGCCACCTGCTGGTGGAAGGCGTCCCGGGGCTCGCCAAGACGCTGACCGTCAAGACGCTGGCGCGGACGATCCGCGGCAGCTTCCGCCGCATCCAGTTCACGCCCGACCTCGTGCCCGCGGACCTGGTCGGCACCCGCATCTACAACCAGAAGACCGGCGAGTTCGCGACCGCGCTGGGGCCGGTGTTCGCGAACCTGCTCCTCGCGGACGAAATCAATCGCGCTCCCGCGAAAGTGCAGAGCGCGCTGCTGGAGGTCATGCAGGAGTACCAGGTCACGATCGCCGGCGAGACGCACAAGGTACCCGAGCCGTTCCTGGTGATGGCCACTCAGAACCCCATCGAGACCGAGGGCACGTATCCGCTGCCCGAGGCGCAGGTCGACCGGTTCATGATGAAGGTGCTGGTCGGCTATCCGAAGGAGGAGGAGGAGTTCGTCATCGTCGAGCGCGTCACCGGCAACGCGCCCGACGTGGGCGCGGTGTGCACGACCGACGAGCTGGCGGCGCTGCAGCGCCAGTCGCGCCAGGGCTTCGTCGATCCGTCGCTGGTGCAGTACGCGGTGCGGCTCGCCTCGGCCACGCGCCATCCCGACCGCTACGGCGCGAGCGGGCTTTCGCGCTACATCGCGTTCGGCGCGAGCCCGCGCGGGTCGATTCACCTGATCGAGGCCGCGCGAGCGCTCGCCTTCCTTCGTGGCCGCGACTACGTTCTGCCCGAAGACGTCACCGATCTCGCGCCCGACGTGCTCCGCCACCGGCTGGTGCTCACCTACGAGGCGCTTGCCGACGGCAAGACGCCGGACGACCTGATCATGGAAATCCTGCGCCGCGTGCGCGCGCCGGAAAAGCCGCTCGAGACCCATGTCCGGGTCGCCGCGCAGTCCTGAGCTGATCCTGCGCAAGCTCGAGTGGACGGTGATCCGCCGTCTCGACGGGCTGATGCACGGCGACTACCGGACGCTCTTCCGCGGCTTCGGTCTCGACCTCGCCGACCTGCGCGAGTACCAGTACCACGACGACGTCCGGCACATCGACTGGAACGTCACGGCCCGCCTCGCCACGCCCTACGTGCGCGAGTACCACGAGGACCGCGACGTGACGGCCTGGTTCCTGCTCGATCTCTCGCCTTCGGTCGACTTCGGCTCGCGCGAGGTGCGCAAGCGGGCGGTCGCGAGCGAATTCGTCACCGTGCTCGCCCGGCTCCTCTCCGGCCACGGCAACCGCGTCGGCGCGCTGTTCTACGGCGACAAGGTCGACACGGTGATTCCCGCGCGCTCCGGGCGCCGGCACGTGCTGCACATCCTGCACGCGATGCTCACGCGCCCCGAGCGGCCGGCCTCGGCGCCCACCGATCTGAAGGTGCTGTTCCAGACGGCGTTCGCGTTCATGCGGCGGCGCTCGCTGGTGTTCGTCGTCTCCGACTTCGTGAGCGCCCCGGGCTGGGACGAGGCGCTGGCGCGGCTGTCGCTGCGGCACGAGGTCATCGCCGTGCGCCTCTACGATCCGCTGGAGATGGAGCTTCCCGACCTGGGGCTGGTGACCATCCAGGACGCGGAGACGGGCGAGCAGGTCCTCGTCGACACTCACGACCGGCGCTTCCGCAAGCGCTTCGCGTTCATCGCCGAGCAGCGCGAGAAGGCGCTGCGCGCCGCGTTCCGGCAGGCCGGCGTCGACGCGCTCGAGCTTTCGACCGACGACGAGCTGATCGACGCCGTGCTGCGCTTCGCCGACCTGCGCAAGCGCCGCAGCCGCCTGTCGGGAGCCACCGCGCTGCCGAGCCATCTGGAATCGCACACATGACTTTTCTGTGGCCCGAGCTGCTCTGGCTCCTGCTGCTCGTGCCGGCGCTGATCGCGATCTACTTCGCGCTGCTCAGGCGGAAGAAGAGGCTCGCGCTGCGCTACGCGAGCCTCGGGATGATCAGCCGTGCGCTGGGTCCCGGCCGGCAGCTGCGCCGCCATATCCCGCCGCTCGTCTTCCTGATCGCGCTGGTCACGCTCATCGTCGCGGTGGCCCGGCCCAGCGCGACGTTGACCCTTCCCGCGCAGTACGAGACCATCGTGCTCGCCATCGACATCTCGGGCAGCATGCGGGCGAGCGACGTCAAGCCGAACCGCATCGCGGCCGCGCAGGAGGCGGCGAAGAAATTCATCGCCGATCAGCCCGCCAGCGCCCGCATCGGCCTCGTGTCGTTCGCGGCCACCGCCTCGGTGGTGCAGCCGCCGACGCGCGATCGCGAGTCGATCGTCGCGGCGCTCGACCGGCTTCAGCTGCAGCGCGGAACGGCGGTCGGCAGCGGGATCCTGGTCGCGCTGAAGACCATCTTTCCCGATGTCGAGTTCGACCTCCGCGCCTCGAATCCGCGGGGCGAGACGCGGCCCGCGCCGCTCGACGGCGCGGGCGGCGACAAGCCCGCGACCAAGGCGGACCCCGGCTCCGTCACCTCGGCGGCGATCATCCTGCTCACCGACGGCCAGACCACGACCGGCCCCAACCCCATCGAGGCCGCGCGCATGGCCGCCGAGCGCGGTGTGCGGGTGTTCACCGTGGGCATCGGCACCACCCGCGGCGAGATACTGGGCTCCGAGGGCTGGTCGATGCGCGTGAAGCTCGACGAGGACGCGCTCAAGAACATCGCCCAGGTGACGCGCGCGGAATACTTCTTCGCCGACAACGACGTCGATTTGAAAAAGATCTACGACAGCCTCAACACCCGGCTATCGCTCGAGACGCGACAAACGGAGATCACGGCGCTGCTCGCGGCCGCGGCCGCCGCGCTGTCGCTCGTCTCGGCGTTCCTCTCGGTGCTTTGGTTCAATCGCATCCTCTAGCGCGCGCGGCGGCCCTCGCGCTCGCATTGGCGCTCGCGGGCTGCGCCGCTCCCGACGAGAAGGCGCTCGGCAGGGACGCCGGCTACCCCGTCGGCACGGCGCGGACCTGGTTCTACGACGAGTCGGTGCGCATCGGTTCGTTCACGCACCAGGCGGAGATTCCGGGAATCTATCGCGGCGACGTGCACATCCTCGCTGCGTCCGTTCATCCGCTCCCGCTTCCCGAAGCGCGGCGCGAGCCCGACTACCGCTGGACGATCGCCGACTCGCGCGACCTCGGTGTGGACGACTACCTCGCCCACCAGCGCGTCATGGGCCTCATCGTCGTCAAGGACGGCGTGGTGCAGGTCGAGCGCTATCGCTACGAACGCAGGCCCACCGACCGCTTCACCTCGATGTCGATGGCCAAGTCGATCGCCTCGCTCGGGATCGGGCTCGCCCTTTCGGAAGGCAGGATCGCCTCGCTCGACGACCGGGCGGAGAAATACGTTCCGAGCCTGCAGGGATCGCTCTACGGCGAAACGACGATCCGCAACCTGCTGCTCATGGCCTCGGGTGCCGCCTACCGGGAACGCTACGATCGCACCGGCGACAGCGTCCGCTTCGCCGCGGCGGTCTCGCGCGAAGGCGTCGAAGGCGCGGCGCGGACCATCACGGTCCGCCAGGACGAGCAGGGAACGCGGTTCAACTACGCGGGTCCGCAGACCGCCGTTCTCGCCGCCGTGCTGCGCGGCGCCACCGGAACGAGCCTGAGCGAATACCTCACCCCGCGCCTGTGGCAGGCGATCGGCGCCGAGCGGAGCGCGCTCTGGCGCACCGACCGGACCGGGCTCGAGGTCGCCTCCGGCAACTTCAACGCGACGCTGCGCGACTACGCGCGGCTCGGCGTCGTGCTGGCCAACGACGGCGTGCGGCCGGACGACCCGGCGGCGAGGCAGATCATTCCCCGCGACTACCTGCTCGAGGCGACCGACTGGAGTCGCGTGCCGGAGCCGTTTCGTCCGTACAGGGCGACCTCCTACTTCGGCTACGGCTACCAGTTCTGGCTGCTCCCCGGCTCGCGCCGGCGCTTCGTGCTCCTCGGCGTGTACGGGCAGTCGATCTTCGTCGACCCCGGGCTCAAGCTCGTCATCGTCCAGGTCGGCGCCAACGCGACCGCGGAGGCCGGGCGCACGACGCTCGCCCGCGAGCGCGACGCCTTCTGGCGCGGGGTGGTTCGCTACTACGGATCCTGGTGAGCGCTCCTGCTAAGATTCGCGGCTTCGCGAAGGAGAGATCATGCAGATCAAGGACAGCGTATTCGTCGTCACCGGCGGCGCATCGGGCCTGGGGGAAGCCACCGGGCGCATGCTCGTCAAGGGCGGAGGCAAACTCGTCATCGCCGACTTGAACGACGCGCAGGGCGCCGCGCTCGCGTCCGAGCTCGGCGGCAATGCGCGCTTCGCGCGCACCGACGTCGCCGACGAGGCGAGCGGCAAGGCCGCCGTGGACGCGGCGATCGAGGCATTCGGAAGGATCGACGGGCTGATCAATTGCGCGGGCATCGTGCTCGGCGAAAGAATCCTCGGCAGGGAAGGCATTCACGGGCTCGCGAGCTTCGCGCGTGTGATCGGCATCAACCTCGTCGGGACCTTCAACATGATCCGGCTCGCCGCGGAGCAGATGGCGAAGAACGCCCCGAACGCCGGCGGCGAGCGCGGTGTCATCGTATGCACGTCCTCGGTCGCCGCCTTCGACGGTCAGATCGGGCAGCCTGCCTACGCCGCCTCCAAGGCGGGCGTGGCTGGCATGACGCTGCCGATCGCGCGCGAGCTCGCTCGGATCGGAGTGCGCGTCATGACCATCGCCCCGGGCATTTTCTCCACGCCGATGATGGGCAAGATTCCCCCTGACACGGCCGAGTCGCTGGGCAGGATGGTGCCGTTTCCGCCGCGCCTCGGGCGTCCCGACGAGTACGCCTCGCTGGTGCGCGAGATCATCGGCAACGAGATGCTCAACGGCGAGGTGATCCGCCTCGATGGCGCGATCCGCATGGCGCCGAAGTGAGGGCCCGAGCGGCGAGAGGGGCCCGCGAGCGAAGCGAGTGGGGGTCGAGCGTCAAACGAGTGGCCGAAGCGGTCGACAGCCGGGGGAGAGCTCCCGACTCAATCGCGGCGAACCAGGGCGAAGGTCGCGACGATCGCGGCGACGAAGAACACCAGCGTCCAGCCCGCGATCGACAGGTGCAGGAATTCCCAGCCCTTCTCGGCGCATTCGCCGCTCCCCTCGAGCACCTTGCGCACGGTGTCGGCGAGCGGCAGCGTGTCGAGCATGTAGGAGAGGCTCATCCCGCACGCCGGAACCTGGTCCTTGGGCAGCGACTGCAGCCAGAGCTGGCGCAGGGCGAAGGCCGCGCCCGCGCCGCCGAGGACGAGCTGCAGCAGCGCGTACGCCGCAGCCCCCGAGCGTCCCGGGTTGTGGATGGCGGCGACCAGGAACACGATGCCCATCGCCACGACCGCCACGCGCTGGAGAATGCACAGTGGGCAGGGGTCGAGATCGAGGCCGAACTGAAGGTAGAGCGCGAAGGCCATCATGCCGACGCAGACCAGGAAGCCGAGCGCGTAGCCGATCCGCCTCGGGGGCAGGACGATCAAGGCCAGCGAGGTCACGCCGACCGCCATCAGCGTCACGCGGTAGGCGGTGACCGGCACGTCGCGTCCGATCGAGGTGAACATGTAGTCCTGCGCGAGCAGCGCGAGGCACAGGATGAGCCCCACCCAGGGCCACGGCAGCGACGGATAGCGCGAAGGCGTCATGAGGTCGCGGTGGCGAGCGCCTGATCGATGTCCCAGAGGATGTCATCGAGGGTCTCGAGTCCCACCGACAGCCGGATCATCTCCGGGAGCACCCCGGCGGCGCGCTGCTCGTCCTCGTCGAGCTGGCGGTGGGTCGTCGACGCGGGATGGATCACCAGCGTCTTCGCGTCGCCGACGTTGGCCAGGTGCGACAGGAACTGCACCGCCTCGATGAAGCGCTCGCCGGCCCGGGCGCCGCCATCCTTCCCGGCCTTCACGCCGAAGGTCAGGATGCCGCCCGCGCCGTGCGGAAGATAGCGCTTCGCCAGGTTCTCGTAGCGGTTGCCGGGAAGCAGCGGATAGTTCACCCAGGCGATGCGCGGATCGCCCGCGAGGTGCCTGGCGATCGCGAGCGCCGACTCGCAGTGTCGCGGCATGCGCAGGTGCAGCGTCTCGATGCCCTGCAGCAGCAGGAAGGCGTTGAACGGCGAGAGCGCCGCGCCGAGCGTGCGCATCGTCTCCATGCGCGCCTTCATCGTGAAGCCGAAGTCGCCGAAGGTCTCGTGGAAGATCACCCCGTGGTAGCCGCGCGACGGCGTCGTCATCTGCGGGAAGTTGCCGTTGCCCCAGTCGAACTTGCCCGACTCCACGACCACGCCGCCCATGGTGGTGCCGTGGCCGCCCAGGTACTTGGTCGCCGAATGGATCACGATGTCCGCGCCGTGCTCGATCGGCCGGCAGAGGAAAGGCGACGCGAGCGTGTTGTCGATCACCAGCGGGACGCCCGCGCCGTGCGCGATCCCGGCGAGCGCGGCCAGGTCGACGACGTTGAGCTGCGGATTGCCGATCGTCTCGGCGTAGACCGCCTTGGTGTTCGGCCGCAGCGCGGCGCGGAACGCTTCCGGCTGGTCGGGGTCGACGAAGCTCGTCTCGATGCCCAGCTCGGCGAAGGTGACCGCGAACTGCGTGTAGGTCCCGCCGTAGAGCGTGCGCGCGGCGACGATGTGATCGCCCTGCTTCGCGAGCGTGAGCAGCGCGGCGGTCTGCGCCGCCATGCCCGACGACGCGGCCAGCGCCGCACGGCCGCCCTCGAGCGCGGCGACGCGCTCCTCGAGCGCGGACACGGTCGGATTGGAGATGCGCGAGTAGACGTTGCCGAAGGTCTGCAGGTTGAAGAGGCTCGCCGCATGGTCGGCGCTGTCGAACACGAACGACGTCGTCTGGTAGATGGGAAGCGCGCGGGCGCCGGTCGCGGAGTCCGGAATCTGGCCCGCGTGAAGGCACAGCGTGTCGAAGCCGTACCTGCGGTCAGCCATTCGGGATCGCCGAAGCGCGGTCGCGGCGCGGCGTGCGGCTCATACTGGTCGGCGCGCCGAAATGACGCCGGTGTTGACGCCCGCCCAGTTGAGCCCGCCCAGGATGCGGGCGTGCTCGATCTTCACGCAGCGATCCATCACGACGTCGAGCCCCGCGTCGAGCGCGATCTTCGCCGCCTCGTCGCTGCGGATCCCGAGTTGCATCCAGAGCACCTTCGCGCCGATCGCCACCGCGTCGCGGGCGATCGGCGGGATGTCGGCGGCTTTGCGGAAGCAGTCGACGATGTCGATCGGCACGCCCGCGCCGGCGCGCGCCGACGCGAGATCCGGATAGCAGCGCTCGTCGAGCACCTCGGCATACGCCGGATTCACCGGGATGATGCGATAGCCTCGATCGCGCATGTACTTGGCCGCGAAATAGCTCGGCCGATACCAGTTCGTGGACAGGCCGACAACCGCGATCACGCGCGAGCGCGTCAGGATGCAGCGAAGTCCTGCGATGTCGTCGACTCTTGGCACGTCAGCGCGGCGGGGCCGGCGGGATGTAGACGTCGCGCTGCTCGATGCGCTTTCCGGAAGAGATCCGGCTGGCGATGTCTCCTGGCAGCTGCGGATACCGGCCCGGACCGAACGTGCGGCACGTGCCCTGGAAGTTGGCGTCGGTGCAGAACAGCCAGTACCCGCCCAGGATCCTCATCGAGCCGGCGCGGTCGTTGAAGCCGAGGTCTTCGAAATTCGCGACGACCTGGTCCTCGAGCAGCAGCTGCTGGCCGCCGAAGTTCGGATCGGAGTACAAGAGCGCCTGCGCTCGTCCCTGGGGCGGCCCGGGCACCGGCGCCGGCACCGGCCGGGGCGGCGGAGCCGCGGCCACCTGGCGCAGCGACGAGATGCTGCGGGTGAATTCGCCGCTCAGGCTGCGGTATTCGCCCGGACCGAGCCGCATGCAGCGGCCGCGATAGTAGGCGTCGGTGCAGACCTCCCACAGGCCGTCACGGATCAGGATCGATTCGACGCGATCGTTGAACGGCGTGCGATCGAGGTTGGGGATGGCATCGCGCACGCTGATGCTCCGACCCTCGAAGTTCTGGTGCTCGAAGAGGATGGCGAGCGCGCCCTGCGCGGCAGGAGACACGAGGCAGGCCAGGCTCGCGAGCAGCCAGGGCAGGATGGACGAACGCAAGGGAGGCATCCTTCGCGACAGGCCGGACGGCGCGGGTCCGCGTCCGGTCGCGCTAGTTTAATGCAAGGCGGGCCCGCGGTCAGTGCCGCTGCGGCGAGCGAAGCGTGGCCGCGGTCGCCTCGACGTCCCTCGCCGCGTCACTGGCTGATCGGCCGCGCGGAGGAGATCCTGTTCGCGACTTCGGGCGGAAGCTGGGGATACTGGCCCGGTCCGAGCGCGCGACAGGTCCCGTAGAAATTCGCGTCGGTGCAGAACAGCCACGTCCCGCCTTCGATCATGAGCGACGCTGCCCGGTCATTGAATCCCGCGTTGTCGAGGTTGGCGGCGATCTGTCCGTCGATCACGAACTGCCGGCCCCCGAAGTTCGGGTACTCGAAGAGGATCACGCGCGGACCCGGTGGTGGCGGCGGAGGCGGCGGTGGCGGCGGAGCGGGTGGGGGCGGCGCGACCTCGCGCACCGAGGAGATCGTGCGAGTGAACTGCCCCGTCAGGCTCGGGTATTGGCCCGGCCCGAGCGTCATGCAGGCGCCGCGGTAGTAGGAGTCGGTGCAGACCTGCCAGTACCCGTCTTCGACGACGATCGACTCGGTGCGATCGTTGAAGGTCGTCTTGTCGAGATCCGGGAGCTCCTCCCCGCGGAGCACCATGTTCTGTCCCTGCAGGTTCTGGTGCTCGAAGAGGACGATCGTGCCCGCGAGCGCCGGGGCGGATAGCGCGAAACCGAAGAGGGCCACCAGCGTTCGTGGAAATCGGGTGCGCATGGATGCTCTCCTTCGCCCGCGCCGCCGCGTCGGGCCCGGCGTGCCGATGGCCATAGTGTAGAGCGGTCACCGGCGAATGGATACGCGAGGAGCTTCGAGGCGTCCCGCAGCCCGAAAGCCGCTTCTCCGGCGGGTAGAATAGGCCCGCCATGCTGGTCTACGTGATCCGTCGCAGCATTCAGGCGATCGTCGTGCTGTTCGTCATGTCGCTGATCGTGTTCGTCGGCGTCTACGCCATCGGCAACCCGGTCGACATCCTCATCAACCCGCAGGCGGACCAGATCGAGCGCGAGCACGCCATCGCGACGCTCGGTCTCGACAAGCCGATGTGGGAGCAGTACGCGGCGTTTCTTTCCGGCGCCCTGCACGGCGACCTCGGCCGGTCATTCGTGCACAGCACGTCCGCGCTCGGGCTCATCCTCGAGCGCATGCCCGCGACGCTGGAGCTCGCCCTGGCTGCGATGCTGATCGCCGTCGCGCTGGGCATCCCCCTCGGCCTGTGGGCGGGACTGAAGCCCAATTCGTTCGCGGGAAGGTCGATCATGGCCGGTTCGATCCTCGGCTTCTCGCTGCCGACGTTCTGGGTCGGCCTGATGCTGATCATGTTCTTCTCGGTCATGCTGGGCTGGCTCCCGTCGAACGGCAGGGGTCCGACCACGGGCTTCCTCGGCCTGCAGGTGAGCTTCCTGTCGCTCGAGGGATGGCGGCATCTCATCCTGCCGGCGGCCAACCTGGCGCTGTTCAAGCTCGCGCTCCTGATCCGGCTCACCCGCGCGGGAACGCGCGAGGCCCTCACGCAGGACTACGTGCGCTTCGCACGCGCCAAGGGCTTGCGCAACGTCCGCGTCGTCGGCGTGCACGTGCTGCGCAACATCCTCATCCCGATCGTCACGATCATCGGCCTGGAGTTCGGCTCGGTGATCGCCTTCGCCATCGTCACCGAATCCGTGTTCGCGTGGCCGGGCATGGGCAAGCTTCTCGTCGATTCGATCAACCTGCTCGATCGGCCCGTGATCGTCGCCTACCTCCTGGTGATCGTCACGCTTTTCATATTCGTCAATCTGGTCGTCGACGTGCTGTACTCCGCGCTCGATCCGCGGGTCCGTCTCGCCGAGACGAAAGGTTAGGGCGAGGCATGCGGGAGGAGTCACCGCTGCGGCGAGTCCTCGCCGACTTCGCCGCCGATCCGGCCGCGGTCGTGGGCCTCGTGCTGCTCGCCGTCATCGTGCTGGCCGCCGCCGCGGCGCCGTTGATTTCGCCGCAGAACCCCTACGACCTGTCGCAGCTTGACATCATGGAGAGCCGGCTTCCGCCCGGCTCCAGGAGCGCCGCGGGGGCGACGTTCTGGCTCGGCACCGACGACCAGGGACGCGACATGCTTTCGGCGATCCTCTACGGACTGCGCATCAGCCTCGTGGTGGGCTTGACGAGCACGCTGATCGCGCTCGCGCTGGGCCTCGCGCTCGGCCTCGCGGCCGCCTACCTGGGCGGCCGGACCGAGACCTTGATCATGCGCGTCGCCGACATCCAGCTCTCCTTCCCGGCGATCCTCATCGCACTGATCCTGCTCGCCGTCCTGGGGCAGGGCACGCTCAAGATCGTCGCGGCGCTGGTGACCGTGCAATGGGCGTACTACGCGCGCACCGTGCGTGCCGCGGCGCTGGTCGAGAAGCGCAAGGAATACGTCGAGGCGGCCCGCGGACTCGCGCTGTCGCACCCGCGGATCGTCTTCCGGCACATCCTGCCCAACTGCCTCCCGCCACTGATCGTCGTCGCGGCCGTGCAGGTCGCCGCCGCGATCGCGCTCGAGGCGACGCTGTCGTTCCTGGGCCTCGGCCTGCCGATCACGGAGCCGTCGCTGGGGTTGCTTATCGCCAACGGCTATCAATACCTGCTGTCGGGGAAGTACTGGATCAGCTTCTTCCCCGGGGTCGCGCTGCTGCTCGCCATCGTGAGCATCAATCTCGTCGGCGACCGCTTGCGCGATACGCTCAATCCCCACTTCCGGCGATGAGCGAGCTGCTGCTGTCGGTCGCCGGGCTGTCGACGCACTTCGCGACGCGCGACGGCGTGGCCAAGGCAGTCGACGAAGTGAGCTTCTCGGTTCGGCGCGGCGAAGTCCTCGGGCTGGTCGGCGAATCCGGATCGGGCAAGTCGATGACCGCCTATTCGATCCTCGGGCTCGTCGATCCGCCCGGACGGGTCGTCGCCGGGCGGATTCTCTTCGGCGGGCGCGACCTCGCGTCGCTGTCGAGCGAGCAGATGCGCCGCATCCGGGGCAACCGCATCGCCATGATCTTCCAGGATCCGATGGCCACGCTCAATCCGGTGCTGCGCATCGGCACGCAGATGACCGAGGCGATACTCGCGCACGAATCGACTTCGCACGCGGCGGCGCGCGAGCGGGCCCGCGACGCGCTCGCCAGGGTGGGGATCGCCTCGCCGGACGAGCGCCTCGACGGCTATCCGCACCAGTTCTCGGGCGGCATGCGGCAACGGGTCGCGATCGCGATCGCGCTTTTGAACCGCCCCGACCTCATCATCGCCGACGAGCCTACGACGGCCCTCGACGCGACGATCCAGGGCCAGATCCTCTACGAGATGCAGAAGCTCACCGCGGAAAGCGGGACGGCGCTCATCTGGATCACGCACGATCTGTCGGTGATTGCGGGGCTCGCCGATCGCGTGTGCGTGATGTACGCCGGGCGCATCGTCGAGCAGGGCGCGACCGCCGATGTGCTGGGCGCGCCTCGGCATCCGTACACCGGAGCGCTGCTGCGCTCGATCCCCGGCAACGGCTGGCCGCGCGAGCGCCTCCGGCCGATCCAGGGCATGACCCCGCCGCTCACCGAGCTTCCGACCGGCTGTCATTTCCGGCCGCGCTGCCCCAACGCGACCGCGGAGTGCACCGAGGTGCCGGAGACGCGCCCTTGCGGCGCGGTAGGACAGAGCGTCCGCTGCTTCCACCCGCTGCAGATCGCCGAGCCGGATTGACGCCGTGGCCGAGACCGCCGCCACGCCGCCTAGCGTCCCGCTGCTGGAGCTCAAGGGCGTCTCCAAGCGCTTCGTCGCGCCGCTCGACGTCGCGACCCGGATCGCGAGGGCGGTGGGCGCGCATGTGCTTCCGTTCGCGGTGCAGGCCGTCGATCGCGTCGATCTGGCGATCGCCGAGGGTGAGGTCGTCGGGCTGGTGGGCGAATCCGGTTGCGGCAAATCGACGCTGGGAAGGCTCGCGGTCGGCTTGCTCGCGCCCTCGGAGGGCGAGCGCCGGTGGCGCGGCACGCTCTGCGCGGAAAGCGACCCGGCCGCGCGCGAGCGCCAGCTCAAGATGCAGATGATCTTCCAGGATCCCTTCGCCTCGCTCAATCCGCGCATGACGGTGCTCGACATCGTCGGCGAGGCGCCCGTGGCGCATGGGCTGATCGCGCCGCGCCAGCGGATCGAGTACGTCGGGCTGCAGCTCAACCGGGTCGGGCTGGACCCGACGCTCATGCGCCGCTACCCGCACCAGTTCTCGGGCGGCCAGCGGGCGCGGATCGGCATCGCGCGGGCCCTGGCGGTAAAGCCCGAGTTCCTGGTCTGCGACGAGTCGATCGCGGCGCTCGACGTGTCGATCCAGGCGCAGATATTGAATCTGTTCATGGACCTTCGCGCCGCGCTCAACCTGACGTATCTTTTCATCAGTCACAACCTGCGCGTGGTGCGCCACTTGAGCGACCGCGTCGTGATCATGTACCTGGGACGCGTCGTCGAATCCGGGCCGACCGAGCAGATCTTCGCCGCGCCCAATCATCCCTATACCCGGGCGCTGCTCACCGAGCTGGGAAGCCTCGAGCCCGGGAAGCGGGCGTTCGTCCCGATCCAGGGCGAGGTCGCCTCGCCGCTGGCCCCGCCCGAGGGCTGCCACTTCCACCCGCGCTGCCCCTATGCGATGGACGTGTGCCGGATCCGCTCGCCAGAGCTGCGCCCGATCGGTCCGGGGCGCGCCTCGGCCTGCCACTTGAACGAAACCGGGGCCTAGCGACCGCCCATGCGCGCGTTCGCCCGCCACGATCCCACCGCTCCGGAGCTGCCGCTGGTGCTCGACTCGCCGCACAGCGGAACGCACTATCCGGCCGACTTCGAGCACCTGCCTCCGCGCGCGGTCGTCCGGCAGGCCGAAGACACGCACGTCGAAGCGCTCTACGCCGCGGCGCCCGCTTCGGGAGCGACGCTGATCGAGGCGCTCTTCCCCCGGGCCTACATCGACCCGAATCGCCACGTCTCCGATCTCGACCCGGCGGTCGTGGACGACGCCTGGCCTGGGCCCCTCCGGCCGTCGCGCAAGACCGAGCTCGGCATCGGTCTTGTCTGGCGGCTCGCCCAGGGCGGCGTCCCCATGTATGCGCGGCCGCTGCCGGTGGCCGAAGTCGAGCGGCGCATCGCCCTTTGCTACGAGCCGTATCACGCGGCGGTCGCGGGCGCCCTCGACGAGCGCCATCGCCGCTTCGGCGCGGTATGGCACCTGGACTGCCATTCGATGCCGGCGGTCGGCGATGTCATGTCCGACGATCCAGGGCGGCCCCGCGCCGATTTCGTGCTGGGCGATCGCGACGCGACCACCTGCGAGCCTGAATTCACCGCCTTCGTCGCCGCAACCCTGTCGGGCATGGGCTACGATGTCGCCATCAACGATCCCTACAAGGGCGTCGAGCTCGTGCGGCGCCACGGACGGCCGGCCGAGCGCCGCCACAGCCTGCAGATCGAGGTCAACCGCAAGCTCTACATGGACGAGACGACGCTCGAGAGGAACGCCGGCTTCTCTGCGCTTCAGGCGGATCTCGCCCGGCTCGTCGAAGCCCTGGCCGACTACGTGCGGGCGCGCACCTGAGGAAGCTCCCGCCGGGTCGGCTTGCTGCGCCGCAGCGCGTTGACCCGGCTTGGAGCGACGCGGTAAAATTCAGAGGTTTAAGCGGTGCCTACGGCCCGGCGGATGCGGGCCGGTGCGCTCCGTCACCGGGTGCGAGATGCGCGACAAGCTGGTCGTCGGCAACTGGAAGATGAACGGCGGCCTGAAGCAGAACGACGCGCTGCTCGGGAGCCTGCGGGCGAACTGGGAAGCGCCGCCCGCGCGGCATCTGGCGGTGTGCGTTCCCCACCCGTATCTGTGGCAGGCGCAGGCGGCGCTGACCGGTTCGGCGATCGCTTGGGGCGCGCAGAACGTGAGCGAGCGCGATGCCGGGGCGTTCACCGGCGAGGTTTCCGCGGCTATGGTCGCGGAGTTCGGGTGCCGGTACGCGATCGTCGGACACTCCGAGCGGCGCACGCTGTACGGGGAAACCGATGCAACGGTCGCCGCCAAGGCGGTGGCCGCGATGGCGGCGGGATTGACGCCCATCGTGTGCGTGGGCGAGACGCTGGCGGAGCGCGAGGCAGGCGCGACCGAGCAAGTGGTCGTGCGGCAGCTGGACGCGGTGATCGCAGCGCTCGGGTCGAAGCTCTCCGCGATGGTGCTGGCGTACGAGCCGGTGTGGGCGATCGGAACGGGGCGCACCGCGAGCCCGCAGCAGGCGCAGGACGTGCACCGGCTGCTGCGCTCCCGGCTGGCGGCGGCCGATGCCGGAGCGCGGGACGTGTTGCTGCTTTACGGGGGAAGCGTCAAGGCCGACAACGCCAAGGCGCTGTTCGGGTGCCCGGACATCGACGGGGGCCTGATCGGCGGCGCTTCGCTGAAGGCGGATGAATTTTTGACGATCGCGCGTGCCTAAGGGCTCTCCGGGACGCGGGTCGGGACGAGGCAAGGGTTCGAACGGATGATCTGGGAAACGGCTCTACTGGCAGTGCATATCGTCGTCGCGGCGGCGCTGGTCGGCTTCATCCTGCTCCAGCACGGCAAGGGCGCGGACATGGGCGCGGCCTTCGGCAGCGGCGCATCGGGGAGCCTCTTCGGCGCCGCCGGCTCCGCGAACTTCCTCTCGCGCACGACCGCGATCCTCGCCACGGTCTTCTTCCTGTCGAGCCTGGGGCTCACCTATTACGCGTCGACCCGCGGCGGCCCGAAGGACATCATGAAGGAAGGCGCCGCTCCGGCGACGCAGAGCTCCGCGCCCGCGGAGGCGAAGGACACGAAGGACGGCAAGCCGGCCGACGTGCCCAAGAGCGCGGCGCCCGCTGCACCTGCGGCGCCGGCGAAGGAAGCCGACTCGAAGCAGAGCGACGTACCGAAGTAGTCGCCGACGTGGTGAAATTGGTAGACACGCTAGCTTGAGGGGCTAGTGGCCGAAAGGCTGTGGGAGTTCGAGTCTCCCCGTCGGCACCAGATCGGCAGGAACACCGCGGGCGCTGAAGATCCGCGGCGGCAGCAGGGGGAAGACGGCCGCGGGCCTCCGGGTGCGGCCGAAACGAGGAATCGATCCGATCATGCTGGAACAGTACTTCCCGATCCTGCTCTTCATCCTCGTGGGCATCGGGATCGGGTTGCTGCTGCTCGGCGTCGGCCGCTTCGTCTCTCCGAACCGGCCCAGTCCCGAGAAGCTCTCGCCCTACGAATGCGGCTTCGAAGCCTTCGAGGACGCACGCATGAAGTTCGACGTGCGCTACTACCTGATCGCGATCCTGTTCATCCTGTTCGACCTCGAGATCGCATTCCTCTTCCCCTGGGCAGTCGTGCTGCCCGACATCGGCGGCTTCGGCTTCTGGTCGATGATGATCTTTCTCGCGATCCTGGTGATCGGCTTCATCTACGAATGGAAGAAGGGGGCGCTGGAGTGGGAGTGAGCTTCAGGGAGATCGGCCATGCCCATTGAGGGGCTGCTCGAGAAGGGCTTCGTCACGACCTCGCTGGATGCGCTCATCAACTGGGCGCGCAACGGCTCGATGTGGCCCATGACCTTCGGGCTCGCCTGCTGCGCGGTCGAAATGATGCACGCCGGCGCGGCACGCTACGACCTCGACCGCTTCGGCGTCGTGTTCCGCCCGAGCCCGCGCCAGTCCGACGTGATGATCGTGGCCGGCACGCTTTGCAACAAGATGGCCCCGGCCCTGCGCAAGGTCTACGACCAGATGCCCGACCCCAAGTGGGTGATCTCGATGGGCTCCTGCGCCAACGGCGGCGGCTACTACCACTACTCGTACTCGGTGGTGCGGGGCTGCGACCGTATCGTGCCGGTCGACATCTACGTTCCGGGCTGCCCGCCGACGGCGGAGGCGCTGCTCTACGGCGTGCTGCAGTTGCAGAACAAGATCTGGCGGACCAACACGATCGCGCGTTGATGGCAACGAAGACCGAGACCCTCGCCGCCGCGCTGCCGGCGGCGCTGGGCGGAGCGCTGCAGACCGTCACGACGGCGCTGGACGAGGTCACGGCGGTCGTGCCGCCGGCGGGCCTGCTCGACGCGATGCGCGCGCTGCGGGACCGGCCCGAGCTGCGCTTCGAGCTGCTGGTCGACCTCTGCGGCGTGGACTACTCGGCCTACGGCGCGACGCGGCCCGACATCGACTACTTCGGCTCCGACGCCACGCCGTCCGAGCCGCCGGAGCCGCGCAAGCACGAGAGGCGCTTCGCGGTCGTCTATCACCTGCTGTCGCTCGCGCACAACCGGCGCCTGCGCGTGCGGACCTACGCCGAGGACGACGCCTTCCCGGTGCTGCCATCGATGATCGAGCTGTGGCCCGCGGCCAACTGGTACGAGCGCGAGGCGTTCGACTTCTACGGGATCATGTTCACGGGACACCCCGACCTGCGGCGCATCCTAACCGACTACGGCTTCGTCGGCCACCCGTTCCGCAAGGACTTTCCGCTCTCCGGCCACGTGGAGATGCGCTACGACCCCGAGCAGGGGCGCGTGATCTACCAGCCGGTCTCGATCGAGCCGCGCGAGGTGACGCCGCGGATCATCCGCGAAGCCAACTACGCGGATTCCGAATAGCGCAATGGCGGAGATCCGAAACTACACGATGAACTTTGGGCCGCAGCACCCGGCGGCGCACGGGGTGCTGCGGCTCGTCCTCGAGCTCGACGGCGAGGTCATCCAGCGTGCCGACCCCCACATCGGGCTCTTACACCGCGCGACCGAGAAGCTCGCGGAGTACAAGACTTACGTGCAGGCGCTGCCGTACATGGACCGGCTCGACTACGTGTCGATGATGTCCAACGAGCACGCGTACTGCATGGCGATCGAGAAGCTGCTCGGCGTCGAGGTGCCGATCCGCGCCCAGTACATCCGGGTGATGTTCGACGAGATCACGCGCATCCTGAATCACCTGCTGTGGCTCGGCGCGCACTCGCTCGACGTCGGCGCGATGACGACTTTCCTCTACTGCTTCCGCGAGCGCGAGGACCTGATGGACTGCTACGAGGCGGTCTCGGGCGCGCGGCTGCACGCGGCCTACTACCGGCCCGGCGGGGTCTATCGGGACCTGCCGGACCGCATGCCGCAATACCAGGCCTCGCCGATCCACAACGAGCGCGCGGTGGCGAAGCTCAACGAGAACCGCCGCGGCTCGCTCCTCGATTTCATCGAAGACTTCACCCGGCGCTTTCCGACCTACGTCGACGAGTACGAGACGCTGCTCACCGAGAATCGCATCTGGAAGCAGCGCACCGTCGGAATCGGCGTGGTGGCTCCCGAGCGGGCCCTCGCGCTCGGCTTCACCGGTCCGATGCTGCGCGGATCGGGCGTGCCCTGGGACCTCAGGAAGAAGCAGCCTTACGACGTCTACGACCGCATGGACTTCGACATCCCGGTCGGCACCAACGGCGACTGCTACGACCGCTATCTGGTGCGAGTCCAGGAGATGCGCGAGGCGAACAGGATCGTCCGCCAGTGCATCGAATGGCTGCGCTCCAACCCGGGGCCGGTGATGGTCGACAACCACAAGATCACTCCGCCGTCGCGAGAAGCGATGAAGACCAACATGGAAGAGCTGATTCACCACTTCAAGCTCTTCACCGAGGGGATGCACGTCCCGGAAGGCGAGGCCTACGCGGCGGTCGAGCACCCCAAGGGCGAGTTCGGCGTCTACATCGTCTCCGACGGTGCGAACAAGCCCTACCGGCTCAAGCTCCGCGCCGCGGGCTTCCCGCATCTCGCGGCTCTCGACGAGATGTCGCGCGGGCACATGATCGCCGACGTCGTCGCCATTATCGGCACGCAGGACATCGTCTTCGGGGAGATCGACCGATGAGCGTGATCGAGTCCCGGGTCGTCAACATCGACGCGCTGAAGCTCGAGCACTTCGAGAAGGGCGAGAAGTTCGAGTGCGATGCGGTCAGGGTCGGACCGCTGCTCGGCGCGAAGGACCTGGGCTATTCGTACGACGTCGTCCCGCCCGGGAAGCGCTCGTGCCCTTTCCACAGCCACCGCGCCGAGGAAGAGATGTTCTTCATCGTGAAGGGGACGGGGACGCTGCGCTACGGCGAGGAGACGCGCAAGATCCGCGCTGGCGACGTCATCTGCTGTCCCACGGGCGGTCCTGAGACCGCGCACCAGATCGTCAACGATTCCGACGCGCCGCTCGCTTATCTCTCCGTCAGCACGATGATGCCCGCCGAGGTCTGCGAGTACCCGGATTCGAACAAGATCGGCGCCTACGGGGAGGGTGGCCTGCGCCACATGACGCGCCCGGGCGATCACGTCGACTACTGGACCGGCGAGCTCTAGAACGGCCCATGCTCTCCCAGGAAGCCCGCGACAGGATCGATCGCGAGATCGCCAAGTACCCGCCCGACCGCAGGAGCTCGGCGGTGATGGCGGCGCTCGCCATCGCGCAGGACGAGAAGGGCTGGCTGTCTACCGACGTCATGGATTTCGTGGCCGACTATCTCGGCATGCCGCCGATCGCCGTGTACGAAGTCGCGACGTTCTACGAGATGTTCAACACGCAGCCGACAGGCCGTTACAAGCTCACGATCTGCACCAACCTGCCGTGCGCGCTGCACGACGCCGCGAAGGCTGCCGCGCACCTCAAGTCGCGGCTCGGGATCGACTTCGACGAAACCACGAGCGACGGGATGTTCACGCTCAAGGAGGGCGAGTGCTTCGGCGCCTGCGGCGATGCGCCGGTCGTGCTCGTCAACAACAAGCGGCTGTGCAGCTGGATGAAACCCGAGGCGCTGGACGGTCTCATCGCCGAGCTGTCGGCCGAGGGCGAGCGATGAACGCGCCGTCCGAGTTCCTCGACTACGGACCCGACGCGATCATCCTCGCGGGGCTCACCGGGCGGAACTGGCGCCTCGACCACTACGTGGCGCGCGGCGGGTACGAGGCGCTCAGGAAGATCCTCGCCGAGAAGATCCCGCCGGCGACGATCATCGCCGAGATGAAGAAGTCGGCGCTGCGCGGCCGCGGCGGGGCGGGCTTCCCGACCGGGCTCAAGTGGAGCTTCATGCCGCAGCAGTACGCGGGCGAGAAGTACCTCGTGTGCAACTCCGACGAGGGCGAGCCTGGAACGTTCAAGGACCGCGACATCCTGCGCTACAACCCGCACATCCTGTTCGAGGGCATGGCGATCGCGGCCTACGCAATGGGCTGCCGGCGGGGCTACAACTACATCCACGGCGAGATCTGGGACGTCTACGAGCGCTGCGAGGAAGCGCTCGAGGACGCCTGCAAGGCCGGCTTCATCGGCGAGAACATCCTGGGCAGCGGCTTCTCCTTCCATCTCTACAACCATCACGGTTACGGTGCGTACATCTGCGGGGAGGAAACCGCGCTCCTCGAATCGCTCGAGGGCAAGAAGGGCCTGCCGCGCTTCAAGCCGCCGTTCCCGGCGAGCTTCGGCCTCTACGGCAAGCCCACGACGATCAACAACACGGAGACCTTCGCCGCGGTGCCGTGGATCATCAGGAACGGCGGCGAGGCGTTCCTGAACCTCGGCCGGCCCAACAACGGGGGCACCAAGATCTTCTCGGTCTCCGGCGACGTCGAGCGTCCGGGCAATTTCGAGGTCAAGCTGGGCACGCCGTTCGCGAAGCTGCTCGAGATGGCGGGCGGCGTGCGGGCGGGGCGCAAGCTCAAGGCTTGCATTCCCGGCGGCTCGTCGATGCCCGTCCTGCCCGGCGAGATCATGATGGGCGTCGACATGGACTACGACTCGATCGCGAAAGCGGGATCGATGCTCGGCTCGGGCGCGGTGATCATCATGGACGACACGCGCTGCATGGTGCGCTCGCTGCTCCGGCTGTCGTATTTCTATTTCGCCGAGTCCTGCGGCCAGTGCACGCCGTGCCGCGAAGGCACCGGGTGGCTCTGGCGCATGGTCGACCGGATCGAGCACGGGCAGGGCAAGAGCGAGGACCTCGACGTGCTCGTCAACGTCTCGGACAACATCGCAGGCCGGACCATCTGCGCGCTGGGAGACGCGGCGGCGCTGCCCGTGAAGAGCTTCATCAAGCACTTCCGCGACGAGTTCCAGCACCACATCGACCACAAGCGCTGCCTCGTGCCCGACTATGTCTGACGCGCGCCCGCCGGTGAACCTCGAGGTCGACGGCCAGGCGGTCCAGGTCGAGCCCGGCAGCACGGTAATGGAAGCCGCGCAGAAGCTCGACATCTACGTACCGCACTTCTGCTGGCACCGCAAGCTCACGATCGCCGCCAATTGCCGCATGTGCCTGGTGCAGGTCGAGAAGGCGCCGAAGCCGCTGCCGGCCTGCGCGACACCGGTGACCGAGGGCATGAAGGTGTGGACGCACTCGGACCCGGCGGTCGAGGCGCAGAAGGGCGTGATGGAGTTCCTGCTCATCAACCATCCCCTCGACTGCCCGATCTGCGACCAGGGCGGGGAGTGCCAGCTCCAGGACCTGGCCGTGGGCTACGGCGCGTCGAACTCGCGCTACCTCGAGCCCAAGCGGGTGGTGCTCAACAAGAATCTCGGCCCGCTGATCTCGACAGACATGACGCGCTGCATTCACTGCACGCGCTGCGTGCGCTTCGGAACGGAGATCGCGGGCGTCATGGAGCTCGGCATGATCGGCCGCGGCGAGCATGCCGAGATCATCACCTACGTGGGCAAGACGGTCGACTCGGAGCTCTCGGGGAACGTGATCGACCTCTGTCCCGTCGGCGCCCTCACCTCCAAGCCCTTCCGCTACACCGCACGAACCTGGGAGCTCGCGCGGCGCAAGTCCGTCGCCCCGCACGACAGCCTTGGCAGCAACCTGATCGTGCAGGTCAAGGGCGAGCGCGTAATGCGCGTCGTTCCGCGCGAGAACGAGGCGATCAACGAGTGCTGGCTCTCGGACAGGGATCGGTTCTCGTACGAAGGCCTCAACTCCGAGGACCGGCTGACGCGGCCGATGGTCAAGCGCGACGGCGCCTGGGTCGAGTCGCCGTGGCCGGAGGCGCTCGAATACGTCGCGGGGGAGTTGAAGCGCATCCGCGACGCGCACGGCGGCGCGGCTATCGGCGCGCTCGTCTCGCCGCACTCGACGCTCGAGGAGATGCACCTCGCGCAGAAGCTCGTGCGGGGCCTGGGCAGCGACAACGTCGACTTCCGCCTGCGGCAGTCGGACTTCTCGACCGACGGCAAGCGCGAGGGAGCGACCTGGCTCGGGATGGCGATCGCGGACGTGGCGACGCTCGACCGCGTGCTGGTGGTCGGCAGCTTCCTGCGCAAGGACCACCCGCTGCTGGCGCACCGCCTGCGGCAGCGCGCGAAGAACGGGGCGGAGATCTCGCTCGTCCACGCCGCGGACGACGAGCAGCTGATCCGGCTCGCGCACAAGGCGATCGTCGCGCCGTCTGCGCTGCCACGGATGCTCGCGGAGATCGCCGCCGCGGCGGCCGCTGCCTCCGGCAAGGACGCCCCGGCCGCGCTCGCCGGCATCGAACCGTCGCCAGCCGCCCGCGACCTCGCCGCGAGCCTCGCGGGAGGGAAGCGCCGCGCGGTCTTCCTGGGCAGCTTCGCGGAATGGCACCCGAAAGCGGCGCAGATCCATGCGCTTGCGCAGGCGATCGCTGAGTCGACGGGGGCGACGCTGGGATTCCTCACGGAAGCGGCGAACTCGATCGGCGGCACGCTCGCCGGAGCCTTCCCGCGGCAGGGCGGGCTCAACGCGGCGGCGATGCTGGCCGATCCGCGTCGGGCGTACCTGGTCCTCGACGCCGACCCGACGCTCGACACCGCCGACCCCGCGACGACGCGCGCCGCGCTCTCCGCGGCCGAGCTGGTCGTCGTGATGTCGCCCTTCAAGTCGGGCGCGCTGGAGCACGCCCATGTCCTCCTTCCGATCGCGCCGTTCACCGAGACGGCCGGCACCTTCGTCAACTGCGAGGGCCGCGCGCAGTCGTTCGGCGCCGTCGTCATGCCGCTCGGCGAGGCGCGTCCGGCTTGGAAGCTGCTTCGCGTGCTCGGATCGCTTCTCGGCGTTCCGGGCTTCGGCTTCGAGACGATCGAGGCCGTGCGGGCCGAGCTGCCGCAGCCCGAAGACATCGGCGGCTGGCTCTCGAACGAGACGCGCGCGCCGCTCGAGGCGCCACTGGGGGCTCGAGCCAACGGACTGGAGCGCATCGCGGACGTGCCCATCTACGCCGCCGATCCGCTGGTGCGGCGCGCGGCGTCGCTCCAGAAGACGCGCGACGCGCTGCCGCCGCGCGCCCGCGCGCACCCGGCGACGGTCGCGAAGCTGGGCCTTGCCGACGGCGCGTCGATACGCGTGCGGCAGGGCGCCGCGCAGGCGGTGCTGACGCTCGCCGCCGACACGGGCGTTCCGGAGGGCTGCGTGCGCATCGCGGCGGCGCATCCCTCGACCCATGGGCTGGGCGCCATGTTCGGCGCGGTCGCGCTCGAGGCGGTCTAGGTGGACGCGATCGAGCACGCGCTCGGCCCGATCTGGTGGCCGCTCGTCTGGACGAT
>Ga0335079_10000223_pt1 | contig 66834 bp, 59 predicted proteins | sample Lox_Sample_33_FD_206719 | JGI IMG/M metagenome (GOLD analysis project Ga0335079, IMG submission 206719) | Soil microbial communities from Loxahatchee National Wildlife Refuge, Florida, United States - Lox_Sample_3.3 | ecosystem: Environmental > Terrestrial > Soil > Wetlands | place: USA...
GAAAGCGAGGCTCGACACCTCGCTTTCTTGCAAATTCGATTACTCAAACCGACCCGATTGTGCCCATCACTCAGCACAATCCGCGTTCTTCACGGACGACTCCCTAGCTTGTGAACCAAGGCTTAGCGCAGCCCGACCGAGGCTCATTCCTCCATTACCCGCGTGCAATAGCGACGGCGGCTCAGACTCCCCCAAGATGAGGTTCATCGAGCAAATGCATGGTGAGCCAGCCGTGATCTCAAATGCCACTCTAGATCAACGATTCCGCATATCAGCGCGCGCAGCAATTCTCTTCGGTGCGCTCGTCTCACTCTTAGCTTGGGGAGCCATCATTTCTGCCACGATGCTAATTTTGCTGCGATAACTGTGAACTCAAGTTCGGACTGGCGCCATCATGTCTCGCGATGCGTTGGCGTGGACGATGAGGCAGTCTCGCCCCGGCGCGTGCATACCCGAGAGGGGCTTCCTGATGCCTGCGCGAGGTCAGGCTGTAACTGATCGGGCGTACTCTCCTCGCCAATAGTTGTCACAGAGACAGAGAGAGGCATCGGATCACGACCCACGTCGCAACCAAGAGGGCGAGCCAGAAGGCGCTGTCGAGAACTGCACCGGTTTGGATCAGCAGGACCAAGCCCCGATCCGAATCGCGCTGAACGTCGGTCTGGATGGGAATCGCAGCTGCTTCTGGGCTGCGCGTAACAAAGTCGACTGCCATTGATTCCACCGCACTTCTTTGGATGCTTACCTGGCCCGTCGGCCTGCCTCGCGCCTTTCCGCATCGCGAGTCCTCTCTTGCTGGCGGCGTCGATAAGGTTCATTTCTTCCCCGTCCAGCGAGGTTCCGCAGAACCGTAATGCCCGACCCTCGCGGATTTCGAGTCGCGCATGCTATTGCGCGCGTGTACCTATGGAATGGACCTTTGTTTGACAGCGGTTAACCTTAGTTCAGATTGCAGCCGATATCGGCATCAGCGAAATCACGGTTGAGACTCATCGGGGCAACACGATCTGCCGTCGTCCCGACGTTCCGCTGGGCCGATTGATTCGCTCGATCGCGCCAGATTTCCAGATTTCGCCATCGCCGAGTTGACTTGTCGAACGTGAGGCGGTGCGACTCTCGATTTGTACGAAGACTTAGAAACGTTGTGCCTGGAGGCAGGAGAATCCTCCGTTCGTGCAATAACAAAACGCCCACTCCGGCGAAAACAGTTCGCGTCGATGCCCTGCGCGTCCCGGAAGCAAAAGCGAGGAATCGCCGTGATCTCGACCATGTTGGCGCGCTTCTTCCAATCGTTGTGACGTTAATGCTCGGCTTCGCGGCCGGCTGGCACCAGGACTTCGACGGCAAGCAGGCGGCCATCTTGAATCGGATGGTCATGCTTTATGCACTGCCACTCAACCTGTTCGCTGGGATGATGAGCACGCAGCGTGACGATGTTCTTGCGCAAGGCCCGCTGCTCTCGCCATTCTGCTGAGCATGGCCGGCACATATGCGATCGTCCTTGTGATCGCGCGATACTTATGCGGACGCGACCTTATCACGTCCTCGCTCCAGGCGCTGGCAATCGGAGGGCCGGCCGTTCCATTCGTCGGCGTACCAGTGCTCGGACACCTGTTCGGAGCGGCGAGCGCGATTCCGATTTCGGTTCCGAGCCTGATGATGAACCTGATCCAGGTTCCAGTCACGCTCATGCTTCTGTCCGCCGGCATGGGCGCCAAGAGAGTTGCGGCAGGCGGGGGCACACCGACCTTCGTGAGCCACATTGTTCATGCGCTGCGCGAGCCTGTGGTCTGGGCGCCGCTGCTGGCTCTGGTTCTTGTGCTTGTCGGCGTAAAACCCGTAGGTTCGATTCAGGTACCTCAAGCTGTCCGCCCCAACTAGGGTATCGGTATCCTTCCACGTTCGCATGATGAGTCTGCCCGCGGGCCCAATATCGGCGGTCCCGAGCGTCTGCCATGCTGTCGTCCTCCTCCGAGGTCGGCCCAGCTGACCCCGGCAAGATAGTCAACACTGAGTCCCGGTGCGGGACCACCGACGTCGCCCGCCACCTCAACCAACACATCACGACGTCTAATCAAAGGAGTTGTCCGATGACTGTTGCTGTACACGCCCGAAATCACAAGAGCGATCATTCTTACGCGTTCCGCGGCGTCGCGTTGCTGCACGATCCCGCCGTCAACAAAGAAACGGCGTTCGACGAGGAGGAGCGACACAAATACAAGCTGGAGGGGCTTTTGCCGCCGTCGGTGGAAAACCTGGATCGGCAGGTTGAGCGGGTGCTTCAGCACCTCGACGTCAAACCGAACGACCTCGAGCGATACATCTACTTGATCGGACTGTCCGAGCAGAACGAGACGCTCTTTTACCGCACCGTGATGTCGGACCCCGCGCGTTTCGTGCCCATCCTCTACGATCCGACGGTAGCCGACGCGTGCCTTGCCTTCGGTCACATCTATCGACGGTCGAACGGAATGTATATTACGCGGAAAATGAAAGGCCGTATAGCCGAGGTGCTGCGCAACTGGCCGAAACAGGATGTCCGCTTCATTTGCGTTTCTTCGGGCGGGCGCATTTTGGGGCTTGGCGACATCGGCGCCAACGGAATGGGCATCCCGATCGGGAAGTTGCAGCTTTACACCGCCTGCGCAGCGGTTCCGCCCGACTGCCTTCTCCCGGTATTGTTCGACATCGGGACTTCCAACAAGACGCTTCGTGCCGACCCGCTGTATCTCGGCAGTCGCGAAGAGCAACCGACGGAGAAGGAACTCGACGAGCTCGTCGAGGAGTTCGTTCAAGCCGTACAGCAGGTTTTCCCCGGATGCTGCATCCACTTCGAGGACTGGAAGGGGACCGACGCCGTTCGTCTGCTCAAGCGATATAAGGAGAAGGTCCTTTGCTATAACGACGACATCCAGGGCACCGCTTCGATTGGGCTCGCGGGTTTGACGACGGCGTTGCAGATCATCCAGGGCAAGCTGACCGACCAGCGAATCCTGTTCCTAGGAGCGGGCTCGGCCGCGATCGGCATCTCCAACCTGCTCGTCGCGGCTATGCAGACCAAGGGGCTTTCGATCGATGATGCCCGTGGGCGGATCTCGATGTTCGATATCAACGGGCTTGTTGAGGCATCGCGCACCGACCTGACAGACGCGCAGAGGGTCTATGCACACAAAGCAGCGCCATCGAAGGACCTCGTCCAAACCATCGAGACACTGAAGCCGACCGTCCTGATCGGCGTCAGCACCAAGGGCGGAGCCTTCACCAAGAAGGTCGTCGAGACGATGAGCCGGCTGAATGCCCGGCCAATCATCTTCGCGCTGTCCAATCCGACATTCAAGGCGGAGTGCACGGCGGAGCAGGCCTACACCTGGTCCAAGGGCAAGGCGCTGTTCGCCGCGGGAGTGCAGTTCCCGGACGTAACGATCGGCGGAAAGACCTTCCACCCCGGCCAAGCCAACAATTTCTACATCTATCCAGCGATCGGGCTCGCAACCTATGTAGCGCGACCGAAGCTACTGACCGACGAGTGCTTCATCGTCGCGGCCGAGGCCACCGCTGACCAAGTCGACAAGGATCTTCGCGCGGCAGGGAGGTTATTCCCGACCCAAGCGAACATCCTCGAAACCGAAGTCACGACGGCAGCACGGATTGCGGAGTTCATGTTCGACAAAGGCCTGGCGAGTGCCGAGCGTCCTCGCGATATCCGCGCCTGGATCGAGGGACAACTCTACAAGCCCCAGTACTGATCTTTGGATGCGGGCGGTCGTACGTTGTCCGTCCGGATCATTCCATTCCCTGCCGACCTTTGGGCCCGGACGGTCACGGTCGTCCGTCCGGGCCATTCGATCCCTTTGAAGGAACCGCCGACATGAGTGCGATAGATGCGATCGTTTCGACCCTGCGCGAACAACCCGAGATCACCATTTTCCTGACGCTGGCCATCGGCTTTTGGTTCGGCGGCCTAAAGTTCGGGAGCTTTAGTTTAGGGGCCGTCACCAGCACGTTGATTGCCGGCCTCCTGATCGGCCAGTTGCACATCGTCGTCTCACCGACCGTGCAAGGCACCTTCTTCCTGATGTTTCTCTTTGCGGTGGGATTCAGCGTCGGACCTCAGTTTTTCCGTGGGCTGAAGAGCGACGGATTACCACAGGTTGCCTTCGCCATCTTGCTTGCTGTCGTAGGACTTCTGTCCGCCTACGGGATGGGAAAGCTACTCGGCTACAACCCAGGTTTGACCGCTGGGTTGCTGGCAGGAGGCTACACCAACTCGGGGACGCTTGGGGTGGCGACGGCCAATCTTGGGCAGCTTGGACTGAGCGCCGATGCCACGAAGCAGATGGCTGCCCTGACTGCCATCGCGTACGCCGTCACATATCCCTTTGGGACCGCAGGTGCCGCGTGGTTTCTCGCCTCGATCGGCCCCAAGCTGTTGCGTATTGATCTGGCCGCAGCCTGCAAAGAACTCGAGAAGAAGCTGGGCGTCGGCAACGCTGAGCCGGGGGTCGGCACGGCCTATCGCGCCCTCGAGGCTCGAGCCTTTCGCCTGACCAATTCGCCTTTCGTCGGGAAAACCGTGAGCGAACTCGAGGCCGCCCTTGGGGACCAAGGGTGCGTAGTCAGGCAAGTTCGGCAGGAGGGCGCCATTATTGAGTGCGAGCCCAACACGATCCTTTCTCAGGGCGCGACGCTCGCCATAGGCGGCCACATCGATGCTTTGCTGGCAGCCGAGGGCAAGATAGGTCCCGAGGTGGAGGACGCCGAGCTCTTGAGCTTTCCGACTGAGGAGTTGGACGTTGTCATCAGAGACAGAGCCGTCGCCGGGAATACCGTGCAGCAGCTCCGGTCGAAATACCTGGCGCATCCTGGAAGCGGCATCTTCCTTACCAAGATAACCCGCAGTGGGCACGAGCTACCCTTTCATCCAGATTTCGAAGTTCATCGCGATGATGTCCTCACGCTTGTCGGCGCAAAAAAGGACGTTGAGAAGGCAGCCAAGCTGCTTGGATACGCCGACCGCGCGACGTCGACGTCCGACATGGTCTTCATGGGTGCCGGCATTGTAATAGGCGCTCTGCTCGGCACGATCACCGTCCATATTGGCGGAATTCCCTTGAGCTTCAGCTCGAGCGTCGGGGCGCTCGTCGCGGGTCTCGTTTGCGGCTACCTTCGGTCCGTTCATCGCACCTTCGGACGCATCCCAGCTCCGGCACTATGGGTTTTTAACAATGTCGGACTGAATGGCTTCGTTGCGGTTGTCGGCATCAATGCCGGACCTGGCTTGTTTTCCGGCTTGCAGGCTTATGGGATCGACTTGTTCCTGGCCGGCATCGTCGTGTCGATGGTTCCGTTGATAGTGGGGATCTACGCTGGGAAGTATATCTTTAAATTCCATCCGGGAATCTTGCTGGGAGCTTGCGCTGGTGCACGCACAACGACCGCGGCTCTGGGCGCTCTCCAGCACGAGGCGAGGAGTAGCGTGCCAGCGCTCGGCTACACGATCACCTATGCGGTGGGACGAATCGTGTTAGCGGTTTGGGGTGTGGTGATCATCTTGCTGATGAGCTGAGCAGAACGATCCGACCCGTGGAGAGCATATGCATGCAGAATGCCCGCCAACCATCGAGTACCGTTGTCGAGCCGAGGGGCCAACTTGCATCCCGTACTCTGGCGATGCCGGCTGATACCAATGCGCTCGGCAACATGTTCGGCGGCTGGACCATGTCGCTCATGGACGCGGCCGGTGGGATGACCGCGACGAGACACGCGAACGGTCCGGTGGTGACAGTGGCCGTCTCGAACATCACGTTCATGCAGCCGATAAATGTCGGCGACGTCGTCTGCTGCTACACCGACGTGGAGCGGATCGGCAGAACTTCGATAACGCTTCACGTCGATGTGTGGGTGCTTCGCCAAGGCCAAGGTAACCGGGTCAAGGTCACGGAGGCGGAATTCGTTTTTGTCGCCGTCAACGGCAATGGCCGCCCTCGTAAGCTGTTGAGATTGGACCGGTCCCTACCTCGTGACTAAGTGTCCTGCCGGCGCCGGGGCGCTTCTGACGATAGCGCAGCGAACTTGAGCACTTCGAAACACGGTTCGACGAGATGAACGACCTCCGGAAGATGGCCAAACACGGTGTCGACGGAAGCTGAGGGCCCGATGGCGTTGGTATTGGCACCGTCGGTCGACAATTCGCGCGCGGTCCAAGCGCTGCTGATCGTGCTCAGCGTCACTGCCGGATGCACGGACATCATCGGCTTTCTCGGCCTCGACGGGCTATTCACCGCCCACATCACCGGTAACCTGATCGTCCTGACCGCGCACATCGTCAACGGCGGCGAAGGCCAGATCGCGAAGATGCTGTCGGTTCCAGTCTTCATCGTGATGGTCGGTCTGACGAGACTGCTGGCGGGCAGTTTGGAATCGATCGGCCTCTCCTCGCTTCGCCCCCTGCTGCTGCTACATTTTCTGCTGCTCACGGGCTTTCTGGTCCTTAGCATCGCGGCCGGCCCACGCCTCGACCCGAACACGACAAATGCGGTCCTCGCAGGCATGGTCGGGGTGTCAGCGATGGCCGTGCAGAACGCACTCGTACAGGTCACGGTTAAAGGAGCGCCGTCCACAGCGGTGATGACGACCAACATCACCCGCTTCGCTATAGATTTCGGCGAGGTGCTGTTCGGGAGCGATCCGGCTGATGTCGCCAAAGCGCGCAACCGAGCCGCGCGTACTCTGCTTGTGATCGTCGGTTTTGTCGTCGGCTGCGGCCTCGGTGCGGCCTGCGAGGCCGCACTCGGTCTGGGGTCCCTGGCATTGCCTGTTTGCCTCGCCCTGCTCGCATTTGCGATCGCATTTGCGACCGAACTCGACGGAGGCTCATGAGCCGAGCCAAACTTTGAGAACCTAGTTCGTCTCAGCCCTGCTGTTTCGGTGCTAGACCTCTGGCAAGCGCGCCGGCCGCCGGGCCATCCGCCAATGGCGCGAGCTCAAGGATGCCCCGTGGTTCGGGCGGGTACCATAATGGCAGCGACGTGTGGCCCGGCGAGTACACCGTGAGCGCGCACGTTTATCGCTCGGTCGACGGCCGCTTCCCCACCCCCGCGCGCGAAGGTCTCCGTGCACGACCCTGACGGCGTGCAGGGTGCTGGAGTCGACGGCGGACCTCACCTTCCTGGGCCAGGAAAGCACGCTCTTCCGCTTCAAGCTCGACGAGAAGGGCAACCTGATGCCCGGCAGTCTCAACTGCGTCCATAAGCCACTGCGCGCCCAGCAAGCCACCCAAGGATTCAAACAGTGACGCCGTTTATCCCGGCCTTCGGTGGGCTTGTGGGCCCGCCGTTCGGGAGCCGCGGTCAGCGCGGCGCCGTCAGCATCGGATACGCCGCCATGCTGGCCGCGCTCTCTTTTTTGGCTACTCGGACGTGCTGGGACAGCCGAAATCGACCCGGCTCGAGGTGCTGCGCCGACCGGACACCGAGCTCAAGGTACTCGGTTCCTACCTCGTAGAGGGCGCGGGCATCTATCTCCAGCTCAAGCTGCTGGGCGAGCGCGAGCCGCGCTATTACGAGCTCCCTTGGGACGCCAACTGACGCCAGAAGGCGATCGCCGAAAACAAGAGCAACCATGGCGACGGCGTCGCTCCGCTATAGGAGTTTCAGCGAGGCAGCGCGGGCAGAACTACGAGGTCTTGTCACGCCGCGAAGTGACCTAAGCGGCGCGGAGTGGGCCGGGAAATGCTCATTTTGGTATCTCAAGCTGTTTGCCCCAACCAAGGTATCGGTATCCTCCCGCGTTCGCATGATGAGTCTGCCCGCGGGCCCAATATCGGCGGTCCCGAGCGTCTGCCATGCTGTGGTCCTCCTCCTCCCCGGTCGGCTTCCTCCCCCCGCCGACCAAACTAAGGCCCCGTCAATCGGGGCCTTTTTTTGCCCTGGCTTCTAAACCAGGGTTTATTGCAGCCCTACAGATGTCCACTCCCTCATACCCGCGTGCAATAGGTACAACAGCTCAAAGTCCTCCAAGATGAGGCTCATCGAGGCAGGTTGTTTGAGGAGTGCGGCCATGACTGAACAAGGCGCCTATATTACCCGGATCGGCGAATATTTCGGGTTGAAGAACCCACCGACCCTCACAGCCACCATTTCGCGGAAGGCTAAGCTCACGATCACCCGCTTGCGCTCCGACAGCGCGGATCACGCGATGACAAAGACGATCCCGCGCGAGAGTGCGTTCATCGTCGCCCTACAGCTTCGCGATTTGAGGGCGCACGAGCTGTGGATGAGTGGCAGACCGATCCCCGTAACGCCCTATGCAAAAGACACCATCAGCGCAGTCGATTTGGATTTTGAGCCGACCTGGCATCTCAAGAGCCCATTCGATCTTCTGCACTTCTACCTACCAAGTGCGGCTCTCGACGAGATCGCGACCCAGAACGCGAGCGGACGAGTTGACACTCTTTCCATCGCTCCGGGCGCGGCCCTGCTCGATCCTGTGGTTCGGCAGTTGGGTTCATGCTTCCTTCCGGAGCTGGAGCGACCTGAGAGAGCCAGCAGCCTCTTTGTCGATCACGTCGCCCATGCGCTCACGGCGCATCTCGCGCACACTTATGGAGGTATGCGCTTTGCGCGACCGCTGGTGCGCGGAGGTTTGGCGCCCTGGCAGGAGCGCCGCGCGAAAGAGTACATGACGGCAAATCTCGAAGAGGATATTTCGTTGGCGCAGTTGGCGAGCGAATGCTCCCTATCTCTGAGCTATTTCGCGCGCGCTTTCAGGCAGAGCACCGGCCAACCGCCACATCGTTGGCGCCTGGAGCGCCGCGTGGACCGGGCCAAGGACCTGCTGCTCAATTCGACTCAACCGCTTGCCGAGATCGCGCTGGCTTGCGGCTTCGCCGACCAGAGCCACTTCACGAGAGTGTTCTCGCGGATCGTCGGGGTTGGCCCTGCGGCTTGGCGCCGCGCCCAAGGCAGCATGTGGAAATACGTGCCGCCGCGGGAGGTGTCGGCATCGGAGGCAAAGAGCTCGAGAAGCGGTTGCTCACCACGGGCCATCCCGTGGAATTCCCAACGCGAGATAGAGGCGCGAGTTTGATCTCTACGAACACGGAAATGGCAGTTTTGGAAAAAAGAGCCGCTGTCGATCAATTCGGGCGGGAGATCAACGTCTAGCGTTGGTCAGACGGTTCTGTTCACTCGACTTCGCGAGGCAATCGAACCACCGTCTAAACGCAATCGTGGAAAAATATCCTAGCCAGGAGGACCCCGTCATGGGCCAACGCATCGATCAGTTCTGCGAGAATCTTCGCCTCAAGCTGACAAATATCGACAGTGGCCTTACCAGTCTCAAAGCCAAGATTGACGGAAAAACGCAACAAGCGGAGCAGGAAGCCCGCGGCCATCTCGAGAAAGTGCGGCGTCAAATCCAGCAAAATCACGCCAAGGTCTCGGCCGCACAGGCAGAAATGAAAGAATGGGCGGAAAGCCGGAAGGCTGCCACCGCCGAGAAAATCGCCGAGTGGAAGGTTAAGCGCGAGACCAGCAGGTTGCAGAATCGCGCCGACAAGGCCGAGCGGTACGCCGCGGCCTCGATCGAGGTGGCGCTGGCGGCTGTGGACGACGCCGAGGAGGCTGCGCTCGAAGCGTGGCTCGCCCGGCAAGACGCCGGTGCCGCGCTGGCCAAGTCAGCCTGAGATCGATCTGGAGCGAATTCCGCTCACGCGGAATCGCTCCATTCTTGCCTGTGGGACACTCAAGCGCCGTGCGCGCTGGGCGCCTACTGACGGCTTTTCCTCTTCCAAGGCGTAGTGATGATCATTCTTGGCGTCGTTGCCGTTGCGGCGCCAGTGGCGGCAACGCTCGCCGTCGGCCTTTACATCGGTTGGATTCTGCTGCTCAGCGGCCTCGTTGGGCTCATCGCGATGTTCTCGGCGGGGAGCCTTCCGGCTTTTCTCTGGACCCTCGTCACAAACGGCTGGTCTGCTTCCGTAAGCCGGCAGTGACGGGCTCCTGATCAATGTATCCGGCTGCACGGGGTCGCCCATAAAAGAAACCGTCAGGTCTGTGGCACAGCTTGATCAATCGACAGTCGAGCTTGGAGCGGAAAGCATTGTTGCGTATCCCGCATGCCCAAAGCTGCTAGTCTAGGCCGGCGTTCAGTGAATCGCGGTGCTGTTGTCGCCTCGCGGCATGGAACTGCTATTTCAGCAATCCGACCCAAAAAACAGGGACGCGACGGCTTGTAGGCTTCTGTGCACTTACAGGTGCAGGAGACCGCGATGACCAAAATGCTCATAACGGCGTTCGTACTCGCCACGCTCTCGACGCTTTCGGGGCTGCGTTGATCCCGCTGATCTACCGCAGTTGGGAAGTGCGACGGGTTATAACCGCGCGGTCGATCAAGACGTCGGGGACTCGCACGATTCTGGATCTACGGTACGAAGCGAGAGTTGAGGACGGCGTCGTCGATCATCGTAGGGGCGGCGTAGATCGGCCCGCCGTGGAGAACCAGATGCCCCATGACACCGGCTAGGTGGTCACGCAGCCAAGTCTGAGCACGAGCAAGCGCAGCCGGAAGGTCATTGACCTCGCCGGCAGGGTAGTGCTCGTCAATCAATGCGACACAGGTGGAGTCGTAGGCGGCCAGCCTTGGGTGCGTGCCGATCCCATCGACCCGGCCCCTAACTTGTCGTACCAATGCGTCCTGCCTGCCGACCGAAAACACCTCGAACTTAAGGCTAGAGCTGCCAGCGTTGACGACCAGGATGATATCGGCCATCGCGCTACTCAGCGGCGAGAGCGGTGCCAACCCGCCGCGAATGGGCGTAGAGCGCAGCAACGGCGCAGGAGGCCATGCGGGTTCGCACCGAGTCGGCGCGCGAAGTCAAGATGATGGGCACGCGCGCACCGAGAACGATGCCGGCCGCGTCGGCCTCGGCCAGGAAGCTCAAATTCTTTGCAAGCATGTTGCCGGCTTCGAGGTCGGGGACAACGAGGATCTGGGCGCGCCCGGCTACCTCCGATTTGATACCCTTGATCCGCGCCGCGTCGGGACTTATCGCGTTGTCGAGGGCAAGCGGTCCCTCAAGAAGTCCGCCCTTGATCTGACCGCGATCGGCCATCTTGCAGAGTGCGGCGGCTGTGATCGTGTTTGGGATCTTCGTTGTCACCGTCTCGACCGCGGACAGGATCGCGACCCGCGGCGGCCCGAGCCCGAGCCCTTGATGCAGATCGATCGCGTTCTGGATGATATCGACCTTCGCATCGAGATCGGGGGCGATATTCACGGCAGCGTCGGTGATGAAGAGCGCCTCCGGATAGGTCGGGACATCCATGATGAAGACGTGACTGATCCGCCTTGCGGTGCGGAGCCCAGTCTCGTGCGCCGCCACTTCGTGAAGAAGCTCGTCGGTGTGGAGGCTGCCCTTCATGAGGAGTTCGCCGCGTCCGCTCCGCACCAGCGCGACCGCCTTGGCGGCAGCGGCATGACTGTGTTCGGCGTGCGCGATCTCGAACTTGCCGATATCGAGCTTTGCTTTCTCGGCCGCGGCGCGGATTTTGTCCTCGGGACCGACCAACGTCGGCACGATGATGCCCGCCTCTGCTGCCTCGATCGCTCCCCTGAGCGACGTCTCATCGCAGGGGTGCGCGACCACTGTCGGCATGGGTGATAGCTGTTTGGCGCGCGCGATAAGGCGCTCGTATTTCGCGTGGCGGCAGACTTCCATTTACATCCCCATTAATTCGAGTAACGACGACTGGGCGTGCCACGACGGACGACGTGTGCCCTCACCAGGAGAGGAAGAGGCCGACGTCGCCGAGGTCTCCGTGCGGGTAGTCCAGAATCTGTGCATGCAACTTGTAGCCTGCCGGCTTCAAGTGCTCATGGAAATAGTCGTAGGCGCGCCTACCGAAGCCTTGAAGAGAGTCCGGCCAGTCTGGCTGGAAGTTGTTCACTCGTCGCCCGCCATCGGTAAGCAGCTCCGCGGAGAACTGAAGGACGAGAAACTCGCTCTTTCCCTGCTCGGCGTGGTGCTTCACGCCATTCATCAGATATTTCATCACGTCGGGGCGTATCTGCCGTTCCATGAAGGCCTTTCGGAGGGCCTCACGGTTCTCTTCGGCTTTCTTCGCGGCGACGGCTGCCTTTTGCTGCTCTACAACGGCGGTTTCCTTCGCGAGATTCCGAATCTGCTGCGCCGTGAGCAGAGTTGCAGTCTGGGTCGCGGCAGTCATGTCGCTCTCCTTTCGATTCAGCTGCCGAGGCGAGGCCGAGCGATCAGTCGGCCTTGGCTGTCTCAGGCTTGTCGGCGTTCGCTCGCGGATTCTTCACGGTCTTGCGCCGTGGCCTGGACAACCAGACGGGACTCGCACGCAACGGCTCCACTTTTGGGGGCGGTGCGCACGCCTTCGTGCCACAAGATGACGCGCGTTACGTCCGCCATCTTGGACAGCCCTGCGTTTTTTGAACTATCCTGGTGATTCCACCTACGAACCGGGGGCGCATGGGGTGATTGGGGAGCCCCACAGTCGCTCTGGACAGGCGCCGTGCCAGTGATCGTCTCGGAAGGCAACCAAGACGGGGCCGCGTAACACGATAAGAATGATCAATCAGATTGGGAAACGACAATTCGAACGGAAATCCTATCGATAGAATGTCTCGCAGTTTCCGTGGATCCCTTCGGCTGACCCCACGGACACAAAGAGCCGCCGGAGCTTGATCGAGGAGATATCCGATGTCAGTGCGAAACGCGGACGTGGCACGAGTAACTTTGCCTAAGCATGTTGAGGGGCTGGGCCAATGGACTTTTGTCATGGCCTGGCTCTGCTGTCTCGTCTTTTACTTCCTTCAGTACGCCCTGCGCTCAGCACCCGGCGTGATGATCCCTGAATTGAGTGCGGCGTTTGGCCTGACGGCGCTCGGCGTCAGCTCGCTGGTCGGGCTTTACTATTATACCTATGCCGGCTTTTCCATTGTTGCCGGCGCCTCGCTCGACCGGTACGGGGCTAAGCTGCCCATCGCGTTCGGCGTATTTGCCGTGGCGGTCGGCAGTGTCCTGTTCGGGCTTGCCTCAATGGGAGCCGCCGAGAGCGGACGGTTGTTGCAGGGCGCCGGCTCGGGGTTTGCGTTTACGGGCGCAGTTTATCTGGCCACGCACGCATTCAGCGACCGCTGGCTTGCCACCGCGGTTGGCTTCACCCAGCTCGCGGGAATGCTCGGCGGCTTCGCGGGACAGTTTTGCGTAGGTCCGCTCGTGCACGGCGTGATCGCATGGCAATTATTCTGGGTCTATGCTGGCGTGCTGGTTTCCATCGTAGGCCTCGGCGTCTTGATAGTGACGCCGGGTCACCACGAGCCAACCCGTGGCTCCCTGCGGGGACTCTTCGCGCCGTACAAGGTGGTGTTGACGAACCCGCAATCCTACCTCTGTGGAATTGTCGGCGGCTTGCTATTCATGCCGACTACCATTGGCAGCATGATCTGGGGCGTCCCGTTTCTGGCTCATGGCTACAACTTGGATCCGGGAGAGGCCGTGGCGCGGTCTTCAATGGTTCCGCTCGGATGGGTTATCGGTGCCCCGCTGCTCGGTTACATCGCCGACCGAATCGGGCGACGCAAGCCGGTGCTGATCGGCGGTATTGCGCTCATGTTGCTGTCGCTCATCGGAGTCGTCTATCTGCACGATTTCATGCCGCCCTATGTGGGCGGTCTTGTCTTCGGCATCGCTTCCGGCGCCGCGATGATCCCTTATACAATGATCAAGGAAGTGAATCCGGATGAGGTGAAGGGCAGCGCCACGGGCGCCATGAATTTCCTGGTGTTCAGCCTCAGTGCCTTCCTTGCGCCCGCCTTTGGATTTACGCTTTTCCGCCTTTCCGGCGGGCAGCCCCTGACGTTGCAGACGTTCCAGCAGGCCGATCTTATTTGGGTTTGCGCGATCGTTCTATCCTTCGGACTGACGCTGTTCCTGCGCGAGACCGGCGCCGCGGCGCGATCAACACCCGAAGCATAGATTGGCAACTATCGGGCTACCTCGGGCGGCAGACCGTGAGTCGGCAAGGTTCTCTGGCGCCGCCCGGCGATCACTCGGCGACGATCATCTCGTGCGAGTGTTGTGAATTTCGTTTGCGAGCGGGCGGCCCGCGGCGAAATCCGATATGCTTGCGAGTGTCGTGTTCAGAATTGTTCGCAGGGCCTCGCGCGTGAAAAACGCCTGATGCCCCGTCAGGATCACGTTCGGGAACGATACGAGGCGCTGGATCACGTCATCCGGGATCACCGTGCTCGACAGATCTCTAAAGAAAAGGCCGCCTTCTTGTTCGTAAACATCGATTGCCATGCCTCCAAGCTGACCGGATTTGAGCGCTTCAATCGCCGCCTCGGTGTCGACGAGACCGCCACGGCTTGTGTTGATCAACAGCGAGCCCTTCTTGACGCGGCTGAGCGCCCGGGAGTCGATGATGTGATGGGTCTGCGGCGTCAACGGACAATGTAGCGAGATGACATCCGCTTCGGCGTGAAGCTTCTCGATCTCGACATAACAGCCGCCAATTGTTTTGAATTCGGGCGAGTGATACATGTCAAAGCCGATCACGGTGCAACCAAATCCGGTCATGATCCGGCCGAATATGGTGCCGATTTTGCCGGTGCCAATTACGCCGACCGTGCGACCGGCCAAGTCAAAACCCATGAGGCCGTCGAGCTCAAAATTACCTTCGCGCGTTCGATTGTATGCTCGCGGGATCTTGCGATTGAGTGCGAGGAGCAACCCAACGGCAAACTCGGCCACTGAGTTTGGCGAATAGTTTACGACCCGCACAACTTTGACGCCAAGCTGCTGTGCCGCTTCTGCGTCGACATGATTGAAACCAGTGGAGCGCGTCGCAACGAGCTTCGTGCCGCCGGCTGCTAGGTGTTTCAGCACATCTCGATCGACGACGTCGTTTACGAAGACGCTAACTGCCGGGAACCCCACCGCCAGTGATTTAGTACCGGATTCGAGGGGCGCATCAAAGTAGACGAGTTCGTGTGCGTGATCGGCGTTCAGCTCGTCGAGCAGCGTACGCTCGTACTTCTTTGCACTGAATATTGCGACCCGCATTTATACACCCTGACAGCTAAGTCGTGCAGCTAAGCCAATTTGTGGGTGCCTGGCGCCGTCCCGAAGCGCGCTCGATTCGCGTCTATGAGGTGCTGCAATGTGTAATCTGATAGCGAGCGCAGGTAGTGGGTCCGCAGGAACATGTCGGTCCGCTCGACATGCGTCCCATCGAGACGACCACGAATATCCGCGACGGACTCAAAGGCGCTCTGCGAAAGCCATCGTTCCAGGCCGGCGACGAGCGCCGTCATGTGTTGCGGGCCGTAACGCAATAGCGCCGACGTGGTTGCCACGACGTCGGCGCCGGCGAGCAAAAACTTCACGACTTCGATGTGGCTATCAACGCCCGTTCCCGCCGCGAGAGACAACCTGACGCGGCGCGATAGCAATGCAATCCAGGTCAGGGGCAAGTGGATGTCAGCGGGGGAGGAGAGCACCACTTCGTGCTTTACACTCAACGTCTCCAGATCCAAGTCTGGCCGGAAAAGGCGGTTGAACAGCACCACCCCGTCAACGCCGTTCGATTCCAGTCGATTGACGAAGTTGCCGGTCGCACTGAAGAATGGCGGAATCTTGACCGACACCGGGACCGTCACCTTGGTTTTCACATGACGGGCTATGTCGAGATAGCGTTGCTCAATGTCTCGCCCACTCACAGTCAGGTCGGTGGGCAGAAGATGTAGGTTGAGCTCGAGCGCCGCCGCACCGGCCTGCTCGAGTTCGACCGCAAAGTCGAGCCATCCGGCATCGCTGATTCCGTTCAGACTGGCGATCACCGGGATATCGAGCGCTTCCGCCGCACGCCGCACCGTCTCAAGGTGGCCCGAAACGCCGTGCCGGTAATCGGGTAGTTCGGGAAAATAGGTCGCCGCTTCGGGATGGCTGCCGGCGGTCTGTTCAGTGAACATGGCGTAGTCCGCATCCTCGGCTCGGATTTGCTCCTCGAACAGCGAGGCCACCACTACGGCCGCGGCATTGGCGTCCTCAAGACGCCGCATGCCGTCGAATGTTGCGGTCAGCGGCGACGCTGAGGCGATGATTGGGTGCGCCAGTTCGAGGCCGAGGTAGCTGCTGGCAAGATAGCTCATGTCAGGCTTCCTCCCAATGCGGGTGGAAGCGGCTGCCGTCGCGAGCCGCCAGATCCTCGTATAGCCGGTATTTCTCCTGAAGTTCGAGCTGCGCCTGCGTCAGCATGCGGCGTGCGTCATCGGGGCGCGTTTGGGTCAGCGATTTGAACCGCACCTCATTATTGCGATATTCCTCGAGCGGAATCCGTGGCCGGGTCGAATCGAGCCGGAACGGATTCATGCCGCGCTGGCGCATGGTCGGATCGAAGCGGAACAATGGCCAGTACCCGCTCGCAGTCGCGCGTGCCGCCTGCTTCATCCCGAACCGCATGTCTATCCCATGTGCGATGCACTGCGAATAGGCGAGGATCAATGACGGGCCGGAATATGCTTCCGCCTCGCGCATCGCGATAAGCGCCTGTTCGCTGTTGGCACCCATTGAGACTTGCGCCACGTAGACGTTGCCATAAGCGATCGCCATCAGCGAAAGGTCCTTGCGCGGAACCCGCTTTCCGGCTGCGGCGAATTTGGCAGATGCCCCGAGCGGAGTCGCCTTCGACGCTTGGCCGCCGGTGTTGGAGTAGACCTCTGTGTCGAGAACGAGGATGTTGACGTTGCGGCCGGAGGCGAGCACATGATCGAGACCGCCATATCCGATGTCGTAGGCCCACCCATCGCCGCCCACGAGCCAAACTGAGCGCCGCACGAAGAAGTCGGCAAGTGCCAGAAGATTGGCGGACTCGTCGCCGCGCATCAATGCAAGCTTCTCCTTCAAAGCCGCGACACGCTCACGCTGGATGCGGAAGTCCGACTCAGTCACCTGCGGCGCGCTGAGCAACGCTTTCACCAGGTCATCGCCGATTTGCGGCGCAAGTTTGAGTGCAAGCACATGAGCGAGCTCGGTCTGCTTGTCGATCGCAAGCCGATAGCCGAGCCCAAATTCGGCGTTGTCTTCGAACAGTGAATTCGACCACGCTGGCCCGCGGCCGTCAGGGTTCTTAGCCCAAGGGGTGGTAGGCAGATTGCCACCATAGATCGACGAGCATCCGGTCGCATTGGCGATTTGCAACCGGTCGCCGAAGAGCTGGGAGAGCATTTTCAGGTACGGTGTTTCGCCACAACCCGAGCAGGCACCGGAGAATTCAAAAAGCGGCTGTAGGAACTGGACGCCGCGCACATTGGAAGAGTTCACGCGAGTGCGGTCTGCCCAAGACAGCGTCTCGAAAAATTCGATGCTCCTGCGGCCCGTCTCGAGATGCTCCAGTCTCGGCTTCATGTTGATCGCCCGAATACTCGTGTCCTCCAAGCTGCGGGCCGGACAGTTCTCGACGCATACGCCACAGCCGGTGCAATCCTCGACATAAATCTGCAGCGTGTAACGGGACTCAGGATAGCCGCGCGCATTGATGGGAGCGGCTTTGAAATCGGCCGGCGCGCCGGCGAGTTGATCCTCGTTGTAATACTTCGCACGAATAACGCTGTGCGGGCAAACGACCGCGCATTGCCCGCACTGGATGCAGAGGTCCGACTCCCACACCGGTACCTCCTCCGCGATGTTGCGCTTTTCGTATTGCGTCGTAGCGGTGGGATAGGTGCCGTCGACCGGCAATGCGCTCACCGGCAGATCATCTCCGTGTAAGGCAAGCATGACCGACGTTACGTCGCGGACGAATTGGGGCGCCGTGCCGGGCACAAGCTTATGTTGCACCTGGTTTGCGGTGGCAGAGGTGGGAACCTTGACCTCGAACAGGTTGGCGATCGCCGCATCGATGGCTTCGAAGTTCTTCTTGATCACCTCCTTGCCCTTGCGGGCGTAAGTCTTTTCCGTCGCCTTCTTGATCGCCACAATCGCCTGGTCGCGCGGCATCACACCCGACAATGCGAAAAAGCATGTCTGCAGGATGGTGTTGGTCCGTGATCCGAGACCAAGCGACAAGGCGACTTTGGACGCATCGATGACGTGCAGCTTCAGGTTCTTGACGATGATCTGCTTCTGCACTTCGAGCGGCAATTCGTTCCAGACCTCGGTCGGGCCAAAGGGGCTGTTGAGCAGCAGCGTGCCGTCTTTGGCGGCGGCGGCGAGGGTGTCGATCTTGAACAGAAAATCGAATTTGTGCACGCCAATGAAACTTGCCGATTTGAGAAGATACGGTGCACGAATGGGTTTCGGACCGAAACGCAGATGGGAAATCGTATACGAGCCGGATTTCTTGGAGTCGTAGACGAAATATCCTTGCGCATACCGACCGGGTTCTGACGCCAGGATCTTCGTCGAGTTCTTGTTTGCTCCGACGGTTCCGTCCGCTCCGAGTCCATAAAACAGCGCGCGGACCGTGTCTGAAGTTTCGATATCGAAACCGCGATCGACGGAGAGGCTTGTATTCGAGACATCGTCGGTGATTCCGACCGTGAAGCCGTGTTTCGGCTCCGGCTTCTTCAGCTCATCGAATACGGCCTTCGCCATCTGCGGATCGAAATCTTTGGAGGAGAGGCCGTAACGGCCACCGATGATGGTGGGCATCGTCGCGAGCTTCCCTGCCGCGGCGGCTCGGGCGTAGGTCGAGAGCACGTCGATATAAAGCGGCTCACCCGGCGACCCAACTTCCTTGGTGCGATCAAGCACGGCGACCGCTTTGGCGCTCTTGGGCATGGCGGCAAGAAACGCCTCGCCATCCCACGGCCGATACAACCGGACCTGCAGCACGCCGACCTTTTCCCCGGCATTGGCCGAGAGCCAAGCGGCGGTCTCTTCGAGTACTTCGACTGCGGAGCCGATCGCAACGACGACGCGCTCGGCTTGCGGGTGGCCGGCGTAGCGGAACAACTGATATTTGCGGTCGGTCAGCGCGCCCAATCGATCCATTACCTTCTGCACGATGCCGGGGACTTTCGCGTAGAATGGGTTAGCGGCCTCGCGCGCCTGGAAAAAAGTGTCGGGATTGTGCGCCGTTCCGCGCAGCACGGGATGGTCAGGCGACAGCGCGCGGGCCCGATGAGCGCGCACGAGATCGTCGTCGATCATCGCCCGGATCTGCTCGTCCGGAATGAGCGTGGTCGTATTTTCTTCGTGCGACGTGCGGAAGCCATCGAAGAAGAAAATAATCGGCACGCGCGATTCCAGCGTCGCCGCCTGCGCAACAAGGGCGAGATCATGTGCTTCCTGGACGGAAGAGGCCGCCAGCATCGCAAATCCCGTCATCCGGGCGCTCATCACGTCGGAGTGATCGCCGAAGATTGATAGCGCTTGAGTCGCGACGGCCCGTGCGGCCACATGGAAGACGCAGGCGGTGAGCTCGCCTGCAATCTTGTACATGTTGGGCAGCATCAGCAGAAAACCTTGCGAGGCCGTGAAGGTCGTCGTCAGCGCGCCGCTCTGCAGAGCACCATGCACGGCGCCCGCGGCACCGGCCTCGGACTGCATCTGTTGAACGACCGGAACCTGGCCCCAAATGTTCTTGATGCCTTCGCCCGCCCACGCGTCTGCCAACTCCGCCATCGTCGAGGACGGTGTGATGGGAAAGATCGCGCAGACCTCGTTGACGCGATACGCGATGTGAGCGGCGGCGGCATTGCCGTCCATGACGGCGGTTTGAAGTGTCATGACGCGCGCATTCCTTTCATGAGAGCCGCGTGTCAGGGGCGGACTTTGAATTTCAACGGCGCTGTCGGCTCGCTGATCAATCCGTCCGCAATTACCGACACCGCTTCGGGGACCATCTCGATTGCGTGGCAGGGGCACTGCTCGAAGCAGACCGCGCAGCCCGTGCAGAGGTCGTAGTCGACGCGATAAAACCGGCCCGGGCCGAGCTTTACGATCGCCTGTTCCGGACACGCGGCGTAACAGTTGTCGCATTCAAAGCAGTTGCCACAGGACAGGCAGCGGCTCGCCTCGTATCGGGCCTCGGCCTCGGTCAGCCCGTGCGCGACCTCCTCAAATCCCTTGCGCTGATTGACCGACACTTCCGGCGCTTCCTTGCATGCCGCATCGAGAAAAACCGGCAGATTGAGCGCCTCAAAGGGAACGATCGGGTGCTTTGGCGATTTGGTGTAAGACCCGCCCCTGAGGAAGGCGTCGATGTTGCGCGCGGCCTTTTTTCCGTGACCAACGGCCGTGGTCATCGTGCGCGCACCACCGATCAGATCGCCGCCGGCGAAGATGCCGGGATGTGCGGTGCTCATGGATGCGTCGACTTCGATCACGTCGCCACGTCCGATTTGGATGCCAGGCACGGTCTTGAGAAATTCGACGTCCGAATGCTGGCCGACAGCGAGCACGAGGGAATCGGTCTTGAGTTTCTCGAACTGGCCTGTTCCGACGCATCCCGAACCGTCAGGCGTCATCGCCATCCGCTCGATCAGTACTTCGTCCTGACCAAATTGTTTGACGGTCGATAGCCATCTGATCTTTACCCCCTCCGCGAAGGCTTCCATCGCTTCGTAGGGATGCGCCTCCATGTGCTCCTTGTCGAAGCGAAAGATCAATATTGCTTCCTCCGCGCCAAGACGCTTGGCAACACGCGCGGCATCCATGGCCGTATTGCCGCCGCCGACAATCCCGACGACCCGCCCAAGCGTCGGCGCACGACCCGTCTCGACCTGCTCCAGGAGCGAGATGGCGTCGATCATTTTGCCGCCATCCATTGCCGGCACATTGAGATGGTTCGCAATCTGCGTTCCGATTGCGACGAATACGGCGTCGAAGTGGCCCTGCGCTTTTTCGGCGAGAACGTCGGTGACCCGGTGGTTCCGCACGATTTGGGCGCCCATCGCCTCGATGCGTGCGATCTCCTTGCCAACACCGTCGCGAGGCAAGCGATAGGCGGGAATGCCGTAGCGCATCATCCCGCCAGGCTCCTCGCCGCTGTCATGGATTTCGACCTCGTGTCCCAGCCGACGCAGATGGTAGGCGCAAGACAGTCCCGCCGGACCGGCACCAATCACCAGGACGCGCTTTCCGGTCGGAACGCCCGCAGGAACCGTCCAGCCTTTTTCGAGCGCGAGGTCGCCAAGAAAGCGATCGAGAGAATGGATTGCCACGGGCTGGTCGAGGAACTGTCGATTGCAGGCGCTTTCGCAGGGATGGTAACAAGCACGCCCATGTGTCGACGGAAGTGGGTTGTCCTCCATGTATTTGCGCCAAGCTTCTTCATATCGGCCGTTCTGCGCCAGTGCCAGCCAAGCCTGAATATTCAGGCCGGCCGGACAGGTGTTGTTGCAGGGCGGCAGGAGATCGACATAGGCGGCCCGTTGCCACCGCATCGCGTTCGTACCTTTTGCGATCGTGGCCTTATAGACCGGCGTCATGTCCTTTGGGATCAAAGTCATATAGCCTCGCGATCGACGACGTGTAATTCGGAAGGTCGCTACTCCGTGACGGCCCGATGAACGTTGCCCGGCCTCAGCTGTTGAGAAGCGCGACGCAGTTCGCGACGCCGTCCCGCCCGACGCGTAATCTGTTGGCCGGGAAGTCCAGATCGGTATACGGACATTGGGCCATGCGGGGATTGCTCCGATATTTGACAATCCAGTCGCATTTGGCCGATCCTGCTCGAATAGAGTCGACGGAGTGGGATTCTCGATATCGAGAAACTCAACTCGCCGCTTGACAGCTCATCGAGTGTTTGTCGCTGATATGGATCCTGTTGCAATGCCAATGCCGCGGCGGCGGTGACCGCGTCCGCGTGGGCGTCCTGCAATGCGGATTGGGACCGCGTAAATGCGGTCTCTCTATTGACGAGATTGGTGTAGGTACCGACACCGTTCCTATAGGCATCAAGCGCAGCGTCATACGCTGTTCATGCCGCCCGTTGAAGCGCCGTCGCCCGCGACGCGCTGCCCTGGGCACGGCGCCAAGCCGCAGGGCCGAGAACACTCTCGTGAAGTGGCTCTGGTCGGCGAAGCCGCAGGCGAGTGCGATCTCGGCGAGCAGATTCACCTTCGCGTCGAGATCGACCACCAATGAACCTGCTTGATCCGAGGTGGTCTTGAAACTCTCGCCGAGCGGCTTCACTTGGCGTCGCGTCCTTCAGTGTACCGTTGGCGGTCTGCAGGACGTCGCTGATCTCGTCGGCGATCTTCTCGAGCGGTAGCTTGTTGATCTTTTCAAGCACGCTCGTGATGCTGGCCTTACCGCCGTGAGCACATGAGCCTGGTGATCCTTGGCGAGAAGGGAGTTGGGGAACATCCAGCCCCATTAGACTTTGGTTCAGCTTGCTAACGCTTGCGTCTCGATCGCGGGGGGTCATCCTTACACATCTAAGCGCGAATCATACCTATGCCTAATGGCTTGGGATCCGCTCATGGCGCTAGGCTCGGTCAGGATATTGGAGGCTGGCGTGCTGAAAAATGCAGTGATCTCGATCGCCGGTGACAACGCCTCGGGCTCCATTGTGGGAACGTTCCGGCGCGCTGGGGATCTTCTGGGTTCCAATCACGCGCCGAGCGCGTCTTCCTTGACCGCGCAAATGCGGATGCCGCGGGTGACCGAGCTTGAGATGCGCGATGAGTTAGTCGGGCGGGTCAAGATCCCTCCCACCATTTTGATCGCCGCCTTTCCCGATGGTCGAGACTGGGCATGCGCGCTGCAGCCGGGTGCGATCCGCCACCACCTACCCATGCCATTCAGTGAGAATGAATTCGCATGCCATCGTTCGGCACCCCAATTGGGGAGTAATATCGCATGAACGCACACGATGAGCTCTTCAGTCTCTTTTCTCGCCTCTACGAGGGCGAGAAAGAAACCGAGATGTCACTTGAGGATTACCTCAAGTCATGTGCTCGGGAGCCGATGGCGTACGCCAGCGCCGCCGAACGGATGCTCGCCGCGATAGGCGAACCGCGATTGATCGATACCAGTACCGACACGCGCATGGGCCGGATTTTCATGAACCGGACCATTCGGGTTTACCCCGCCTTCGAGGACTTCCACGGTATGGAAGAGACGATCGAACGGATAGTCGCGTTCTTCCGCCACGCCGCACAAGGGCTCGAGGAACGCAAACAGGTACTCTACCTCCTCGGTCCGGTCGGCGGCGGCAAATCCTCGCTCGCCGAGCGCCTGAAGGCGCTGATGGAGCGCATGCCGATCTTCGTGCTCAAGGCCGGCAAGGAGCTGAGCCCGATCTATGAGAGCCCGCTCGGCCTGTTCGACCCAGAACGCATGGGCGAAGTGCTGGAGCGGCGCTACAAGATTCCGCGGCGGCGGCTCACCGGCCTCGCCTCACCTTGGGCGCTGAAGCGCCTCGACGAGTTCGGCGGCGATCTCAACAAGTTCACGGTGGTGAAGCTGCATCCTTCGCGGCTGCGTCTGATCGCCATCGCCAAGACCGAGCCCGGCGACGAGAACAATCAGGACATCTCGAGCCTGGTCGGCAAGGTCGACATCCGCAAGCTCGAATTCCATGCGCAGAACGATCCGGATGCCTACGCGTTCTCGGGCGGGCTCAATCGCACCACACAAGGCATTCTCGAATTCGTCGAGATGTTCAAGGCGCCGATCAAGATGCTGCACCCGCTGCTGACGGCGACGCAGGAGAGCAACTACATCGGCTCCGAGAACATCGGCGGCATACCGTTCCAGGGCATCATCCTGGCGCACTCCAACGAGGCGGAATGGCAGACCTTCAAGAACAACCGCAATAACGAGGCCTTCATCGACCGCATCTGTGTGATCAAGGTGCCCTACTGCCTGCGCGCCACCGAGGAGTCGAAGATCTATCACAAGCTGCTCAGCGGTAGCGAGCTCGCCAACTCACCCTGTGCGCCCAGCACGCTCGACATGTTGGCGAAGTTCTGCGTGCTCTCGCGCCTCAAGGCGCACGAGAATTCCAACCTCTTTTCGAAGATGCGCTGCTACGACGGCGACAGCCTGAAGGACAGCGACCCCCGCGCGCGCACGGTGCAGGAATATCGCGACGCCGCCGGGGTCGATGAAGGTATGGAAGGGCTATCCACGCGCTTCGCCTTCAAGACCCTGTCGAACACCTTCAACTTCGACACTCAGGAGGTGGCGGCCGATCCGGTCCACCTCATGTACGTGATCGAGCAGGCCGTGCGGCGCGAGCAATTTCCGGAAGAAACCGAGAAGCGGCTGCTCAGCTTCATCAAGGCCGACATCGCGCCCCGCTATGCCGAGTTCATCGGGAATGAGATTCAGAAGGCCTATCTCGAGTCCTACGGCGACTACGGGCAGAACCTGTTCGACCGCTACGTCGCCTACGCCGACGCCTGGATCGAGGACCAGGACTTCAAGGACCCCGACACCGGCCAGCTGATGGATCGGGAGATCCTGAACCAGGAGCTGTCGAAGATCGAGAAGCCCGCCGGGATCGCCAACTCAAAGGACTTCCGCAACGAGGTGGTCAAGTTCGCGCTGCGCGCGCGGGCCGCCAACGCCGGCAAGAACCCGTCCTGGACCTCCTACGAAAAGCTGCGCGAAGTGATCGAGAAGCGCATGTTCTCCCAGGTCGAGGATCTGCTCCCGGTGATCAGCTTCGGCTCTAAGAAGGACTCCGACACCGAGCAGAAGCACGCCGACTTCGTGGAGCGGATGACGTCGCGCGGCTACACCCAGCGCCAAGTGCGTCGTCTCGTCGAGTGGTACATGCGGGTCAACAAGGCCGGGTGAGCACGAACCTGCGAGTGAGTGACATATGAACATCATCGATCGCCGTCCCAACCCCAAAGGCAAGAGCCTGCCGAACCGGCAGCGCTTTCTCGAACGCGCCAAGCACGAGATCAAGGACGCGATGACCGAAGCGCTGAAACGGCGCAAGGTCGGCGAAAGCGCCAATGGTGAGAAGGTGTCGATCCCCACGCGCGGCATCGCCGAGCCCAATTTCCGCAGAGCGAGCCAAGGCGGCACGCGCGATTACGTGGTCCCCGGTAACAAAGAGTTCGTCACCGGCGATCGTATCAAGCGGCCGCAGGGCGGTGACGCCGCCGGCGGCGGAGAGGCGAGCAAGGAAGACGGCGGTGAACAGGATTCGTTCGAGTTCGTACTGACCAAGGAAGAGTTCCTCAATCTCTTCTTCGACGACCTTGAGCTGCCGGACCTCGTCAAGACCAAGATCACCGACCAGGAATCGGTACAGCTGGTGCGCGCGGGATATTCGGTTGCAGGCACGCCCTCGAACCTCAATCTGAAGCGGACCATGCGCAACAGCCTGGCACGACGCATCTCCCTGAGCCGGCCGACGGAGACGCAAATCACGGCACTCGAGGTGCAATGGAAGACGGCGCTCGATGCCGACGACGCCGAAGGCGCGGAACAGAGCCGCGTCGAGCTGGACGCGGCGCTGCGCAAGAGCCGCCGTGTTCCCTACATCGACCCGGTGGACGTTCGCTACAGCCGATTCGAGCGCATGCCCAAGCCCAACACTCAAGCGGTGATGTTCTGCCTGATGGACGTCTCGGGATCGATGACCGAGCAGATGAAAGACCTGGCGAAGCGCTTCTTCATGCTGCTGCACGTATTCCTGACGCGGCGGTACAAGCACGTCGACATCGTCTTCATCCGCCACACTTCGAGCGCGCAGGAAGTGGACGAGGATACCTTCTTTCACAGCCGCGAAACCGGCGGCACGATCGTCTCGACCGCGCTCGACGAGATGATGCGGGTGGTGCGAGCTCGCTACAATCCCGATACCTGGAACATCTACGCGGCGCAAGCCTCGGACGGCGACAACTACACCGAAGATAGCGACCGTTGCGCCTTGCTAATCGCCAAGGAGGTGCTGCCGGTAAGCCAGCATTTCGCCTATATCGAGGTCGGTGCCGAGGCGACCTTGCGGAACGTCTATTCGACAGCATCGACAGACCTATGGCGCACCTACAGTGCGATTGCCGAGCAACACCGCAATTTTGCCATGCGCAAGGTGGCCGACCCCGGGCAGATTTTCCCGGTGTTCCACGACCTGTTCTCCAAACAGCGGGAGCTCGCTGCGTGAGCACCGCCGCGGTCCTTGAGCACAAACCGCTCTTCGAAGGACCGGAGTGGGACTTCGAAAAAATCCGGCGCGTCCACGACGCGATCCAAGAAATCGCGATCGGCGAACTCGGCCTCGATATCTACCCGAACCAGATCGAGGTAATCACCTCCGAGCAGATGCTCGATGCCTATGCTTCGGTGGGATTGCCGCTGATGTACCGGCACTGGAGCTTCGGCAAGCGCTTCGCGCGCGAGGAGGCGCTGTACCGGCACGGCCTGCAAGGCCTCGCCTACGAGATCGTCATCAATTCGAGCCCCTGCATCAGCTACATCATGGAGGAGAACTCCATGGCGATGCAGACGCTGGTGATCGCTCACGCCGCCTTCGGCCACAATCATTTCTTCAAGAACAACTACCTGTTCCGGCAATGGACGGACGCCGACGGCATCCTCGATTACCTGACCTTCGCGCGCGACTTCATTCACCGCAGCGAAGAGCGCCACGGTCTCGCCGAGGTGGAGCGCGTCCTGGACGCCGCGCACGCGCTGATGAACCACGGCGTGCACCGCTATGCGCGGCGCCCGAAGGCGAATCTCGCTAAGGAGCGGCGGCGCGTCAAGGAGCGACGCGAGTACGACGAGCGCACGTACGACGATCTCTGGGAGCACGTGGTCCCACGGCGCGAGGCAAAAAGCGCCGAAGACGCTGAACTCGACAAGGACCGGCGCGAGGCGCGGCGTAAGCTCGGAATTCCTGAGGAGAACCTTCTGTATTTTCTGGAGAAGCACGCGCCGCGCCTCAAGAGCTGGGAGCGCGAGCTGCTGCGCATCGTACGCAACGTCAGCCAATACTTCTATCCGCAAAAGCAGACCCGCCTCATGAATGAGGGCTGCGCCACCTTCGTCCACTACGAGATCATGAACCGCCTGCACGAACGCGGCCTGATCAACGACGGCGCGTTCCTGGAAGCTATGCATTCGCACACCAACGTCATCTTCCAACCGGAGTACGACGATCGGCGGTACAACGGCATCAATCCATATGCGCTGGGCTTCGCGATGATGCAGGACGTGAAGCGCATCTGCACCACGCCCTCCGACGAGGATCGCGAGTGGTTCCCGGCGATCGCTGGCAATGGCGATCCCTGGGGCACGCTGCGCGACGCCTGGGCAAATTACCGCGACGAGAGTTTCGTGCTGCAGTTCCTCAGCCCGTGTTTGATGCGGCAATTCCGCCTGTTCAAGGTGCTGGACGACGCGAGCGAGGATGCGCTGGTGGTCGATGCGATCCATGACGAGCGTGGCTATCGGGATATCCGAAGCGCGCTGGCGCGGCACTACGATCTCGCGCGCCAGGAACCCGACATTCAGGTCGTCGATGTCGATCTCTCCGGCGATCGTCGGCTGATTCTGCGCCATGCGGTTCATGACGGCGTTCTGCTGGACGAGGCGAGCTGCCGGGGCGTGCTCGAGCATCTCTCGACACTCTGGCACTACGGCATCGTTATGGAAGAAGCGGACGCCAGCACCGACAGGGTGTTGAAAACGCACGAGGTCCCGGCACACATGCACTGATGCGGTGGACCTTCCCTTAGCCGAAGATCGCGTAGCGCCGGTTGAGTCATTCACCGTGGGAGCGATTACCACCGCCAGGGTGTCCTGAAGCATATAGCGGGGTTCCCGCGAAACCCTAGGCGTGTTCCGCTGTGCTTTCGACGGCAATCGAGCGCGGTTAGGATGCGTCAACTTCAGGGAAACGCGCCTTACGCTGCATCGGGCTATGCGGAGCTTGCATCCTGCCGGGCCAGCCACGCCTCGAGCACTGCCTGCTCCGCTTCATCCACGGCCGCCAACGCGATATCTATCGCGGCTGCAGCATACCGCTCGGCCTTATCGGCTCGGTTCCGCAGTTTGGCCTTCTCATGCTTGGCTTTCCACTTGGCGATCTTTTGCGGCGTGCGAGTCGCTTTATCGAGATGGCGGCAAACCTCCTGCTCCACGTTCTGACCCGTCAGAGGCGCATGATCCGCTTTGGCTTCAAACATCGGCGTGGAGCGCGGAGAGCTGTGCTAGTCCCAATCACGACGAGTGTAAGGAGAACCGTCTCAACGATTAGCGTCGTCATCATTAGCTCCCTTGGGCTCAATCTCTCGGACGCCATTTATCCAACTCACGCGCGATGGCGTCGATTGCACAGAGGTGTACGCCCCCCTATGCCAAGAGATCGTTTCCTTGTACCGAGGTATCCTTACTCACGTCGGGAGTAGTGCCAATGTCGCCATCGTAATTGCGACGAGCTGGCTCGTGCGGTCGCCCAGAACAAACCGGACGGGGTCGTTGGTAATTCGGCAGCGCCGCGCCATCAACCAGATGTGGGTGGCCCAATAGACGAGGAGCGGAAAAGCGACCCAGATAAGCCCTGGGCTGTTTTCCGGTGGATGATCAAAAATGGTCTCATAGGAAAGTAAGGCGACCGCCAGATAGCTGCTTGCGCAACCGCAAAGGCCAACAAGGCTCGAATGCCGCCCGAAATAGCCCCTGGCCCGCACCTGCTCCCCGTCGATCAAGCGCATAGCAATCAACTCCGCGTAACGTTTGAGCAGCGCGAGCCCAAAGAAAAAAAGTATGCAGGTGAGCAGCAGCGGCGATGCGACTGCTAGTCCGGTGGCAGCCGAACCAGCCACTACGCGCAACCCATAGCCAGCAGCCAAGGTTGCGACATCAACCACGGGCACGTTCCGCAGTCTGAGGCAATAGGCCAGCATTAGGGCCATATAGGCGCCGAGCGTGATTAGCATGGCGGGCGGTTGTGTCAGGCTCACACTGACAGCACCCGCCAAAAGCATGGGTATGAGCGCCACAGCCCGCCTGACAGACATTTTGCCGGAGGCTATCACCCGCTGCCTCTTGTGCGGATGACGGCGATCGTAGGGCAAATCCAGTACGTCGTTCATAAGATAGACACTTGACGCACACAGGCAGAACGCGATGAACGCGGCCGAGGCGTGCACCAGCGCGGCCACGTCATGGAGCCGATGCGCCGTCAGCAGCGGTAGGAAAACCAGGGCATTTTTGAACCAGTGCTCGATCCGAAGTGCACGCCACAGCACTCCAGCCTCGCGCACGAGGTCGCCCGCCTTGTTGCCCACATTGTTCGACGCGTCGTCTCGACCGTCGAAAGCTGAGGCGTCCTCGACGAAGCGATAGCCGCGATCAGAAATAGACTTGATGAAATGTCGATCGAGCCCTAACGCCTTGCGCAATCTCGAAATCTTTAATTGGAAGGTGTTCTGTTCGACGATTGGCGTTTCGCCTGGTCGCAGCGATAAATGTTCGCTCAATGGATTCACCGCTGAAATGGTACGGATCAGGTTCGCCCGATGGAACGATCTCCGCAGTTCTGCTACCAACCTGCTTTATTCGGCGGCTCGCCGCCATTGTGCACAGGTATAGGAACGTAACGCTTAGGTAACGGGCGGTAAGCTCGTTGATCAATTGTGTCTCGTCCATCGTGATGGAAATTGCTCGGAGTTGACGTGCTGGTATCGCTGCTGCAGCGCGCCGACGAAATAATCAGAGACGGACGGCGAACTTACGGTCAAATCGCAGTTGGCTGACGATGGTGAAGTGTTGATCTCGGTCAGCGACACTGGTGTAGGATTGCCGGCAGGCAACGCCGACCAAATGTTCAACGCATTTTTCACGACGAAGCCGCAGGGTACCGGGATGGGACTCGCCATTAATCGCTCGATCATCGAAGCGCATGGCGGGAGGTTGTGGGCGATTGCGAATTTGCCTCAAGGCGCCGTCTTTCAGTTCACCGCGTCAGCGGAAAGAAAGGCATCATGAATTCTCGTCCGGGGGCCCGGCGCCGTCGACAGCTGTCCGAACACAGCGTAGCAAGTCGTGGTCGTCAAACGGCTTCCTAAGATAACAAAGGACGCCCTCGGCCAAGGCACGGGCCTGGACAGCGTCATCGGGGTAGGCGGTAATGAGAATGGTCGGTATCTGGCGCCCTGCCTGGATCAACCGGCGAAAGAGTTCGAGCCCGGTCATCGCGGGCATATTGATGTCGGCGATCAAGCAAGCGGTCTCGTCGAGGCGCGGAAAGGCGAGAAAATCGGCCGCCGACGGGAAAGCCTCGACGGCGTAACCGTACGACCTCACAAGCCTTCTGACGGAGTCGCGAACGAAGTCATCATCCTCAACGATAGAGATCAACGAGGGTTTTTCACGCAAGATGTCTCCAGTCTTTCACCTGAAGCAAGCGACCATACGCGCGCGCCCCAAGCGCGGCTGCGATACCGTCTCGCGTTCCGTAGGTATCGCCGTACACCATACGGCAAGGAGACCGCTGTGGCCTCTAAACTCTGGTTTAGAAGGAAAAGGGTTGGCGCTGCACGTTAATCTGAATTAAATTGGCCTTGCTGTTCACCCCATCGAGGCCGGGGCACGGATCATTTCGATGATCCCTTCGTCGCGAGTAGAAGCGATACCTGAACCAGAGCCCACTGTCATGGTCATCGACGATGACCAAGCAGTTCGAGAGTCAGTTGGGCGCTTGCTGCGCTCGGTTGATTTGAGGGCCCAGTTATTTGCGTCCATTCCGGAATTTTTCAAGGCCGACCGTCCGAAAGGCACCTGTTGTCTGGTGCTCGATGTGAGATTGCCGGGAAAGAGCGGCCTCGATTTTCAGCGCGAACTCGCAGAAGCGGACATTCAAATGCCAATCATCTTCATCACCGGGCATGGCGACATCCCGATGTCGGTGCAAGCGATGAAGGGCGGTGCCATCGAGTTTCTGACCAAGCCGTTCCGTGATCAGGATCTCCTCGACGCGATCGAGCTCGGGCTTGCTCAGGATCGCGCTCGACGGGAGAGTGACAAGGCCCTAGGCACACTCAGGGAACGCTTCGAAGCGCTGACTCCCCGTGAGCGCGAGATCATGATTCACGTCGTGCGAGGCCGCCTCAGCAAACAAATTGCCGCTGATATCGGCGTCAGCGAGGTGACGGTGAAGGTGCATCGCAGCAATATGATGCGGAAAATGAAGGCAGCTTCGCTGCCCGAGCTCGGTCGAATGGCCGACAAGCTCAAACTGCTATAATAAGGATAATCTTCTAAACCGTTGTATCGGATCCCGCTTGTGTTCGGGTGACGAGTCCGTCCACCGCGTCCAATATGCGAGAGCCTGAATGGCTTGACGGATGCGATCCGCCGTCAGGGCATGATCGAACGGATTCACGCCCCCTGCGCGAACCAAACCAAGGCCTCCACGATGCGGAGGCCTTTCTTATGCCAAGGCGTCTAAACCAAGGTTTATCGCAGCCCAACAGAAGCCTATCCCGCCATACCCCCGAGGGCAATACGTCGAGCCGCCCAAATCATCGAAGATGAGCCTCAGCCCCTCGAAATTAATTCAGAGGATGCCGGTCGATGAAAACAGTTGCGGACCAATTCGCTGAAACTCTCGCGACGGCAGGCGTCAGGCGCATTTACGGCATTGTCGGCGATAGTCTGAACGGCCTCACCGATGCTATCCGCCGGCAAGGCAAGATCGAGTGGCTCCATGTCCGACATGAAGAGGTCGCGGCGTTCGCGGCGGGCGCCGAGGCGCATCTGACGGGCGCGCTCGCGGTGTGCGCTGGCAGCTGCGGCCCCGGCAATCTGCATCTCATCAACGGTCTTTTCGATTGCCACCGTTCACGCGTGCCGGTGCTCGCGATCGCGGCCCACATTCCCTCGGGCGAGATTGGCGCCGACTACTTCCAGGAGACGCATCCGCAAGCGCTGTTCCAGGAATGCAGTCATTATTGCGAGCTCGTCTCCGGCGCCAACCAACTGCCGCGCACGCTGGAGGTCGCCATCCGTGAGGCTGTAGGCAAGCGCGGCGTGTCAGTCATCGTGATCCCGGGCGACGTTGCCTTGCAGCCGGCCTCGGACGCGCCGCCGCCCAAGCTCGCCGGCCTGTTGCCGCCTCGGCCGGTGATGACGCCGGTGGCCGCGGATCTCGATCGCCTCGCGGCGCTGCTCAATGGCGGCAGCCGCGTGACGATCCTTTGCGGCTCGGGATGTGCTGGAGCGCATGACGAGCTGTTGGCGCTCGGGCAGCGGCTCAAGGCTCCGATGGTGCATGCGATGCGCGGCAAGGAGCATGTCGAGTGGGACAACCCCTACGATGTCGGTATGACCGGCCTCATCGGCTTTTCCTCGGGCTATTACGCCATGCTCGACTGCGACGTGCTGCTGATGCTTGGCACGGATTTCCCTTATCGGCAGTTCTATCCGCAAGAGGGCGGCGTGCGCATCGCGCAGGTCGATATTCGGCCGGAGAATTTGGGACGTCGTGCCGCGATCGACCTTGGCGTGGTCGGCGATGTCGGGGCAACGCTTCGGACCCTGCTGCCGCTTCTGGACCAGAAGCGCGATGACACGCATTTGCGGCTAGCTCAGACGCACTACGCCAAGGCCCGCAAGCAACTCGATGAATTGGCTATCGGCACGCCGGGTCGGGGCCTGATCCACCCACAGCAGGTCGCCAAGGCGATCAGTGACCACGCCGCCACTGACGCCGTCTTCACCTGCGACGTCGGTTTACCGACGGTATGGGCCGCGCGCTATCTAGCGATGAACGGCACGCGCCGGCTCCTTGGTTCCTTCTGGCATGGGTCGATGGCGAATGCCATGGCTCAGGCGATCGGTGCCCAGGCCGCCTATCCCGGGCGGCAAGTGGTGTCGCTCTCGGGCGATGGCGGCTTTACCATGCTGATGGGCGACCTCATCAGTCTCGTGCAGCTCAAGCTCCCGGCAAAGGTCGTTGTCTTCAACAATGGGGCGCTCGGTTTCATCGAGCTCGAGCAAAAATCGACCGGGTTCCTCAATTTCGGCACCGAACTCAACAATCCCAATTTCGCAGCGATGGCCGAATCCGTCGGTATCCGCGGCGTTCGCCTCGAAGATCCAGCGCAGGTCACCGACGGCATTGCGGCCGCATTCGCGCATGACGGTCCCGTTCTAATCGATGCGGTCGTGAACCGTACGGAACTTGCCATGCCGCCCTCCATCACGGTCGAGATGGCGAAGGGCTTCTCGCTCTACATGGTGAAGGCGATCATGAACGGTCGGGGCGACGAGATCGTCGACCTCGCGAAGACCAATCTCTGGCGCTAGCGGAGGTCTGCCATGGACCTCACGGCGCTTCTCCTGTCGCGGCTGCAGTTCGCGTTCACGATTTCGTTTCACATCATCTTCCCATCCTTCACGATCGGCTTGGCGGCTTGGCTGACCGTGCTCGAGGCGCTTCATTTCGCGACGGGAAGGCCCGCATATCGTCTGGTCTTCGAATTCTGGCTCAAGATTTTCGGCGTCGCTTTTGGGCTCGGTGTCGTTTCCGGCATCGTGATGGCTTTCCAGTTCGGCACCAACTGGAGCGAACTCTCGCGCATGTCGGGACCGATCCAGGGCCCACTCCTCTCGTACGAAGCCTTCACGGCCTTTGCGCTAGAGGGCGGCTTTTTCGGAGTTCTTCTCTTTGGCCGCTCACGCGTTGCTCCGTGGTTTTACCTCTTATCCACCGGAATGGTCGCTCTCGGAACCACGTTCTCCGCCTACTGGATCATGGTCAACAACAGCTGGATGCAGGTACCCGTCGGCTATGCCATGGAGAACGGCGCTTTCGCACCCGACGACTGGCTCCAGATCCTGTTCAGCCCAGTCGTCTGGGTGCGCTTTCCGCACATGCTGCTCGCCTCTTATCTGACCGGCGCCTTCTGTGTCGCCGCAACCGGCGCCTGGTATCTTCTACGGCGCGAGTTTCGCGCCGAAGCGCAAATCATGGTACGGATGGGCCTGTATCTCGCGGCCGTCCTCGTGCCGGTGCAGATCTTCTTCGGGCATCTCACCGGTGACTACGTTCACAACTACCAACCGGTCAAATTCGCGGCGATCGAGGGCCGCTGGCACGACGAACAGCCCGCAAGCGAGGTCTTGATCGCAGTCCCCGACTCCGGCGCAGAAACTAATCACTATGCCCTGAGCGTTCCGGTCCTGGGCAGCTTGATTGGAAGCATGAGCTTTAGTTCCAAGGAAGTCGGCCTGACCGATTTCCCGCCGCAAGATCGCCCGCCCGTGCTCATCCCATTCTTCGCGTTTCGGATCATGGTCGGCTGCGGTCTCCTCATGTTGCTGATTGCTTGGCTCGGAGCTTATTTGAGCGTCAAGAACCGACTGGAGCAAAACCGCTTGCTGCTCTGGTGCACCTTCCTCAGCTTTCCTTTGCCGCATATCGCCATATTGACCGGCTGGTTCACCGCAGAGGTGGGACGGCAGCCCTGGACCGTCTATGGCGTCTTGCGGACGGCCGACGCGCTGACGCCGTTCCTGACGACACGCATGGCAACAATCTCGCTCGTCGTCTTCTGCGCCGTTTACACTTTCATCTTCGCCTTCGGGATCTTCTACATCTATCGATTGCTGCGCGCGGGACCCGTCGGTCGCCTCGTTCTGCCACCCGTTGCCCCGACCCCCAGACGCCCGATGTCGGTCGTCGACCACCCGGTCGCTGCGGCTTCCCATCGCCTCGCCGCAGGAGAATAGAAATGATCCTCTTCTGGGTGGCCGTCCTCACGATCAGTACGTTCCTCTACGTGCTGCTCGACGGCTTCGATCTCGGCGTCGGCATTCTCTTCGGCTTGACGCGGGATGAAGGAAGCCGGCGCGCGATGTTGAGTGCCGTGGCGCCGATCTGGGATGGCAACGAAACGTGGCTCGTGGTGACCGGCGTCATCCTATGGGGTGCCTTTCCGATCGTCTACGCGACGTTGCTCTCCGCATTCTATCTGCCGCTGCTGCTCATGCTTGCAGGCCTCATTCTGCGCGGCGTTGCGTTCGAGTTCCGCAACAAGACAGAGCGGCTACGGTGGATCTGGGATGCCGGCTTTGGCGGCGGCTCGCTCGTAGCCGCCTTCGTTCAGGGCATGACGGTCGGCGCTCTCGTCGAGGGACTTCCAATTAGCAACGGCTACTACGCCGGCGGTGAATTCGGCTGGCTCAGTCCATTTGCCGTGTTGTGCGGTATCGGCCTCTGCCTCGGCTATACGCTTCTCGGCGCCTGCTGGCTCGTCAAGAAATGTGAGGCTGCCGTCCGCGACGCCGCCTATCGGTTGATTCCCACACTTTCGATTGGGTTGCTCCTCTTCCTGCTGATCGTCTTCGGCTACGCGCTTGGCGAACACCTTCAGGTCATGGGTCGCTGGGCTGAACGGCCGTATCTGTTCGTCTTCCCGGTGATTGGCGTCGTGGCCGCCATCGTGCTCGCCGGAAGCGTCCGCCAGCGTCACGACGACGCGCCGTTCTATATGGTGGCCCTCATCTTTGCAGCGGCCTTCGGCACGCTCGCGATCTCCTTTTGGCCGTACATGATTCCCTTCTCCATCACGATCGACGAGGCGGCGGCGCCTCATTCCAGCCTCACCTTCATGTTCTGGGGAGCGGGCCTCTTCGTCTTCCCGCTGATGCTCGTCTACACGGCGATCAGCCTGCGCGTCTTCAGAGGCAAAGCCGATAGCACGGCGCATCATTACTAGAGGAGTACAGCGTGCGCATTGGGCTCTTTATCCCCTGTTACATCGACGCCTTCTTTCCCGAAGTCGGTGTCGCGACACTCGAATTGCTTGAGCGCTATGGCTATGAGGTTGTCTATCCGCGCGACCAGACATGCTGCGGGCAACCGATGGCCAATAGCGGCTTCAACGCTGATGCCGCCGACACCGAGGCATTGTTCGTGCGTAATTTCTCCGGCTTCGATTACGTCGTGGCCCCGTCGGGGAGCTGCGTCCACCATGTGCGCGATAACTTTGACGCGATCGAGCAGACAGACGACGTACGTGAGGTTCGCGCGCGAACCTACGAACTCGTCGAATTCCTGCACGATATCGTGAAGCCCCAGGCATTTCCTTGGGCAAGATTTCCGCACCGGGTCGGACTGCACAATAGCTGCGGCACCTTGCGCCGCCTCAAGCACGCCGCACCCTCGGAGTTACACGAGCCGTTCTTCTCCAAGCCAATGGATCTGCTTTCGAAGGTCGAGGGCATCGAATTCGTGACGCCGACCCGCCCCGACGAATGCTGCGGCTTCGGCGGTACCTTCTCGGTCTTCGAGGAGGTCGTGTCCACCAAGATGGGATACGACAAAGTCAGCGACCACGTGCGGGCCGGCGCCGAGTACATCGTTTCGGCCGACAGTTCCTGCATGATGCATCAGCAGGGCTGCGCCGAGCGCATCGGCGTGCCGATCAAATTCATCCATATCGCCCAAATCCTGAACGGGGCCAACGGATGAGCACTCCTCCTGCGATGCTGCATCCGGAATCGCTGGCGGCCGACGATCCGCATGGCATCGTTCGCGACGGGCATCGCCTCGATCACGCCGAGGGTACGTCCAAGCCCCTGCGGTCTCGACCCGAGCCGCAGCCACGCGGCGCCAAAATCCACGGCAATCGGCCGATCGACCAGCAGGAGGCCGCCGCGCGTTTCATCGCTTCTCCCGAGCACGAGAAGATGCATGACGAGCGGCTCTGGGACCTGCGCGAGAAGCGTGATCGCGAGATGCACGGCATTCCCGAATGGGAGGAGCTGCGGGCGCTCGCCTCGGCCATCAAAGAACACACGCTCACCCACCTCGACGAATACCTCGATCAGTTCGAGGCCAATGCGCGCTCGAACGGCATCCACGTGCACTGGGCGCGCGACGCCGCGGAGCATAACCAGATCGTACACGGCATTCTCCGCGATCACGGTGCCAAGTCCCTCATCAAGAGCAAGTCGATGCTCACGGAGGAGTGCGGTTTCCGGCCTTACATGGCGTCGGTAGGGATCGAGGTGATCGAGACCGATCTCGGAGAAAGAATCCAGCAGCTTGACAACGAAGACCCGAGCCACGTCGTCGTTCCCGCGGTGCACAAGCTGCGCACGGATGTGGCGGAGGTTTTCGCCAAGACAATCGGCACCGATCCTGAAAACAGCGATGTGCACTACCTAGCGGAAGCGCAACGGGAGGCGACGCGTCCGCTGATCCTCAAGGCCGATGCCGGGATGACCGGCTGCAATTTCGCGGTCGCTGAGACGGGGACCTTCGTTGTCTGCACCAATGAGGGCAATGCCGATCTCTCCGCCAATGTACCGAAGTTGCATATCGCATCGATCGGCATCGAGAAGATCATCCCGGGCCTTGAACATGTGGCGGTGTTCATTCGGCTGCTGTCGCGCAGCGCGCTGGGCTCGCCGATCACGCAGTACACCTCGCATTTCCGTGGACCCCGTGCCGGGGGCGAGATGCACGTTGTGCTGGTGGACAACGGCCGCTCCGAGCGCCTCGGCATGGAGGAGTTTTGGACCTCGCTCAAGTGCATCCGCTGCGGCGCATGCATGAACACCTGCCCGGTTTACCGGCGCAGCGGGGGCCTTAGTTACGGTGCCACATATTCCGGCCCGATCGGTCTCATCATCGATCCAACCTTCAACGCCCATAAGTACAGCAACTTGCCATTCGCGTCCTCGCTCAATGGCAGCTGCAGCAATGTCTGCCCCGTTAAAATCAATATCCACGAGCAGATTTATGCGTGGCGACGAGAGTTGGTGAAGCGGCATGAGACGCCATTGGCCAAACGGGCCGCGATGAAGGCGGCGGGGGAACTTTTGTCCCGGCCGGCGGCCTATCGCGCCGCGATTGCGGCGGCGGACACGGCACTCGCTCACCTGCCGCGCTTCGTCATTTACAATGGCCTGAACGCTTGGGGGAAGCATCGCCAGGTACCGCATGCGCCCAAACAGACCTTCCACAGCTGGTATCGGGCAAACCGTGGAGGGAAGCGATGAGCAGCCGCGACGACATACTGGCGTCGATCCGCGCAAATCGGCCGCGGTTGGACCGGCCGCTTCCTCACGTACCCCTGTTCGATGACGACCCGCCGGCCTCGCTGATGGACGCCTTCAAGGACAGTCTGCACCGCATGGGCGGAACGTTTATCGACCTGCCAACCTCTGGCGATGTATTGGCGCCGGCTCGAACGAAGATCGCGGGCGCAAAGGTCGTGTGCTCGACCGTGCCGGAGATTACCGGCAATCGCGATATCGCCAAAGTCAGAGCGACGCAGGAATTGGCAGATGTGGATTTCGCAATTGTGCGCGCTTCGTTTGGCGTCGCGGAAACGGGTTCCGTGCTCTTGAGCGATGCGGACCTCCACCTCAATGCCGTGGCCTACTTGGCGCAGCACTTGATCGTCTTGCTCGATCCCGCGGATATCGTCATCAACCTGCATTATGCCTACCGCCGCCCCGAGTTCCGTGAGAGGCACTATGCCTCGCTTCACACCGGCCCTTCTGCGACCGCCGATATCGAGGGTGTCCTAATTCACGGCGCTCAGGGCGTGCGCTCGCTTTCCGTTCTGCCGATTGCGAGGGCGGAAGGCAAACCAGTCTGATTGATCCCAATGACTCCTCTAATGGGCAGGCTTCACATGTCCCAGGCCGCCACACACCCGACTGCAAATACGCTGCGGGGTTGAGGGAGGCATCGCTCAGTAAAGCGACGAGGCCGCGGCCTGTTCCTCTGCGGTCTGGTTAGTTCCGGCAAAATGGCGACGCATCTTTCCTGGAAGCATCTCACCCAACTTGGCCCCTTCCGATGGAACCAGGTGGCGCCGGCGCGCGCGGCGCGAGGTGCGATCGGCGTGGTGGTGCCGCTGGCACTTGGCTGGGCGAGCGGCCAAGTCGACTTCGGTGCCTACGCCGCGTTGGGAGCACTTCCCGCTGGCATTGTCTCATTCCAGGGCGAAGCGCGCAGCCGCGTCGCAGCTGTGGTGCAGGCCAGCATCGGTATGGCGCTCTCGACCTTAATCGGCGCGACCACGGCCGCAATGTCTCCATGGCTTCTGGTGCCGATCGTGGCGCTCTGGGGGTATTTCACCGGACTCTCGGTGTCCCTTGGCCAGCGATGGAGTGTCGCGGTTCTCCAATGGTCGATCGCGCTGCTGATTGCAGTTGGACTGCCCTTCGGCCCGGGGGAGGCACTATTGCGTGCGGCGCTGGTGCTCGCCGGCGGGCTGTTTCAAGCCGGCCTTGTCGCTGCGTCCTGGGCGCTTCGCCCAGGATCGCGCGAGCGGGTCGCGCTCGCGGATTGCTACCGGGCACTCGCCGCTTATGCTTCGTCTCTCGCGGCCGGCAAGTTCGAAGCGCCACCCGCCGCCTTCCCGGCGGGCGTCGCACTCACGGACGCGAACCCACTGCTGCCGACTCCCGTGCGGTTAATCTTCATCGATTTACTCGAGGAAGCTGAACGCATACGCGCTTCACTTGCCGCGCTCGCGACCGCCGACGATGAGAGCGAACTCCGAGCATTGATGAGTGACGCTGCGATCGCCCTCGGTCTGATCGCTGATGCTCTGATCGTTGCGCGCGCCGGGCGTCTTCCATTGATACGTGAGCTCCGGCAAAGACTCGTCGGCCGCTCCATCGTTCTCCAGTCAGCCTGGCGCTGGGCGGGCGAGGGACTGCTCGGACAATTGCGCGCGGTCGGACGCACGGTGGCCAATCTCGAGAGAGCGCGAGCTCGAGAACCTACGGAGAGCCCCGAGGACAGGAGACTTTGGGCCACCGCTTATGGCAGCGTGGCACAGGTTCTCCTAACATTACGCGCCAACGTCACCAGCACCAGTGAAGCGGGCCGCCACGCGCTCCGCTTGGCCGCGATAGCGGCGCTCGCCGAGGCGATCACCCAGGCGACGGGCCTTTACCAAGGCCGTTGGGTGGCGCTCACGGTCTTCCTCATCCTGAAGCCGGACTACGCGGCGACGCTCTACCGCGGCGTACAGCGAGCGGTCGGCACCGCGATTGGAGCCGTGCTCGCGGCAGCGGCGGACATTACCCATCCGGGTCCAGGCGGTCAGATCGTCGGAGCCGGTCTTTGCATTGCGACCGCCTATGCGCTCTTCGATGCGAGCTATCTCCTCTTCAGCGTGTTTCTCACCGCCTTTATCTTGGTGCTGCTTGAGCTGCTCGGCAGCCCCGGGTTGTTGACGGCGGAGGCGCGCTTCATCGACACCTTCATAGGAGCAGCACTGGCGCTCGCCGCCTATCTCGCTTGGCCGACCTGGGAGGGCTCCACCGCTCAGGAGAAGTTTGCGCGGCTCATGGAGGCGCACCGGGACTACGCGACAGCATTGCTACGCGCGCTTGCCCGTCCCGGCAGCGTGGACGCGGCGCGCTTGCGGGCGCTGCAAGTGGTCGCCCGTCGCGCAAGGAGTGATGCCGAGGCGGCCGCGGCCCGGATTTCCAACGAGCCCGCGCGTGCCTCCTGGACGATTGAAACAGTCGAGCCCGTGATCGCGGCAGTGGCCCGGCTTGCCCATGCCGAGCTCGCGCTGCACGCGCTCGCCCTGCCGCCAACTCCGGCCACGGAGCGAGCCGATATTCCCGACATCGCTTCGACGCGGATCGATGCCCTGGCGACGGCGATCGAGACGGCCATGAATCGTTTGGCTTCGGCTTGCAGGACGCTCTCGCCGCCCGATCCAATTCCGCCCCTGCGCCAAATCCACGCCCAATTACGGAGCGAAGCCATCGTCGACAGCGCAGTCGTCGGGTTCACGGATCGTCTTATCGACGCCATCAACACTTTAGACGCCATCATGCGCGAGCGGTTCGCAGCGGCATTCCGCGGGCGTCCAGTTACGGCGGATGAGCAAGGTGCTGGCGATCCGAGTAGGCCTGCACAGCGCTAACAAGTCGCGTGTGCTGGCGCGTCGCGGGACGGCCCAGGGCGCCGCGCATGTTGGCGATTGTCCATGCAATGGAGCGAAAGAGCCGTGCTGGGACGGCACGACTTGGAATAGCGGGCGCTGCGTTCTTGCCGTGACGATCTTGGACCAAGGTTTAGGGCGCTTCCTCCCAGGTGGTATCGCTCCGTCCTCGCGAACAATATTTCAGCCCCCGCAGTCCGCTATCATCCGCATGAAACAGCCCAACAATTTGGAGAAACGGGCAACTTCTATGGCCGACCACTGTGGTGCACAAGTGCTTGTCGCAAACCTCGAGCGCCAGGGCGTCACCCACGTCTTCGGCGTGCCAGGCGCCAAGATCGACCGCGTGTACGACGCGCTGAACGACTCATCGATCAAGACTGTGGTCTGCCGGCATGAGCAGAATGCCTCCTTCATCGCACAAGGCCTTGGGCGCATGACGGGGCGAGCCGGCGTATGCCTCGTAACCTCGGGACCCGGCTGCACGAACCTCGTCACGGGATTCGCGACAGCTACCGCTGAGGGCGCGCCTGTCATCGGGTTCGGTGGCGAAGTGCCGCGCGCGGACCGGTTGAAGAGGACGCATCAGAGTCTTGACGCTGTGAGTCTCTTCGCGCCGATCACCAAGTTGAGCGTCGAAGTGGATGCGCCCGGCGCCATCGGCGAAGTCGTCGCTAACGCCTTTCGGGCCGCCGAAAGCGGTCGCCCGGGAGCGGTTTTTGTCAGTCTGCCGATGGACGTGATGGTCGAGCCGGCACCGCACCAGGTGCTAACACCGGTAAGTCGCATCGCGCTTGGTCCAGGACCGCGGGATGCGATCGAGAAAGCGGCACAACTCATCAATGCCGCGCGAGCGCCCGTAATGCTTCTGGGGATGATGGCGAGCGAGCCGAAGAACGCTGCGGCCGTTCGCAGGCTGCTCGAGAAGGTTCCCTTGCCGTGCGTATGCACCTATCAAGCGACTGGGATGGTCCCGGAGAAGCAAGCTCATCAGATCTTCGCCGGGCGGGTGGGCCTCTTCCACAACCAGCCGGCGGACCAACTCCTCGATGCCGCCGATATCGTCATCACGGTGGGCTACGACCCGATCGAGTATGATGAAAAGCTCTGGAACGCCGGGAAGGACCGCACGATCGTTCACGTCGACGTCGTTCCCTGCGACATTGACAGCGCATACAGTCCCACGGTGGAGATCGTTGGGGACATTGCAGACACCGTCGACATTATTGCGACAAAGCTGCAGGCCCGGCGCCACTTCGTTGAGAATCCGTTGCTCAAACGCGTCTTATCGGAGCGCGCCGCGGCTCTTGCGAGCGGTGCCAAGAAGTCTGGCACGCCGATCCACCCTCTTCGTGTGATCTCCGAACTCCATCCGTTCATCCGCGACGACGTCACTCTCGCCCTGGACATGGGCTCGTTCCACATCTGGCACGCGCGCTACCTCGAGAGCTTCCGCCCCCGCCAAATGTTGATCTCGAACGGACAGCAGACGCTCGGTGTGGCCATGCCTTGGGCGATCGCCGCCTGCCTGGCCCGACCGGGCGAGAAGGTGCTCTCTGTCTCGGGGGATGGGGGCTTCCTGTACTCGGCGGTCGAACTGGAGACCGCAGTCCGTCTTGGTTGCAACTTCGTTCACATGATCTGGCGCGACGGTACCTACGACATGGTCGCCTTCCAGGAAAAACTGAAGTACGGACGAACCTCTGGCATCGATTTCGGCCCAGTCGATACGGTGAAATACGCTGAGGCCTTCGGCGCCACCGGGTTCGCCGTCCGCGGGCCTGAGGAGCTTGCACCGATCTTGCGTAAGGCGATGGACACCAGGGGCCCCGTGCTGATCGATATCCCCGTCGATTACAGTCACAATATGGACCTCGGTCGGCACCTCCACGCCAACGTGATTGTGTGATTCACGTGGAAGTGCAGAAAGCAAGATGCCTACATTGAACTGCAATATCTCGCAGTCGCTCTCAGACGCGCTGGCAGCGCGACGCGATCGGACGGGCGAGACCATCGACCACATTGTCGTCAGCGCGCTCGCCGACGCGCTGCAGGTCGCGCATGCCACGCTGTTCCAGATTTCCACCGCGGGTGCGCTGGTCGAGGGCGTTAACCAGGGCGCCATCACCGTCGGCGAACTGATGCGGCATGGCGACTTCGGCCTCGGGACATTCGCCGACTTCAGCGGCGAGATGGTCGTTGTTGATGGCACGACCTTCAAGGTGACACGGCAGGGAGTGAAGTTGGCGGCCAGCAGCGCCCCGGTGCCGTTTGCGGTGGTGACGCGCTTCGTGCCCGGGAAGGCTGTCGACATTAAGAAGATCTCGTCCTTCGAGGATCTCGCTGTGCGCCTCGATGCACTGCGCAACACCGACAACGAATTCTTCGCAGTGCGCATCGACGGGATCTTCGACCGCATCAAGACCCGGGCGGTCCGCAAGTCGGACCGCCCCGCTTCGCTTGTCGACGCTGCCTCAAGCCAGGCCGAGTTCCAGTTTCGCGATGTCGAGGGCGTTTTGGTCGGCTTCTGGACTCCCGAGTATATCAAATCTTTGAACATCGTCGGCTGGCACTTGCATTTTCTCACTGCCGACCGAAGCGGTGGTGGCCATCTCCTCGACTGTCAGGCCACCAGACTCTGTGTGCAGATCCAGCACCTTGCCGACTTCCACATGGCTATTCCCGAAACCGCCGCCTTCCTTGAGGCCGACCTCACACGAGACATCAGCCATCAACTCGCCAAGGCGGAGAAGAACCACTCCTGACCGTCGCTGCAACGGCGGACGAACAGACCGTGACTTGACTCGGCGTGTGTTTCGGCGTGGGGCTTTGTAGATTTGAGAGAACAAGTCCATCGGCGTGACGACGCATGTTGCCGATCGGCTCTGAGGCGGGATCCACGGAAAAATCGACGTCTTGCGTGGGGAACTGGGCTAGGAACCACGTAAGCCCCAGCAAATCCGCGGCCCCGCCGGGGCTCAGATGGCGTGCAATCAGAACGTCGTCGAACTCCGCCATCTTCTCGAGGCCGTCGGGTGCCAGTGCACCGCCCTCTCGCAGGAGCCTCCTGGCGTAGTCCCGGACAAAGTCCAGGCCAGCGAGACCGCCGCGCGACACGAGATTGGTGTCGGCGTTGACCGCGAGTAGATGCAGCAGTGCCTGCAGAAGCGCCATGTCCTCCGCGATGCCGTCCAGCCGCAAGCGCTCGTAAAGCGGCAGTACGGTCGTGCGAACCGTCGCAAAGCCCGAGGCCGCTTCACCCCTGGCGCCGGTGAGTCCATAACGTCGGAACGCTCGTTCACCCGCCGTTTGCGCGTCCCCTGGCCGGTTGAGGTCCCGATCCACGAGCCCGACGCAGATGCTGGCCACTTCGCTGCACATTCGCTCCTGGTCCAACAGGATCCCGTTCGCCAAGAGACGACCAGCAGCGACACACAGCAGGCCAAGCGAAAAGATCGCCCCCTTATGCGTATTCGCTCCCCCCGTCGCACGCAGCATGGCTTGTTCGCAGCGCACGCCGGCGGAACGAGCCGATTGGAGCGAACCGCGCGCGGGGACATGCGCCGAGGCATAGCCGATTTCCACGAACCTCGGCCACCAAGGGGCGATGGCGCGTGCGCTCGCGAGGAACGTGTGCAAACCCATGTCACGGTGGGCGCCGCAATTGCGCCGGTCCACCAACCCAGGTTTCGGCGTGAGCATTACTTCCGTGAGCAGTGCCCGATCGGCATGCTCGGCGATCGCGCCAGCGGTCGTCGCCCGGTGCGCGTCGCGCCGAAAGGAGGGCAGCACACTAGGCGGCTGAACGCCAATTACGTTCATAAACGATCTCTCTTATCGCCCTCAATAACTCTTCCATCGGGTGCCGGCGCGAGCGGCCGCAGGCATGGGCGGGCCGCTCGCACAGCAGGCAGCGGCGCGCGGGAAAGCCCAGGTCCTGGCGCGACAGCCGGACCGACCCTGGTGCGATGACATCGAGATCCCAGAGACGACCCATGGGGTGGCGGTCCTCCAGCTCAACAGTGACCGCTTTGAGGCTCCGGGCGTCCGTATCCATGACATAGAGCGCCTCGGGGCCGGTCTCCCGCAACACGACCGCGCGCCACAGCACGCGCCAGATCCGCGCCTTGAACACCGCATCTAATTCCTGAAGCGCTTCGGCCAGCACCCGTCGTGGCAGCCGGCCATCCTTGACTGGGCCCGGCATCACCACGGTCATGGACACCAGCGGTTTGTCGAAGCGCAACAGAGCAGCAGCTTGGCGCACGGCCCGCTGCTCTCTGGCTACCAGCATCGCCTCGAGGCTGACGGTCGCTCCGGTGGCCATCTGGACTGGCGCGGGCATAATCAATTTTTTACCTGCCGTACGACATCGATCACGCTGCCGTCGCGATAACGGATAATGCCAATGATGCGCTCAGCGAACTCGAGCGGCTCCGGCTCGCCGGTCAGCTCCACCGCGCGCTGGCGCAACTCCTCGATGGTCATGACTGGCAGGCGGGCATCGCGCAACCGCTGCTCGATTTCCGGACGCGTCGGGTTCACTGCGATACCGTGGTCGGTTACCAGGACATCGACCGATTCCCCGGGCGTAAGCAGTGTCGTCACCCGACGCACGACTGTCGGAATACGACTGCGCACCAATGGCGCGACGATGATGGTCAAATCGGCCGCCGCCGCCACGTCGCTATGTCCCCCCGATGCGCCGCGCATGACGCCGTCGGAACCGGTGATCACGTTGACATTGAAGTCGAGATCGATCTCGAGCGCACTTTCGATCACCACATTCACGCGATCGACGTAGGCGCCTTTAGATGTGGGGTTCGCATATTCGTTTGCCGAGATCTCCAGATGTCCAATCGAGGTACGCAGGGATTCCGCGGCGTCCCCGTCGAACGACTGCACATCGACGACCGCCTTGATCAACCCTTTCTTGTGCAAATCGACGATGCCCCCGGTGATACCACCCAGCGCAAAGCTGGCTTTGATGCCCTTGCGAGTCATGCGCTCTTCGAGGAATCGGGTGGCCGCCGTCGACGACGCGCCCGAGCCGGTCTGCATGGAAAATCCGTCGTTGAAATAGCCGGAGTGCTCGATAACATCAGCCGCGCGGCGCGCGATCAGGAGTTCGCGTGGATTGTTGGTGACACGCGCCGCACCGACGCTGATCAGCGAGGGATCGCCTACCTGATCGAGCTTGACGATCCAATCGACGCGATCCTGCGAAATGCTGACCGGAAGAGTTGGAAATTCCGTAAGCTCTTCGGTCAGCAGCACCACTTGACGGGCGTATTGCGCATCCACCTTCGCATAGCCGAGGGAGCCGCAATTCAATTTGCCATGCGACCCATTGGCGTTGCCGAACTCGTCGCAGCAGGCGACGCCGAGAAAGGCCACATCGATCTTCAGCTCTCCGGTTTGGAGGAGATGGACCCGGCCCCCGTGCGAGTGAATCTGCACGGGTCGTTTCATCAAACCGTTCGATACGGCCTCGGCCAGCTTGCCGCGCATTCCGGAGGTATAAATCTGTGTGACGACGCCGCTCTTGATGTGCTCGACCAGCGGGTTGTGGCAGTTGAGCAGCGAGCTCGAGGCGAGTGTCAGGTTCTTGAAACCAAGCCTCGCCAGAGTATCGACGACCCTGTTGACCACCTTGTCGCCTTCCCGGAAGGCGTGATGAAACGAGATGGTCATCCCATCCTTGAGCCCCGAGCGCTGAATGGCTTCTTCGAGCGAACCACAGAGCTTCCGATGCAGTTTGGTGTCAAGGTTTGCGAGATAAGGCGTCTCGGCGTTCGCTCCAGCAAACAGCTGCAGTTGGCCGAGCGTGGGATCCTGGGTTCGCAGTCGTTCGACGGCGCTGCTCATATCAATCGTCCTTCTGATTTCGGTGGTTACGTTCAAGCTGCCGCAGCAAGCTGCAGTGTCATTTCGGCCTCCTCGATCACGGGCGGGTCGACCATCTTGCCGTCGAGCGACACGACGCCGAGTCCCTTGCTGTGCGCTTCCTCCGCGGCCGCGATCACGCGCTTCGCATGATTTACTTCCTCGGCGGTCGGCAGATATGCCCTGTGCAGGAGGTCGATCTGCTTCGGGTGGATCAGGGACTTGCCGTTGAACCCGAGGTTCTTCGCGATCCGGACCTCACGCAGAAAGCCTTCGTCGTCGCTCACGTTGCCGTAGACGACGTCGAAGGCATCGATGTGCGCCGCTCGCGCGGCATGCAGCACGGCGGCACGCGCATAGAAAAGCTCGGGCTCCCAGCCGTCGCTGCGCCTCGTGTGCATATCGACCAGATAGTCGAAGCCCGCGATGGCGATCGCAGTCATCCGGGGGGAAGCGCTGGCGATAGATACCGCATTGACCACGCCCGACGCAGATTCGATCGCGGCCATGAGCTTCGTATCGCCGACGGGCCGCCCGCACGCCTTTTCGATCTTCGCCACGTGCTCCTCGAGCTCGTGAATCTCCTGGGCATTCTCGGTCTTGGGCAGGCGCACCACGTCCACCCCGCCTCTGATGGCTGCCTCCAAATCCTTCTGCCAGAATTCCGTATTGACGCCGTTGATGCGCACAACCGTCTCAATATCGCGATAGGCCGGGTGTTGCAGCGCCTGGTACACCATGAGGCGCGCGGAATCCTTCTCGCGCGTCGCAACCGCGTCTTCGAGATCGAACATCACCGCGTCTGGTTTGTACACGAATGAGGTGCTCAACATCCCCGCATTGTCGCCGGGGACGAAAAGCATGCTGCGACGCAATTTCATGACAGGCTCCCCCAATCGAGGTCCTGAGAGCCGCAGCCGCGCAGCACTGCCGCCTGCACCCGTGCGCGAATCACGCAATCCAGCGCCCCCTTGTCTTCGATCACGATTGACCCGCCGCTGACCGACAACTTGTCCAGCGTGTCGGTGACCACGTGCCTGATCTGCTTGCCGAACTGCTTGATCACCTCGCTCCTGATCACGATGTCGCGAGTCCCTTTGTCGCTAGGGGCAACCTTGACCAGCAGATCGCTGGATTCCAAAGTGCCGGCGACTGCTTCCTTGGTGACTTTCATTCGAATTACCCTTTCATTGAACGGTGGTTACTGCTGCCGGAAATTTTGTCTCGAGTAGCTGCAGTGTCGTCGCGGGGACGAGCGCTGCGATCCTTTCGAAATCGCGCTGCGCCAGAAGCCGTCTCACCTCGGTCGCAGAAATAGGGACGCCGCCGATGAACGCCCGGGGTATTTCGACGACGGTGATTGGCGGTGCCGGGGACGCTGCGTGCCGCAGCCAATGCTGCATCTCCGCGTTGTAGTTTTTCGTGACGGGATCGAACGGCTCGGTCCCGACATAACGATGCGTGATGCCGAGCGCTGGGGCGATGTATTCGCGAAACAGGAGCAGGTCGATCGCGGCCCAACTATGATCGATGACGGCCTTCTCCTTCAGAAAATAGCCGGGGAAGGTGGCGCGCGAGATGATGTAGGCCGAACCGGGATGCAGGGTCAGGTTGTGGATGTGCTTTACGCCCGCCGCCACGAGCGAGAAACGATCGACATAGGAAAACATTGACGCGTCTTCCTTCACGACGAACACGTGGAGCCAATCGCACACGCGAGCGGCCTGCTCGACGAGATGACGATGACCGAGGGTGAATGGATTGGCGTTGAGCACAATCCCGCCGATGTTGGTCCCCGGCCGGCGTCTCTCACGCAGACTGCCGCAGTATCTTTCGATCGCAACGGGACTGTTCTCCATCAGAACCACCCGCTCCGGAACTTCCACCACCGGATAGAACCCCCAGCCGCGGAAGAACGGCAGATTGTGGGGTGCGGAGTACAGAAAAAGGTGGAACTGTCCTCTTGCAGCTGCGAGGTTGATGACTTCACTGCCCAGCCGCAGGCTGAGCGCCTCGCCGCGAAAATCGTCGGCGACGGCAACACACTTGATCGTATAGTGGTCGAGACCGGCACAGGCGACGATGCGTCCTTGCTGGCGGCGCAGGACGAACACCTCGACCTGACTGTCCAGCTCCAGATCGTTGGCAGCCAGCAGCCCCCGGATTGCCTCCATCTCGGGAGGCGCGCCCTTCGGCTGGACGGTGTAGAAGTCACCTGTGGCATTCATGGCGTGGCGTGTGTCAACGCGATGAATGCGCCGACCGTGAAGGGGGACGCGAGCGTGCTGATCAGCAGGATAGATGGGGCATACTCTTCAGCCACGCCGTATTCCAGCGCAAGCATGACCACGATTGGCATGGCGGGAATGGCCACCGTAACCACCGCCTCGGAGATGACGGAGCCGCTGAAGCCGAGCCAGAGCAGCCCACCGAATACCAACGCCGGCAGCACGACGTTCTTGAGCAGCACGAAGAGCCCGGTGTACGGGTCCAGCTTGACCTTGTACGCGGCAAGCACGATGCCGGCGGCGAATAGAGCGACACCAGCCGACGCGTGTCCCAGCAGCAGGAGGGACTGGCTGACGAGGGTTGGCACTTGGATGTTGAGCAGCACCATCGCGAAGGCCAGAAGGGGCGCCCAGACGAGCGGCTTCCTGACCGTTTCCTTGAGATGTTCCATGAGGACGGCGCTCGCACTTTCCGGGGCTGCCACGGCCGCGGCGACGCTGGCGCCCGCCGGCGCGAGTTTGGGCGCGTTGCCCATCGCGAGATGTTCCATGAGGACGGCGCCGGCGCTTTGCGGGGCCGCCATGGCCGGGGCGACGCCGACGCCCGCCGTCGCGCGTTTGCTCGCTTGGCCCATCGTGAGAAGGAAGATCGTGAGCGGCACGATCGTGATGTTGATGACGATGCTGGCCACGCCGATGGGAACGGCGCTGGCGGCGCCAAACACACCGCCAAGGATGGCCGGTCCATAAAACGGCACGGCGGGCCCAGACGCGGTACACGCCGCCAATGCGCTGGTGGTCATCGTGAAACGAAGCACAAAGCGGCAGAGCAGGTATACGAGCGCATACATGCCGACGATGCCCACTAGGATAGTGAGGACGAGGGGGATGCTATACATAAGGTTGGCGCGTGACGTGCCAACCGTGCCGACGAACACCGCAAGCGGCACGGCATAGGTGAGCACCATGCGGTTGAGGATGGTCGCTTCCTTGGAGGTGAAGTCGTGGTGCCAGGCCGCCACGAAACCCAGCATCAGGGTGACGACGATAGGGACCATCGTGCTCAAAATGGTCGAGATCATGACGGCGAGACCTCCTTGGTCATGTCGAAGGCGGAACTCTTCGCAAGGTATGCCCGTGCTCGGTTGCGTAGCCTGTCTGCGATGGCGAGCACCCGCTCGGCCTCTCGGAGCATTGCCGGCTCGATGATCTGACCGGAAAGGACGGGCGTGCTGTCGCCGGCCGCGGTACAGGCCGCCATGACAGCACGAGCGTGCGTGATAGAGTCGGTCGAGGGCGTGAAGATGGTGTTGATCGCAGCGAGCTGTTCGGCGTGGCGGGCGGCCTTGCCTGTCATACCGAGCTTGCGGCTCGCCGTCGCTTCCTGCTTTAGGCCTGCGTCATCGGGCTTGAAGTAGGGTACATCGATCGCCGCGATGCCGGTCATGGCCGCGGCCGCCACGATCCGAGATCGTGCGAAGAGTAGGTTCTCCCAGGAGCCTTCGGCACCGAGATCGGCCGCGAGGTCACCGCCGCCCAGGAAGAGCCCGCAGACTCGTTCGTGGGCCTCCGCCATGAGATTGGCGACGAAGACTGCCCGTGCGAGCTCGACCATCGGGACGACGCCGATCGTGGACTGGGAGCCTTCCAAATTCTCGGCCACGAGCCGGATCTCGTCGGCGGACTGACACTTGGGGATGATGATTGCGTCGGGGCGCTCGCCGGATTCGTGGAGCGCGAGCAGGTCGCGAAGGCCTTCCACCGAGCGCGGGCTGTTAATGCGCAGAATGCGCACGAAATTCGCCTCGGGCGGGTTACGCAAGTACGCCAGCGCGGCCTTACGGGCTTGGCCCTTGTCGCGGGGCGTGACGGTGGATTCTAGATCGACGATGATGGCATCGCCGCCGGCGGCGGCAGAGAAGCCGTCAGGGAGCGAGCCCGGAGTGAGGAAGAAGCTCCGGCATGCGCGTAGCCGGCCGCGGAGAGGAGTGTTCATCATCGTTAGCCTCGCAGTTAGCGTTCTCGGAAGTCACGCGCCCGTCGCTTCACGTTGCGACAAGCCCGGTATTCCCGGCTGAGAATTTTCGTGGTCGCCCTGTGGTCATCGAAAGAAAATAGGTGAGGCAGCGCAGCACCGCTTGTCCATTCTTGCTGTAAGCGGGCGATCTCGCGCTAAATGCGAGCCGAGATTTCAGATTCGGAACCAGCGCTACTTGCGCGATCGCGCATTAACCGGCCCCAGAACGAATTTGGTTGCAAGAGTTAGTGTAACGGCATGCTCGATGTGAATGCGCGATCCGTCGGAAAGCCACAGGCGTCTGAGCTTGCGCTGTTTCTGCGGCGCCTTGAGCCGCTCCCGGCGCCAATGCGTTCGATCTGCTTCCGATTCATCAGCCACCCGCAATCGCGCTGCGGTCAGGTCAGTCAACGCCGACGTCGACCGGGTCCAGAAATCAGGCGATGCGCCTGAGGACCATTCCAACATGAGCGGCATCATCTTCAATCTCAGCGCGACGATCTTGGGCACCCCCGCGACCCCCTCTCGGTGAACTCGAGATTGCTTATGGCCGCGGCATACGGTTGGGCGAGTACACTTTGAATGCCCAACTCCATTGCTAGTTCGACAGCTGCTTTTCCATCTTGGCGCAAGGCCGAGCCAGAGAAAGCAGCCTTTGGCCTGTAGCCGCGAAACCTCTCACAGCTTCGGCCGGACCCTGGCGAGCTCGCCCTCGGCGCTCGCGCAGTGTGAGGGTGCTTGGCCGATTTGCGCTTTGCGCGGGGAGTATGCGTCGCCGTCTTGCGTCGCGGCTATCCCGCTGCCCTAAACCAAGGTGCCGTCGATATCGTCCGCACTGACATAGCGTTCCTCCCTGCGCGCAATAGAAGGACCCGAGGCCCCTCCGTAGCTTACTCGCGGGACCCAGGTGCTCGACGACGGCACGACCAAACCGCGTCGCCGCGCATCGCGGATCTATCAACACCTCTCAATGGAGACACATCATGCGAGTTGACAGAAGCTCTCGGCGTTTCCTCTACGCCAGTCTGATCGTGGCTGGATTTCTCGCGCAGACGGCCGCACCAGCGCTTGCCGACGAATACACATCGCCGGGTTGGGGCAAACCCGCCGCTCCAATCCTATACGACTTCAGGAGCGGCTGCTGGAACGACTCCAAGCGGTATTGGCCTGAAATGACCCGTTGCACGAGCGGAGCCGTGCCGTCGCGTCCGCTCCCCCCCGACACAAAGGTCATTTATGAATACAAGGTTGGCGGCGATCACTATGTAGAGATCGCGAGCCCAACACCCGCCGCTCCAACGGGGTTGCTCGCCGCTATTTTCCAGCGGTAGTGGGACGCTTTTATACCGCCCGTTAAGAACGCAGATCGCGCTGAGGGTCGGGAGTAAGTGGATCGGAAAGACTAATCGAATTTGCAGGAAAGCGAGGTGTTGGCCCTCGCTTTCTTGCGTTTTGGGATTCCGTTTTTGCGCGGTTCATGATTCGATTCCTGCGCCGTGAACGGCAGAAGAAGCGCATGGAGGCGACCACTGGACGAGCGTCAAAAGGACCTTCTGCCTCCCCCCCGGCAACGCGCTGCGCCTTGGAGCACGGCACTGCCGCGCCGGCGATCGTGCACGGAAGCCCTATACACATGTAAGCGAAAATCATACCCGGGCGTAATGGTGTCAACTCCTGAGTGGCGCTAGCTTGATCGGCATATTGGAGAGTGCCGACGAGGCCTGTAAGCACGACCTTGGGAGACGATCATGTCGCATCTCTGGCTTGGTGCTCGCCCTTGTTATGTCAGTGCCGTTGGAATGAGCAATTCGCTCATGGAAATTTGGCACTGAAACGGACTCGCATGCACGACACTATCCACATAATCCCGACGGCGAAAGCCAGCGTGTCGCATACCGATTCCACAAGCTCGAGCCCGAAAGCGCTGCGATTGCGTGCGAGCTCGCCTCTGGTCGGGTGGCTCATTGCGGTAAGCTGTAGGCGAGCGTGGCTCACCGTCCTGCTGACAGCAGTGCTCTGCGGTGTGGCCGTGGACTATGTCGCCACGCATTTTGCGATCACCACCGATACCGCGGAGCTGATCTCGCCCGACCTCCCGTGGCGGCGCGACATGGCGGCGTTCGATGCGGCGTTTTCCCAGCGCAGCGACGTGATCGTGGCGGTGGTGGATGGTGTGACACCCGAACTGGCGATGCGAGCAGCCAACGAGCTCGCTGCGCGGCTCTCGAGCCGTAGCGATCTCTTCAAGTCGGTGAAGCAAGCGGACGGTGGCGCCTTTTTCGAGCGCAATGGGCTTCTGTTCCAGTCCGTCGCCGACCTACAGGAAACCACCAGTCAACTGATCGACGCGCAGCCGTTTCTCGGCCCGCTGGCCGCGGATCCGAGTTTGCGCGGTATCATGGACAGTCTCGCAACTGTGCTGGAGGGCGTGCGGCGGGGCGAAGCCGATCTCGAAAAGATCGATCCTGCCATGCGCGGACTCGACGATGCCCTCGAACGTGTCGAGGCCGGCAATCCCGCCTTCTTTTCGTGGAGCACGACGATTTCCGGGAAACCGGCGGGCACTCGAGAGACCCGGCACGTTGTCCTGCTCCAGCCGAACCTCAAGAGCTCGCAACTGTTCCCGACGGCAGTGGCGGTCGACGCCATCCGAGCGGCTGCTCAACAATTGGTGCTCGACCCGGCTCACGGCGTCACAGTGCGCCTCACAGGGCCGTCAATCTTAGCTGACCAGGAGTTCGCGACGGTGGCTGAGAACTCCGATCTCATCACCATCGCGATGTTGTCGGCGATGCTCCTGATGCTTTGGCTTGCGGTACGGTCCGTCCGCATCACCCTCGCCATCATGGCAACCGCGCTGCTCGGCCTCGCATTGACGGCGGGTGCGGGCTTGCTTCTGGTCGGGCGCTTCAACCTGATCTCGATCGCTTTCGTACCGCTGTTTGTCGGGCTCGGTGTCGATTTCGCGATCCAATTCGCAGTCCGCTACCGCTCGGAGCACGCCCAACGCCCGGACCTGAAGGCCGCGTTGATCGCGGCCGGCAATGGAGTCGGCGGCTCGCTCGGTCTCGCCGCGGCGGCCATCGGCCTCGGGTTCTTCGCTTTCCTGCCAACGCACTATCTCGGTGCCTCCGAGCTTGGTTTGGTCTCCGGCGTCGGAATGGTGATCGCTTTCGTGCTGAGCGTCACTCTGCTGCCGGCGCTCCTCGTCCTCGTGCACCCGAGTCCTGATGCAAGACAAGTCGGTTTCGCCGGCCTCTCCGGTCTCAATCGTCAGCTGCAGGTGAACAGGAGGGCGGTCCTTGTCGTCGGTGGTCTATCGGGTGTGCTCTGCATAGCGTTGCTCCCTCTTCTGCGGTTCGACTTCAACCCGCTCCACTTGCGCAGCCCGAAGATGGAGTCGGTTTCGACGTTGCTTGATCTGATGTCGGATCCCGACCGGACGCCGAATACGGTGGATGCGCTGGCACCCTCGCTCGCCGACGCCGATGCGCTTGCGCAGCGTCTGGAAGAGCTGCCCGAGGTCCAGCGCACCGTGACCCTGAGCAGCTTCATCCCCGATCAGCAATCGGAGAAATTGCCGCTGATCGAAGATGCTGCCAACATGCTGGCACTCACATTAAGCCCGCCAACCGTGCGGCCAGCGCCGACCGATGGTGAAACCGTCGAAAGCCTTCGAACGACGGCGAGTGCCCTCGCGCAAGTGGCCGGGTCCGGGACATCAGCGGCGTCCGGCGACGCACGGCGGCTCGCGGGTATCCTCAACAAACTCGCGGTGGGAATGCCGGGGCTGCGCGTTCGGGCTTCGGACACTTTGATCGAACCGCTGCGTACCCTGCTCGATCAGTTACGCAACTTGCTTCAAGCCCAGGCGGTGACACTTCAGACTCTGCCGCCCGACATCGCACAGGACTGGGTGACCAAGGACGGGCGAGCGAGGATTCTGGTGTCTCCCCGCGGCGATCCTAACGACAATCAAAATCTGGAACGCTTTGTCACGGCTGTGCGCACGCTCGCGCCGCACGCCAGCGGCGCCCCGATCTCGATCCAGGAGGCCGCGAGGTTGATCGTCGGCTCGTTTGTCGAGGCGGGGTTGCTGTCGTTCGTGGCGATCGCGGCGCTGCTCGGCTTCGTGCTTCGGCGCGCCCGCGACGTGATCCTGACGATGATTCCGATCCTGCTCACGGGGCTCCTGACCCTCGGCAGCTGTGTGCTGATCGGCCAGCCTTTGAATTTCGCCAACATTATCGCCTTGCCGTTGCTGTTCGGCTTGGGTGTCGCATTCAATATCTACTTCGTTCGGGCGTGGCGCGCGGGCGAAACGAACCTGCTGAAATCGAGCCTGACGCGCGCCGTGCTGTTCAGCGCGCTGGCGACCGGCACGGCGTTTGGCAGCCTGCTGCTGTCGGCGCATCCGGGAACCGCGAGCATGGGTCTGCTGTTGATGATTTCGCTCGGCTGGACGTTGGCCACGACCCTTCTGTTCGTGCCGGCCTTGCTCGGCATGCAGCGCAAAGGAGCACAGGCAGGCGAGGCGACCGTCGGTCAAGCTCAATCGAGATTCTCAGAGATCCAACCACTCCGAATGAGATCAATCAGATGGTGACTCAAAGTTGGCGCCGCTACATTGCGACGCGGCATAGGCCATTAAGCCGCTCAAGAAATGTGATGCAGCATTCGTGGATTCTATCGAGAGCGGAGAACGCCACCTTGGTGGCCCGTAGCGGCGACTACGGATGAACACTGACGTTTACATACGGCAGGGATCGCCAAGGAATGAGCCGCGACTCGCTTTTGTCGCCCCGTCGGTGGGAGTTCGGCCGACCAAGGGCGTGTTCAAGCCGATTGTTCCCGAGCGCTGGGTTCCCTGGGTCTTCGCGTCCAAGACGACGATCTCGGCCTTGCTGGCGCTGCTTGTCGCCTTTACATTTAATCTCGATCAACCTAAATGGGCGTTGCTTACTGTATTTATCGTGGCGCAGCCGCAGAGCGGGCTCGTTCTCGCAAAGAGTTTCTATCGCATCATTGGGACTCTGGTTGGCGCGGTGGGCGCCCTGGTGTTGGTCTCCCTGTTCGCTCAAGAGCGCGTCCTTTTTCTCGGGTCGCTCGCGATCTGGATAGGTCTCTGCACCTTTGGTTCAAGGTACGTGCGTAATTTTGCATCTTACGGATTCGTCCTCTCGGGATACACCGTTGCAATTGTGGGAGTTTCCGGCGCTCTCGATCCCGGGAGTGCCTTTTACGTTGCCGTGGCCCGGGTGACTGAGATTTCGCTCGGCATCATGACAGCGGCGGCGATCAGCCACCTTTTTCTTCCGATCCCTCTCGCTGACTCTTTGCGTCGCACCATCGCAGCAGGTCGGAAGGACATCGTCGATTACGCGGTGGGCCTCCTTGGCGGGAAGGATACGACCTCGCTGCGGACCAAGCTTCTGGGGCATGTAATCGCGATCAACGATCTTCGCGCGTCGGCAGTTTTCGAGGATCGCGACATTCGGAATCGAAGCGATGCGCTTCGGCGCCTCAACATCGCCATGATCAGTGTTACCAATATCGGACAGCTCTTGGACAAGTCGTCGCATTGGCTGGTCGGCAGCGGGGAATTGATCGAACCAACTCGAGCGGAGGCGCTGAAGAGTGCTTCGACCGCGATGGGGCTTTGGGGGGTCGGTAGGCTTACCGTAGGCGCATTAAAACAGCATTTCGTCGCGGCGTGCGCGAGGCTTCCCCTTGCTCGAGAATTCTATCGCAAGCCCGCGAGCTCAGATGCAGAGATCATACAAACAATAGCCGCGATCATACATCTGCGTGACTTCCTAGCAGCGCTCGTGGGTTTCGCCGACGCTTGTGACGACTTTTCGGCTGCGGCCCCTAAGCGGCAACCATCGGACAATTTTTCGATCGCCAACGATCCCGTCGGCGCTTTATGGGCGGGCCTACGCGCGGCGGCGGCGCTGCTTTTGGTGGGCGCCTTTTGGATTCTTGCCGATTGGCCGACCGGTACCACGGCGGCGATTCTGGTAGCTGTGGCGACGGCGCGGCTCGCGACGATGGAGCACTCTTTGAAAGCTGCAGTTGGGGGAACCGTCCTCGTCAGTCTAGCCGCTCTTCCGTTCTTCATCGTAATCGAAGTTCTGCTTCCCCAAGCCGGCGGATTCGTAATGTTTGTGCTGATCGTTGCACCCACGTTGTTTTGCTGCAGTTACCTTATGGCGCGCCCCAAAACAGCGGGCCTCGGTTTCATTGCTAGCCTCTATTTTGCCTACGTCTCTGCATTTCAAGACCGCATGAGCTATGATCCGGTGGGATTTCTCAATTCTACTTTCGCGGTCGCTCTGGCAATTGGAGCTTCCGCGGTGCTCTTTGCGATCATCGATCCGGATACGCCACGGACCGCGCGGCGGCGCTTCACTCTCACCGTACGCAAGATTTTCGAGCGTATTGCCGCGGGGAGACCGAACATCCGACTTGTCGAGTTCGAGACAGCTACTGCAGACGCACTGAGTCGGTTGCGCAGTGGGCTCCGACCGGATCGAAAAGAGGATTTGGATGTGGTCGAGGCCGGAATCGCATTGCTGGGCGCCGGCCGCGAGCTTATCCAGATTCGCGATGGTGGGTCCTCGGGCTCCGCGGACACTCAGGTAATGGGCGAGGTCGTCTGCTCCCTCACTGGCGGCGACCCTTTGCCATTCGGTCGCGCACGGCGCCTCGCACGAGCCGCGGCGGCCATATGTTTGGCAGAGTTACGCGACGGCAGCCCGGGCGTGGCGAGCGCGCGAGCGCTGGCTCGTAAGATGGTCGCCTTTACAGCGATCAGTGACCAACTGGGACATGCGGGTCCGCTCTTCGTGGATTCAAGTGCAAAGGAGGCGCCGGTTCATGCTGCGTGAGATCACGCTCTTCGGTGCGCTGGTGCCCTCGCTCCTGATCTATTTTCTCGGTTCGATGCTGCTCTATTTCTGCGTCGATCGGTTGATCGCCGGCTGTGGTCTCTACCGTATCCTGTGGCATCCGCCACTCGCTCGTTTCGGGATCTTTCTCTGCATTTTCTCTATACTCGTGCTCTCCACAAGACCTTGAGGTACCGTGATGAAAGCGTTACTACGGCGGTTGACACGCTTGATTCTCACACTCTTGATCCTCGGTGCCGGCTGCGCAGGGGGATATGAGCTCTGGAACTACTATATGTTTTCGCCTTGGACCCGCGACGCCAGGGTAAGCGCCGACGTCGTCACGATCGCGCCAGACGTGGCAGGATACGTAAACGACATCCGAGTTAAGGACAACCAGTTCGTCCACAAGGGTGACATTCTCTTCGTCATCGATCAGGAACGTTACAAGCTGTCGCTGGAGACGGCCGACGCGATCGCGGCCGCGCGAAAGGCGGAGATGCTCATGCGGCAGAGCGAAGCCAACCGCCGCGCCAAGTTGACGGACATTGCGATTTCGGTGGAGGGCAAAGAGGATGCGCGGCACATAGCGGACGCGGCCGCCGCCGCATATGAGCAGGCGATGGCAGATCGGTCGACAGCTGCTCTCAACCTCGATCGGACGATTGTGCGAGCACCGGTAAATGGATTCGTTACCAATCTCACGCTTGTCGTTGGGCAGTACGCGGCTGTTGGAGCCAAATTGCTGGCGCTGATCGATAGCGACTCCTATCGCGTCGAAGGTTATTTCGAGGAAACGAAAACTCCGGTCATCAAACCGGGAGATCAAGTAGAGATTTATTTGATGAGCGGCGAGCCAGCCCTGCGTGGGCACGTTGAGAGCATCAGCCATGGCATCACGGATCGAGACAACCCGAGCGGTCCAGAACTACTCGCGAATGTTACGCCGACCTTCGAGTGGGTCAGGTTGGCGCAGCGTATTCCGACCCGTATCCACATCGACAAGGTTCCCGAGGATGTACGCATTAGCGCGGGCATGACCTGCACCGTCGTGGTAGACGCGCCTCCGCACGAGTGGGCGATCTTGTCGCTCATCAGGGGCACCCTTTCGTCGCGAGCGCAGGCGACAGAAGCTCATTGACGGAAACCTTGGGCGCGGCTCCGGCACCATGATAGATAGCCTCATCGATTTCGCGTCAGTGCTTGACGATCGGCTCCTCCTCGCCGGGGTAGTAATCCTTATCGGCTTTGCCGTTACGCGGTTTGCATTCAAATCTCGCCCGGTCGGCCGATTCATCAGCCACCTGGCGTTCTTTATTGGCTTCACGATCGTGCTCGTCCTTGCCGGCGTCGTTCCTTACCTGCCCACGCCAAGCATAGTCGGGACGACGACGTATCTGGTGGTCAGCGTCTATAAAGTGGTCTGGTGGGTTGCGGCATGTCGGCTATTGGTCGGCTTTATCCGTGCATTCATGATTCTCGAAACCCAACCCAGAGAGACCCGCCTGCAGCAGGATCTCTTGGCGGGTCTCATTTACCTCGGTGCCTTCTTCGCCATCGTCGCAAATGTTTTCGACATACCGGTGAGCGGCTTGGTTGCCACATCGGGCGTGATTGCAATCATCCTCGGCCTTGCTCTTCAAAGCACACTGGGGGATGTGTTTTCCGGCATCGTGCTCAACCTGGCGAAGCCTTACCGTCCCGGAGATTGGGTGATCTTCGACGGCGAGACGCAAGGAAAGGTCGTCGAGATGAATTGGCGAGAGACGCAAATCGTCACAGGCAGCAACGATCTTGCAATTGTGCCGAACAGTGCGATCGCCAAGTCCAAGCTCGTCAACCTCGGCCAACCAAACAAAGCCCACGGAATGAGCATACGCCTGGGGATCGAGCCGACGGCGCTCCCTTCGACCATATGCACGATTCTTGAATCCGCTCTTCTCAGCAGCAATCGGATTCTCCATACGCCGCGCCCAACGGTCACCATCAAATCGCTCAACGCCGTGTCGATGGATTGCGAACTCTACTTTTTCGTGTCCGACATCTCTGCGAGTTCCAATGCCCAGAACGAATTGTTCGATCTCGTTCAGCGTCATTGTCTCGCCGCGGGCATTCGTTTGGCACCACCGCCGGGCACGCAGTTCGCGCCAACCCTGAAATTCCTCGAGCGCGATTCACAAAAGGCGCCGCAAAGATTGCTGGGCCATCTGGCCATCTTTGCGCCTCTAACCGAGGAAGAGCGCGCTTCGCTAGCCGCAAAAATGCAGCGACAGTCCTGTCGGGCGGGCGAAACAATTGTCGAAGCCGGTTCGGCACTGCATGCGCTGTTTATCGTCCGCTCTGGCGTTCTCGTGGCATCTCGCAAAGAGGGAGAGCGGGAAGTTGAGCTGCGTCGGCTTAGTCCAGGCGACTGGTTTGGCGAGGCCAGTGTGCTAACGGGTGCTGTCGCATCGGCAAAGCTCGTCGCTCTTACGAACGCGGTTCTTTATGAAATATCAAAAGACAATCTCGCCCCCATTTTCAAAGCAAGACCGACGATCGCGACGGAACTTGGCCAGATCTTAGCGCGCCGCGAGGCGACACAGCGCGAGCGGCTCGAACAACTTGCGGATCATGGTCGGCATCAAGAAGATCTCGCAGAGTGGCTGGCGACGCGCATGAAGAGTCTCTTTCATTTGAACTGGGTCGCCAGGAGGATCGCGAGGTTGGCCTCGTCCTCCAGCACGATGACGATCTTCGCGTGCTGAGAATCAATGACGGCGATGCATTCAGAGCGCGCAGCCCCACGTAGCAGCACACCGCACCTGCGCCGCTCCCCGGATGTACGCCATGGCACATCCCGGGAGCGCCGTCTGCCGCGTGTAGCGACTGATTCGGTCGCTCGGTGGGAAGTACGCCACTTTGAGGCATCCAAGGAAGAAAGAGCGGCAGCTTTCCATGGAGAATGCTTGATGCCCAATAGCGCTACATTGCGACGCGGCATACCATTACGTCGCCTAAGAAATGCGATGCAGCATTCGTGGATCCTATCGAGAGCGGAGAACGCCACCGCGGTGGTCCGGTGCGGGCGCTTGCGGCGTGCGTTCGGTCTGTCGCGCGCCTTGGTGCGGGCGCTCCGCGGCACCGCTTCCGAGCGGCCTCTCTCGCTCGCCCTTCAAGGCGGCGGCTCGTTCGGAGCGTTCACCTGGGGCGTTCTCGATCGGCTGCTTGAGGAGCGCGACATCAGATTCGATGCGATCAGCGGCGCGAGCGCCGGCGCAGTAAATGCCGTGCTTGTGGCCTCGGGCATGATCGAGAACCGCGCGGAGGCCAAGGCGAAACTCGCCCGATTCTGGAAGCGGATGAGCCATTCGGCGTCGTACCTGCCGATAACAGCCCTGGCCTCAGCGACGATGGGTGCCAGCTTGAGCCATTTTGCGCGCACGCTGTCGCCCTACCAATCCAATCCGTTCGATCTCAACCCGCTGCGCCAGGCGCTCGCGGCGGAGATCGATTTCGAACGGTTGCGAGCGCAATCGCCGGTGAAGTTGCTGATCGCCGCGACGCGGGTGCGCAACGGCCAGTTGCGGATATTTCGGGAGTCGGAATTAAGCGTCGAGACGGTACTTGCCTCCGCCTGTCTGCCGCTAATCCACCACGCAATTGAGATCGATGGCGAATCCTATTGGGATGGCGGCTATGTCGCGAATCCGCCACTTATTCCGCTGGTGCAAGCTTCGGATGCCGCCAATATTCTTGTCGTGCAGGTGACGCCGGCCAAGTCAGACCGGCTGCCCAAGACGTCGCGCGAAATCTTGAAGAGGATCGACCAGATCAATTTCAACTCAACCCTCAACGCCGAGATCGAGGCCGTCAAGATCGGGATAAGCGTGGGTGCGACGCCGAAGCTGCGCCGCCTGCGAATAGACCGGATCTCCGCCCAGGACGAGTTCGAAGGGCTTGCAGACCAGAATGCAGCGAATCTCGGCTGGGGTTTTCTCAAACGCCTGCGCGAGAGCGGCCGTAACGCGGCCGAAACCTGGATCGCGCGACCAACCGCGTAAAATCACCCCTGCTCCATGAGCAGGTCGAGGTCGAAGCTCTTCGGCCCCCGTCTCGGCGGGATTTCCTTGAACAGAGCGATGAACTCAGAAATGGTTGGTTGAGCCGGAAGCAGCAGAGACAATCCACGCAAACAGTTATAGTATTGGGGTCAATCTCTCACCCACGTCGAGGGCGATGCCGTTGAGGAGCTCCAAAGGTGAATCCGCCGACGAGCGTCGCTTCCGATTAGTCGTCGAGGCGGCGCCAAACGCTATGGTGATGATCGACAGGGCCGGCAAGATTGTCATGGTCAATACTCAGGCCGAGCGGGTTTTTGGTTACTCGCGGGCCGAGCTGATGGGGCAGCCGGTAGAGATGCTCGTACCCGAGCGGTTCCGCAGTCATCACCCGGATTTGCGGAAGACATTTTCTGCCCATCCGCGCTCGCGGCCGATGGGGGCCGGGCGCGATCTCTACGGTCTCAAGAAGGATGGCAGCGAGTTTCCTGTCGAAATCGGCTTGAACCCGATCGAGACCGACGAGGGAACAATGGTGCTGTCAGCGATCGTCGATATCACCGCGCGCAAAGCAGCCGAACTGGCTCTGCGCGAGAGCGAACTGCGCTATGGCGTGTTGGTCGACGGCATCACCGACTACGCGATCTACATGCTCAATACAAATGGTATCGTTACCAATTGGAACCGGGGCTCACAGCGCATCAAGGGTTACCGCCCCGAGGAGATCATTGGCCAGCACTTCTCCTGCTTCTATACCGAGGAGGACCGTGAAGCGAATGTGCCGCAGCAATCGCTCGAAATCACCGCCCGCGATGGCCGGTACGAGGCCGAAGCCTGGCGCGTGCGCAAGGACGGCAGCCGCTTCTTGGCCAATGTGGTGATCGACGCACTTAAGGATGACAGCGGCCAGTTGATCGGATTCGCCAAGATCACGCGCGACATTACCGAGCGCGTCCAGGCAGCACGCGAACTGGAGGAGGCGCGCATCGGCTTGGTGCAGTCGCGCGCCGAAGAGGCGCTGCGTCGCGCGCAGGCCGAGCTCGCGCGCGTCGCGCGCGCCACAACTTTGGGCGAGCTGACCGCCTCGATTGCTCATGAAGTGAACCAACCGATCACCGCGACGGTGAGCAACGCTCAGGCGGCTTTGCGCTGGCTGGGCGAGCGGCCGCCGAATTTCGAGGAGGTGCGGCAAGCGCTTGTGAGCATCGTCAAAGCCGGCAAGCGAGCGGGTGATATCATCGATCGCATCCGTGATCTCGTCAAAAAGGCGCCGCCGCGGGTGCATCCGTTGGACATCAATGACGCAATCCGTGAGGTAATCGAGCTCACGCGCGCCGAAACAGTGAAGAACGACGTTTCGGTGCAGACAGAGCTCGCCGACGGCTTGCCGTTCGTAAAAGGGGACAGGATCCAATTACAACAGGTCGCCCTTAATCTGATCGTCAACGCCGTAGAGGCGATGAGCACGGTTGCCGAGGGGGCGCGAGAGTTGCTGATCAGTACGGCGCGAGTAAAGTCTGACGTGCTGGTCACGGTCCTGGATTCGGGGCCGGGGCTGCCTGCGGAGGGTCTTGAGCGTATCTTCGAACCCTTCCACACTACCAAGTCGACCGGCTTGGGGATGGGACTATCGATCTCCCGATCCATCATAGAAGCGCACGGTGGACATTTGTGGGCGAGCGCGAACAAGCCTCGTGGCGCTATCTTTCAATGGACCGTGCCTATCGACGCGGGCAGCACATCGTGATTCCGGCCCTGGCGCGATCAGGGACGCATCGCTGCGGCCCACGAACTGCTCCGAGCGATTTATGATCGCTTCACCGAGGGACGAGGAACCGGCGATCTGGTGGCAGCGAAGGGGTTGCTGGACGAGCTATCGTCCAAATCTGCTTAGCGGTATTGCGCGTCCGCGCGGTGGTTCGTGAATCCACTCACTTCTTTCCCATCAACAAGGCATTGGGATTCCGCTCGATATATTCGGCCAAGACGCGGATCGACTTTGCGGCATCCTTAATTTCTCGGAGAGTAGTGATGACTTCGAAGTACACTGGAGATTCCGGTGATATTACGTTTTGCGCTGTGCGGAGCGTCTGATCCGCCTGGTTGAATGCCGTAGTCGCCGATTTCAGCATCTGCTGCGCGCTTGAGACAAGTTGCGGCAAATCGGCGTCGGCATCGCTCACCAACTTATCGGCGTGATCCGAGGTCGCCTAGGATGGAAATCGAAGTTGACGTTGACTTCGCCCTGGAATGTAACGGGTGCACCGACGTCGAGGCCGGTCAGTGATTGTCCAAAAAAAACGGAACGGCCTTGTCTTTAGGTTTTAGAAGACTTTGGTTGCTGAATGCGAGCACGCCCAAGACGACCAACGCCACTGCGCCGATGACAAAGGCACCGATGAACTTTGGATTGGCCCTCTTGGCCATTGAATCGCTCCCGTGCCGCGCGCGTCGACCTTTAGCCGTAGACAGAAGCCTACGAGTTGCGCCATGACTCCTTTTGGCTCGAAATGCAGAAATTGTAGTTCCACGTTGCGAAGCGACGGAATGCCGTGGAATGGGACAAATCCAGGATGACCCGGCATGTACCCGCAACTACGAGTTCGTGCCGATCAGGCCGGTGGTAGTTTCTCAATTGCCTCCGCTGCTTTGCTTTCGCGCTCCGCGAGTTGGTCATATTCCCCGGCTATCTCAAGGAGAGCGTCGCGGATTCCTTGCCATAGCGCCTTAGCAGCTCTTCGGCGCGTCATAGTGGCTCGCTTCTGGTAGTAGAGTTGCCACTCGCCAAGATTCATCGGGAATCACGTTCGGCCCCACTGGTCTTGCATCGCTAGCCGCGTAGTCGCATAGCTTCTCGAACTACCGGCGTTGCGTATACGTATCCAGCGGGACCATCATTGAGGGAAGTTCGCAGTGCGAGTGGTGGCATCATCTGTCGCCGGTGTTTTCAGAATGAAGTCCACCTGATTTCCGTCCTCTACGGTACGAAACATTACAGGCACGTCGTCCTGATCCAACCACACCTCCTGCTGTCGATCAGTAGCAGCAACGATGAAGTGACGCGCCTGCACGTGGATATTCTGAATCGCGATGTTGACTTCATCCCCACCACTGACACGCATGTTCAGAATCTTGCCGGTCATCGGGGTCACGAGAGTGCCTTCTCCAGTGTGCCTGATGAACCAGGGATCCGCGGGGATAACCTCTGCCGGAGCCGCACGAGTCCCTGATGGCGAGCTGATAATGAACTGCTCGCCGCGGGCCGCCCCGTGAACTTCAAGATGTTTGCCGTTGTCGTCTGCGCTGCTCTCGAGGGAAATGAGGCGGCCGCCACGAAAAACCTCGACACCTTCGGCATCCTGCCGGTACACGACCAAGCCTAATGCTTTCACCGCTATATGACGATGAAACGCGACACGTGTGACATCGCCAGATTGATCGATGTTCGCTACCAGAATGCCGATGTTGCCGTAAGTCGGATGTTTCATAACATAAACCACGGAACGCTCCGCGCTGCTCGCGGATTCACAAGCCATAAGAAGCAAAAGCGCGACTGCGCAGCCGACTTTAGCGATCCTGTTCACGTGGGACCTCGTGCGTTTTGGACGCGTTTCATCAGCGGTATCTTCTGAAGCCTACGAGAAGCCTACGAGGAGCTGCGGCTCCCCTCTTGGCTTTTAACGCCGAAATATCAGTTCCATGCTGTGAGTGGCGTGGAACACCAGACTAAATTGAGGATGATCGGTGGGGCCGACATGGGTGTGTACGCTCAAGCGGCGATGCGCACGCTGGCCCTGAACTCAGAATCTCTTCGCGAATTTCTCGCGGCCAATGAGCACGAGATCGCCCATCTTCGAGCGGCCTGAGCCAAAGGGCAAACGGCGCTGCACAGGCATGGATTGAGAGCGTTCCTACCGACCTTATTCGATGACCTGTATAGTTGGCTCCGCTGTTGTGGCGCGAATTGCCGGTGACGCTATCACGATTTACCTTTGCGGAAGAAACATAACATTCCGCACAAATTGCAAAAGCCGACCTCAGCGTCATCGCTCATATTCCCGTTATAAGGTTCAGTAGCTCGGTGCGATCGAATAGTACCGCGAGGCTGTAGAGCTAACTCGATCGGCACTACCAGCTGAGGAAAACAGATGCGGAGCGCGGTGAGAGACTTGAAGGCCGATTGGCGAACGTGGACTTTGGCTGAGAGGATTGTCGCCGTCGTTATGACGTGCATGAGCGGATTAGTGTCATCCTACCTGCTTCTCGGCTAGGAGCGGTCGCTGGTTAGCAAATTTTCCGGAACTCGATTACGGACACATATCGCCTTGGAGGATGCTTGCCATGCATATCATTGTTGGATCGGTTTTAAAGCGAACTGCCGGCTATGAATTCGATACCTGGACCGAGGATGGAGGCGTGAGCTCCAGTTATCCCTATCGCCGCATCGAAGAGGCATACCACGCACGCAGGGCCGCAATTGAGTCGTCGGGCCGAGCAGGATGGAACGTACGTACAGCCGTCGCTCCCGCTCTCTACGACTTTAGGTCCGGCTGTTGGAACGACTACTGGCCTGCTGCCGGTTTGGTTGACGCGTGCTTAAGCTAATCCGGCCTTCATCTCGAACTCCACAGGGCTTATGTATCCGATGGTCGAGTGTCGGCGCTTCGGATTGTAGAAGCGTTCGATGTAGTCGAAGACGTCGGCTTTAGCCTCGTCCCGCGTCCGATACACCTTGCGCGCGGAGCGCTCGGTTAGTCGCATCAATCGCTCGATCTTGTGAAGGCCGCAGGCGATGCCTTCAGCCAGGAGATCGCGCCACACCCGCCGTCGCTCGCCAGGAAGCTGGCGCGCACCTTCGCACCCAGCTCTTCATCCGCACGACTGCGAAC